>Ga0207779_1000001_pt1 | contig 59240 bp, 53 predicted proteins | sample LuqExpMetageno44_FD_187802 | JGI IMG/M metagenome (GOLD analysis project Ga0207779, IMG submission 187802) | Tropical forest soil microbial communities from Luquillo Experimental Forest, Puerto Rico - Sample 44 (SPAdes) | ecosystem: Environmental > Terrestrial > Soil > Tropical forest ...
CAAATTCTCCCGACTGACCTCCCGACTGGTCCACGATGTTCTGGTACTAAGGAGAGGAAAAGCTAATCGGATCAACTGGCTGGGGAACTAGGATTCGAACCTAGATTCTCGGAGTCAGAGTCCGATGTTCTACCGTTGAACTATTCCCCAATGCCTAGGACTTGATAAGCCCATGGCTCAAGCCGGAGAGCCCTGACATGGGGCAATTCGGGCACTTTGACAAGTCCGCCGTCAAAGGGCAGCGGGGATCAGGCCAACCGCCGCGGCCGCGTCACTACCGTCGCAATCGCGGCCAGACTGAACACCGCAACCAGCAAAAACACCAGACGCGGGCTGCCATGATCCATGATGGCGCCGAAAACCAACGGTGAGATAATGCCGCCGATGTTGAATCCCGTGGTAACAAAGCCGAAGACCTTGCCGAACGAACCGGGCGGGGTGACCGCGCGCACAATCATGTCGCGCGAGGGCATGATCACACCCGAGCAGAAACCGCCCGCCGACATCACCGCCACCAGTGCCAGGGCACCGAGGTCGATCTGCGCTATAAGGGCGGTGAACAGTGCGATGCTGGCAAGGCCGAGAGTCGCGATTAGGCCGTGGCGGCTGGTGCGGCCGACTAAGAGGCCGCCAATCAGCACCCCAATCGCCGACAGCAGCAGATTGCCTGATAGCGCAGCATTGGCTGTGGCTAACGGCGTACCATAGAGCGCCCCGAGTGCGACCACGGAATAATTGTAGGTGCCGCCGCTCATCATGGCGAGCAACACAAAGAACATCAGATTGAGCAGGATCGGCGCCGACAGCAGCACCCGCCACCCGGACGCAGCGGCGTCTCCCTCAGGTCGCTTCGGCGGCGCTACTTTTTTCTCGGCGTTCTCGCGCACAGCAAGCAGAAGCACTGCAACCAGCAAACCGAGCATGGCCGCGCCGACGAAAGCGCCGCGCCACCCCCACACGCTTTGCATCATCAACAGAGTGACCGGGGCCACTGCAGATCCAAGCATGCCGGCGAAAGTATGGAATGAGAAAGCCTGACCAATTCGGTCGGAAGGAACGTGCTGCGAAAGTAGCGCATAATCCGCAGGGTGATAAACAGTATTGCCGACACCGGCGAGGGCGAACATAGCTACCATCACCCAAAAGGACTCGACCAAACCGACGACCAGGAAGGCGCATGCGCCGAGCAGCAATCCGCCGATCAACAGCACCCGCGCGCCCAGCCAGTCGGCCAAGAACCCGGCCGGGGTTTGCAGGGCGGCGGACACAATATTGAAAGCAGCGAAGGCAACGCCGATTTCGGTATAGCTCACGCCGTAATCCGCACGCACGAACGGCAGCAGCGGTGCCAGCACCAGGATGTAATAGTGCGATACGAAATGCGCAGCGCTAACCACGCCGACAACACGCACATACGGCATATTGCTGATGCCGAGCAAGTCCGTCGCTTGGCTCATGCTTGTCCGGCTTCGCGCTTGGCGTCTTCGATGGCCCGCCAGATGCGCGACGGCGTCATCGGCATTTCCAGATGGAGGATGCCGTATTCGGACAGCGCGTCGATCACGGCGTTGGCAACGGCCGGGAGCCCACCGGATGTTCCGGCTTCGCCGCAGCCCTTAACGCCCAACGGATTGCTCTTTGTCGGCACCGGGTGGCTCGCCACGTCAATCATCGGCACGTTGTAGGCGCGGGGCATGGCATAATCCATGAACGAGCCGGTCACGAGCTGGCCGGCGTCGTCATAAACCGCCTGCTCAAGAAGCGCCTGACCGAGGCCTTGCATCACACCGCCTTGGATTTGACCCGCCACCACCAGCGGATTGATCACGGTGCCAAGATCGTTGACGGCGGAATATTTCACGACTTGTGCCGCGCCTGTCTGTGGATCGACTTCCACCTCAGCGATGTGACAGCCATTGGGGAAAGCGAAGGGCACGGGATCGTTACCGACATGGTCGACGTCGAGCGAAGTCGGCACGCCCTCGGGTAGTTTGAACCCGCGGCGTAGCCGCGCGGCCAATTCGAGCAGACCGATCGAGCGGTCTGTGCCGGCAATCACGAATCGTCCGGCCTTGAAGTCGATGTCGCTTACCGACGCTTCCAAAACGTGTGAGGCGACCTGCTTGCCCTTCTCAATAACGAGGGCGGCCGTCTCGACCAGCGCGGTGCCAGTAAACATCACCGAACGGGAGCCGCCGCTGCCACCGCCGTAGCTCATGCGGTCACTGTCGCCTTCGACGAGACGGATACGGTCGAACGGAATGCCGAGCTTGTCGCTCACAATCTGCGCATAGGTCGTCGCATGACCCGTGCCGAAATCCATCGAGCCAGCGATGATGGTGACGGTGTCTCCTTCCTCGAAATGAACGGAGCCTAGCTCTTTGCCGCCGCCGGCGGTGACTTCTAGGTAACAACCGACGCCGAAGCCGCGCAGCACCCCACGCTTCTTGCTTTCGCGCTTGCGTTTCTTCAATCCCCTGTAGTCGGCCATCTCCAAGGCCTGCTTGAGCACTCCCTGAAAGTCACCGACATCGTAGGTCACGTCCGAGGCGGCTTTGAACGGCAGGTCACTCTTGCGGATCATGTTGCGCCTGCGTAGCTCGATGCGGTCGATGCCGAGTTCAGCCGCCGCAAGATCAAGCGTACGCTCGACGTAATAATTTCCTTCCGGTCGTCCAGCGCCTCGATAAGCGGATACGAACACCGTATTGGTGAATACGCATTTGACGTCCACCTCAATCAGCGGTGTGCGGTAAACACTGGCGATGTTCTTCACCTGATTACCGGTCGACAGCAGCGGCCCAAACTGGGCGAGATAGCCGCCCATGTTGCCGTAGCCGGTCAAACGGATCGCCAGAATGTGCGCGTTCTCGTCGAACGCCATCTCCATCGTCATGTCCTGAGCGCGGCCGTGATGGTCGGACAGAAAGCTGCCAGAACGCTCGTCGGTCCATTTCACCGGCCGCCCGAGCATCCGGGCGCCATGTAGGATGCAAACGTATTCAGGATAGACCGCGGCCTTCATGCCGAAGGAACCGCCCACCTGACCGGTGATGACACGCACCTTGTCGGCAGGGGCGCCGAGGATATCCATCAGAGACGTCTTCATGCCGAATACGCCCTGGCTGGTGGAATACAGCGTCCACTTGCCGGAAGCAGTGTCGTATTCGCCGATCGCCGCGCGCGGCTCCATGGCGTTGACGACCATGCGCTGATTGGAAGTGGTTAGCCGCGTGACGTGTTTCGCCTTGGCGAACGCCTCTGCCACCTTCGCCGTGTCGCCATAGTGATAATCAAGTGCGATATTGTTCGGCACCGCGTCGAACAACAGCGGAGCTCCGTGCTTCACCGCGTCAGCGGGGGTGAGCACCGCGGGGAGCGGTTCGAGGTCGAGCACGACCGCCTCGGCGGCGTCTTTCGCTTGCGCGACGGTCTCCGCGATCACGCAGGCGACCGCATCGCCGACGTAACGCACCTTGTCGCCGGAGAGCGCTGGCCGTGGCGTGTAACGTATTGGCGACCCGTCGCGGTTCTTGAGAGGCAGGGTCGACTTGAGCGGACCGTAGTCCGTCAGATCCGCCGCCGTATAGACCGCAATCACGCCCGGCATTGCCTTGGCGGCGGCCGTGTCGATGCCGCGGATATTACCGTGCGCAACAACGCTGCGCACAATTACCGCATAGACTTGGCCCGGCCGGCTGACGTCGTCGGCATAGTAACCGGCGCCGCGCACCAGCGTCGAGTCCTCGCTGCGAGGAACTGGCTGACCGACGCCGAACCTGTTCAGCGACAGGGCCGTTTCAACGCTTCTGTCATCCATACCGGGTCAATGGGCGTGGGTTTCACTGAATCTCGATAAAGCAGCTCCTCCGCTTCTACAAGAATAGGTTTCGCCCATGAGGGTTGCGTGAAGCGAGGGCGCTGTTAGACTTTTCTTGATCTATAGGAACATTGGCGCAACTGGGCGCGCGGAGGGGCGGCAGGAAGGCTTTGGACATGAGCGGCGAGGCCAGGGACAACACCGGCCTCGACCCTGCCGTAGATCGGGCGCAGGAAGGGCCCCGATGGGGTCGGTGGTCGCTGGGACGTCTGGATAGAGACTTGGGCAGCGATCGCGGCGGCCCCAGTTATGCGGCGCTCGACCTCGGCACCAATAATTGCCGCCTGCTAGTGGCGCGGCCGGCGGGCGAAAGTTTTCGCGTCGTGGATGCGTTTTCCCGCATCATCCGACTCGGTGAAGGCGTTTCCACCTCGGGCCGGCTGAGCGAGGCGGCGATCGAACGCGCCATCGCCGCGCTGACGATTTGCCGCAACAAGATGAAAAACAAGGGCGTGAGCCGCGCCCGATTGATCGCGACGGAGGCCTGCCGTGCGGCGGAAAACGGCGCGGAGTTTCGGGCTCGCGTTGCCGAAGAAGTCGGCCTAGAACTCGAAGTGATAAACCGTGAAACCGAGGCGACGCTGGCTGCAACCGGCTGCACGATGCTCCTCGACCCGCAAGCCGAGGGCGCGTTGCTGTTCGATATCGGCGGCGGGTCGTCGGAATTGGTGTGGCTCGATCGCTCGCAAAAATGCAACGGTGGACCCCCGCTGCCGCAGATCCGCGGCTGGGTTTCGCTGCCGCTCGGCGTGGTGACGCTCGCCGAGCGCCACGGGGGCGTCTCGGTGACCCCGGCAATCTACGAGGCGATGGTTAGCGAAGTCGCGGCGCTGATCGCGCCATTCGCGCACGAGTACGCGGCCGCCGCCTTGCGCGGTTTTCACATGCTCGGCACCTCCGGCACCGTGACGACGATTGCTGGAGTGCATCTCAATCTCAAGCGGTACGACCGCAATCGCGTTGACGGCTGCTGGATGGACGAACGCGAAATCAACGCGGTGATTGAACGGCTGCTTTCGATGAACTACCAGGACCGGGTCGCCAGTCCTTGTATCGGCGTGGAGCGCGCCGACCTAGTGCTCGCGGGCTGCGCCATCCTGGAAGCGATCCGCCGCGCTTTCCCTTGTCCGCGCCTGCGTGTCGCCGATCGTGGCCTGCGCGAAGGTATTCTCGTGCAGATGATGCGTGAGGACGGCGTCTGGGGCGAGCATTGACGGCACGCGGAAAAGTCACGCTGAAGAGCAGCAAGCGGCGCTCGCAATCCTCCAGGCAATGGCTCGAGCGCCAGCTCAACGATCCCTACGTCGCGCGCGCCAAGCGCGAGGGCTTCCGCTCGCGTGCCGCCTTCAAGCTGATCGAGATCGACGATAAGGCTCATATCCTGAAAAGGGGCGCGCGCGTCGTCGATCTCGGCGCCGCGCCCGGCGGCTGGAGCCAAGTGGCGGCTAAGCGCGTCGGTCCATTCGGTTACATTATTGCTATCGATCTGTTGCCGATGAAGCCGGTTATAGGCGTCGATTTCGCGCAGATCGATTTTCTCGATCCCGCCGCCCCGGAAAAACTGAAAGCCATGCTGGGCGGTCCGGCCGATGTCGTGCTGTCCGACATGTCGGCCAACGCCACCGGCCACCGCAAGACCGATCATCTGAAAATTGTCGGGCTGGTCGAGGCAGCCGCCGAATTTGCCCGCGAGGTACTGGCCCCCGGTGGCAGTTTCCTTGCCAAAGTGCTGCAAGGCGGCACAGAAGGCGCGCTCCTCGCCGTACTCAAACGCGATTTTGCAACTGTGAAGCACGTGAAGCCGGCCGCGAGCCGATCAGAGTCGGCTGAACTCTATCTTCTGGCGATGGGCTTCACGGCCGACACGCAAGAACGTCGCGCTCGTTCCAGATGCCAGTGAATTTCGTGTCGGGGCGTGAACGCAACGGCCCTTTGCTGGCGTGGAAGTGGCGGGGCCTCACTTCGACTGTGTGGACTATGCGCCGGTCATTCTTGTGCCGATCGACCGCCCAAATTGGTCTTGCTTCTTGTCGTGACTTTGTCAGCTTGCCGCCCTGCAAGTTCTTGGCCGTGTCCTTAGGCTTGGCACGTTCGAGCGTGGCGTAATATGGCAACTTTAAAATTTAGAACCAACAGCCCAAACAGCAACACCTGCAATCCCGAGTCCGGCCAGCACTATACCGATGACGTCGAAACTTTCGCGGAGCTCGGCTCCGGCTCAGATAACGCTTTCGAACGACTAAGTGTTGCTGGAAGGAAGACCGATTTTAGGGGCCCATAGCGGCCATCCCAAGGAGACGTGTTGCGATGGTGACGCAGTGATAATGGTCTAGGAATCGGTACCATCCCGTGCTAACGACCAGCGCCAACCCAAAAGCGGGCCGTGACGTCGGGCGAGGGGCCCCCTCGCAAGGGCAATTCGTAAGTCTTCGGCGGCGGTCTCGTTCTCCTTTCGGGTGAGACGGAGTTGGCGATGGCCGCTAAAAATAACGCAAGCCCGCGGGAAGGGCTTACCTTTGATGACGTGCTAATCAAGCCCGGCCTGTCTGAAGTGCTGCCTGGCGACGTCGATATCCGCTCCCGTATCACCAAGACGATTCCGATTAACATCCCGATTATCGCCTCGGCTATGGATACGGTCACCGAGGTGCAGATGGCGATTGCCATGGCGCAAGCAGGCGGTATGGGCGTTATCCACCGCAATCTTGAGCCAGAGGCCCAAGCCGCCCAGGTGCGCCAAGTGAAGAAATTCGAATCTGGCATGGTGGTGAACCCGCTGACGATCGAGCCGACGGCGACGCTGCAGCAGGCGCTCGATCTGATGAAGGATAACCATATTTCCGGCGTTCCGGTCGTCGAAGGCGGCGGCAATGGCAAGGCCGGCAAACTGGTCGGCATCCTCACCAACCGCGACGTCCGCTTCGCTACGGATCCGCAGCAGCGCGTTGCTGAGCTTATGACCAAGGACAAGCTGGTCACCGTGCGCGAGGGCGTCAGCCAGGACGAAGCCAAGCGCTTGCTCCACCAGCACCGCATCGAGAAATTGCTGGTGGTGGACAATCAGTATCGCTGCGTCGGCCTGATCACCGTGAAGGACATTGAAAAGGCGGTGGCCAATCCGAATGCGTGCAAGGACGAGCACGGTCGCTTGCGCGTCGCAGCCGCGACCACCGTCGGCGACCGAGGCTTCGCGCGCACAGAGGCTTTGATCGCAGCCGGCGTCGATCTGGTGGTCGTCGACACCGCGCACGGACATTCACGGCACGTCCTCGATGCCATCACGCGCATCAAGCGGCTATCAAATGCTGTGCAGGTGGTCGCCGGCAATGTCGCGACCTCCGAAGGCGCGAGAGCGCTGATTGATTCGGGCGCCGACTCCATCAAGGTGGGTATTGGTCCAGGCTCGATCTGTACGACACGCATTGTTGCTGGCGTTGGTGTGCCGCAGCTCACCGCTATCATGGATGCGGTCGGGGCGGCGAAAGCAAGCGATACGCCGGTGATCGCCGACGGCGGCATCAAATATTCCGGCGACCTCGCCAAGGCGCTCGCCGCAGGCGCTGACTGCGCCATGGTCGGCTCGTTGCTCGCGGGTACCGACGAGACGCCAGGAGATGTCTTTCTCTATCAGGGACGATCCTACAAGAGTTATCGCGGCATGGGCTCGGTCGCCGCGATGGCACGCGGTTCCGCCGACCGGTATTTCCAACAGGACATCAAGGATGCGCTCAAGTTGGTGCCGGAAGGCGTCGAGGGACAGGTCGGCTACAAGGGGCCGGTCGCGAATGTGTTGCACCAATTGTCGGGCGGCCTGCGCGCCGCCATGGGCTATGTCGGCGCCAAGACGCTTGATGGCTTCCATCGAAAGGCGGAATTCGTGCGTATCTCAGGCGCGGGTTTGCGCGAAAGCCACGTGCACGACGTGACGATCACTCGCGAGAGCCCAAATTATCCCAGCCAGGCGTGACCTTTCGGGTACCTCATGTTCGGCATGATGCATCAACGCCTGTTCTCACTCGGGCGCGACGAGAGTTCGAGCAGATAGCCATGCGCGAGCCGAACTGGCCGAAGCGCGTCAGCCAATTGGCCTACGCTTTTTCCAACGAGTTCGAAGTTTTGACGATTTTGTTGGTCATAACCCACCACGCCGATCTGATCTATTGGGTGTTGGCATGGACCTTTGTGGTATTTCGCCTGCCGGCCCGCGTACACGTCACCACCAATAACGTGCGCAATCGCAGTATGTATTACGGTTTGGGGTTCCGGTCACGATGTGGCTGATCCATATTGAACGCATGTTACTCGGCCTGCCATGATGCCGGCGGCGCGGCTCGCCGCGGCTATCGAAGTCTTCGCAAGTATCGAGCGCGAGCGCCAGCCCGCCGCTGACGCTCTCAAGGCGTGGGGTCGGGCGCATCGCTTCGCCGGATCCAGTGACCGCGCCGCCATTGCCGGTCTGGTCTATGACGCGCTACGCCGGCGCGCCTCGAGCGCCTATGTGATGGGTGCCGAAACGCCACGCGCCATTCTGCTTGGTATGCTCAAACGCGAGCGCGGTCTCGATGTGGACGCGATTGCCAAACTTGCTAACGGCACGCGTTACGCGCCGGAAACGTTGAGTGACAGCGAACGTCAACGCCTTGACGCCGCTGACATCACGGGAGCACCCGCGCACATCGCCGGGGATTACCCCGAATGGCTGGAAAAACATTTCACGCGCGCCTTTGGTGAGGACCGCGCGGAAGAGGGCGCGGCCTTAGCGTCACGCGCGCCGGTCGATCTGCGAGTGAACACCCTCAAGGCCGACCCCGACAAGGTCGCCGAGCTGCTAGGCGATCTGCAGCCGGAGCCTTGCCCCTGGTCGCCTTGGGGCCTACGCATCCGTCTTGCCGCGGACGCCAAGAGCCCACCGATCCACGCCGAGCCGGCGTTCCTCAAGGGCATGATCGAATTGCAGGACGAAGGTTCGCAATTGGCGGCGCTGTTCTCCGCCGCCAAAGCGGGCGAACAGGTGGTCGACCTTTGCGCCGGCGCGGGCGGTAAGACATTGGTTTTGGCGGCGATGATGCAGAACAAAGGCCAGATTTTCGCGACCGACGAAGACAAGCGCCGTCTGGCGCCCATCCACGACCGGCTCAAGCGCTCGGGCGCGCGCAACGTTCAGGTGCGCACGCCGCAGTCGATCGGCGACGAAATTGTCGATCTTGTCGGCCGCATCGACCTGGTTTTGATCGATGCACCGTGCACCGGCACCGGCGCTTGGCGGCGCAATCCGGACTCGAAATGGCGCATGCGGCCCGGTGCCGTCGAGCAAAGGCTGAAGGAGCAGGCGGAGATCCTCGATCGCGCGGTGCCTTTGCTTAAGATCAGAGGCCGTATCGCTTATGTGACTTGCTCAGTGCTGGACGAAGAGAATCGCGTGCAGGTGCGTGGCTTTCTCGCCCGCCACCCGCAGTTCCTGCCGGAACCGCCGGTTACGATCGCTGCCGCGCTTGGCCAGCGTGCGCGAGCATTTACCAAGGCGGCAAGGCTCTGGGGTGAGGGCATCCTGATGACCCCGCGCACGACTGATACCGACGGCTTCTTCGTCTCGCTTTTGCGCCGCCTGAGTTGAAGTTCAAGGGTAAGAAAGCCGGAAGGGAATTCCCTTTTTGCGCCGCATTCCCGGCCAAATTTTTCCGCGATGATGGCGTGATTGGCAACCCGGATTGGTGCATGGGGTCCTTAAGATGCTGGAGGCGAGGCGCGAACCGAAATTTGACGGCTCGCTACGCGATCTCCCCGACTCTCCGCCGGCTTATGCTGCTTGGCACGGCTCGCGGCTTTCCTCCTGGGTGAACGTCTTCCAATTGGTTGGCGCGCTGCTGGCGGTGCCCGTCGCGCTTGGCAGCGCTTACTCTCTTTACCGCGCCAACTTCTCACCCGAGCCGACGTGCCAGAGCCTGCGCGCTGGAATCATTTCTATGCTCGACAAGAATGTCGATGCGAGCACTCGCCGTGCTCTGGTACGCCGCGACGTCGAGGCGTTCGAACAGACCTGTGGCGCTGTGGATCCAGATGCCACCAAGGCGTTCAAAGCGCTGCTGGCGGCGGACAAGGAGTTGCCCGCTGGGCCCGCACCGGTCGTCACAGAAACAAAGGCTGAGCGGACGGAAGCGCTACCGACAGAAACGGTTCGCAAGGCCGAGCCGCGTCAACAACCTACCAAACAGCCAATGGCGGCGCGGCGAGAGCAGACCGTTTCCGACACGCAGTGGCTCGATGCGGTACGGCAGGCGATGGCGACGCGTAACTCTGAGACAGCCGCGGAAAGATCTAAGATGATTGAAGCCGCTCCCATGCTGCGTCCGGCCCAGCCGATAGTAACCGTGCCGGCGCCTGCCTTGACCGCCGCCGCTCCGGCGCCGCTTTCTCCTTCGACGACGCCTGCTCCTGCGCCATCGGTTGCGCCGCGCCTGCAGGCCGATGCCGATCACCCAGTGCCGCCACGCGCAATCCCTGATCCCGCGGAGGCAAAGACGACCGCCCATGAGGAGCCGAGATCGTGGCTCGGAGGATTGGTCTCGCGCGTGCCCCTGCTGGGTCTTGTCTGGGACAACCGCTAGCCCCGAGCCGGCTAACCGTCGTCATATAGCTTTCGACCGCTAGCGCCCTCTCTTCCCCGCGCGACGTTCGGCCTGAGCCAGCCACTTGAGAAACTCGGATATTAGAACGTCGTGGCAGCCCATATCGTGGCAAGTCAGCGTCATGACGTTGCTGTCGTTGCAAGTAAAGCGCCAATGCGCCGGTGCCAGTTGAGCACGGTAAACCCGAACTTCGAGGTATTCGGCTCACGCGAGAGCTGCGACGTGTCGAAGGCGCAGGAGATCGCATGCTCTCTGTTGGCGTTCCAAACTTTAAACGAATGGGCCTAGCCTGCGTTGAATGCGTCGGCGCCGAGCCGGCACCTGCTGCAGTCCCGATGACCCCTAGAAACGATCTAATTTTCAATTAGATAGAGACGAGGACCGCTCTCAGCAAATAGCGTGGACAGTTCCGACGGCCAGTTGCCCGCGGCGGCGCTGTCCCTTAAGCCATGACTATGCAACCAGCCAAAGTCCTCGATACGCAGCACGGGCCCCTGCACGACAAAGTTCTGATTGTCGATTTCGGCTCTCAGGTCACGCAGTTGATCGCCCGCCGGGTGCGCGAGGAGAAGGTCTATTGCGAGATTGTTCCCTTCAGCAAAGCGGAAGCTGCGCTCCGCGAGATGCGGCCGAAGGCGGTGATCCTCTCAGGCGGCCCAGCTTCGGTGCTCGATAAGGATGCTCCGTTGGCGCCCAAGGCAATCTACGAGGCGGGCGTACCGGTGCTCGGCATCTGCTACGGCGAGCAGGCGATGGCGGCGCAGCTCGGCGGCAAGGTCGAGGGCGGTCACCATCGGGAGTTCGGTCGCGCGGAGGTGGAGGTGATGGCGGAGAGCCCGTTATTCGACGGCGTGTGGCGGCGGGGCGAGAAACATCCTGTCTGGATGAGCCACGGCGACCGGGTGACGGTGCTGCCGAAGGGCTTCAAGGTACTCGGCACCTCGCCGAATGCGCCGATAGCCATCATTGGTGACGACAAGCGCAGGTTCTACGCCACCCAATTCCATCTCGAAGTCGTGCATACCCCGCACGGCGCTGCGCTGCTCCGCAACTTCGTACGCAATGTCGCCGGCTGCTCCGGCGACTGGACCATGCGAGCTTTCAAGGAAGAGGCAATCGAGAAAATCCGCGCTCAGGTCGGCCGCGGAAAAGTCATTTGCGGTTTGTCGGGTGGCGTCGACAGCGCGGTTGCCGCCGTGCTCATCCACGAGGCGATCGGCGAACAGCTCACCTGCGTTTTTGTCGACCATGGCCTGATGCGGTTCGGTGAAGCGGAAAAGGTGGTAACGCTGTTCCGCGACACCTACAACATCCCGCTGGTACATGTGAATGCGGAAAACACGTTCCTGAGGGCGCTGGAGGGTGTCGATGATCCCGAGGTCAAGCGCAAGACTATCGGCAAATTGTTTATCGACGTCTTCGAAGCCGAGGCCAAGAAAATCGGTGGCGCACAATTCCTCGCTCAGGGCACGCTCTATCCGGATGTGATCGAGAGTGTGTCATTCACCGGTGGTCCCTCGGTGATGATCAAGTCGCACCACAATGTCGGGGGCTTGCCCGAACGCATGCACATGCACCTAGTCGAGCCTTTGCGCGAACTATTCAAGGACGAGGTGAGGGCGCTCGGCCGCGAGCTCGGCTTGCCGGAAGCCTTTGTCGGCCGCCATCCGTTCCCGGGCCCGGGCCTGGCCATCCGCTGCCCCGGTGTGATCAGCAAGGACAAGCTCGATATTTTGCGGCTCGCCGACGAAATCTATGTCGAAGAAATTCGGCGCGCCGGTCTCTACGACGACATCTGGCAGGCTTTCGCCGTGCTGCTGCCGGTGAAAACGGTCGGTGTCATGGGCGATTTCCGTACCTATGAGTACGTAGTAGGCCTGCGCGCAGTGACCTCGACGGACGGCATGACCGCCGACTTCTACCCCTTCGACATGGCCTTCATTGGCCGCGTAGCGACCCGCATCATCAACGAAGTAAAGGGCATCAACCGCGTCGTTTACGACGTGACAAGCAAACCGCCGGGGACGATCGAGTGGGAGTGAGGCGGTGACGGTAACGATCTACGGCATCAAGAACTGCGACACCATGGGGAAGGCGCGCGCTTGGCTCAATAAGAAAGGCGTCGCTTACGATTTTCATGACTACAAGAGCAAGGGTATCGAACGCGTCAAGCTGGACGGCTGGGTGAAGAAGGCCGGTTGGGAAACGTTGCTCAACCGAGCCGGAACGACCTTCAAGAGGCTGCCCGACAAGGAGAAGGAAGGCCTAACCGAGAAGAAGGCCATCACCCTCATGCTGGCGCAGCCTTCGATGATCAAGCGGCCAGTGCTGGAGCTTTCCAGCGGGAGGCTGCTGATCGGATTCAAGCCGGAAGAATACGCCGCCGCGTTTAAGTAAGACGCGATGAAGATCTACAAGAAGCCACGACTTTCTTGTCTCCGAGATTCGGCGCTTTCTCGAGCCTGGCCCGGCGGTGCTGGTTAGCTCGGCGGGGAAAGACGAGCGCTACATCAGGACCATCGGCTGGCACATGGTCATGGAGTTCACGCCGTCGCTGGTCGGCTGCCTGATCTCAAGGGGCAACCACAGTTATGGTTAATCAGCCGCAGCAGGGAATGCGTGATCAATGTGTCGCTGACCAGGTCAACGCGCCCTCATCGCGCAATGTTATGCTAGCTTTGAATGTAAGCTTGCCGACGATCGGCTGCGCGACCAGTATAATTTATTCCTTTTCGAGGTCGTGAAGGCGCATGCGCCCAATGCCGAAGTATCCTAAAACAATTCATTACCGCGGCGACGGCATGTTCATGGTATCTAGCCGCTCGCTCAATTTGCGCCGGTTATTCCGACCGGAAATGCGCTAAGGTGAGCTTGGCCGATTGCTTCGCCGAAGTCCGCTAATTTGGCCGGTGCCAAGCTCGCTTGATTTCGTTACCAAATATCGCCACATGCACCGCCATGAACAAGCCGCTTAGCGCCGCTGATTCGGCTGCCTCGACGCCGCTCGCCGCCGAGGTCGAACGCCGGCGCACCTTCGCAATCATCTCGCACCCCGACGCCGGCAAAACCACGCTGACCGAGAAGCTCTTGCTGCTCGGCGGTGCCATCAATCTGGCCGGCCAGGTGACGGCCAAACGCGACCGTCGCGCCACCCGCTCGGACTGGATGGCGATCGAGCGCGAGCGCGGTATTTCAGTCGTCACTTCGGTGATGACATTTGATTACAACGGGCGCGTGTTCAACCTGCTCGACACGCCGGGGCACGAAGATTTTTCGGAAGACACCTATCGCACGCTCACCGCGGTCGACTCGGCGGTCATGGTGATCGACGCCGCCAAGGGCATCGAGGCGCGCACCCGCAAGCTGTTCGAGGTCTGCCGTCTGCGCGATATCCCGATCGTCACCTTTATCAACAAGATGGACCGCGAGAGCCGCGATCCTTTCGAGCTCTTGGACGAGATCGAGAAGACGCTGGCGCTCGACACCGCACCGATGACCTGGCCGCTCGGGCGCGGGCGCGATTTTGCCGGCACCTATGACGTCGCCGCCGGCGAGATGCGGCTTTTGACCGATGACGGAAAGACCGTTGTGCCGCAAGCGCTCGACCTCGTGGCGCTGGCGGCGAAAAACCCTATGTTCGATGCTGACGCAATTTCCGAGGAATTAGGGCTAGTAAAAGACGCCTGCCGTCGTTTCGATTTTGCATCCTTCCGCGAAGGCTATCTCACCCCGGTGTTCTTCGGCTCGGCCTTGAAAAACTTTGGCGTTAAGGACCTGCTCGATGCGCTGGCGAGCTTTGCGCCAGCGCCGCGCGCGCAGGCATCCGACAAGCGCATTATCGATGCTCACGAGGGAGCCATGACCGCCTTCGTGTTCAAGATCCAAGCCAATATGGATCCTAATCATCGCGATCGTATTGCCTTTGCGCGTCTGTGCTCGGGCAAGCTACGTCGCGGCATGAAGGTGAAGCTGGTACGTACAGAGAAGCCGATCACGCTGTCGGCGCCACAATTCTTTTTCGCGCAGGATCGCGCGCTCGCCGATGAGGCCTATGCTGGCGACGTGGTTGGCATTCCCAACCATGGCACACTGCGCATCGGCGACACGTTGACTGAGGGTGAACATATCGCCTTCCTCGGAGTTCCCAACTTCGCACCGGAAATTTTGCGTCGTGTTAAGCTCGGCGACCCGATGAAAGCCAAGAAACTGAAAGAGGCATTGCAGCAGATGGCGGAGGAAGGCGTGGTACAAGTGTTCCGCCCGCTTGACGGCGCTCCGGCGCTGGTCGGCGTAGTTGGGCCCTTGCAACTCGACGTCCTCAAGGCTCGGCTTGATGACGAATACGGGCTCGAGATCGATTTTGATGTGCCTGAATTCCAACTCGCGCGTTGGATTTCGTGCGCCGAGCAAAGGAAGCTTCACGACTTCGTGCAGGCCAATTATGCGAGCTGCGCCGAGGACCTCGATGGCGACCGCGTGTTCATGGCACGCAACCAGTTCATCCTTGATTACACGGCCGAGCGCGCACCCGGCATCGTGTTTGCCGACATCAAGGACGTAAAGAGCAAATTCGCTGGCACGGAGTGAGGTTCTGGTCAATTGATTTTGATTTTGGCGGCTTTGATCACTGGCGCCCAGCGGGCGATCTCACCGTCGATGCGGGCGCGGAGTTCCTCCGGTGTCCCGCGGACCGGCTCCATCAACTGAGCCGTTAGCTTGTCGCGCACTTTTTTACTCTGCATGATCGCGACGACGTCGCGGTTGATTTGGTCGATGAGCACCTTCGCCGTGCCGCCCGGCGCAATCAGCCCGTTCCACGCATCCGCTTCAACGTCGATGCCGACCTCCGTCAGCGTCGGGACATCCGGCAGATAAGGTGAACGCTTGGCCGTAGAGACGGCGAGAATCTTTACCGCTCCGCTCGACGCCTGCGGCGTTACCGCGATAGCCGGCAGGCAGGCGATCTGAGCGTCGCCTCGGATCACCGCTGTCATCGCCTGCGGCGAGCTAGGGTAGGGTACGTGCACCAATTTGGTGCCGGCTTTCAGCGCAACTGCCTCCATCGCCAGGTGCGACAGCGAGCCGTTGCCGATGGACGCAAAATTATATTTGCCAGGGTTGGCCTTGAGCAGGCCGATCAGTTCTCCGACCGTATTCACTTTAAGCCCTGGGTTGACCGCGAGCGCGCTTGGCTGGGTCACGAGCTGCGCAATCGGCGCGATGTCCTTGCCCGGGTCATAGGGTAATTGAGAGAACAGCAGCGTATTGATGGCAAGCGGGCCGCCGATGCTAACGCCGAGCGTACTGCCGTCAGGGGCCGCCTTAGCCACCATGTCGGTGCCGATATTGCCACTGGCGCCCGGCTTGTTCTCGACCAGGAACGTGCTACCCGGATACTGCTCCGTCAGTCCATTTGCGATCAGACGAGCCACTATGTCGGGCGTCGATCCGGCGGAGAATGGGACGATGATGCGCACGGTCTTGCCCGGCCAGACCTGCGCCATGGACGGCATGGCGGTAAGCAATAGGGCAAGCAACACAAGAACGCACCGCAACGTGCGGTAAAGAGCTGCAGTCATCAATACTATCCTATGCGGCTAGCCGGCTTGCATTGACGGCCGCCATCGCCTCTACTGCGGCGCGATTGAGGGGCGCAAGAAAAGTGTACCATGGGTTTACTGATCCTCATCCTCGGCCTAGTCGTCATGCTTGGCGCCCATGTCTTCGTGACCTTCCGCGAAGCGCGCGCTGCGATGATGGCGCGGTTTGGCGAGAACGGTTATCGCGTGCTTTTCTCTATCGTTTCGATCGTCGGCCTTGTACTGATCATTTGGGGCTTTGGGCAATACCGCGCGCACGAATGGATTCAGGTGTGGTCGCCGCCGGCATTCATGCGTCACATCACCGTTGGCTTGATGCTTTTTGCGGTGATCTTCTTCGTCGCCTACTTCCTGCCGAGCCACTTGAAGACCGGGCTCAAGCATCCGATGCTTGCCGGCGTGAAGACCTGGGCCTTCGCGCATTTGTGGTCGAACGGCGACCTCGGCTCGATTTTATTGTTCGGTGGCTTCCTGGCCTGGGGCGTCTATGCGCGCATCGCCGCCAAGCGGCGCGGCGACACCGGGCCGCAAACGGTGCCGGCGGGGTGGACCAACGACATCATTGTCGTCGTGCTTGGAATCGTCATCTATCTGGCGCTCGGCTACGCCTTCCACCCGATGGTGATCGGCGCACCGGTGTTCGGGAGGTAAGGCGTGTCGGCCCACGATGAAATCAGACGGGTCACCGCGCCTGACATTTTCGCGCGTAAGGGCGGTGATCCCATCGTCTGTCTGACGTCATATCACGCGCACACCGCGCGTTTGGTGGATAAATATTGCGATGTGATCCTGGTCGGCGACTCGCTCGGCATGGTTATGCACGGGCTCGAGACGACCGTTCCGGTCACGCTCGACATGATGATCCTGCAGGGACGTGCCGTGATGCGCGGCTCCAAGCGCGCGTTGGTGGTCGTCGACATGCCATTCGGCTCCTACGAGGCCTCCAAGGAACATGCCTTCATGAATGCCGCACGCATCATGAAGGAAACAGGCTGCGGCGCGATCAAGGTGGAAGGCGGCAAGCGCCTTGCGGAGACGATCGCCTTCTTGGTTGAGCGCGGCGTGCCGGTGATGGGACACGTCGGTCTCACGCCGCAAGCGATCAACGTTCTAGGCTCGTTCCGCGCTCAGGGACGCGAGGAGGCCGACTGGGCTCGCATCGAGCAGGACGCCATTGCTGTAGCCGAGGCCGGCGCCTTCTCGCTGGTGATCGAAGCGGTGGCCGAACCGCTGGCGCGCAAACTCACCGAAACGGTGCGTATCCCGACCATCGGCATTGGGGCGAGCGCTGCCTGCGACGGGCAGATCTTGGTGCTCGAGGACATGCTCGGCCTGTCGCCGAGGGTGCCGAAATTCGTCAAGCGCTATAGTGACATTGGACCAGGCATCGAAAAGGCTGTGGCCGATTATGCCGCTGAAGTGCGCGCGCGCGCGTTCCCGGGGCCCGCCCACGTTTATGCGATGAAGGGCAAGAAACCGTAGCTATTCTTCCGCGCGGCTTCTCTGGCACCAATTCTTGGGTTAAATGCCTGAATATTAACGATTGTTCGCGCAAACTTTGCCTTGGCATCGCCACATCGTTAGGTTACGCCGCCATTCGGCCCGGGCGACGGGCGGCACGGAGGGTGAAGCAATTCGTGGCCGACATTTTTCATGAAGTAGACGAGGAAGTCCGGCGCGAACGGCTTAAGAAGCTGTGGGACCGCTATAGCATTTACGTTATCGGTGCCGCCGCGCTGATCGTCGCCGTCATCGGCGCTTGGCGCGGCTACGAGTATTGGCAGGCCAAGCAGGCTGCTGCCGCGGGTGCTGCGTTCGAATCCGCACTGAGCCTGAGCGAGGCGGGCAAGCACGACGAGGCGGAAGCCGCATTCACAAAGATCGCCGGTGAAGCGCCGGCCGGTTACCGCATGCTAGCGCGATTCCGCGCCGCTGCCGATCTCGCGCAGGCAAAACCCCCGGAGGCGGTGAAAGCTTATGACGAACTCGCCGCTGACACATCGCTGGGGACGACCTTGCAGGACCTTGCCGCGGTGCGTGCCGGAATGCTCGTCGTGGATAATGCGCCGCTCTCTGAAATGCAGCGTCGTCTCGATCCGGCAAGCGCGCCGGAGCGTAGTTTCCGCCATACCGCGCGCGACCTGTTGGCGCTCTCGGCCTGGCGCAATCACGACTTTGCCGCCGCGCGCCGCTATATCGATATGATCGCGACCGATGCCGAGACACCGGCAGGCACACGCGCGCGCGCCGAAGTACTCTCTGCTTTGATCGCGGCGGACGGAAAGAGCTGAGGAAGTCCCATGCGCCGCATCCACCGGATTGCTTTATTGGCTGCCCTTGTCGCGGTCGTGCCGATGCTCGCCGGTTGCGAAGATTTCGACATGGACAAGCTCGATATCTTCGGTCTCAACCAGAAAAAGAAGCTGCCAGGGGAACGCAAAGAATTGTTTCCGGGTGGCGTGCCGGGTGTCACGCAGGGGATTCCGCCCGAATACCTGAAGGGCAACCAGCCGTCGCCCGAAACCGCGCTGGCGCCGTCGGCTGAGCCTGCTAACACCGCAGCAGCGGCTGATAACAAGACGACCGCGGCTGCGAGTCGTACCGCCACGGCCGAGCCGGCTACCGAGGAAAAGCCGAAGGTCAAACCGAAGTCCAAGCCGAAGCCGAGCACGGCCTCCAGCCCACCGACGCAGATTACTGTGCAGCGCTCGTCGCAGGACCAAAATGCCCAACAGCCGCTGGCGCCCTGGCCGGATCAGAACCAGCCGCAAGCTGCGCAGGGCCAGAACCAGAACCAGAACCAGAACGCGACCTTGGCGCCCTGGCCGTCGGCGCCCGCGCCTGGCACCTTCTCGCGCTGATACCCTGACAGGTTAAGAGAGTGCTTCGTCAGCTTTTGCGCGGGCGGGATCACGGCCCATGAGACTCACTATTGCCATCATCGGACGACCCAACGTCGGCAAGTCAACACTGTTCAACCGGCTGGTCGGACGGCGTGTCGCTCTGGTCGACAATCGGCCGGGCGTTACGCGCGATCGCCGCGAGGGCGAGGGCAGGCTCGGCGATCTCGAATTCACCGTGATCGACACCGCCGGTTTGGAAGATTCGGCTCGGGAGAGCCTCGCTGGCCGCATGCGGGCGCAGACGGAAACCGCCATCGCGCAGGCGGATGCGATCTTCTTCATGATCGATGCGCGCGCCGATCCGGTACCCGCCGACCGCGCTTTCGCCGAGCTGGTACGCAAATCGGGCAAGCCGACCGTGCTGATCGCCAACAAGATGGAAGGCATGGCAGGCGAGGCCGGGCGGCTCGAGGCCTACACGCTGGGCCTTGGCGAGCCAATCCCGATTTCCGCGGAGCACAACGAAGGTATGGCCGACCTCTATGACGCTTTGCGAGCGGTTTTGCCAGAGCACAACGCACAGCATGAAAGCGTCGCGGAAAAAGATAAACCGCATGCGATTCGTGTGGCCATCGTCGGGCGTCCAAACGCCGGCAAGTCCACGTTGATCAACCGGCTGATCGGAGAGGAACGCCTGCTCACTGCGCCCGAGGCCGGTACGACGCGCGACGCCATCGCGGTAAGTCTCGAGTGGCACGGACGGAAATTCCGCGTACACGACACCGCCGGGTTGCGCCGACGCTCACGTGTTGAGGCGAAACTTGAAAAGTTGTCGGTTGCTGACGCGATCAACGCAGTGCGCTTCGCCGAAGTCGTGGTGGTCCTGCTTGATGTCGAGAGCGCCTTCGAGGAGCAGGACCAGCGCATCGCCAATCTCGTCGAGCAAGAAGGGCGCGCGATCGTGATCGCCGTCAACAAATGGGATCTGACGAAGAACACGTTGGGGGCCATCGGCAAGCTGCGCGCGCAGGCCGACGAGAAGCTGATGCAAGTGAAAGGCGTACCGCTCGTCGCCGTGTCGGCGCTGACCGGCGAAGGACTCGACCGGCTGATGCAGGCGATCCTCGACGCGTATGCGGTATGGAATAAGCGGATCTCGACCAGCGTGCTCAATCGCTGGTTCGAACACGCGGTGAGCGCGCATCCGCCGCCGGTGGTGTTGGGGCGAACGCTCAAGCTCAATTATATCACGCAGGCGAAAGCGCGGCCGCCGACCTTCTTGTTGTTCTGCAGGCACGCCAATGCGCTGCCTGACGCTTACAAGCGCTATCTGGTGAATTCGCTGCGCGAAAACTTCGATTTTCCTGGCACGCCGATTCGTCTGATGCTGCGCGAGAAGGACAATCCGTTCAAAGGTCGCGCTCCACGCAAGCACTGACACGCAGACGAATCACCGCAGTACCCCAGTGTTGCAAACACGCGCGATTCTTAGCGGAACCATGAGCACAACGCGCAATTCATTATCGTACTGGTAGAAGAGCTCGACGTGTGCGTCCCTTCGGTGAAGGGCATGCGGTTGAAACGTTGCCGCTCCAAGCGCGGCTCGTACTTCGGTATTTGACCGTTTACATCATCCCTACCGCGCGCGGCCGATTGAAAGCCGTGTGATCAACGCTGCCCCGGAGAAAAAGGTCCGGTGCCTAGGACGGCGGGTGGAATTCCAGAAAACGCCCGGCGCGAAAATCGTAAAGTCTGCCGGTCTCGGTACAGGTCGGCAAACAGAGCGGCACCATTGCCTTTGCGATCTCTTCCGGCGTCGGCAACGTTTCAGGATCGACTCCGGGAAAGGCGCTCAAATACATCCGCGTGCGGGTCGGCCCGGGCGAGAACAGATTGGCGCGAACGTTCGTCGTTGCGATCTCTGCGGCGTAGCCGCGCACGAGCGCGTCGAGCGCCGCCTTCGTTGCAGCATAGGCGGCCCAATAAGCGCGACCCATATAGGCCACCGCCGAGGTGAGAAACAACGCGCGACCAGCGGTTGCTTTGCGCAGCAGGGGATCCATGCAGCGGATGAGCTGCCAGTTGGCGGTAACGTTCACAGCTATGAGGTTGTCCCAGTCCTTCGGCTCCAAATGGCCAAGCGGCGACAGCGGACCGAGAATCCCTGCGTTCCCTATCAGAACGTCAAGGCGGCGGTAGCGTTCGTTGAGTGCCAGAGCCAGGCGGGCGATGCCGTCCGAGTCCTTCATGTCAAGCGGGACCAGCGTGGCCGAACCCCCGGCGGCTTTGATCTTGTCGTCTAGTTCCTCAAGGCCACCGACGGTTCGCGCCACCGTAACAACATGCGCGCCCGCTTGCGCCAAGGCCAGCGCCGCGGCCGCGCCAATGCCACGCGAGGCGCCGGTGATCAGCGCGATACGGTCGGACAGTGGGCGACACATGCGGTCCGCTCGGTGGATTTTCGGGGAGCTTGATGCCGAGTTCCGCAGCACTGCGCAACACCTGCGACGATAGATAGGGCCTGTGCAGGATTACTGCGCAGCAGCAACATGACTCGCTTGGCATAGCGGCTGGGCATAGATCACGGGCACGTCCAAACGCGCGGTGCGCCATCCGTCAACCATCTGTGCCAGGTCGACGTGTGTCGGTGAACAGGAGATCGAGCCGGTTTGCGGAGTCGAGAAGAGTCAGCCCGTCCCTCCGCGCTTACAGCCTCCGGCACCTCGAAACCGGCGAGCTCCAAATCCCTGTTGGCGACAGGAGCTGCTGTCGAGGCGCCGTCAGATGGCTTCCGCCAGCAACGACAACTGCCGTGGACTGGCTTCTCGGGCCGCCAGGTCGGTGAGCGCGGTCGGGTAGTCGCCGGTGAAACAATGGTCGGTGAATTGCGGCCGCGCCGGATCGCGGCCGGGCAAGCCCATGGCACGATAGATGCCATCGACCGACAGGAAGGCAAGCGAATCGGCGCCGATGAACTGCCGCATGCCTTCCTGGTCGTGCGTGGCGGCGAGCAGCTTTTCGCGCTCTGGCGTGTCGATGCCGTAATAATCCGGGTGGCTGATAGGTGGCGAGGCGATGCGGAAGTGCACTTCCCTAGCACCGGCGTCGCGCATCATCTGCACGATTTTGCGCGAGGTGGTGCCGCGCACGATCGAATCGTCGACCAGCACGATGCGCTTGCCGGCGACCACGGCGCGGTTGGCGGAATGTTTCAGGCGTACGCCCTGATCGCGGATCGACTGAGTCGGCTGTATAAAAGTGCGGCCGACATAGTGATTGCGTACGATGCCGAGCTCGAACGGAGTCCCCGACTGCTGCGCGTAGCCGAGCGCAGCCGGGACGCCGGAGTCCGGCACCGGCACGATGACGTCGGCATTCGCCGGCGCTTCGTTGGCAAGCTGGGCGCCCATCGACTTGCGCACGTCGTAGACGTGGCGGCCACCGACGATCGAATCTGGACGTGAGAAATAGATGTATTCGAAGATACACGGCCGCGGCGCCATCGGCGGGAACGGCTTGTGCGACTGTGCACCGTCCTCGTCAAACACCACGACTTCGCCGTTCTCGATATCGCGGATCCATTTGGCGCCGATGATGTCGAGCGCGCAGGTCTCCGAGGTCAGGATCGGACAACCGTCGAGGGTGCCGTAGACGAGCGGGCGGATGCCGAACGGATCGCGCGCGCCGACCAGCTTCTTGTTGGTCATGCCGACGAAGGCGTAGGCGCCCTCAAGCTGGCGCAGGCCTTCGATGAAGCGGTCGACAAAGCGATTGCGTTTGGCGCGCGCCACCAGGTGCAGGATCACCTCGGTATCGGTGGTCGACTGCATTATGGCGCCTTCATGCACCAGTTCGCGGCGCAGTTTGATGCCGTTGGTGATATTGCCGTTGTGGCCGATGGCGAAGCCACCGGCGTTGAGCTCGGCGAACAGCGGCTGGACGTTGCGCAAGATGGTTTCGCCGGTGGTCGAATAGCGCACGTGGCCGATGGCCGTCGTGCCGGGCAGGCGATCGATCACCTCACGGCGGGCGAAAGTATCGCCGACCAGGCCCATGCGCCGTTCGGAATGGAAGCGCCTGCCGTCGAAAGAGACGATGCCGGCGGCTTCTTGCCCGCGGTGTTGGAGGGCATGCAGGCCGAGCGTTGTGATCGCGGCGGCGTCTGGATGTCCGAAGATGCCGAAGACGCCGCACTCCTCGCGCAAACGGTCGGCATCCGGGTCGAACTCGGTGTCTTGCGATTCGGCAGGGCTCTGGTCCTGCATCGCTAAAGTGCTCCGCTGCGTGGGGCGAGCTCCGACTTCTGATCGGGGCTCGTATCCGGAGGTTCCTGGTCCTCCGGCTTCTGCCGCTTCAACCTCTTCAAGATGGTGCTTTCCGGGTCGTCCGGCAACATCGACATCAGCCATTGTCCCGTACTTTGTAAGACAATCCTCGACTTCGCACCGCGCACCCATTCGGGTTGACTGCGGTCGGGCACCAGCCAGGCGAAGAATAGGAAGGCTACAACCACGATGATCAGGCCGCGGCCGAGGCCGAACAGAAAACCGAGGGTGCGGTCCAGCGCCCCGACGCGGCTGTCGAGCACCAAGTCGGAAATCCGCACGGTGATGACCGAAACAATCAGCAAAGTGATGAGGAAAACCCCGGCGACGCTTGCGCCCGCTGCCACCATGTCGCTGGAGATGTATTGCTTGGCGATCGGCAACACGCGCGAATAGGAATAGAGGGTGACCAGCGCGGCGACGCCCCAGGCGCCGATCGACAAGATCTCGCGCATGAAGCCGCGAATCATGGCGAGCAGACCCGAAACGAGCATCACAATCAGAAGGATGACGTCGAGCAGCGTGATCGGCATCAGAAGCTCATTGGCTGGCTGCCCGCGCCGAATCCGATTCCACCGCGGCGGCTTCCGAACATGGCGGCGGTATGGTCCCTAAACGCTTAATTTTACGCCCATTTGTGCGCCGTCTCAGGCCGGATGGAACGATCCGGACAAAGCGGTTTCGAGGCCCTGTGTATAGCTGGGCGTCACCGTGCCGTCACCCGTCTTATCCGAGAATTAAGTCCTTCGTGCTGTGAGCCTTCGATCTCGGTGACCAGGGCAGCAAGGCTTGTCACGTTAGTTATTTTGAGACCGGATCCCGCAGCATCCGGCGCGGATTCCGGAGCCATGGCGCGGGAAAAGCCGAGCTTGGTGGCTTCCTTGAGCCGGCTTGCGGCATGCGCCACGGGACGGATCGCGCCCGAGAGCGACACTTCGCCGAAATAGACCGAGTCCGGCGGGAGCGGCACGTTGGTTAGAGAGGAGACAAGCGCAGCGGCAGCGGCCAGATCGGCCGCCGGCTCCTGGATACGCAAACCACCGGCTACGTTGAAATAAACATCGTGGCTGCTGAGCCGCACATCGCAATGCGCTTCCAGTACCGCCAACACCATCGACAGGCGGCTCGGGTCCCAGCCGACCACGGTGCGACGGGGCGTGCCGAGCGAGGTCGGCGCCACGAGGGCCTGCATCTCGACCAACAGTGGCCGCGTGCCTTCGATGCCGGCAAACACCGCGGTGCCGGGCGAGGCCGGGTCGCGCGCCGATAGAAACAGGTCGGATGGGTTAGTCACCTCGCGCAGGCCGGAGCCGGTCATCTCGAAAACACCGATCTCGTCGGTCGGGCCGAAACGGTTCTTCACCGCGCGTATAATGCGGAATTGACGCGAGCCTTCGCCCTCAAACGAAAGCACGGCGTCGACCATGTGCTCGACCACGCGGGGGCCAGCAATCTGGCCCTCCTTGGTGACGTGGCCGACGAGGATGATGGTGGCGCCCGAACGCTTGGCGTATCGGATCAGCGCCTGTGCCGAGCCGCGCACCTGTGTCACCGTTCCCGGCGCGGATTCGATTAGCTCGGTCCACATGGTTTGGATCGAGTCGATAACGATCAGCCGAGGCGTCGTCCCCTCAGACAGCGTGGCGATGATGTCCTCGACCGAGGTTTCCGCCGCCAATTCGACCGCTGTTTCGCGCAGGCCAAGTCGCTCAGCGCGCAGGCGCACTTGCGCCACCGCCTCCTCGCCGGAGATATAGACGGCGCGGTGGCCGGCGCGCGCCAGCGACGCCGCAGCCTGGATCAGCAGCGTCGACTTGCCAATGCCGGGATCGCCGCCAACCAGCAGCACCGAGCCGCGCACGAAGCCGCCGCCGGTGACGCGGTCGAATTCGGCGATGCCGGAAGGCAGACGGGGAGCCTCATGCGCCTCGCCGGTGAGCGGCTCAAGTGCGAACAGCCGACCGCCCCTGACTCGGCGGCCGGGGCTGCTGGCACGGTCGGCGCCTTCTTCGGACAACGTGTTCCACTCACCACAGGCCTCGCACTTTCCCTGCCAACGGCTGAAGTCTGCGCCGCAGTTTTGGCAAATGAAGGAAAGATTGCGCCGGGACATGGGGAGAATCACCATCAAATCAATAACTTACATTTCTAGTTTAAGCATGAGAACAATACAAGAACAAATTTCTGACGGGCTAAATGAAGGGAAAACGCGGCTCAGCCCCGATAGACCCGATGATAGCGCCGGCCGAGGCTCGTGAGCACCTCGTAGCCTATGGTGCCGGCTGCGCTGGCCACCGCATCGATCGTGATCTCGTCGCCGATCAGCGTCGCGAAATCACCGCGGTGGGCGGCGCCGTCGGGCAGTTCGGTGATGTCGATCGCTAGGAGGTCCATCGATATCCGGCCGGCGAGGGGGCAACGCATGCCGGCTAGGATGGCGTTGCCTCCCGGCGCCTCGTCGGCGGCACTCGCCGCGCGCAGGTAGCCGTCGGCATACCCGACCGCGAGAACCGCGATCCGAGTGGTGCGTTTGGCGGTCCAACTGGCGCCGTAGCCGACGGTCTCGCCGCGCGGCACCGTGCGCCCCTGCAATATGCGCGCCCGCAATTCGATCACCGGCCGCATTGGGTTGATCTGCCCAGGGATCGGATTGACGCCGTAGAGTGCCGCGCCCGGCCGTACCATGTCGCAATGTGCGGTTGATCCGAGGAAGATGCCCGAGGAATTGGCGAGTGAGGAGGGGATGCCGCGGTAGAGCAATCGCACTTCGCGGAAGACGCCGATCTGGCGCGCATTGAGTGGGTGATCGGGCTGCTCGGCGCAGGCGAGGTGGCTGAGCAGCAACGTGATGCCGTGGTTCGCGGAGCGGATGCGGGGGGCGAGCGCCGCGGCCTCGTTCACCGTAACGCCAAGCCGGTTCATGCCCGTGTCGACGTGCAACGCCGCGCCGCCACGCCACTGGTTATTCGACACGAAGGCGTCCCATTCTGCCAGCTCGACCATGCTGCTAATCACCGGCCGCACGCGGATTTCGGCGAATTGCGAGGCGGTGCCGGGCATAAGCCCATTGAGCACGTAAATCGCCGGCTCCGAGACGACCGCGCGCACCCGCCGCGCTTCAGCGAGGTCGGCGACGAAGAACGTCCGGCAACCGGCGCGCACCAGCGCGACCGCAACCTTCTCGATGCCGCAACCATAGCCGTCTGCCTTGATGACGGCAGCGCATTCCGCCGGTGTGACACGGCGGCGGAGCGAGCGCCAGTTGGCCTCGATGGCCCCAAGGTCGATCGTAAGAACGCCGCCGGCCTCCGCCACAGGCGGGCCGGACACGGCACTGTCCACTGCCCCGACCTCGTCGGGAGGCACCAATTCCGCTACCGATTCAGCCTCAGCCATGGATAGGATTTAGCCGCCTACGCGCGCGTCGTCCATGCGGGGACTACATGCGCTCAGGCAGGCGGTCTTCGCGAGCCAGCGATGAGAAGCGCGTGACCGCGGAGTCGAATTGCAGTTCCACAGTACCGGTCGGGCCGTGGCGCTGCTTGCCGATGATGACCTCGGCCTTGCCGTGCACCTTGTCGCTTTCGGCTAGCCACTCGGCGAACTTCTCGCGGTTCGATTCCAGCGGCTTGCGCATCAGGTGGTAGTACTCCTCGCGGTAGACGAACAGCACAACGTCGGCGTCCTGCTCGATCGAGCCCGATTCACGCAGGTCCGAAAGCTGGGGGCGCTTGTCGTCGCGGCTTTCCACCTGTCGCGATAATTGCGACAGCGCCAGGATGGGTACATTTAGTTCTTTCGCCAACGCCTTCAGCTTCGTGGTTATCTCCGTGATTTCCTGCACGCGGTTGTCCTGCGAGCGGCGGGTTGAGCCTTGCAGCAGCTGCAGGTAGTCAATAATCAGAAGGTCGAGCCCGCGCTGGCGCTTAAGCCTGCGGGCGCGGGCGGCGAGCTGTGCCACCGACAAACCGCCAGTCTCGTCCACATAGAATGGCAGGCCCTGTAATTCGATCGAGTGATCCTTGATCCGTTCGAAATCCGCCTCGCTGATGCCGCCCCGACGGATCTGGTTCGAGGGGATTCCGGTCTGCTCGGCGACGATACGCGTGGCCAACTGTTCGGCCGACATTTCCAGCGAGAAAAAGCCGACGATGCCGCCGTTGGCGGTGACAGTGTGGCCATCGGCTTTCACCTCACCGCGCCAGGCGCGCGCGACGTTGTAGCCAATATTGGTGGCGAGCGCGGTTTTGCCCATGCCGGGGCGACCGGCGATGATGATCAGGTCCGAAGGTTGCAGGCCGCCCATCATGCGATCGAGATCGTCGAGGCCGGTGGCAAGCCCGGAAAGCTTGCCATCACGCTGATACGCGCGCGCGGCCATATCGACCGCCGTGGTAAGCGCCTGTGCGAAGCGCTGGAAGCCGCCGTCGTAGCGGCCGGTCTCGGCGAGCTCGTAGAGCCGTCGTTCGACCTCCTCGATTTGGCTGCGCGGTGAGAAATCGACCGGCGCGTCATATGCGACATTGACCATGTCCTCGCCGACGATGATCAGCGCGCGGCGGATCGACAGGTCGTAGACGGTGTGGCCGTAGTCCTCGGCGTTGATGATGGTGGTAGCCTCGGCCGCCAGTCGCGCCAGGTATTGGCCAACCGACAGGCCGCCTATGTCGTTATCGGCGCCGATGAAGGTTTTCAGCGTGACCGGCGTTGCCACCTTGCCGGCGCGGATCAGGTCGCACGCGATCTGATAGATCTTCTGGTGAATCGGCTCGAAGAAGTGTTCCGGATTGAGGAAATCGGAGACTCGGTAGAAGGCCTCGTTGTTGACGAGAATCGCACCCAACAACGCCTGTTCCGCCTCGATGTTATGTGGGGCGGAGCGAAATTCCCGGGCAGGTTCCGTAACCTGCTTGCGTAGGGCCGAATCGAGCGGAGCCATTGATGCCTGTGCTTACCCCGGAAATTGTGGCATAGCACGAGGCTTTATGGCGGCAGGAGGGCGTGCGGCCTTGCGCCCGCAATCCACACAGATCACATGACGCAGTCGAACAGCAGTTGACGCGCTACTCGCCGGCGAGCCGCAAGGGCGGACGGCGCTCGCCTTCGGCGCGGCGCAGGCGCAGCTCCTCGCGCCCGATATAGTCGCGCGTCATCGGCACCACGCCCTGTCGTTTCGTGAGCTGGATCTGGAAATTCATCATGTTCTGCTCACGGAACGACATTTCCGAAGCCGCCAAATAGAACTCCCACATCCGCACAAAGCGCTGATCGTAAATGCGCTCGATCTCCTCGCGATGGACCAGGAACCGCGCGCGCCAGTTCTTCAGCGTCTCGGCGTAATGCAGGCGCAGGATCTCCATATCGGTGACGAGCAGCCCGGATCGCTCGATCGCTGGAAGAACCTCTGAAATCGACGGGATATATCCGCCCGGGAAGATATATTTCGCGATCCACGGATTCGTAACGTTCGGCCCTTCCGAGCGGCCGATCGAGTGCAGCAGCATCACACCATCGTCGTTGAGCAGCTCCGCACATTTGCGGAAAAACGTGTCATAGTGATTGACGCCGACGTGCTCGAACATGCCGACTGAGACTATGCGGTCGAACGGGCCATCCACATCGCGATAGTCCTGCAATCTGAACCTGGCGCGGTTGGCGAGTTCCTTTTCCGCGGCGTGCTCGTTGGCAAACGCGTGCTGCTCTCGCGACAGCGTAATGCCGGTCACATCCGCGCCGGTGACTTCGGCAAGATAAAGACCCAAGCCGCCCCAGCCGCAGCCAATGTCGAGCACGCGCTTGCCCGGCTCCAGGAGCAATTTGGCGGCGAGGTGCCGTTTCTTGGCGAGCTGGGCATCGTCGAGCGACTGGTCAGGGCTCTCGAAATAGGCGCAGCTATATTGCCGGTCGGCGTCGAGGAAGAGAGAATAAAGCCGGCCGTCACGATCGTAGTGATGCGCGACGTTGTGGCGCGCTCGCTTGCGGGGATTGAACTGCTGCAAGCGGCGCTTCAGGTAGCGCAAGAGCCACTGCGGCCGCGCCCAATACGGCACGTCGGAATCCTGCCCGAGCGCGACGACAAGAACGTCCGCGATCGTGCCGTGCTCGACCACGAAGGTGCCATCCATGTAGCACTCGCCGAGCTTGAGCTCAGGATCGAGCAGAACGGCCCATTCAGCGGCTGGGGAGATGAAGCGGACCGCGACCGGCGTCCCGGTCCCGTCCCCGAATGCGAAGGTTGTGCCGCGCGACGTGGTGACCCGAAACGTGCCGCGCCGAATAAAGGTTTCGAGTAGGAATCGAAGCAACCGGTCCATCGGCCGCCTCCACTCAACCATGAGCGACAACCATCCAACGGCTACAATTTAATCAAAGTTCCAACAACCCAGCAATGCTGCGAACCTCGGTTCTGCAACCCATCCTGGCGGAAATAACAATCCCGCGCTAATAGGCTATCAAGGTTGGGCGGTTACTTAATTCTGGCGGCTAGCGAAAGATGGATGGCAATGGTGAATTGCAAGCGCGAGATCACATCGGCAGTCTTGGTCTTGAGTTTCGCGGGATTGGCGTGTGCGCAGGAAAACCTAGATTCCGGCAAGACTGGCGCTCAGCTTTACGCCTCCAATTGCACCATCTGCCACAAGACACCGCAGAGTCTCGGCAGGGGCGGGATGTTTGGGCTGTCCGGGTTCCTGCGCGAGCATTACACGGCGAGCCGTGAAACGGCGGCCGCCATCGCGGCCTACATCGAATCGACCAGCCGGGCCGCGGTGCCGGGCAAGCGCATAGGTCCGGCTGCGCGCACGGCCAAAGGAGGCGACAAAACCAAAAAGCCGGGCGTTAAAACCAACGACACCAACCCGACGAACACAAAGTCGCAAGCTACGACGGTGGAGGCGAAGCCGGCTGACGCCAAGCCTGCCGACGCGAAGCCGTCGGAGGCCAAGGCGAGCGAGCCGAAAACTGAGACCACCCCGGCTGCCAAACCGGATGAGCCGAAGAAACCCGATTAAGCGGCCGGCTTCTCGTCCTCGCCCCTCTTTTTCTTCGCGACCTTGGCCGGCTTTTTCTCTTCTTCGGGGGCCGTTTCGCTGGCCGGCCCCTCGCTCTTGCGCAAGGCCTTCGCCGCCTCGGGTTCGAAGAAGGTTTCGGCCACCTCGCGCGTCGCCGTCGTTTCTTCCTCGACCTGCTCGCGCCGGACGGTAACATCCTCCCCGCGTGCAATGCGTTCCGCTTCGCCCTCGCTGCGCGCCACGATGACTGTGATGTTGGTCTCGACTTCCGGGTGCAGCGCCAGCGGCACCTTGTGTTGGCCGATGCTCTTGATCGGTGCGTTGAGCGCGACCTGTGAACGGCTCACCTCGGCGCCTTCCGCCTTCAGCATGACGGCGATGTCGCGAGTCGAGACCGAGCCGAACAATTGCCCGGCTTCGCTCGCCTGCCGGATTGCCACCATGGTCTTGCCGTCGAGCTTGGCGGCGACAGCGTCGGCTTGGCCCTTGAGCTCCTGATTGCGCGCCTGCAATTCGGCCTTCATGGACTCGAAGCGCGACTTGTTCTCAGCGGTCGCGCGCAGGGCCTTGCCGCGCGGTAACAGGAAATTACGGGCAAACCCGTCCTTCACACGCACCACGTCGCCCATTTGGCCAAGCTTGCCGATGCGCTCCAGCAGGATCACTTCCATTGTTGTTACTCCTCAGTTGAACCCTAATCTGCATTGGTGGATTTCGTCAGGTGAGGGCGGGCGGTCCCCGCTTGCGCGCCACACGCGCACGCAAATCGATCGCCGTTTCGATGAGGCCGAGCATACAAATCGCGAGCACCGGCCAGCCGAACACGAGCACCGCGGCGTAAACGCCACCCAGCACGAACAGGCGAGCGTCCATGCCCTGCGTGATGACGTGCAGGACCGCCAGGCCGAGCACACCGTAGGCCATCAGCAGACTTGCTGACATCACGCCGCCGACGATGCCGAGAAGGCCGCTGAAGAAGCTCAGGATGACGGCCAGCACCAGCGCCGCCGTCAGCGCGCGTGGAAATGTGAGGCTGGGAAGATGAGGCCACGGCCGCTTCAGTAGGCCGGAGAACTTCACGATGCGGGCGGCGAGCCACAGGTTGAGCAAGTTGGTTATGGTGGCGAGCACCGCCGCCGCAGGTGGGATGGCGCCGACCATGAGGTCGATCAAGCGGTCCGCATCGGAGACACCGGGGATACCGGCCGGGGCGTCCGACGACGCATCGCTTTCAACGCGCAAAACATGTGTGAGCACGTTGTGCAGGCTGTTGCGGAAGGTGTCAGCGTCGAAACCGAAATTGGGGATGGCGGCGACCACGATCAGGCCGGCGAGGACGGCCGACCAGACTACCAGCCGGCCGGCCGGGTACCATTCAAGCGCGCTCGCGCCGTTGCCGGCCGGACGCGCCAGCATTGCAAGATAAGCGAGCCACCAGGCCGGCAACCCGACGGTGGCGAGGAACGCGAGGATGAATATGGCCCCGAAGGTGGCCCCGAGCGCGAGCGCGCCGGTCAGCGCGGCGGCCAGCGCCGCCCAATGGCTCCAGCCGAGCCCCGCGATCAGGACCGGTAGCGGCGCAAGGTAAAAGAGTGGGATCGACAGCCACGTGCCGGAGGTCACCGACGCGAACAGCAAAGCGGCCGCGGCGCCGGCACCGATACCGATGAACCCTAAGTGCATCATCACGAGCTGTCCCGCCCCTTTCGAGCGGTTAGAGACAGCAAACGTCCCGTCTCAACCATCGGCTTGGCGGGTGTCCCCCGCCAGCCTCGCATGTATTCACGCTACTTTATCACGTACGGTAGCAACCCAAGGAAACGCGCGCGTTTGATTGCCTGTGACAACTCGCGTTGCTTCTTTGCCGACACCGCAGTGATGCGGCTCGGCACGATCTTGCCGCGCTCGGAAACATAGCGCTGCAACAGCTTGACATCCTTGTAGTCGATCTTCGGGGCATTGGTGCCCGAAAATGGGCAGGTCTTGCGCCGGCGGAAGAACGGACGTCGGGCGCCGCCGCCTTGAGGTGCGAATGCCATAGTCTATTCCTCCACCGCCGCGATGTTGGCGCCTTCGTCCTCAAGGTCCTCGCGCCGGCGCCGCTCGCCACGGCCGCCGCGATCGTCGCGGTCCGACTTGCGCATCATCGCCGAAGGACCTTCCTCGTGTTCTTCGACGCGGATGGTCAAATAACGCAACACATCTTCGTTGAGTCGCTCTTGGCGTTCGATCTCGTTGAGCGCGGTGGCCGGCGCGTCGACGTTGAGCAGCGTCATGTGCGCCTTGCGGTTCTTGCGGATGCGATAGTTTAGGGACTTAATTCCCCAATATTCGGTCTTGGTCACCTTGCCGCCCATTTGCCCGATAACGCCGGACAGTTGCGCGGTCAAATCCTCGATTTGCTGCGCGCTCAAATCCTGGCGCGCGAGGTAGACGTGTTCGTATAGCGGCATGGAATGCCTTTCCTTGTTTCATCCATGTCCTCGATCCCGGCGCCAAGCCCCTCGAGCCCTTCGGGAAAGGCTCGAATGCTCTGAAGGCGGGAACACGGGACGTCGGGCTTAGCCCTACCGCTGACGACCGAGAGGGTCATTGAGCGGCCATCCGTTCAGCTCCCAACCAGGATCGCGGAGCGCGCGGGTTATAGGCGGACCAGGTCAGAAAAGGCAAGCAAAACCGTCCTTTACCTTCTCGGAACTCAGCCGGCCAGCGGCCCCTGGTGTCGAGCTTCAGTAGGCCTTTGGACCAATAATCCAATGACCTGCTAGGCCAACGACCTAAAATCCAGCACCGCCTGGCGGATGTTTGAAATGTACGGCCGCCTCACCCAAGGCTACACTTGGCGGGAATTGATCCCCTGTCCGTGCTGACGCGACCGGGCTTGAACTTGCAGCCCCGCTACAACATCGCCCCGGCCATGACGATCAACGTGCCGATCCCGCGCGGTGCTGATCGCCTTGGCTTTTCGCCAATGCACTGGGGTCTCATTCCGTGGCGGTGGAAGAAAACCGCGGAGGAGGCATCCTCCTACTTTCAACGCGCGCTGAAACGGTGAACGGAGTTACTCGAGCCTGCGCCTGACGATAGGCTGCGGGTGTGGCCGGCGTCACGACGGATCAATAGTACGGCAATGACAACGATGCGAAGTTATCGGCGCAATTCACTAACGCCCCACGCCAGAGAGGGTGCCTTGAAAACAGCGCAGCGTTCATCGAAGCGGAATGCTTAAAGGCCGCGCGTCGCGCGCTTGGTTGTTCAGACTTGCGGAGCGTCAAGATCGGTCCGTTGAAGCCGTCAGGAAGCCCAACGGCGCGCAATTGGTTTTTCACTGTTCCGCCGTAAGCTTATTGGTTAGCTTTTGCAGCTAATTGCAGCCAATTGAACGTTGCAGCGTAAATCGTTATAGACCGCTTTGCGCCGTTTCTCGGCAAATTCGGCGGCGAGATATGCGCCTTCGCGGATCTAGCTGATCACAGGGGCTGGCGGGGGACCTCGCGCATATATCCGCTACGATCAGCGTTTTCAGAGCCCGTCAGCATCTTCTGCCGGAACACCGGATCAATACGCGTACCCGCGAGGTCTTGATCCGTCACAAATTCAGTTCTGGCCCTGTCGGCAACTGGGGGCTCTTATCTGAATGAGTGTTGCCGCTTCGTCAGCAGGGCTGGCTTGACAGGACATTATCTTGCGGTGTCTGTCGGCTCCGATTTTGGCAAACAGACGAAATTGCGAGGGGGTATGGCGTTCGTTTTTGTGTTTCCGGGCCAGGGCAGCCAGACGGTCGGCATGGGTAAGGCGTTGGCGGCGAATTTCGTGCCGGCCCGAGCCGTATTCGACGAGGTGGATGCGGCGCTCGGTAGCAAGCTGAGCATGATCATTTTCGAGGGTCCGGCCGACACCCTGACGCTCACCGAGAATGCGCAGCCCGCGCTAATGGCGGTATCGCTGGCTGCCATCCGCGTGCTGGAAGCGGAAGCCGGACTCGATCTCAAGCGCGACGTGCAATTTGTCGCAGGTCATTCGCTCGGCGAATATTCCGCACTGGCCGCCGCCGGCGCATTCAACATCGCCGATACTGCGCGGCTGTTGCGCATCCGCGGGCAGGCCATGCAGAAGGCGGTCCCTGTCGCAGTAGGCGCCATGGCGGCGCTGCTTGGGCTCGAGTTCGAGGCGGTGGCCGCCGTTGCTGCGGAGGCGGCGCAAGGCCAGGTTTGTCAAGCCGCGAATGACAATGGCGGCGGCCAAGTGGTGGTGTCTGGCGACAAGGCTGCCGTCGAACGCGCCGTCGAAATTGCCAAAGGCAAGGGCGCCAAGCGCGCGATGCTGCTGCCCGTGTCCGCTCCCTTCCATTGCGCCTTGATGCAACCCGCCGCCGATGCGGTGGCGCAGGCGCTGACCTCTGTGAAGGTGAATGCGCCGGTTGTGCCGGTGGTGGCGAACGTGCTGGCCAAGCCGATCCAGGAACCAGCGGCCATAGTGCGTGCTCTGGTCGAGCAGGTTACCGGCACGGTGCGCTGGCGCGAGTCGGTCGCCTACATGGCCGCCGCTGGCGTCAAGAGATTCTACGAAGTGGGCGCCGGCAGGGTGTTGAGCGGTCTTGTCAAGCGCATCGCGGAATGCGCCACCGCGACGTCGATCGGCACGCCCGAAGACATCGCCGCATTCAAGGCGGGAAGGAGTGCATCATGTTCAACTTCAGCGGCAAGACCGCGCTGGTGACCGGTGCGACCGGCGCCATCGGCAACGGTATCGCCCGCGCGCTGCACAATCAGGGCGCGACCGTCGCCATCTCTGGCACGCGGCGGGACATGCTCGATGCGCTCGCCAGTGCGTTGAAAGACCGCGTGCATGTGTTGCCCTGCGATCTCGGCGACAAGGCCGCGGTAGAAGCGTTGGTGCCGAGCGCGGAAGAGCAAATGCAAAAGCTTGACATCCTCGTCGCCAATGCCGGCATCAACCGCGACAATTTATTTGTGCAGCTGACCGACGAAGCATGGGAGCAAGTGATCGCCGTCAATTTGACAGCTACGTTCCGGTTAGCGCGCGCGGCGGTGAAGGGCATGATGCGCCGGCGCTGGGGCCGCGTGATTGCGATTTCGTCAGTGGTCGGCTGGACGGGCAATCCGGGGCAAAGCAATTACACCGCGTCTAAGGCGGGCATTACCGGCATGATCAAGTCGGTGGCGGCGGAATATGCCAAGCGCAACGTGACCGCCAACTGTATTGCGCCTGGTATCATCGCTAGCGCCATGATCGACAAGCTCAACGACAAGCAGCGCGAGGCGATCTTGGCCCGCGTGCCGGCGGGCCGGCTCGGCACGCCGGCCGAAGTGGCGGCGGCGGCGGTATTCTTGGCCTCCGAGGAGGCGGCCTATGTCACCGGCCAAACCATCCACGTCAATGGCGGGATGGCCATGATTTAGCGCGGGCGCTTTTTCGAAAACGTCATGTGCAATAAACGGCGGAAGTTCTTGACGTTTCGGGGGTGGTCGGAGCGTGCTGCGCGTGCTAGTCAACGCAAATGAAGTATGGTAACCGAACTTTGGCCTGGCTGGGGCGGCCGATCGCGGACTTTGCGGCGGATGATCCGCAATCGAAGCTCGTCTTCACCATCGTCAACCACGACGAGGCCATGCAGAAATGGTTGCGATCTAACTTCCGGTCGCCGCTCAATTTAAAACGCACGAGGATGGAACGATGAGTGATATTGGCGAGCGGGTGAAAAAGATCGTCGTGGAGCACCTCGGGGTTGAGCCAGACAAGGTGACCGAACAAGCGAGTTTCATCGATGATCTTGGCGCCGACAGTCTCGACACCGTCGAGCTCGTGATGGCTTTCGAGGAGGAGTTCGGCTGCGAAATCCCCGATGACGCCGCCGAGACAATCCTGACCGTCGGTGATGCGGTCAAGTTTCTCGAGAAAAACGCGAAGAATTGAGCGAGATTCGACGCCGCTGCTCGCTTCGGCCCAGCCGCTGAATCGCGAGCTGATGTGCCGGTGGAGCGCAGGAGCTGGCGGCATGGCTCGGAGACGGCCATGAGACGCGTCGTCGTCACCGGAATTGGCATGGTCACGCCGCTCGGTTGCGGTGTCGAGCCGACTTGGCAGCGCTTGCTCAGGGGCGAGAGCGGCGCCAAGAAAATCGACACGTTCGAAGTCTCTGACATCTCCTGCAAAATCGCCTGCGTTATCCCGCGCGGCGACGGCGGCAACGGCACCTTCAATCCCGATCAATGGATGGAGCCGAAGGAGCAGCGCAAGGTCGACGACTTCATCCTCTACGCCATGTGCTCGGCCAAGCAGGCACTCGACGACGCCGGCTGGCATCCCAAAAGCAACGAAGATCAAACCGCTACCGGCGTGCTGATCGGGTCAGGCATCGGTGGTATCGAGGGCATTGCCGACGTTGCAGTCACGCTGAAGGAGAAGGGGCCGCGTCGGGTGACGCCGTTCTTTATTCCCGGCCGCATTATCAATCTTGCCGCGGGCTACGTCTCCATTGTCCATGGTCTGAGAGGCCCCAATCACGCCGTGGTCACCGCGTGCTCGACCGGCGCCCATGCGATTGGTGATGCCGGGCGCATGATTGCACTCGGCGATGCCGAGGTTATGGTGGCGGGTGGCGCGGAATCGCCGGTCAATCGCATTTCGTTGGCTGGCTTTGCGGCGCTGCGCGCGTTGTCGACCGGTTTCAACGACGAACCGACACGCGCCTCGCGACCCTACGATAAGGATCGCGACGGTTTCGTCATGGGCGAGGGTGCCGGCACGGTAGTGCTGGAATCGCTCGATCACGCTAAGGCGCGTGGCGCCAAAGTCTACGCCGAACTGATCGGCTACGGCCTCTCCGGTGACGCGTATCACATCACCGCGCCGGCGCCGGATGGCGACGGCGCCTTCCGTTGCATGAGCATGGCGGTTAAGCGGGCCGGTATCGCGGTGGGCGACATTGACTACATCAACGCGCACGGCACTTCGACCCCACTTGGCGATGAAATCGAGCTCGGCGCGGTGCAGCGTCTGATTGGCAATGTTGCCGCCCGCGTCTCGATGTCGTCGACCAAGTCTTGCATTGGCCATCTGCTCGGCGCCGCCGGCACGGTTGAGGCGATCTTTTCGATCCTGGCGATCCGTGATCAGATCGCGCCACCCACCATCAATCTCGACAATCCGTCGGTCGAAACGCCGATCGACCTCGTGCCGCATAACGCGCGCAAGCGCGAGATCTCAACCACGCTGTCGAATTCCTTCGGTTTCGGCGGAACCAACGCCTCGTTAATTTTCACGCGCTATTCCGGCTAGCCATTGTGTCGCCTCTAGGTTTCGCCATAATTCTTTCTAACGTGTGATCTGCTGATATTTCTGCGATGGCCAACAGTAACAGATGGACTGCGAACGTGTCGGTACTGACCGCGGAGCGGGCTAAGTGAGCCACAAGCTGCCACATGAGGGTCATGGTAACAACGCGCATCCGCCGAATCTGGACGCGAGCAAGGGGGCTCATCCGGTGCCGCCTCCCAGCAGCAAGCTACCGCGCAGCGCGCGCGCTGCCCTCGAGCCCGAACGAGTGCCGATTCCCAAGCGCCGCTCCAAGCGGGTGCGTCATCCGCTGGTGATCATCGGCAACGCGATCTTCACGGTGCTTGTTGTTCTTTCGGTTGCCGTCGGCGGCGCACTTTATTTCGGCAAGCAACGCTTTGAGGCACCTGGCCCTTTAACGGAGGATAAGGTGGTCGATATCCCGCACGGTCTCGGCGTGCGCGACATCGCCGATCTCTTGACGCGCGAAGGGGTGATCGATCAGCCGTGGATATTCATCGGCGGCGTGCTGACGCTCAAGGCGCGCGGGGATCTTAAATCCGGCGAATATCAATTCAGCAAGAACGCCAGTCTTGCCGACGTTGTCAACATCATCGTTGAAAACAAGGTGATACAGCACGCCGTGACCATCCCGGAGGGGCTGACGTCCGAGCAGATCGTCGCTCGTCTCTTGGAGAACGACGAGCTCTCTGGCCAGATCAAGGAAATTCCGCGCGAGGGCACGCTGCTGCCGGAGACCTACAAATTTACCCGCGGTATGCCGCGCGAGCAGATCATCCAGCGGATGCAGCAGGCGCAGCGGCGTTTGCTGGCGGAGGTTTGGGAGCACCGTATGCTCGACCTGCCGCTCAAGACGCCGGAGCAACTCGTCATCCTCGCCTCGATCGTCGAAAAAGAGACGGGCAAGTCGGAGGAGCGGTCGCGTGTCGCCTCCGTCTTCGTCAATCGCCTGAAGAACAAGATGCGGCTGCAATCGGACCCGACCATCATTTACGGACTGACCGGCGGCAAGGGCACGCTCGGTCGCCCGATCCTGAAGAGCGAGATCGAGCAGCCGACGCCCTACAACACCTATGTGATCGACGGCCTGCCGCCGGGTCCGATCGCCAATCCGGGCCGCGCTTCGCTCGAGGCCGTCGCCAATCCCGCGCGTACCAAGGACTTCTATTTTGTCGCCGACGGCGCCGGCGGCCACCTGTTCTCGGAGAGCTACGACCAGCACCAGAAGAATCTGGCGCGCCTGCGCTTGCTCGAGAAGAATAGCGCAACCGATCCGCCGGCCGAAAATCCGCCGACCTCCAAGCCGTAACCAATCAACAATTCGGGCCGTACTTGTGAGCGGACGGACGCGCCGCTAAGTTCGCCGGCGCTTTTATCAGCTCAACTAAGCGAGATCGAACCCCGATGGCCCTGTCGAGCATGACCGGATTTGCTCGCGGCCATGGGGTCGCCGGCTCCTATGCATGGAGCTGGGAGATCAAATCGGTCAACGCCAAAGGCCTAGACCTGCGCCTGCGCCTACCGCCGGGCTGGGATGCGATCGAGGTGCCGGCCCGCGCCCGTGCTGCCGAGACGCTGTCGCGCGGCACGGCCTATGCCAATCTTACAGTCGAGCGGAAAGGTGTGGCTACCACGGTCAAGGTCAACGAGCCGGTGCTCAGCGCCGTGCTGGCCACGCTTAAGCGCCTGCACGAGAGAGTCGAGGCGGCCCCTGCGACGCTCGACGGCATTCTTTCACTCAAGGGCGTGATTGAAATCACCGAGGAGGATGAGCGCGAAGAGGATCGCCGCGCCGCAGAGGCCGCGATTTTGGAGGGCTTCGACAACGCGCTCGGCGAACTCGTCGCCATGCGTCGCGAAGAGGGAGCGACTCTCGGCCGCGTGCTGTCGGAGCGTCTGAAGGAGATCGCCGCGCTGGCGGCACGCGCCGAAGTCGCACCTGGCCGCAAACCGGAAGCGATCAAGGCGCGGCTTGCCGAACAGGTGGCGACGCTTCTGTCGGCGTCGACGCGCTTCGATTCCGATCGCTTGCACCAGGAAGCGATCATGCTCGCGAGCAAGACCGATATCCGCGAGGAGCTTGACCGTCTGGCCTCGCACGTTGCGCAGGCACAGAAGCTTCTTGCCGACGGTGGGCCGGTCGGCCGCCGGCTTGACTTCCTGGCGCAGGAACTCAACCGCGAATCGAATACGCTCACAGCCAAGGCCAACGACGTCGAACTCACCAATATTGGGCTCGAACTCAAGAGCGCGGTCGAGCAATTCCGTGAGCAGGTGCAGAATTTGGAGTGAAGCTTATGGCTCATACGCGCCAGCAAGAGACGGTTATCAGCCGGCGCGGACTGATGCTGGTGCTATCGTCGCCTTCCGGCGCCGGCAAGACCACGTTGTCACGTCGTCTGCTCGCCGAGGACGAGAACGTGACGCTCTCGGTGTCGGTGACCACGCGCGAGATGCGCCCCGGCGAAGTGGACGGCCGCGACTACACGTTCATCGATCGACGCCACTTCGATACACTGGTCGAGAAGGACGCGCTGCTGGAGTGGGCTGAGGTGTTCAACAATTATTACGGTACGCCGGTTAAGCCGGTGATGGATGCGCTCGCGCAAGGCCGCGACGTGCTCTTCGACATCGATTGGCAGGGCACCCAGCAATTACGCGAGAAGGCGCGCAACGATCTGGTCAGCGTGTTTGTGCTGCCACCGTCGATCCCCGAGCTGGAGCGGCGGCTGAAAGCGCGCGCGCAGGACGATTACGAGACGATCCGCCGCCGCATGGCGAAAGCCGCCGACGAGATGAGCCATTGGGCCGAATACGAGTATGTGGTAATCAACCGCGATATCGAACTCGCCTTCGCTGACGTGCAAGCAATCCTTGCCGCCGAGCGACTCAAGCGTGAGCGGCAGCCCGGCCTGTCCGATTTCGTGCGCGGGCTGCAGGCGAAGCTTTAGGCCGTCAACACCATCCGGCCGACGATTTTTCCGCTGCGTAGGTCTTCCAGCGCTGCTTGCGCACCCGATAGCGGTCGTTCGGCAATTGGCGGTGGTAAAATATTCTTGGCGCGCACCAGATCGATCAGCTCGCGTGCTTCCGCCAATGTGCCGGTGGTAGTGCCCTCGATGCTCATCGCCTTCAGCGGAAACATCGCGACCGCCGTGGTATAGGCGCCGCCAAGCAGGCCGGTCACCACGACCTTGCCGCCCTTAGCTAGCACGCTGGTCGCGAAATTGAGCGATTTGTCGGAGCCAACGAAATCGCAGGCCGCGTAGATGCCGCCGCTTGCCTTCAGCAATGCCTTGCGCGCGCCGGCATCGGCCGGATCGAAGGCTTCCTTGGCACCGGCGGCGAGCGCGGCCTCGCGCTTCTTCGGATCAATGTCGGCGCCGTAAGGCGCAGCGTCATACATGGCGCGCGCCAGCGCCAGTCCCATCAAGCCTACGCCGCCTAGGCCGACCAGCAGCAGCGGCCCACGCGCGGCGCGGTCTGCCAAGTGCTTGAGTGCCGCATAGGCGGTCAGCCCCGAGCACATTAGCGCGCCGCCGTAGGAGGCTGACAAAGGCGCATAGTCGATCAGATAACGCGGGTGCGGGATCAACACATGCGTGGCAAAGCCACCGTCAACCGTAACGCCAAGGTGCCGCGCAGCCGCGCAGATGTTCTCGTCGCCGACCTTGCAGGCGGCGCATTGGCCGCAGCCGATCCAAGGGTAGACGGCGACCTTGCTTCCGGCCTCGACTTTCGCATCCGGCCCGGCACTTTCAATTGTCCCGGCGATCTCGTGCCCGAGCGTGAATGGCAGGGTGCGACCTTGCCGCACGTCGAGCTTTTTGCCGTCGCCGAGCAAGAAATAGCCATCCTGCATATGCAGGTCGGAATGGCAGACGCCGCAGCGGACGATACGCACTAGCACTTCAGTGCCCTGAGGCCTAGGGGCCTCGATCACCGTTTCACACAGCGGCGCTCCATAGGCGGTGAGCGATTGGCGGTACATTTGCATGGCGCAGACTTTACACGTGCGCCTTTGCCCGCGCAGCGAAAACATTCGCCAGCGCCACGAAGCCCTCGACCGGGATCTCCTCAGCCCGCACCGTCGGCTCGATGCACGCCTCGGCAAGCAGCGTCAGCGTATCGACGCCGACCGATTTCAGGCTTTGGCGCAGCATTTTGCGGCGCTGGCCGAACGCCGCCTTGGTTACCCGCTGCAGTGCGTTCGCATCGCAGGCAAGCGGTTTGGCGCGCGGGATCAGCCGCACCACCGACGAGGTCACCTTCGGCGGCGGTACGAAGGCAGTGGGCGCCACATCGAACATGATCTTGGCTTCGGTGCGCCAGCCCGCCAGCACCGCCAGCCGGCCATAGGCTTTGCTGCCGGACGTCGCGACGATGCGTTCGGCCACTTCGCGCTGGAACATCAACACCAGCGAGTCGTACCAGGGCGGCCAGGACTCGCTCAGCCAACCGATCAGTAACGGGGTAGCGATATTATAAGGCAGGTTGGCGATTACTCGCGCACGCTCAAGACCGAGATGAGCGCGCGCGTTAAATTCCAGCGCGTCGCCGGGAACGATATCGATCCGGCCGGGATAGCGCGCGGCGATCTCCTGCAACGCGTAGATTGCGCGGTCATCGCGTTCGATGGCAATCACACGCCGCGCGCCTTCCGCCAGCAGTGCGCGCGTCAGCCCACCCGGCCCTGGGCCGACTTCGACCACCGTCACGCCGTCAAGCGAGCCACCGGCGCGCGCAACGCGTGCGGTCAAGTTGAGATCGAGCAGGAAGTTCTGTCCGAGGGATTTTTTGGCGAATAGGCCATGCCGGCGGAGGACCTCGCGCAGCGGCGGCAGGTCGTCGATTTGCGCCATTTACTTTGCGGACACAAGCGCCGGTTTAGTCGCCGACAACCGCGCGGCGAGGGCCAACGCTGCCACGAGGCTGAACGGGGCGGCACGTCCAGTGCCAGCGATATCGAATGCAGTGCCGTGATCGGGCGAGGTGCGCACGAAAGGCAGGCCAAGCGTGACATTCACGGCGCGTTCGAAGGCGAGCGTCTTGATCGGGATCAGCGCTTGGTCGTGATACATGCAGAGCGCCACGTCGTAACCGGCACGCGCGCGCTCGTGGAAAAGCGTATCGGCTGGCAGCGGGCCAAATGCATCAATGCCCTCCGCCTTCAGCTGCGCGACTGCCGGCGCCACGATAGTCCGATCCTCCTTGCCGAGCGCGCCGTCCTCACCGGCATGAGGATTGAGGCCGGCGACAGCGATGCGCGGCCGCGCGATGCCGAAACGCCTCATTAGGTCGTGTGCAACAATGCGCCCGGTGGTTGCCACTAGATCGGTGCTCAGCCGCGTCACCACATCGCGCAGCGGCAGATGGATGGTTACCGGCACCGCGGCAAGCTCCGTCGACCATAACATCATCACCGGCTGTACTGCCTTGCGGGTCGCTTTCTGCGCGAGCTTGGCGAGGAATTCGGTATGGCCGGGCTCAGCGAAGCCGGACCGATAGAGGACGTTTTTCGCGATTGGGTTAGTGACGACGGCTGCCGCTCGACCACCCATGACGTCGGCGACCGCGCGGCGGACCGAGGCAACGACTGCGGGTGCGCTACTCGCATCGGGCTTGCCAGGCGAGGCGCTGACGGCAAGGCCGAGCGGCACTAACGGCAAGGCGCGCTCAAACGTTGCAGCCGCTGCCGCTGGTTCCACCACAGCGAGCGGGACATCGAGCCGCAAAATTTGGGCGCGCGCGGAGAGGAACTCGGGGTCACCAATAAGATAGAAGGGGGGTACATCGAGTTCGACCCGGCGCCGCCATATTGCGAGCGTCAAATCGGGTCCGATGCCCGCCGGCTCACCGAGCGTCAACGCCAATGCAAGATCGGCGGTAGCGCTCATTTATATTCGATCATCGCTTGTTTGCGGATTTCATCGAGGAATTTTTTGGACTCGATCTCAAACTTCTTATTAAACAGTTCCTGCCGCGTTTCACGCTTGGCCGGGGAATCGATGTTGCTCTGCCGCTTTTCGCACAAGGCAAACATTTGCAGACCCTGGGCGGTAACCTCCGGCGTGGTCAGGTGACCGATCTGCAGATTCTCGAGCACCTCGCGCAGCGACTGCGGTAGGTCGGCAGAACTGCGGGAAATCGGCTCACGCACCGCGACGTCGCGTAGCCCGCGTGCGAGCGCTAGGCCTTCGTTGCACGCGGTGAAACGGCTGCGCAGGCTTTCTGCTTCGCGGCGCTTACCTTCCATTACGGCGGAGCTTGATCCCTGCGGCACCACCATCATTACAGGGTACAGCGTGTAGATGTACCCGATAGCGTCGGCCTGAACGTCCTTACGTTCGCTCAGCGCCTTTGTGATGTCAGACTCGGCGACCTCCAGCGAAGAGCTGTACCTCCCGCGCACTAGCTGATTCCAGGTTATTTCTGCGCGAATGCGAGCCTTGATCGTGGTTGGCGAGATGCCGGCGTGCTCGAGAAACTGCGTGAACTGCTGCGGCGTGATGTGTTGGTTCCTTGCCATGTTATTGAAAGCTTCTTCGACCTCGCCGTCGCTCACCTCGAATCCGTAGCTCTTGGCTTTGGCGATCTTGATGCGGTCGTCGATCAGCTGGTTGATGACCTCCTGGCGCGTCGGAGTTTGGTGGGTCGAATTTGCGATCAGCTTGGTACGCTGATCGATATCGTAGGCAGTGATCGGCGAACCATTGGCGATGACGACGACTTGCGCAAGCGTCGCAGCCGGCAAAGCGAGGGCCGCCGCCAGCGCGATGCCCATCAGCCAATACCGCCACGATCTGCGCATTAGGTTGAGAACCATCGCGTCATCCATCGCATCGCTGCCGCGCCACGCCACTTATCAATGCACGCCAGTTGATAGCGACTGGGACGTCGTCGTGCCGCCAAGCGTGCGTAAGTTTATTTGCAGCATGATCGAGTGATTGAGCACTGGGGCGCCAGTGCTATAGCTGTAATTCGTAACGTAATTCACGGCGAAGATAATGCAGTCATCTACGTAGCCGAGACCCAAATTGGTCTGGTCGAAACCACCGCTGTTAAGACCGTAACGGGCGCCGGCCTGGAAAACCCAATTGGCGTCAAGTTTCACCGAGGCGGTGCCGAGGACGCCTTGCCGGCGGTTAAGGAAGCCTATCTCAGGCTGTGCGGCATAATCGCCGTAGAGCGCGCTCACGTTCCAGCGGTCAAACCTGGCAGCGGCCTCAATTTCAGTTCGCTGCGCCGCGAACGTATCGGCGTCGAAACGGAAACGCGATGTAAAGGTGTACGTGTTGTTCGGTTTATAAGCGACCCGAGCCACATAATCAGAACGCGTGGTGTCGAGGCCGCTGTCGAGGCCCGTGTTGGTAGTACCACCGTTAGCAAATGAGTTTTGACCGAACAGGCTATATGATTCGCCAAACAATGCATTAAGCGCGCCGCCTCGGTTGAATTGCGCGGTGTACTCCACGCCGTAATTGGCGCGTCCGCCGCCTTCCACGCGGTCATAGCCGGAATATTTGTCTACGCGGAACAGGTTGCTGTCATCGAACATCAAGCTCTGTGCGTCTTCTGTCGGCCACTTGCCAATCTGCGGTTCATTGGGGCGCGCGATCACTTGTGCGATCGGCTCGACCGTCTGCGTGCCCCATGACTCCCGGCTGATAAAAGGAAAACGATACTCGAGGCCGACGGTTGGCATGGCGCGCACGAGCTCGGTATCTCCGGTATTGATGTAATTGGCGACACTCGGGTCGTTATTAATTTGCATGACGCCGGCATCGGCTCGCAATGAGGCGAACGGTGTGAACTGCTGGCCGAGTGAGTCGGTGTAAGTTGCCTTCCAGTGCGCCTCCGTCGTGAAGCGGCTGTAAGTACCGGGAAAACCGGCCAACAGACAATTCGTGGGGGTCTTGACAGACGGATTGGTGGTCACACACGTGTTGTTCATGGACGCCGTCTGATTTATGGCGTCGAACTCAGCCTGCGTGCGTGTCAGGCTGGTGACGTTAACATCATAGCCAAACTCACCTCCAAACACCGAATGATCGACAGTGTAGTTGTAATCGAGGACCGGATGGATGACCGGAATCTGGGCCTGTGTGTCCGCGGTCGAAAGCCCCGCGAAATAAATTCCCCGAACGTCGAAATAGCTGCGGTTTCCCCTGCCGGTCAAATAAAGCTGCGAGACACTTTCGCTGTAAATCTGCAGCGGGTTATCCGTTGTGTGGAAGCGTGACAGCTGCGGGTTATAGTCGTTCAAAAAAGTCTTGTCGCTCATCGCCAACGCGTCCCAGCCCCACAACCATTTTTCGGAGAGTGCGAATTGGCCCGCGCTTTCAATGCTTCCGCGCCAGTCGCGAAAACCGGGCGCGGCCGTGCCGGGCGCGGGTTCAAAAGCGTTCTTGTCGAGCTGGTAGATGCCAGCGGCACGGATCGTATAGGCCCCGTTGATCAGCCGCTGACGGAATTCACTGTCCATCAGCACGCCCTGCCGCGAGGTGATCATTGGTGCCAGTGTGAGATCGTAGTCGGGCGCCAGCGCCCAGTAGTAAGGAATTTCCGTTGCCAAGCCGTAAACCTGGCTGCTCGAGCTGAACGAAGGTATCAGGAACCCAGTCTTGCGCTTGACGGTCGGATCGGGCGCCGAGAAATAGGGTAACCAGAGCAACGACTGTCCGAAAAATTCGAGATGGGCGTCCTCGAAGTAGAGCATCTTCTCGCCCTGGTCGTGGATAATGCGTGCAGCCTTCACTTGCCAGAGCGGCGGCTTGCGCGGATCATCCTTGCAGGGCGCACAAGCCGTGTAGACGCCACTATAGAAGATGTTGAAGTTGCCGCTGGTGCGCTCCGCACGGGCGGCCGCCATGCGCGTCTGTTCCGGGGAATCCAGCCGCAGCGAGTCGACGAATCCATCACGATAGTCATCCGACAGGTCCATGATGTCGCCATAGGTGACATGCTTGTCAGCGTCAGTCAGGCGGACATTGCCTTCGGCATGCAGGCGCTTGGTGGTCTGGTCGTAGATTACCCGATCAGCTTCTAACACTGAGCCGCCGTAATAGATCTGCACGTTGCCGACGGCGGCGACGCGGTGATTAACGTAGTCGTAGTCAATCTCGCTCGCTTGCACGAGCATCTGCTTCTGTCCCGATTTTTCCCGCTCGATTGCGATGTTCGATTTTGGCGGTGGCGCCGGGCGCGTGGGAAATTGCAGTTGCTGCGCCGCCACGCCACCGCAGACCATGAGACCGAGGACGGTAATAAGGGCTAACGTGCCACGGCGGTGAGGCCCGGGCGCCGAGGGACGAGCGCTCTTCGGCCCCGCCATCACCCGTCCTCCTGGCATAGCAAGGCGATAAAGCCCGTCAGACCGCCGGCAACCACAGGCAACCACGCTGCTGCCACGGGGTGCATCAGCTCGGCCCGGCTCAGGTCCTCAGTCACTTTGGCCAACACGTAAAGCAGAAAGCCTGCCGCCACGCCACTTAAAACCATCTTCTGCACCCCGCCGAAGCGGAAAAACCGTAAGCTGACGGCGGCGGCAAGCAAGACCATGGCAGTCATCAAAAATGGCCGCGCCAGAAGCTTTTGGAACTGTAATCTATAGCCTCCTGCGACCAGGCCCGCGTGTTCGGCAATCTTGATATAAAATGGAAGTTCCCAAAAAGAGAGAGTCTCGGGTGTGGCAAAACTTTCGCGCACCTGCTCCGGCGTCAGGCTAGTTTTGAGCTCATAGGTCGCATGATCGACCGGCAGCACTCCAAGTTCGTTGACGCGGGCGTCCTGCAGCAGCCAGACACCTGGTTCTAGCACAGCCGCGCGTGCCTCGATGCGCTGTTTGAAGTGGCCGCTGTTATCAAAGGTGAAGATTGTTACGCCATTGAGATGGATGCCCTGATCGCGGCTGGTCTTGGCGTTGATGATCGCCTGGCCTTCGTTGGTGCGCTGGCTGGTCCAGAAATTGCTGCCGCTTAAACCATTCGGCGTTTCTCCAAACAGCTCCGACTCGTAACGTTTTGAACGCTCCTGCAAGATGGCGGAGATGGGGTTGTAGATGGCTGTAGCGAAGATGCCGAACAGGAAAGCGACGATAAGCGCCGGCGAAACGAATTGCCAAGCCGATATCCCGGCCGAACGCGCGATCACGAGCTCCAGCCGTCGCGACAGATTGAGATAGCAGGACATAGCAGCGATCAGACCGCAGAAGGGCATAATCCGCTCGGTCACCTGCGGCACGCGGTAGAACGAGGTCTTCGCCACCAGTGTACCCGAGACGTGTGGGATCTCGCTCGCGCGACGCATCAGCTCTACGAAATCGAGCAGTGCGACCAGCATGAAAACGCCCACGAACACAAGCAGCAACGTGTTCAGGAATCGCAGTCCGAAATAGCGTGCTAATGTTCCTCCAACCGAGCGCATGATTATCTCATGATGTGGCGAAGCGCTGTGTAATGTGCTCGGTGAGCACGTTGAACCGATCCGCGGGCGGCGACCAAAGCGGTGTATTGCAGCGATAACAGCCAAGAGATATTGGCGCCGAATGCGGTAGCGTAACCCAGATCACGGCGGTCAGGCTGCCCAGCACGACAACGAAGGCGCCGACGGTCGGCCAAAATATGTATCGGCTGATGGACCCCATCCCGCGCATCGTCCCCCGGTTTCGACGCATGCAAACTCACGCCCGATTCCGCACCGGACGCAAAAGCGCTGCCAGCCTAGTCTCAACCCCCGTTAGGTTACCTTTGATCGGCTGACAAAGTGGCGGCGCAAAGGCAAAGCCGTTGAACATACACAACAAAAGGTAAAAAACGCCAAGGTCATCCGTGGGTCCGGAGACTGATGCTGCAAGCCCTCCGCCCCATATACGAGCCATTTTTTCCTTCGGCCTGCGAGCCGGAAATCGCGAAAACCTTTGGAATCGGATGTTTGGGGCTTTTCAGAAGGGGTGAGGGCGGGCCATATGGGCCCGAAGGACCCACACGCCAGTCATTTTGTTGCAGGACGAGGATTTAGTCGATGCCCCACGCCCTGAAGCTCGATTTTGGCGCCTTCGCGGCCCCTGCCAGGGGCGTTCTTGTCGTGTTCTGCAACGACGGGGTCAACTTCGGCGTCGCCACCCGTAGGGCGCTGGGGAGGTCAGCTGGCCTGGTGGCCCGGGCGGCCAGGGCCGAGCGCTTTTCAGGCAAGGACGGCTCGGTGCTTGAATTGATCCTGCCCGAGGGGCTCAAGGTCGGCCGTCTGGTTGTTATTGGTGCCGGCAAGAGCGCTGCGCTCAAGCAGAAGGACCTGCTTAAGCTCGGCGGCCTCGCCATGAGCAAGCTACCGACCGCAACTAAAGAGGCGACGGTGTTCGCCGACCTGCCCGGCGGGCCGATGAGGGCCGAGCAAGCCGCCGATCTCGCGCTCGGCATAGCGCTGCGCGATTACGCCTTCGACCACTACAAGACCAAGCGCAAGGATGACGAGAAGCCGCCGATCAAACGCACCGTGACGGTCGCCGCAGCCGACATTAGTGCCTCGCGCGGGGCCTATGCCCGCCGCTATGCGGTCAATGCTGGTGTGCAAATGGCGCGTGACCTCGTTAACGAGCCGGCCAACGTGCTCTACCCGGAGGAGTTTGCCCGCCGGACCGGTGCACTGAAGAAGCTCGGCGTCGCGGTCGAAGTTCTCGACCGCAAGGCGATGCGCAAGCTCGGTATGAACGCGCTGCTCGGCGTCGCGCAAGGATCGGCCCACGATGGCCGCGTCGTGGTAATGCGCTGGAATGGTGGACGCAAAGGTGACGCGCCGGTCGCCTTCATCGGCAAAGGCGTCTGTTTCGACAGCGGTGGCATCTCGATCAAGCCGGCCACCGGCATGGAGGACATGAAGGGCGACATGGCGGGTGCGGCCTGCGTCACCGGTCTGATGCACACGCTGGCCGCGCGCAAGGCGCGCGTCAACGCAGTGGGGCTGATTGGCCTGGTCGAAAACATGCCGGGTGGTAACGCGCAGCGGCCTGGTGACATCGTCACCTCGATGTCCGGGCAGACCATAGAGATCATCAATACCGACGCCGAAGGTCGTCTCGTTTTGTCCGACGTGATCTGGTATACGGCCAAGCGCTTCAAGCCGAAATTCATGGTCGATCTGGCGACGCTCACCGGCGCCATAGTCGTCGCGCTTGGGCATGAATATGCGGGCATGTTTGCTAACAACGACAAGCTCGCCGAGCGGCTGACTAAGGTCGGCGAGGAAACCGGCGAACTGGTTTGGCGCATGCCGCTCGGGAAGGAATATGACAAGCAAATTGATTCAAAGTTCGCCGACATGAAAAACACCGGTGGTCGCATGGGCGGCGCTATCACCGCAGCGCAGTTCATCCAACGCTTTGTGGACGACAAGATGCCTTGGGCGCACCTCGACATAGCCGGCACCGGCTTCGACTCGCGGCAGACCGACACCAACAAGAGTTGGGGCTCGGGCTGGGGCGTGCGGCTTTTGGATAAATTGGTGGCCGATTATTACGAGCGCTGACACGCCATGACCGAAATGCTGTTCTATCATCTGCAGGGCCAGAAGCTCGAAGGCGTGTTGCCCGGGATGCTGGAGAAGTCGCTCGAGCGCGGTTGGAAGGTGATCGTGCAGGGCGCCTCGGAGGAGCGCATCGAGGCACTTGACGCACATCTGTGGACCTACCGCGACGACGGTTTCCTGCCGCACGGTACCTGGCGCGAGCCGGATGCTGCGGCCCAGCCGGTGCTACTGACGCTGACCGATAACAATCCCAATGGCGCCACTGTACGTTTCCTGATCGACGGCGCACCGGTGCCCGCGGACGCCGTGTCCTATCAGCGCATCGTGCTGTTGTTCGACGGCGAGGACGAGGATGCAGTAGTTGCCGCGCGCAGCCATTGGAGCGATGCCAAAGCCAAGGGTTTCGTGGCGACCTACTGGCAACCAGACGGGCAGGGGCGCTGGGCCAAGAAGGCGTGAACGAGTAGGCCAATGACCAATCGGCTAATGCGCTAGTCGAACTGGTTAACTCATTGGCAGGCTTGGCTTGTCACCGCCATCGTGATGACGCAAAATACCTATTAAGGGACAAGCGCATAGATCGCTCGGGGAGATCAGCTTGCACCGTCGCAGTGGATATCGGATCGCGCTTGTCTGGGCCGCCGTTTTGGCTATCGCCGGGTGCAAGAACTCCGCGCAAGTTTTCCAGGACAAAAACGAAGGCGGCTGGTTCTCCAAGCCGCTTGACCTGTTTGCAAAGCCGTCCTGGGGGAGTAGCACGACGGACGCAAAAAATTACTCGCTCGGCCCGTCTGGGCCGGTTGCACCCCAGGAGCTGGTCGGCGCTGATGGCCGCTGCAGCCCGAATGCGACAGCGCTTGCGGAGGTCCCGTCACAGTCTGCAGCTGCGGCGGCGGCCGCTCCGAAGGACGCCGGCCAGCCGGCAACTGGTCCGGCGGTAATGGGCGGCATCGCCCTAGGTATGAGCGAATGCGATGTGGTGCGCCGCGCCGGCCTGCCGGGCAATGTGAACATCAGCGCCGGCGATAAAGGTGAACGCCTGGTTGTACTGAGCTACCTGACCGGGCCCTGGCCCGGCATCTACACATTCGATTCCGGCCGCTTGACGATTGTTGACCGCGCTCCCGAACCGCCGGCGCAGCCCAAGCAGGTAAAGACCAAGAAGCAGGTGAAACCGAAGACCGTGACGGCGGCTCCGGTCGAGCGCGCCTACGTCCAGTAGGCCAGAGCGGTCTCGATCGCCGCGTTCGCGGCGAGCCTTTTGCCTTCCGGTGAGGCAATCGCAGCGAGAATTTGCGCGCGGCTTCTCGCTAGCTTGGCCGTCGCGCGAACCAGGCCGCCATCGGTCGGTCAGCGTAGTATCCAGCGTTTCGAGTTGACCCGAGAGTGGTGCGAGCGCGCTTCCGCCTGCGCCGCTGCTGTCTCCATGGTGTCAGCAGAGCGCGTCCGCTACCGACTTGCCGCACTCGACCGTGTTGGCCAACCCTTTCAGATCGCGGGTTCGCAGTTTCGGTTCCGCCAGAACCTTTTCAATCGACCTGACGATCGCCTTGGCGGCGTCGGTCTCACCGAGATGCTCAAGCATCATGGCGCCCGACCAGATCTGACCGATCGGATTGGCGATGCCCTGGCCCGCGATGTCCGGCGCCGAGCCGTGCACCGGTTCGAACACCGACGGATATTCGCGCTCGGGATTGATGTTGCCGGATGGCGCGATGCCGATGGTGCCGGTGCAGGCGGGGCCCAAGTCCGATAGGATGTCGCCGAACAAGTTGGAGCCGACGACAACGTTGAACTTGTCCGGATTGAGTACGAAGTGCGCGGTTAGAATGTCGATGTGGAACTGGTTCCATTTCACGTCGGGATAGGACTTGGCGATTTCACGCACGCGCTCGTCCCAGTACGGCATTGTGATGGCGATGCCGTTCGATTTGGTGGCCGAGGTGAGGTGCTTCTTTGGCGTGGAACGCGCGAGTTCGAAGGCGAATTTCAGCACGCGGTCGACGCCGGTGCGGCTCATCACCGTCTCCTGCATCACCACTTCGCGCTCGGTGCCGGCGAACATGCGGCCGCCGATCGCAGAATATTCACCTTCGGTGTTCTCACGCACCACCCAGAAGTCGATGTCGCCTGGCTTGCGGTTGGCGAGCGGCGAGGGCACACCGGGCATCAGGCGCACCGGTCGCAGGTTGACGTACTGATCAAACTCGCGGCGGAAGAGGATCAGCGACCCCCACAGGGAGACGTGGTCCGGCACCCTGTCGGGCATGCCGACGGCACCGAAGTAGATCGCATCGTGTTTTCCGACTTGGTCCTTCCAATCTTCCGGCATCATGCGGCCGTGTTTTTCGTAATAGTCGCAGCTCGCAAAGTCGAAATTTTCGAGCCGCAGCTCGAAACCAAACTTCTTGGCTGCCGCCTCCAGCACGCGCACTCCCTCTGGCACCACTTCCTTGCCAATGCCATCGCCTGGAATGACCGCGATGCGGTGAACGCGATTGGTCTTCATAGAGATCCCCGTCAGCTCAATGTGCGCAAACCGCCTTGCCCGGTTTCTCGCTGGTAAATGATCAGATCGAAGCTCGGTGTCGCATCGTTGCCGAGCACCGCGCTCAGCATGGTGTGAGCCTGGCCGCGGTGGTGGGTCTGGTGGTTGAAGAAATGGTCGAGTGCCGGTGCCAGTACCTGCTCGATGTCGGTCGGTTTGCTGAAGGTGCGGTAGCGGATGGTGCGTGATAGGTCGGCCTCGGTGAGAGACTCAACATAACGGCTGATGCGTTCATCTTCGACGCGACGCTCCGCACGCAAGGAGGCGAAGTCGGCGTGCAGAATCTGATCAAGGGTTTTTGGTAGCTCGCCGTTGCCGGTAAAACGGTGCATCCAGATACGATCGCCGACCAACAGATGGTTAAGCGTGCCGTGCAGTGACTTGAAGAAGGCGCCGCGGTTGGCGCGGTACTCGGCATCGGATAGTTTGGCGGCCGCGCCATAGAGCCGCTCGTTGCACCAGGTGTTGTAATCGGCAAACATCGTGTAGCGCGATTTCATGCACTGCTCCTCGTTCATTGCTCCTCGTTGCCTAGGCGGGTGATCTTGCCGCGCAAAACGCCCCCCGGTATAAGCCGCGCAACTTTAAGACACCAATCAAAGCCGGCAAACACTTCGATTAATAACAGTGAAGGATGGTCTGATGGCGCTCGAGCGCACTTTTTCCATCATCAAACCGGACGCCACCACGCGCAATCTGACCGGCGCCATCAACGCCATGATCGAGGAGGCGGGCCTGCGCATTGTCGCGCAGAAACGCGTGCGAATCTCGTTGCCGCAGGCGCGACAGTTCTACGCGGTGCACAAGGAGCGGCCGTTCTTCAAGGAGTTGGTAGACTTCATGGTGTCGGGCCCAGTGGTCGTGCAGGTGCTAGAGGGCGAGAACGCGATTGCTCGCTATCGCGAGCTCATGGGCGCGACTGATCCGGCCAAGGCCGCCGCCGGCACGATACGCAAGGTGCACGCGAAGTCGATCGGCGAAAACTCCGTGCACGGTTCCGACGCGCCAGAGACCGCGGCGCGCGAGATCGCGCAGTTCTTCTCTGAAAACGAGATCGTCGGCTAAAACGGCCTAGCCCAATCTTTCGCGCCCGCTAGAATGATACGTCGCGCCGCTCGACCGGCGCCAATTTGGCGGTGGAAAGCGAAGTCTGAGGTTCCTTGCGGCGGAACTGCCGTTAGTTTCCGAATCAACGCCTTCGCGGTGGCAACAATCGTCTCTATAATGAACCGGCGCATGGATCAAACCACCCGTCTCAGCGGAGCTAAGCGGATCGGCTATTCGGCCTGCCCGCACGACTGCCCCTCGACCTGCGCGCTCGAAGTCGAACTTATCGACGAGCGCACCATCGGGCGCGTGCACGGTTCCAAGGACAACGATTACACGGCCGGCGTAATCTGCGCGAAGGTCGCACGCTATGCCGAGCGCGAACATCACAAGAACCGGCTGCTGCATCCGCTATTGCGCACGGGGCCTAAAGGCTCCGGCCAGTTCAAGCAGATTTCCTGGGATGAGGCGCTTGATCGCGTCGCCGAGAAATTTCTCGAGGTCGAGCGGCGCGACGGCGCCGAGTCCGTATGGCCATACTATTACGCTGGCACTATGGGCCTGGTAATGCGCGACGGCATCAACCGCCTGCGCCACGCCAAGAAATACTCCGGCTTCCATTCTTCGATCTGCGTAAATCCAGCCTATTCCGGCTTTGCCGCCGGCGTCGGCACCATCGCCGGCGTCGATCCGCGCGAAATGGCGAGGTCCGATCTGGTGGTGATCTGGGGCACCAACGCGGTGAACACGCAGGTCAATGTAATGACGCACGCGATTCGCGCGCGCAAAGAGCGTGGGGCCAAGATCGCGGCGGTCGACGTCTACATGAACGGTACCATGCAGCAGGCCGACGTACCGATACTGGTAAAACCCGGCACCGATGGTGCGCTGGCCTGTGCTGTGATGCATTGCCTGTTCCGCGACGGCAAGGCCGACTGGGATTATCTCGACAAATACACTGATGCGCCGCGTGAACTGGAGGCGCATCTGCGCTCGCGCGATCCCAAGTGGGCGTCCGAAATCACCGGCACGCCGGTCGCGATCATCGAGGAGTTCGCCAAGCTGATCGGCGAGTGCAAGCGCGCTTTCTTTCGGCTCGGCTACGGCTTCTCGCGCTCGCGCAACGGCGCCGCCAACATGCATGCGGCAAGCTGCATCCCGACGGTGACCGGCGCGTGGCAGCTTGAGGGCGGTGGCGCTTTCCACATCAATGCGGACATTTTCAAGCTCGACAAGACGCTCATCGAAGGACTCGATGTCTGGGACCGCTCGGTACGGATGCTCGATCAATCTCGCATCGGTGCCATATTGACCGGCGATCACGACGCCCTACGCGGCGGGCCGCCAGTCAATGCGTTGATTATCCAGAATACCAATCCGGTCTCGGTCTGCCCAGACCAGAACACGGTGAAGCGCGGCTTCGCGCGCGAAGACCTATTCGTCTCCGTGCACGAGCAATTCTTGACCGAGACCGCGCTGATGGCCGACGTCGTGCTGCCGGCGACCACGTTCCTCGAGCACGACGACATCTATCGCGGCGGCGGCCACCAATACATCATTTTCGGGCCGAAGTTGGTCGAGCCGCCGGGCGAGTGCCGCAATAATCACGAAGTGATTACGGCGCTCGCCAAGCGCGTTGGTGCCGAGCACCGCGGCTTTAGCATGAGCCCGCGCCAACTGATCGACCAGATGCTGCAGGTATCGAAGCGCGGCACGCTGGCCGAGCTTGATGTCAACCGCTGGATTGACTGCCAACCGCCGTTCCGGAAATCGCACTTTCTCGATGGCTTCCATTGGCCGGACGGCAAATTCCACTTCAAGCCAGATTGGAAGAACGTGCCGTTCCGCAGCCCTTATCATGGCGGGCCGGTCGATGAGATGCCGAAGCTGCCTGACCATTGGACGATTATCGAGCAAGCAGATGAGGAACATCCCTTCCGCTTAGCCACGTCGCCGGCGCGCGGCTTTCTCAATTCGACGTTCAACGAAACGCCCACTTCGCTCGCGCAAGAGCGGCGGCCGACCGTTATGATCCATCCCGACGATGCCAAGGAACAAGGCATCGGTGATGGCGATTACGTCGTCCTCGGCAATACGCGTGGGCAAGTTCGGTTGCACGCCAAACTATTTGATGGAGTGTGGCGCGGTGTGCTGATTGCCGAGTCGATCTGGCCAAACGCGGCCTACGCTGACGGCTGCGGCATCAACTCGCTGACGGGCGCGGACGAGATCGCACCCTACGGCGGAGCAGCCGTCCACGACAGCAAGGTGTGGATCAAGCGAATCGGTGGCCAATATGAAACCCACGCGCCGGGTAGGTTGGCGGGTGGGCTTTACAGCAAAGGCAAACTGGAGGGCGCCTAGAGCTGCTCGCCGGTCATGCGATCTACCGAATGGGGCCGCCGCCGCGGATGGGGATCAAGAAGGTTACCACTCCGAGCAGCGCTGACCCGCGTCATTATCGGCGTCACATTTGTGATGCGCCTGTAGGGAAAACTCAAAGTCGGCGCCGCGGCGGTCGCCGCCAATGTGAGTGGCCAAAAACGGTGATGGCCAAGAACATCGAGCCTGCACTCTTGATTCCTCTGTCGCCAATGTTCCTGGAGAGGTTGGCGGCGTAGGCATCATTAGCGGGCTATTCGCCACTTCTTCGGGGTCGCGCTCGCCATCGACATGCTGATCGCGATGCAGTGCACTGGGCAAAGGGCTACCCGGCCGGAATACGCGTCCTCGATCTCGCGCCACGATTCTAAATCTACCAGTCCCGGCAAAAGTTAGTTTTCGTTTCCGCCGGTCCCCGAAAATTATAACACCGGTACCGCGAAAGGGCGGTGCGGAAATCAGTCGGATGGAACAAGAGCGGCCGGGTCAGGTATCGGCTGCCCATCGATGAGGCAGCGCCCGTTTTCGACGCGTACCCGACCTTCGGCGACCAGTTTGAGTGCCAACGGATAGATGCGGTGCTCGACCTTCAGCACACGCGTGGCGAGCGCTGCTTCGGTGTCGTCGGGCCGGACGGTCACCGCGCCCTGGGCGAGGATCGGGCCGGCATCAATCTCGGGTACCACGAAATGCACAGTCGCGCCGTGCACCTTCGCGCCCGCTTGGATGGCCCGCTTGTGGGTGTTGAGGCCCTTGAAGGCTGGCAGCAGGGCAGGGTGGATATTGATCATGCGGCCCTGCCAGTGCTCGACAAAGGGTGCGGTTAAAAGCCGCATGAAGCCGGCGAGGCAGACAAATTCGATGTGCTGCTCGTCCAGCACGGTCTGCATGGCGGCATCGAAGGCGGTGCGGTCCTTGCCGTAAGCCTTGTGGTCGACGATCGCCGTGGCAATGCCAGCCGCGCTCGCGGTATTGAGGCCCGCGGCATCCGGCCGGTTCGACAGCACCAGCACGATCTCGGCCGGATAATTAGGATCCCTAGCCGCCTCGATAAGCGCTGCCATGTTGGAGCCGCGCCCGGAAATGAGCACAGCGACGCGCTTGCGACTCATCCAGATCACTCCGCGAGATCGAGCTTGCCGTCGTAGACGACGCGCGGCTCGCCGTCCGCGCGCACCACTTCGCCAATGGCGAGGGCTTTCTCGCCCGCGTCGGTGAAAGCCTTCGTGACTGCGGCGGCATCCTTGGGCGCGGCAATCGCGATCATGCCGATGCCGCAATTGAACGTGCGAAGCATTTCGTTCTGCGCAATGCCGCCTTCGTTCGCCAGCCACTTGAACACGGGCAGGACCGTCACGCGCGCAAGATCGATGCGCGCACCCAAGCCGTCCGGAAGCACGCGCGGAATATTGTCGGGAAATCCGCCCCCTGTGAGATGCGCCAGTCCCTTCACGGCTTTTGTCGTGCGGATCACGACCAGGCACGATTTTACGTAGATCCGCGTCGGCGTGAGGATCGCTTCACCCAATGTCTGCGCATTGGCAAAGGGCGCCGGATTTTCCCACCCTAGCTCGGATTTCTCCACGACCTTGCGCAGCAGCGAATAGCCGTTGGAGTGTACGCCTGAGGAGGCGAGGCCGATGATCACGTCGCCCGCCGCGATATCGAGTCGCGGGAGCAGCGCATTGCGCTCGGCGGCGCCAACCGCGAAGCCGGCGAGATCGTAGTCGTCTTCCTGATAGACGCCCGGCATCTCAGCCGTCTCGCCGCCGATCAGCGCGCAGCCGGCCTCCTTGCAGCCGAGCACGATGCCGGCGACCACCGCGGCACCGATTTCTGGCTCGAGTTTCCCACATGCAAAGTAGTCAAGGAAGAACAGGGGCTCGGCGCCTTGCACCACTAGATCGTTCACGCTCATGGCGACGAGGTCGATGCCAATGGTGTTGTGGCGGCCGGTCTCGATGGCAATCTTGACCTTGGTGCCGACGCCGTCCGTGGCCGCCACCAGCACCGGGTCGCTGAAGCCACAGCGCTTGAGGTCGAAAAGGCCGCCGAAGCCGCCGATTTCCGCGTCCGCCCCGGCGCGCTTGGTGGTGCGCACCAACGGCTTGATCAGCTCTACCATCCGGTTGCCAGCATCAATATCGACACCGACCTGCGCGTAAGTGAGCCCGCGCTTCTTGTCTGCCATGACGGCGGTCCTACGTTGAAAACGCACGTCGCGCAATGGTGCGCGCGCCGTTATACTCTGCCGCAATTGCTACAATTCCGGGTCGGATCGGACCACTTCACGCCGGGACTGTGCTTGAGTATTCCAAACCTCATAACGCTGGGGCGCATTTTGCTGGTGCCGTTCGTGGTTTGGGCGATCGCATCGGGCGCGATGTGGATTGCCTTCGTGCTGTTCCTGGCGGCCGGGGCGAGTGACGCCGTCGACGGCTTCCTCGCCAAGCGCTTTCACATGACCAGCGAACTCGGCTCCTACCTCGACCCGCTCGCCGACAAGGCTCTGATCGTCTCGATCTATCTCAGCCTCGGCATAAACGGCTTTATCCCGGGCTGGCTGGTGATCTTGGTAGTCTCGCGCGATATCTTGATCGTCGGTGGAATCCTACTAGCCTGGCTGATCGGCAGTCCGCTTAAGATCCGGCCTCTTGTGGTCTCCAAGCTCAATACAGTGGCGCAGATCCTGTTTGCTTGTGTAGTGCTCGGCTCGCTCGGCTTCGCCATCCAGGTAGATACGCTCAAGCTGGTATTGATGGGGCTGGTTGCGGCCCTGACCTTGCTTTCGGTCGGCGCCTACGTGGCCGAGTGGGTGCGTCACATGAACAGCGCAACGACCGGACCGTGAGCCAGCGCGCACGAACCCGTCCGCGTCCCGAGGCGGCCGAGGTCGGCATGCCTTCCGAGCGGCAGGTGCTGTTCTGGCTCGCGCTTCTTGCCTTTGGCTATGTGTTCGGCTTCGTCGGCCTCTTGGTCCGCTGCAACGATCGGCGTGCTAGTGCGCTTTGGCTTGCAACGCTATAGCGAGAGTGCGCTCTACACCGGTGACTCAGGTTAAGAGGCATGCAAAGTTCGGTCATTCCGCGTCAACTGGTACTCGCGCTCGATCACGCCGAAAGTTTCGCGCGCGAGGA
>Ga0207779_1000002_pt1 | contig 47209 bp, 42 predicted proteins | sample LuqExpMetageno44_FD_187802 | JGI IMG/M metagenome (GOLD analysis project Ga0207779, IMG submission 187802) | Tropical forest soil microbial communities from Luquillo Experimental Forest, Puerto Rico - Sample 44 (SPAdes) | ecosystem: Environmental > Terrestrial > Soil > Tropical forest ...
CCCGGCCTTACGGCCGGGCGTTTTGCTATAAAGGAGCCATGCGTATCATCGGTCTCGCCGGCTGGAGTGGGTCAGGCAAAACCACGCTGATCACCAAGCTCATCCCGCTGCTGGTTGCGCGCCGCCTGCGCGTGTCCACGCTCAAGCATGCGCATCATGGCTTCGACCTCGACCAGCCCGGCAAGGATTCCTTCTTCCACCGTGCCGCCGGCGCCACCGAAGTAATCATCTCCTCGGCCAGGCGCTGGGCCATCCTGCATGAGCTGCGCGAGGAGCCTGAATGGGACTTGGCGGCGTTGGTCAAGAAGATCTCGCCGGTCGACTTGGTGCTGGTCGAGGGCTTCAAACGCGACAAGTTCCCCAAGCTCGAGATCCACCGCATCGCCAACGGCAAGCCGCTCTTGCACACCGAGGATCCGCACATCGTAGCGGTGGCTTCCGACAGCGCGGTGCCGGCGGCGCGCGTGCCGGTGGTCGACCTCAACGACATCGAGCTGATCGCCGATCTTCTGCTCAAGCACGCGGTGCCGGTCGAAGTTGCCGCGGAGAAGGCGTAATGGCGCAGCTGACGGACGATTGTTTCGCCTTTTCCGGTCCGCTGTTACCAATCGCGGACATGGAGCGGTTGCTCGGCGAGCGCGTGACGGCGGTTGCCGAGACCGAGCGCGTGTCACTGCGTGGGGTGCGCGGCCGCATCGTCTCCGCGGACGTGAAAGCGCCGGTCGACCTGCCGCCGTTCGACAACTCCGCGGTGGACGGTTACGCGGTGCGTCACGCTGATCTGCGCGCCGACGGCGAGACCAAACTCGCCGTAACCGGCAGGCTGACCGCCGGCGCTGCGGCGAAACTAGCGCTCAAGCCGGGCGAGGCCATCCGCATTTTCACCGGCGCCGCCATGCCGGCGGAGGCCGACACCGTGTTCATGCAGGAAGACGTGCGAACCGAAGGCGACAGCGTGATCGTGCCGGCGGGACTGAAGCTCGGCGCCAACCGCCGGCTTGCCGGCGAGGACGCGCATGCGGGCTCCGTTGCGTTGCCGGCCGGCACTGTGCTGGAGCCGCAGCATATCGCGCTCGCCGCCGCGCTGGGCATTACCGAAATTGAAGTGCGGCGGCGGCTGAAGGTGGCGATCTTCTCCACCGGCGACGAGGTCGTGGAGCCGGGCACCGCGCGATGCGGCGCGGCGATCTACGACGCCAACCGCTATCTGCTCAGCCAGTTGCTGGAACGGCTCGGTGCAGAGGTAACCGATCTCGGCATTCTGGCCGACGAGCCGCAGACGCTCGCGCGCGCGCTGCAGGCAGCGGTTGCCGGCCACGACCTGATCGTGACCTCGGGCGGGGTCTCCACCGGCGAGGCCGATCATGTGCGCAACGCAGTTGAGTGTATCGGCAGCCTGGTGTTCTGGCGCGTCGCCATCAAGCCGGGCCGCCCGGTGGCGATGGCGGTAATCCGCGACTCGGCGGACCGCAGCGCAGCCTTCGTCGGGCTGCCGGGAAATCCGGTGGCGGTGTTCGTGACCTTTGTGCGCGTGGTGAGGCCACTGCTGCACCGGCTTGCTGGCGCGCGGCCGCAGACTTTGGTGCCGCTGCCGGTGCGCGTTACGTTCGCATACAAGAAGAAGAAGAGTCGCCGAGAGTACGTGCGGGTGGCGCTGCGCCGCGGCGGCGACGGCGAGATCGAGGCGGTCAAGCATCCGCAGGACGGCGCCGGCATTCTGACGTCGCTGACCGAGACAGATGGATTGTTGGAATTGTCGGAAGATGTGACCGGGATCGAGCCGGGCGCGCGCGCCGGCTTTCTCTCTTACGCTGCGCTGATCGGATAACTCAAGCGCCGAGCCGCACGCCTTCGGTGCTAAACGCCTTATCGACCGGCTGCTGCACGCTGTTGAGGACGATGCCGCCGATGATGGCGATAACGACGGCCGTCACGCAGGCGATGATAAATGCTTTCATGATCCGTCTCCTCGCTTCGCAATTATATTATAAGGGATAGTTGCTCTGCGTGAGCGGTCAAGCCGCTAGAGGCCATGATGCTGCAACGCAATGCGCGCGGCGGCTTCGGCATCCTCGGGTGTGTTGACATTGAGGAACGGGTCGACTGGATCGGCCGGCCATGCGGCCACCGCGACGCCGTGACGCGCCGTCCACACATCGATCTTGCGCAAGCCTTCGTCAACCAGCGCCTTGCGCAGGCTATCGCGTAACGCCAGCGGCCAGAGACCCACAACAGGATGGCGCCATTCGCCGGAGCCGGCACAGGCGAGCGACTTGCCCTCCTTGCGGCGTGCAGCGTGCAGACGATCCACCAAGTCGTCGGGCAGGAACGGGCAGTCGCCCGGCACGCTGAGCAGCCATTCCACGCCCTTCTGCGCGGCCGCCAGCCAATCGAGTCCGGCCAGCACGCCAGCGAGCGGCCCGACAAAGCCCGGCACGCTGTCGGCGACGACCGCGCAGCCGGTATCGTCGAAGCGCTTCGGATCGCCGTTGGCGTTGATGATAATGTCGACGCATTGTCCCGACAGGCAGCCAAGCACGCGGTCGAGGATGCTGACGCCGCCGATCTCGATGCGCGCTTTGTCGCCGCCGCCCATGCGGCGCGCCAGCCCGCCAGCAAGCACCAGGCCGAGGGTAGGGGGAGTTGGAGGGAATTCAGCCATCAGTCATCGTGCACCGCCGCCTTGCGTCGGTGCTTGGCGCTTTCCTCTTCGACGAAGGCGAGATCCTGGTCGAACACGATGCGGTCCTCGCCGGCAAGCGCGACGAAGCGCTTGCCGCGCGCGCGTCCGATCAAGGTCAGGTTCGCCTTGCGCGCCAACTCGACGCCCCAGGCGGTGAAGCCGGAACGGGAGATCAGGATGGGGATGCCCATGCGAACCGTCTTGATCACCATCTCGGAGGTTAGCCGTCCAGTGGTGTAGAAGATCTTGTCGGCGGCCGTCACCTTCTCCTTGAACATCCAGCCGGCGATCTTGTCGACCGCGTTGTGCCGGCCGACGTCTTCCATGTAGACCAGCGGCCGATCTTCCTTCGCCAGCACGCAGCCATGGATGGCGCCAGCTTCCAGATAAAGCGATGGCGTAGTGTTGATTGCGTGCGTCAGCCTGTAAAGCCACGAGGTGCGCAGCTCGGCCTTCGGCAGCTTCACATCTTCCAGCGCCTCCATCAGGTCGCCGAACACGGTGCCCTGCGCGCAGCCCGAGGTTTGCACTTTCTTCTTCAGCTTCTTCTCGAAATTGGTTTTGCGTTTGGTGCGCACGACAACGACACCCAGGTCCTCGTCGTAATCGACACCGGTGACTACATCGTCGGCCTTCAGCATGTTCTGGTTGAGCAGAAAGCCGATCGCCAGATAATCCGGATAATCGCCGATGGTCATGGCAGTAACAATTTCTTGCCCATTGAGGAAAATCGTCAGCGCGCGCTCGACGGTCACGGAGGTCGCGATGCGCGCGCCGGTTTGGTCGATACCAGCGACGCGCTCAGTCAACCGCGGGTCAAGCGGATTGGGCCGGATGACGAGGCCGTCGGTTTTCTTGTCCATAGCGCGACTATAGCAAGTTTCCACCGTGCTCACATCGTTCAGCAGCTGCATTCCGCGCAAGCGCTACGCGAGTAGGAGTTTCCATCTGCACCGCCGCGGTTCTAATATGGGTCACGGGTGACGAGCCGCCAACGGCTCGTTCTGACATTTTAGGGGGAGTATCGACGATGTATCGCGCCACCAAAGACATCATGCTACCGACCACAATCACCGGATCGCTGCCGCGGCCGAGCTGGTACAAGGAGAATCTCGGCATGCGCAGCTTCCTTGATGCGATGGTGAACAACCAGTTCCGCGAACAATACGTGGACGCCGTCGCGGTCTATCTGCACGAGCAGGAGATGGCCGGCCTCGACATCGTCACCGACGGCGACGCGCATTTTGATTCTGACGTCGGCGGCCAGAGCTGGACCAACTATCCGCCGCGCCACATGGGCGGCTTCGACAAGAAGCCGCAGCCAACGCCGGCCGGCAAGGGCGGCCTGGCATTCCCGCCCGGCCACATCCTGCACGACTATTTGGAAGCGCGCGTGATGCCGGGCATCGTTGGCCCAGTCACCCGCGGCGAATTGCAATACGCTGCGATGTGGAAGACGGCGCAACGCATGACCAAAAAGCCGGTCAAGTTCGGCACCATCGGACCGGAGCTGGTCGCCTTCGCTGTGCAGGACACTCATTACAAGAACATCAGGGACCGCATCCTGGCGATCGCCGACGCGTTGAACGAGGAACTGCACGATCTCGCCGATGCCGGCTGCCGGGTGATCCAGTTCGAGGAGCCGCAGATCCACATGTTGGCGGCACGCAACGTTGTCGACGACGTGATCAACCCGGCCTTTAGCCTGGAAGTGTTTAACCGCACGGTGAAAGGCCTGCGCGCCAAGACCGAGGTTTGGTGCCACACCTGCTGGGGCAATCCGTCCCAACAAAGAATGTTCAAGGAAGTGCAGAGCTACCGCAACGCGCTGGAAACCCTGAACAAGGTCGACGCGGACGTGATTACCTTCGAGTCGGTCAGCGCCGGCGGCGCTGACCTTGAAGCCTTCGGCAAGATCATCACGGATAAGAAGATTGCTATCGGCGTGATCGACCATCACTCGCTGCAGGTCGAGCGACCGGAGGAGATCGCTGATCACATCCGCCGCGCGCTCAAATCCATCCCGGCCGAGCGGCTGGTGATCTCGTCCGACTGCGGCATGGGCCGCGAGGGCATGAGCCGCCGGCACGCCTACTACAAGATCGTCTCGCTGGTGCTAGGCACCAATATCGTGCGCAAGGAGCTCGGCCTGCCACAGGCCGAATGCCTCGCCGCCGATGGTCGCTATTCGCTGGTGGTGCCAAGCAAGTAGGTATCGGACGCCCGCTCAGCACGTAGTTGAGGCGAAGCTCGCTTCGCTGCACGTCGTAGAATTTCTCGCGACGTACTATTTCGGCATCGCCTTCTGGCAGGCTTCCCACACTTTGGCCGGCGTCGCCGGCATGTCCATGTGATCGGCGGCGCCGTTCGGGATTGCATGCGAGATTGCGTTCATTACCGCGGCAATCGCCGCCGTGGTGCCCGCCTCGCCCGTCCCCTTCACGCCCAGCGGATTGCTCGTCGCCGGCACCGGATGCAGCGCCTCGCGCAGCTCGACGGGCATATGGTGCGCGCGCGGTATGCCGTAGTCCATGAACGAGCCGTTCACCAATTGACCGTTTGCGTCATAGACCGCGTTCTCGGTGAGCGCCTGGCCGAGACCCTGTGCCAGGCTGCCGTGCACCTGACCCTCGACGATGGCCAAGTCGAGCGGGTTACCGCAATCGTCCACCGCCGTATAGGTCACCAGATCGACAAAGCCGGTGTCGGGATCGATCTCGACCTCGGCGACGTGGCAGCCGTTCGGAAAGGTGAGTGGCGTGTCGGTCTTTTCCTTGGTGTCGAGAGTTTCGCCCATTACCTTGGCGCGATCGGCCGTGTCGAACAGCGAAATGCTGCGGTCGGTGCCGACCACTTCGAAAGCGCCGTTGCGATATTGAATGTCGCTCTCCGAGGCTTCCAGCGCTGCGGAGGCGATTTTCTTTCCCTTCACCAGCATCACGTCGGCGACATGCGCGACCGCGTTGCCCGCGCACATGGCGGAACGCGATGCGACCGAGGCGGCGCCGGTCAGGCCCAAATTGGTGTCACCGTGGCGGTGCTCGATCTTGACCGGATCGATGCCGAGCTTGTTGGCCAGCAGCCGGCTGAATACCGTGGCATGACTCTGCCCGGTCGATTGCACGTTGCAGCCGAGGATCAACTTGTCGCCGCCGGGAAACGCCACCGATGCCATCTCCATGGGAATCGCGCCCGAATGCTCCAGCATGCAGGAGATACCGATGCCGCGAAGCTTCTTGCGCTTGGCCGATTCGCGCTTGCGCTTGTTGAAATTGTCGAAGTCGGCGAGCGTGAGCGCCTTGTCGACGATACCGGGAAAATCGCCGCTGTCATAAGTGTTGATCGGCGTGTTGAACGGCATGGCCGACGGCGGGATCAGGTTCTTCTTGCGCAGCCGTACCGGATCCACGCCGACGACACGGGCGGCCTCCTCGACGGCCCGTTCGAGTGCGTAATTTGCCTCCGGGCGCCCGGCGCCGCGATAAGGGGCGATCGGCACCTTGTTGGTGAAGTAGCAGGCGACCGCAACATCGGCCTTCGGGATGCGGTACATGCCGGGCACGCAGCGAGCGAAATTGTTGGTGTTGATGTTGATGCCGGCGTTGCCGACATAGGCACCCTGGTTGCACAAGTGGCGCATGCGCACGGCGAGGAATTTACCCTTCTCGTCGAGCGCGAGCTCGACATGGGTCAGCGCGTCGCGCCCCTGGCAGTCACTCATGAAGGCTTCCGAGCGCGTCGATTGCCAGTGCACCGGCCGGCCGATCTTGTTCGCGGCCACCAGCACCGCGATGTATTCCGGATAGACCGTCGTCTTCATGCCGAAGGCGCCGCCGACGTCTTCGGTTATCACGCGTAGTTTTTCGTTCGGCACGCCCATGATGGAGGCGGCCTGGGCACGCAGGTTGTCAGCGCTTTGCGAGCAGGCGCGCAGCGTATAGCTGTCGCTCTCCTTGTGGTACTCGCCGGTGGCGCCTCGCGTTTCCATCGAGGCGACGATGAGGCGCTGATGCGTGACGCTGACGCGCGCGACATGCGGCGCCTTGGCGATGATGTCCGCCACTTCGCGTTCGTTCTCCTCGCTAGGCACCGGCCCCGGCCAATCGACGCAGAGGTTGCCCGGCGCTTCCGCGTGAAGCTGCGTCTTGCCTTTCATCGCTGCGTCGAGGTCGATGACCGCGGACAGTTCCTCGTAATCGACCTCGATCAGGTCAGCCGCATCGAGCGCCGCAGCGGTGTCCTCGGCTACCACCATGGCCACCGGATCGCCGACGTGCATCACCTTCTCGCCGGCGAGTGCGGGACGGAACGGGATGACCGACTTTATACCGCCGCGGCCGGTGACCGGCGGATGCCGCGAGATGCCACCGATCCCGGCCGCCTTGATGTCCTCGGCGGTGAACACCGCCAGCACCTTCTTGGCGGCGCGCGCAGCGTCGGTCTTCACCGCAAGCACGCGGGCGTGGGCATGCGGCGAGCGCACGAAGGCGGCAAAGGCCTGGTTCGGCAATCGCTGGTCGTCCATGAAGCGGCCTCGGCCGCGGACCAAAGCATCGTCCTCGACACGTGGCTTGGGTCGGGTACGAGCAGGACTGGTCATGTGGATCCGTTCAGTGGAATTGGCGGGACCGCTTTTATAGCCCAAGAAAACGCGTGAAACAGGGGCTTGCGTCCGGCCGCGGGCTGCGGCACTGAGCGCGGACAACGCGAGGAACGAATGGCCAAACAACGCACGATCGACACCCACACCCACATCTGTACGCTGGAAACCGCCGCGCTGATTACCAAGGCGGGCGTGAAGGTCACGATCACGCCGGAAGGTGTCGAGAACGCCGCCTTCGACGTGAATGGCACGGTCTATCGACCATTTCCGACCGGCGGCTTCGACATCGCGCGCCGCCTGAGGGACATGGACGCGACCGGTGTTGACGTGCACGTGCTGTCCGCTACCCCGCAGACCTATCTCTACAATGTCGAGCCGGAGCTCGCCGCCACCGTCGCCGCGATCCAGAACGACCAGATGGCCAAGCACATCGCCGCCCATCCCGATCGCTTCTGGGGCATCGCAACACTGCCGCTGGCGCAGCCGAAGCGCGCCGCCGACGAGCTCAAGCGCGCCATGACAAAGCTGGGACTGCGCGGCTCGATGTTCGCCTCCAACGTCAAGGGTATCAATCTCGACGATCCAATGTTCGAGCCGCTCTGGGCGATCGCCGAAGAGCTCGGCGCCTTTATGTTCGTACATCCCAACAACGTCGCCGGCGCCGATCGCCTGAAGTCCTACTATCTCGGCAACCTGATCGGCAATCCGCTCGACACCACCATCGCCGCGGCCTCGCTCTTCTTCGGCGGCGTGATGGACCGTTATCCGAAACTGAAAATCATGCTGGCGCACGGCGGCGGCTTCACGCCCTATCAGGCGGCACGCTGGGAGCACGGCTGGAAGGTGCGCAACGAGCCGAAGAAGAACATCAAGGCGCAACCGAAGGGCATTGCCAAACGCTTCTTCTACGACACCATCCTACATTCCGACCGCACGCTCGAGGCGATGATCGGGCTGGTCGGCAGTGATCACGTGCTGCTCGGCAGCGACTATCCTTACGACATGGCGATGCTCGGTTGCGTCGCGCATGTCCGCTCACTGAAGATTTCCGACGCCGACAAGGACTCCATTCTCGGCGGCCGCGCCGAGATGCTGCTGTCAGGAAAACCTTGATGCACGTGCAAGCCGCCGCCACGACCGGTCGTATTCCGACCGCTGCGATCACCGGCTTCATCGCCGATGCCATGGTGAATTGCGGCGTGCCATCGAACGATTCCGGCAAGATCGCTGAGCTGATGCTGGAAGCCGATCTCGTCGGCGCTGACGCGCACGGCATTTTCCGTCTGCCGCAATATGTGCAGCGGCTGAAGCTCGGCTCGACCAATGCGAAGCCGAACATCAGGGTCAAGCGCACCGCGCCGGCGACCGCGCTTATCAATGGCGACAACGGCATGGGCCATCTGGTGGTGGCGCGCGCGGCGGAGACCGCGATTGAGCTGGCGCGCGAATGCGGCGTCGCCTGGGCCGGCTGTCACATGTCGGGCCACGCCGGCGCCGCCGGCGTCTACGCAGCGCTGCCGCTGAAGGCCGACATGGTCGGCATCTATTCTGCGGTCGCCAACGCCAACCATATGCCGCTTGCCGGAGGCGCCGAGCCGCTGCTCGGCACCAACCCGCTGGCAATCGCGATTCCCGCGGGCGAGGAAGCGCCGGTGGTGCTCGACATCGCCACCTCGATCGTGTCCTACGGCACCATAAAGAACCACAAGCTGCTCAATCGCCCGCTTAGGGGCGACTGGATGATCAACCCGAAGACCGGCGAGGCGGTGACCGACCCGCGGAAGAGCGGCGAGGCACTGCTGCTGCCTATGGGCGGCTACAAGGGCGCCGGCCTCGCGCTGGTGCTCGGCCTGCTTGCCGGCACGCTCAACGGGGCGCTCTTCGGCTGCGATTGCGTCGACTTCAACGCCGAGCCTGGCAAGGTCACCAACACTGGGCAATTCGTGCTGGCGCTCGATCCCAGTCGCTTCCAGCCCTTGGCGCAGTTCAAGGCGGAAGTTGACCGCCACATGCGCGAGCTGCGCAAGTCGAAGTCGCTGCCCGGCAAAAGCGTGCGCTTGCCCGGCGAGGAACGCGCCAAGCGCCGTGCTGACCGGCTCGCCAACGGCCTGGCGCTGGCGCCCGAGTTGCTGACGCAGCTCGACAAGCTCGCCGTGGAGCTTTCGATCAGGCTGCTGCGGGACCGCTGATCGTTCGCGTTAGTGGCCATCTTTTTCGGCGGCTCTGATGTGCTCGACCACCTCTCGCCACTTCGTTGATTCAGCGGCGAGGAATTGCTTGAAGCTTTCCGGCGTTTGGCTCGATGTCGGCAACATGCCCGCCGTGCGCATGTGCCTCTGCACGTCCGGATCGGCCATCGCCTTGAGCACGGCCGCGTGCAGCTTGGCTACGATCGGCTGCGGCGTTCCCGCCACCGCGAACAGCCCCTGCCATGACGAACTCACTGCTTCTGGGAAGCCCTGTTCGAGCAGCGTCGGCACCTCGGGCAGCAATTCCGCGCGTTCGCGCGTGCTCACCGCGAAGGCCTTCAGCTTTCTGGCCTTCACGTGCTGCGCGGCCGAAGACAGCGTGACGAGCATCAAATCGACGTTGCCGGCCATCAGGTCGACGACGGCCGGGCCAGCACCACCCTTGTAGGGAATTTGCGTCATCTGCAAGCCGGCGACGTGCCGGAACTGCTCCATCGCAAGGGTGTTGAGCGTGCTGATTCCGGCGGCAGCATAATTGATCTTGCCCGGGTGCGCCTTCACGTAGTCGATCATCTCTTTGAGCGAGTTCGCCGGAAATTTCGGGCTGGCGATAAGGATGCCAGGCGTTTCCGCCGCGATCGAAATTGGAATGAAGTCGCGCTCTGGCGTCACGTTCAAATCGGGGAAGAAATGCGGATTGATCGAGATGGTGCCGACATTGCCGAAGAACAGCGTGTAGCCGTCTGGCGCTGCGCGCGCCGCCGCTTCCATGCCGACATTACCGGCGGCGCCGGAGCGGTTGTCGATGACGAGCTGTTGGCCGAGCGCCTGCGTCAGGCCCGGCTGGATGAGTCGGATGGCGTAATCCGACGCACCGCCGGGCGCGAAGGGCACGATGATGTGGATCGGCTTATCCGGGTAAGCGGCGATGTTATCAGCCGTGGCCGCATCGCCGGCGCCAAGCAGCGCGCCAAGCAGACAGAGCGTCGTACCAAGCACACGCGGCCCATAGTTAGCCGCCGCCATCGTACCGCTCCTTAAGCGGCGTTATGCCGCCGCTTTCATATCGCCCGGATCAAGCGGCAGTTCCACCGGCTTCTTGCGCTTGGCCGACAGGTCGAGCGCCTTGGTCAGCATCAGGTTGCGGTGCGCTTCTTCGACGGTCGCCGCCGCGGTCGGCAGACCGAGCGCCACGCGGTTGAGCCAGCTGTCGGTCTCCTCCGCCATCGGCCCACGCAATTCGCCGAGCGCCATGTCGCCAGGCGGATAGCTGCCCATGAAATCGACGAGCCGCGTAGCGTCTGGGTTGTAGCCTTCCGACTGCGGCTTCGATACTGCCAGCACGATGTCGCGATGGGTATCGTCGATGGTGAGCGCACCGGTAGTTCCGACGATTCCGACCTCGAGCGAGTAGACTGCGGGCGGCCAGGTGATCGGCAGCGCCCAGGACATGTTGAGATGATAAAGCGTGCCGTCATCGAACGTGATCATGCCGGCGGTGGCGTCGATACCCTGATAGAGAGGGCCCAGCACCTTATCGATCGAACGCGCATAGATCTCGACCGGTGTCTTGCCCTCTAAACACCACATGCAGATATCGAGCGCGTGCGTGCCGGAGATCACCATCGGCGAGATGGTGGAGGGATCGTCGGTGCGCTTGTAATTATCGATCGCTACCAGCCGGTTCATGAATGCACGCGAGGTAACCAAAGTTACTTCGCCGAGCGCGCCGGTGCGGCATTTCTCCTTGGCCGCCAGCCAGCGGCGGCGGAAGCGCTGCGTGTAACCGACGACGGCGTCGACCTTGGCTTCCTTGATAGCCTTGAGCACCTTCGCGGACTCCTCAAGCCGCGTCGCCAGCGGCTTTTCGATAAGCAGCGGGATCCTGCGTTCGAGCGCCACCATGATCGGATCGACGTGCAGATGCTCGTCGGTGGCGATGATGGCGCAGTTCACTTCCGGGCGCTTGAGCAGTTCGACGTGACTCTGCGTGACGAAATCGGCGCTGATCTTCGGTCCGACTTCGCCAGCGCGGTTGGGGTTCCTCTCGGCGAGGCCGATCCACTGCACTGCCGGATGGCGCGCCGCCACCTCGCCGCGGAACAGGCCGACGCGGCCGCCGCCGATGATCGCCAGGCCGAGGCCTCTGGCAGATTTTTTCATGGGTGCACTCCTACCGATGATGTCTCTAGGATCGATCGATCACGAGCCGCTCAGGATTGATCAGGAAGGCCCACAGCAAGGCCGAGCCCAGCATTACCCCGGAGATAACATAGAATGGAGCCAGCCAGGATACATGTTCGACCAGGGCTCCGAAGATAATGGCCGAGACCGAACCTGCCGCCTGGCCGACCATGTTCATCACGCTGGAAACCGAGCCGCTGAACCCACCAGCCACGTCCATCGCAGCCGCCCACGACGGCGCCAGGCTCATCGAGATGAGAAAGTTGCAGAGGGCGAGGAAGATCACCGTGACCACAGGATCTCCCGAAAAAGCCGAGGGCAGCATCAGTGCCGACGCGCCCAGCATGCTGGCGATGCATACCGCGCGGCGCGACCATTTGAGCGTCTTGGTTCGCTTGTAAACGAAGTCGGTGGCAACCCCACCGGTCAGCACGCCGAGGGCGCCGGCAAACAGCGGTAGCGGCGCGAGCGCGCCCATTTTCACCAGCGAAATATGATGGAACTCCATCAGATAGGTCGGCATCCAGTACCAGAAGAAATAGCTGCCGTAGGTGTAGCCGCAGTAGGCCAGCGCGATGAACCACATGTTCTTCGACGTTAGGATGAGGAACCACGGGATCTTCTTTTCCGCAGCCGGCGCCTCCGCCTTGGCTTCACCAACTACTGTTCGATCCTCGATATAGGCTATCTCCGCGGCGTTGACGGCCCGGCATTCCTCGGGCCGGTCGCGATTCACGAAGTACCAGACGATTGCCCAAACGATTCCAACCGCGCCGAAGACGTAGAACACGGCGCGCCAGCCCCACATGGTCATGATGGCAACCGCGACGATAGGGACTAGGGTCGTTGCGAACTGGCCGCAGCTATGCGTCACGCCGTTCACCAGGCCGCGCTCGGATTTGGGGAACCAGTATTGCATCGAGCGCGTTGCAGCTGGCCAGGCGCTTGCCTCGCCGATGCCGAAAACGAATCGTATAACCACCATCGACACAAAGCCCACGGCGTGCGCGGTCACCATCGTCATCAGCGACCAGAACAGCACCACGATGGTGAGCACCTTGCGCGCACCATAGGTGTCGGAAAACCATCCGCCGGGAATCTGGCCGAGGGCATAGGCAAACCCGAAGGCTGCAAAGATCGTCCCAAGTTGTGTTTTGCTAAAGCCGAACTCTCTGGCGATTTCTGGCGCTGCCACGGAGATATTGGTGCGGTCGATAAAGGTGATGAGGGCCATCAGACCCAGCATCAGGAGGATGACCCAACGATAGCCGGTTCGCTTTGCGACTTTGGCGGCGGCCGGAGCGCCAGCGGTCGCTTGCGCTTGATCGAGCATTGTCATGATTGCCACCCCTATTCCTGGCTCGGTCAAGCTGACGGAATTCTGCAATCCGGCCGTTGATCCAGGTCAAAGGAGTAAAGGAGTGATGCGCGCGCATCGCGGCTGCGATGCTCATCTAGTGCGGTAATGACGCAGCCGGCGTTTATATCTTATGAATTCACGCCCGCCATGTTTTTCTTTTTCATTTCCGCAACGGCCGAAACCGCCTGGTTCGACAGCGGCAGGTCCACCGGCTCGCCTAGTTCTGCCGAGAGATCGGCAGCCGTGTAGGTCTCCATCACCATGCGCGCAGATTCCGGCGTCACCATCGGCGGCTTGTCGAGAATGCAGGCCTCGAGGAAATGCAGCGTCTCCGGTCCCATCTGGCCGGCGAACACGTGATCGACCTGCTCGCCCGGCATGGTGGACATCGGGAATTGTTGGCCGCCATGCACCGTGTTGAGCCAATTGTCGCGCTGCGTGTCGTCGAGGATGAGCGAGCCCTCGGTGCCGAGCACCTCGACCCAGGTGGCGCAATAGTTCGGATAGCTCGGCGGTAGGTTCCAGCCGCCGCAGATGGTGGCGACCAGGCCATTGTCGAAGGTAACGATCGAGAACATCACGTCGTAGGAGCCGTTCACCGGTTTCATATAGCCGTATGACCCCTGGCTGTAGACACGCACGGGCTTCGCCGGCTCCAGCAGCCAGAATACAAAATCGAGGTCATGCGTTGATTCCATCACTACAGGCGACAGCCGCACGCGGCTCGCGATCTTCTTGCCGAGGTTGCGCGACAGATGCCGGCTGACCAGCACTGACACCACGTTGCCGAGCGTGCCGTCGGTGATCTTCTTCTTGGCGTAGGCGAACTTGGTGTTGAAGCGCTGCGAATAGCCTATGGTGAACTTCACCTTGTTACGCTTGGAAATCTCGATCAGCTCGTCGGCTTCCCACAATTCGAGCGCGATCGGCTTCTCCAGTAGCACGTGCTTGCCAGCCTTCAGGCAATCCTTGGCGATCGGATAGTGGTTAGATTCCGGCGTGGTCGAAATGTAGACCACCGAAATGTTCGGATTTTTGACGATGTCATGATAATCGAGCGTCGCCGTCGCCGGCTTCGTCAGCTTCTTCACTTCCGCCAGGCGGTCGGGGCGGATCTCGCAGATGTGAAGCTTGTCCACCAGCGCCGAGCGCGACAGCGTCTCCGACCGGATGCCCCCGCACCAGCCGGTGCCGATTACCGCTACTTCAACTCGTTTCACCGCAGGAATCCTTTTCTATTGCAATTCTGATTGCTCGGCTGGAGGGCCACGGCCCGTACACTATGCTAAGTCGGCACTCACCTAAAGTGTTTGTGCGTGCCGCCTTAACGCGCGGCCGGAGGAACAGAGGTATCTCGGTCCACTCTGACCGGGACGTCGACACCGAAAACCTGAGCGGCGAATTGCGGATAAACCTCCGCGAGCTGTGGCGCAACGACCTCGCGCAGCAGCTTGAGAGTTGCGAGAGAGGGTGCGGGGGTCTCCGGCGCCTTCTCCGGTCGCCCGAAATCGAAACCGGTATTCTCGATCACCTCCTCGACCGTGTGCCCCGGATGTACGCTTGTCAGCGTGAAGCGCCCGCAGGCAAACGAGAACAGGCAGCGGTTGGTGACGAACGCGATCGGCCCTCCGGTGCGGAACACGTTCGACTCGCTCGCGCCGGGCGCGCTGATGAAGTCGACGCGCGGCACCAGCGTGCGGCGTGAATGCTCGGTGCGGAAGAGGATCACCTTCCGCACCACGTAGTAGAGATAGGCCGAGCCGAACGAGCCGGGAAAGCGTACCCGCGGGTGCGCGTAGTCACCGGTCGACACCAGGTTGATGTTGCCCTGGCCGTCGATCTGTCCGCCGGAGAGGAAGAACACGTCGACCCGACCCTGCCCGGCGCAGTCGAACAGTTCGCGCGCGCCGTCGGTGAAGAAGTTGTGCTTGCGGCTCTGCAAGAGCGAGACGTGGGGACGCCCGTTGCCATTGCGCTCCCGCGCGAGCAGCGCGGCGGCCGCCGGGATCGGTGAGGCATTGCCGACCGCGACGTGACGCACGTCGCCAATCAGCCGCGCGATCACGTCGCTGAGGAGCTCCTCGTCGCGGAAGTCAGGCAGCGCGGCGTTCATGAACATACCGATCGACATATTCAGTAAAGCCTTGCTCGGTCGCCGCCATGCGCGCATAGAGCGCGAGATGCCCGGCGTCGGCGGCATAGTGATCCGGTAGCGGCAGTGGCCAGGCGCCGCTCTCGGCCACCGCGACGATCTCCACGTAGAAGCCGGGCAATGTCCCAGCGGCGAGCACGGGATCGTCGAGCAGATTGCCGTCGTGGATCTTCTCTACCGTTGCGATGGTTTTCTCTGCTGCGTGCGCCATGGTGGCCAATTCGCGCTGGCGCCCAATCCAGACGTTGCCGAAACGGTCTGCCATCGGCGCATGCAACAGCGCCACGTCCGGCTTGATTGCCGGCAGCAGCACAATCGGATCGGAATTGCCGAATGGACTGTCGATTACTTTCCAGTCGTCGCGATGTTTCAAAACGTCCGAGCCGATCAGCCCGCGCAGCGGCATAAACGGCACACCCTTCTCGGATGCTTGCAAGGCCGCGTGCAGTGCCGGGCAGGTGGCGTCCTTCATCTTTATGGTGCCGCTAGTGATCGCTGCGGTGAAACGCGGCGCTGGCCCGAACTCGCCGAGGCTCACCGCGCTCGTCTCCAGCGTCTCGATGCAGCCGGCGCCGATTAAGAGATCGGCCTGCAGGCTCGACGTTGGCAGCGCTACGAGATGCAGGCGCTTGACGCCACGCCGGATCAGCGCGCGTGTCGCCGCCATCGGCACGCCAGACACTTCGCGCGGCACAACGACCATGCAACCGTCGGTCACCGCAGCAAGCGCATCGTTAAGAGATTTCGCTGCCTGAAACATGGCCGACTGTCTCATTGTTGGGCTTGCCAGGTCCACTGGATTTTGTCACGTGGTGACTGTGGCCTTAACCCTGCGAGACAAGCTGCGCGCCAAGCAATTCGTGATCACCGCGGAAGTGACGCCGCCAGTGTCGGCCGACCGCGACGAATTGCTCGCCAAGGCGTTGCCGCTCAGGGGCCTGGCCGACGCGGTCAACGTCACCGACGGCGCCGGTGCCCGCCCACACCTCGGTGCGGAAGCGGCGGCGGCGATGCTCGTCGAAGCTGACATCGAGCCCATCCTCCAGCTCACCTGCCGTGATCGCAACCGCATCGCCTTGCAGAGCGACCTGCTTGGCGCCGCCGCCACCGGCGTGCACAACCTTTTGGTGCTGCGCGGCGACGATCCGTCCGCCGGCGACCAGCCTGACGCCAAGCCAGTGTTCGATCTCGATCCGTACCGGCTACTGGAAACCGCGCGCCGGCTGCGCGATGCCGGCGAGTTGCCCTCGGGCCGCAAGATTTCCGGCAGCGTCGATTTCTTTCTCGGCGCTGCCGACAATCCGATAGATCCGCCGCCCGGCTGGCAGCCAAAAGGCCTGCAGGCGAAGATCGCGGCCGGCGCCCAATTCGTGCAGACGCAATTCTGCATGGATGCCGGCGTGGTGCACCGCTATCTGGAACGGCTCACCGAGCACGGCATCACCGATGAACTCTTTCTGATTGTCGGCGTGGTGCCGCTGCGCTCGGCGAAGTCGGCGCGCTGGATCAAGGAGAGATTGTTCGGCGCCATCATCCCCGACGCCCTGATCGCGCGCATCGAAGCGGCGAGCAAACCCGCGGCGGAAGGCCGCCGTATCTGCCTCGACTTGGTGCGCGAGCTCGCCGCCACCCCCCATGTCGCCGGCTGCCACATCATGGCGCCGGGCAACGACGCGGTGGTGCCGGAGTTGATCCAGGCGGTGCGGGAGAGTGTCGCGCGCCTCGCGTCGGCCTAGCACCGAAGGCGTCGCCCGAAGCAGCGGCAACCGCGCAAATGCCCGGCCAACGTATCTTTTGGCTGCGAAGGTCCGGGGCACGACTGACGCTTGCAGCCCCGACCCCGCACAGTGGACCTGGTGAACGCCCTGTTCGTTCAAATAATGGTAGGATTGCCAGGAACAACGCCGTTAAGGCTCCGGAGGCTCAGGAGGAACAAGCCCATGCGCATGGCCACGACCAGCGGGATCAGGCTCGCCTTCATTGTTGCCGCTGGCGTCGGGCTGATGTGCGGGTCCGCCGCCACCCAAGCCAAGCCTTGGCGGCATGCCCTGCTCAACGCCAAGGCTGACGCCGGCATCTTGCTGATGGCGGCCAAGCGCGGCTTCGATGAGAAACAGGGTTTGACCGTCGACCTCCTGCAGGTGAAGGACGATCAGATTGGCCTCAAGGCGCTGATCGCCGGCGAAGTCGACAGCTTCGAAGGCGGACCGCAAGGCGTCTTCGCCGCGGCCGCGCGCGGTGCCGACGTGAAGATCATCGGCTGCCACTGGATCGTGCTGCCGCACGGCATTTACGTGCGTGACGAAATCAAGAAGGTCGAGGACCTCAAGGGCAAGTCGATCGCCGTCTCGGCACCGAATTCGATGCCCGATATGCTGGCACGTTTTGCGCTGGCGAAATTCGGCATCACTCCCGACCAGGTGAAGCTCGCGGTGATCGGCGGCGACCATGAACGCTATCAGGCGCTTGCCGGCGGCGTGGTCGAAGCCGCCGTGGTCTCCAACGAATATCAGCCCGACATGGCGAAGGATCTGCATTTGCTGGTCGCCGGCCGTGATGCGGTACCGAACTTCTTGCGCGTCTGCATGGTGACCAGCGGCAAGGTTCTGGCCGAGCGCGCCGACGACGCGGCACACTTCTTAGCTGCCGAGATGGAGGGCTTGCGTTTCGCGCTGACGCACAAGGCCGAGACGGTGGCTCTGACGCGGGAGATCATCCACGCCAGGCCGGACGACAAGCGCGCGGAATTCGTCTATGACGACGCAGTCGCCCATCACGCCGTCGATGCCGACCTGCCAATCCCGGCGGACAAGCTCGATTGGATGCAGCAGCAGCTTATCAAGGCGGGCAGGTTGAAAGAGCCGATTCCGTTGGCCAAGGTCACCGCGCCGGAAATCCGTGAGAAGGCCCTGAAACTGACAGGAAAGTAGTTGCGTTTCTTTCCGTCATTGCGCGTACGGCCGCGATGGCGAATTAGGGAGCCGGCATGGGTGAGGTAAGTTTCGTCGAAGTTTCCAAGCACTTCACACTGCACGTGGACAACGAAGTGCATCACGTGCAGGCGCTCGACCGCGTTAGCTTCGCGGTGCGCGACGGCGAGATCGTGGCGCTGATCGGGCCGTCCGGTTGCGGCAAGACCACCGCCTTGCGTGTTGCGATGGGGCTCGATCCGGCCAACAGCGGCCGCGTCACCGTCGATGGCCGCGAGGTGCGCGGCTGCGGCCACGACCGCGGCATGGTGTTCCAGCACGCCGAGCTCTTGCCCTGGATGAACGCCATGCAAAACGTCATGTTTGGGTTGGAGATGAAGGGTGTGCGCGGCAAGCAGTTGCGCGAGACGGCGGAGAGATATCTCGACCTCGTGGGCCTCGGCAATTCGAAAAACCGCCGCCCGCATCAATTGTCCGGCGGCATGAAGCAGCGCGTCGGCATCGCTCGTGCGCTGGCGATTGATCCCAAGGTGCTGCTGATGGACGAGCCGTTCGGCGCGCTAGACGCGCAGACGCGCGAGACGCTGCAGGTCGAATTGCTGGAAATCCACGCCCGCACCAAGAAAACCATTCTGTTCGTCACGCACGATCTCGACGAAGCCGTGTTGATCGCCGACCGCATCGTGGTCATGCAGAGTGGTCGTGTCGACGACATCGTCGAAGTGCCCTTATCGCGTCCGCGCGGGGATCTGAGCATCGTGCGCGGCCTGCCTGAGTTCAACGAAGTCCGTTATAAGATCTGGCGCATGCTGCATTCCGCGCCGACGGTACACTGATGGCCGATATCGCCGAGCCCCAGAAGAAGTCGGCCGCGGTATCCAACAACGAGACCGCCGAGCGGCGCCAGACCCCGAGGTGGGTTATCACAGTCGCCTCGGTCGCCGTTGTGCTCATCATCTGGGAAATCGTCGGCCGGCAGATCAACCCAGTGTTCGGCTCTTATCCGACTGCCATCGCCGCGGCCTTCTGGGAGCTTTTGATCAGCGGCCAGTTAGGCGCCGCATTATACGACTCATTGCGGCCCTTCGTGCTCGGTTACGGGCTCGCCATCGTCGTCGGCATTCCGGTCGGCCTGGTGGTCGGTCGCTTCCGCGTTGCAGAGGCGGCGCTCGGGCTTTATGTGACTGCCGGCTACGCCATGCCGCTGGTGGCTCTAGTGCCGCTGTTGATCCTGTGGCTCGGCCTCGGATTCGCGGTGAAGGTCGCGGTGGTCTTCCTGATGTCGCTGTTCCCAATCATCATTAACACCTGGCTCGGCGTGGTCGCGGTGCCCAAGACGCTGATCGAAGTCGGCAAATCGTTCGTGGCGCCCGATCTCGTCATCCTACGTCGAATCATCCTGCCGGCCACGCTGCCTTACATTATGGCCGGTATCCGCCTGGCGGTTGGCCGTGCCGTGGTGGCGATGGTGATCGCCGAATTCTTCACCACCATCTCGGGCCTCGGAGCGGTCATCATCAACTCGGCCAATAACTTCGATACCGCGACGATGTTTGTGCCTATCATCATTCTAATGGTGATGGCGATCGGGCTGAACTGGCTGATCGGGTGGGTCGAACGCCGTGTCGCCCCCTGGCAGGCGGAGATCTCCGGGCGCGACCGCGAATAATCAGCCGAGCGCGCGCACGGCCTCAAACAGCTCGCGCACCTGCGCTTCCGAAATATTGCGCGTGATGAAGACGACCCGGCTCTGTCGGTTGTCGTCCGGCCACGCCGTCAACTCGACTGGCGGATGCGCGAGATGCTGCACGAACTGTACTACCACCGGGCCCTCACAGCCCTGAACGTTGAGAAAGCCTTTCACACGCAGCAGGTCCTGGCCGCGCAGCGCCATCAGCATCTCCATCGTCTTGGCGAAAGCCGTCCACGACGTCGGAGCGCTTTGCGTGAACACGAAGCTGCCGATGCCGTCCGAATGCTCCGCTTCGGCCACGAATGCGTTGCGCGCGTCGGCAGCGGGCTCGGTGATGCGGCTCGGATCGAGCGCGCCGTTCACCGCCTCGTGGATTTCGGCACCCGGGTTGAGCGTGTGCAACTGAACGGCGAGGCGATCAGTGGCGCCCGCGCCAGCGATGTCAGTCTTAGTGATCACCAGTCGGTCGGCGAGGATCACCTGCTTGCGCGCTTCCGTGGACCAGCCAAGTGTCTCCGCCCCGGTCACCGCATCGACCACGGTCACCACCGTTTCGAGATGAAACACCTCGCCGAGCGCGCGGTCGGTGGCGAAGGTCTGCAGGATGGGCGACGGATCGGCGAGCCCTGAGGTCTCGATGACGATGCGTTTGAAGTAGGGTATTTCGCCGCGCTCGCGCTCGATCACCATGCGCCGCAAGGTGATTTGCAAGTCGCTCCGCGTGATGCAGCACAGGCAACCGTTGCCGAGCAGCACGGTATCATCGGCGCTCAACCGCACCAGCGCATCGTCGATGCCGACCGCGCCGAATTCGTTTACCACCACCGCGGTGCCTTGCCCCTCTGGCATCGCGAGGAACACGCGCAGCAGCGTGGTCTTGCCGGCGCCCAAGAAGCCGGTGATCACGCTCACCGGGATGCGGTGCCCGCGCGCGCGTTTCAACCGTCGCCCGAAGGGCCCGGCGGCGAGCGAGGGGAAGAGTTCGTTCATCATGAACTTACTTTACCTCTCCCCCACCTCGCGGTGAGAGTTCGGATTGCCCAGCGACAGCGATTCGGTGGCTTAACCGCGATTCTCAGCAATCCTGCAGGCCGCTCACTCAGACCCTAGGCGGGGTAGGGATAGCGCTTAGAAATCCATCTCCAGCACGTACAGCCCGCCGGTGAAGCGATCGACCGTGTAGACAATTTCGCGCTCGTCGACGAACACGTCGTTAAGCTGCACCGCGCCGGCCGGTGAGCCCTTCGGCGCCGGCGGCACGAAGGCCGCGATCTCCTTCGGCTGGTACGGGTTGGAGATGTCGTAGGCGCGTAAACCTCCGTTGAAAAAGGTGCCGAGCACGACCTGGTCGGAATACCACGCCGTCGGCAACATCACGTTCTCGTGGATGTTGTGCGCGCCGAAGCGGCCGCCGCGATTCTTGTAGGCATCGACTGGCGGCATCGGGCAGGTCGCAATCGACACCGGATGCGTTTCGTCTCGTATATCGAGCACCCAGATCAGCTTCGGCCAGTCCTTGCCCGCTTCCTCGGTCGACTCGTCTGTCACCAGCAAGAGGTTACGGTCGAACAACGGCACGGCGGTGTGCATGAAGCCGGTATAGGGCGGCGAATTGGACCAGTGCGAGATGACCTTCGGGCTCGCCTTGTCCCTGATGTCCATCACGAACATGCCGCCGTCGATGTAGCAGAGGTAGAGCCGGTCTGGCCGCTGCTTGTAGACGTTGGTGTTATGCGCGCGGTAGCCCTTGTCGAGCGGATGGCGCGGCGGAGGCGCGATGTTATCGGTCGCCGAGGTGCCGGGCATCCACCACCGGCCGATCTCTTGCGGTCTCGCCGGATCGCGCACGTCGATGCAGCGGTAGAACTGATCGTCGAGCGGGTGGCTCGGCTTAAAGTCGGGCGCGCCCGAAGCCATGTGCACGTACTCGCCGTCGCAAAACCACAACTGGTGTACGCCGCGTGAGTGCTGTCCCGAGCAGTCGAAGAATGAGAGCAAACGCGGCTTTTCCGGAACCGAGACGTCGAACAGCTCGAGCCCCGCCGGCTGCTGGCCGACCTTCTGTGTCTGATAGGCCACCGCCATGATGTTGTTGGCGGAGCATTCGAGCGAGTTGGACCGCATGTAAGGCTTCGGCAGCTCGGTCTGCACCACCACCTTGGGATTGCGGGGGTCGGAGACGTCGACGCCGGTGAAATTTTTCGGCGCGCTTTCATGCGCCAGCCAGATGATCCGCCTGCCGTCTCTGGCGATGGTGATGGACATCCCTTCGCCCATGCCGCCGAAGCCGCCGAGGTCATTTTGCGCTAGCAGCTTGAAATTCCAGGTGACGGGCTCCCCGGTCTGGGTGAGGGGATTGCTTGCGCCTGACATTTCAATCTCCGATGCTAGTGTCATGGAAAGGCCGGCGCTCGGCACGCCGGCCTCGAGAGTGTCAAAAGGTCTTTAGGCGCTTGCCTGCTTGAGGAATTCGGTGCGCAACGCCTTACTCCAATCTGGGATCGCCTTGATCTTTTTCTCGTTGAGCAGAATTTCGGACTGCTTCTGCATATAAGGCACGATGTCGGAAGGCCAGCCGGGCTGCACCTCCACCCGCGCCAGCGCCTTGGCGAAGGTGTCGACGGACATATTGTAACCCTTCGAGGTGTAGAACGTATAGATCGTGTCGGACACCTTCTTCGGGTTGTTCTCGAAATCCTTAGCGACATCGAGCCAGGCCTTCAGATAGGCGACCACAGTTTCCGGGCTCTTCTGCACGAATTCCGGCGTTGCGGCCATGAACACCGGCAGCTTATCAAACGTGTCGAATTCCGAGATCGTCACGGCGAGGCCATCGGCCTCCGCGATTGCGTTATAGGGCTCGACATTGCACATGGCGTCGACGGTCTTAGCGGCCATTGCCGCCACCATGTCGTCGACGTTCATGCGTACTTCCTGATAGTCGCCTTTCTTCAAGCCAGCCTTGACGGCGATCTGGTCGACGAAGATGTTGCCGGTGGACGAGCCGGTCTGGTTCGCGACCTTCAGCCCTCTGAGCTGCTCGACCTTGGTGATGCCAAGATCCTTACGCGCCATCACGCGTGCGGTCTTACCGACATATTCGATCATGGCGATGGCGACGAGGCCGCCTTTATCGGCACCGATCGCAAACGAGGGGCCGGCATAGGTGCCCATGTCGACCTGACGCGCGACCATCTGCTGCATCGTGAGGTTGCCGGATGGCACTGCGAATTCCTCGAACTTGAGGCCGTGCTTTTCCAGGTAGCCAGAGCGCAGCAGGTAATAGGTCGGCATCCCCCACATGTTGGTCTGGTAACCCTGCCGCACCGTCTCCAACGCCACGGCAGGCTTCACACCCAGGTACACCGCCAGCGCACCGGCGCCGCTTGCCACCAGCGCCTGCCGGCGGGTCATTCTTTTCTTGAACGGAACCATTTTCGTCCTTCCTTAATCCTTGGCTTTGCCGTTGACGGATCTTGCCGTGCCCTCGCTATCACCCCGTTCGAGGTGTTGTAGCAATTCCTTCTGGTATGCGACGAATTCCGCGCTGAGAGGGTCACGCGGCCGCGGCAGCGGGATCTTGATGACTGTTTTCACGGTGCCGGGATGCGGCGTCATCACCACGACGCGATCAGCGAGATAAACCGCCTCCGCCACGTTATGGGTTACATAAATTACCGTCTTGCGCGTTTCCCGCCAGACCTCGGCGAGGAGCCGCTGCATATCGTCACGCGTCAGCGCGTCAAGCGCTGCGAACGGCTCGTCCATCAACAATATCGCGGGATTGTACGCCAGCGCACGTGCGATGGCGACCCGCTGCTGCATGCCGCCGGACAAGTGATGCGGGAACGAGCCAGTGAACTTCTCCAGTTTCACCAGCCGCAGCTGCTCGCGGGCGATGTTCTCGCGCTCCTCTTTGGGCACACCCTTCATCTCTAGCCCGAACGAGACATTGCCGAGCGCGGTACGCCAGGGGAAAAGCTGCGCGAAGTCCTGAAACACCACGCCGCGGTCCATGCCGCGCCCGGTGACAGTCTTGTCGCCGATGCGGATTTCGCCAGAGGCCGGTGTCAGGAAACCCGCGATCATATTGAGTAGGGTCGATTTGCCGCAGCCGGAGGGGCCGACAATGCAGAAGAATTCGGATGCCTGAATGTTGAGGCTGACGTCCTTGACGCCCGGCACCTTGCCGCCGGGGGTGTCGTAGATGAGCGACACATCGCGTATTTCGATAGGCAACATACTGGATTCTATTTCTTCGTCTGCACCGGAATCCAGCGCGCCGGACGTTTGCCTAGGAACGCAGCGAATCCTTCCGCGGCTTCCTCGGATTGCCGCTTGGCGGAGTGGCTTTCCACTAAACCGGCGAAGGCCGCCTCATCCAGATGGCTCCAGGCATGACGCAGCGCGCAGATTTTGGTCGCCGCCACTGCCTCCGGTCCGTTGGAGAGCAGGTGCTCGACCATGCGCTCACCGACGGGTTCGAGTTCGACAAGCGGCACCACTTCGTGCACAAGGCCGATGCGGCGCGCCTCCTGTGCGTCGAAACGCTCGCCGGTGAGCGCGTAGCGACGCACCTGGCGCAGGCCGATAGCGTCATTGAGCTGGGGGATGATGATGGTGCCGGCGACGCCAATCTTCACTTCGGCGATCGAGAAGGTGGCATTGTCGGCGGCGATGACGATGTCGCAGGCCGAGATAATACCAGTGCCGCCGCCGTAGCAGGCTCCGTGCACCAACGCGATCGTCGGCACAGGGAGCAGGTTGAGCCGCTGCACCACTTCCGCGGTCATGCGCGAGGCGCGCAAATTGTCCTGCGGCGAGGAGCGGCGTGTCGAGTCGAGCCAGTTGATGTCGGCGCCGGCCTGGAAATTCTTGCCCTTGCCACTGATGACCACGGCGCGCAGCTTTTGGCCGGCGAGCTCATCGTAGGCCTTAAGCAGCGCCTGGATCAGCTCGCCGTTATAGGCGTTGTAGACTTCGGGCCGGTTAAGCGTGATGTATGCGACGCCGCGTGCATCCACCGTTGTCAAAATAGGATCGTTCTCCGCCATTGCTAACCTTTCACTGCTCGCATCATGCCCCATCGCAGCACGGTCGCCCGCTCGAGCGAGCCGAACACCAGACGCTCGAATACGTAGCCGATGCCGCCGATTACGACGAGCGAGGCCAGCATGATGTCGGTATTGAGAAATTCCTTGGCGTCGAAGATCACCCAGCCGAGCCCCCAGTCGGAGGCAGCAATCATCTCGGCGCCGACCACCGCGATCCACGAGCGCAGGAAGGCTTGCCGCATGCCGGTAATGATGAAAGGAGAGGCGCCCGGGATGATAACCTTCCAGAACAGCTTGTGCTCGTCGGCACCCATGGTGCTGGCCGCGTGCAGCCACAGTGGATTGACCGAGCGCACCCCCGACCAGGTATTGAACATCATGGGGAAGGTCGCTGCGTAGAACACGATCAGGATGGCAGTGAGGTTGCCGATGCCAAACCACAGCATGAACAGCGGTACCAGCGCGAAGGAGGGAATCGGCATGAGGGCGCTCACCAGCGGCAGGAAGAAATTTTCCACGCGCTGGAAGCGCGCCATCAGGATGCCGAGAGGAATGCCGACGGCAACCGCCAGCGCAAAGCCGAATAGCACACGGTAGAGTGTGAAGGCCGCATGCTCGATCATGCTTCCGTCGGCCAGCATCGACCATAGGGTGTTGGCGACGGTCGGGATCGTAGGGAGCAGTGCAGGGGCGAAGTAACCGCTGCGCGCTGCCGCCTCGTAGCATGCCGCGGCAACCACAAGCGTGAGGAAGGCGCGGATCAGCGAGCGCGTGCGTTGGCCGTCGTCGCTCATGCGGTGACCATCCCCCATCGCACGACCGTGTAGTCCTCGATCTTCTGGAACGCGAACTTCTCCAGAACGAGGCCGATGATGGCGATCACGGCGATCCCGGCCAGCATGATGTCTGTGTTAAGGAACTTGCGCGAGCCGAAGATCATCCAGCCCAGCCCCCAGGGCACAGCGGCCAGCATCTCCACCGCTACCAAGATGCGCCAGGCTTGCGCTAAGCCCAGCCGCAGGCCGGTCAGGATGTATGGTAGTGCGCCGGGCAGGATTACATGGCGGAACAAGCGCCGATTGTCGGCGCCCATCGATTGCGCAGAGCGCACCCAGATCTCCTTCACCGCCTTCACGCCGGTCCAGCTGTTGAAGATCACAGGAAACGCCGAAACGAAGCCGACCAGCAGCACGGCGGACATGTCGCCCAATCCGAACCAGAGCAGGAACAGTGGCGCATAGGCTAGGCCGGGGATTGGCGCGCAGATCGACACTAGCGGCAGCAAGATATCCTCGGCGCGCCGCGACCGTCCCATCAGCACGCCGACCGTCACACCGAATACCCCCGCCAACGCAAAGCCGGCGAGCAGGCGAAGCACTGTCTCGACGACGTGATGCGGCAGGACACCCGAAAACGTCAGATCCACGAAAGTCTGCGCCACCTCTTCTAGCGTCGGGAATAGGCGGTGCGGGAATACTCCGGCCCAGGCCACGATCTCCCAGATGCCGCCGACCACCATGAACGGAAACACACTGCGGGCGACAAGGCGCAGCCGGTCGCCGACCGATGGAACCGACTCACCTGTCACACCAAGGGTGTTGACCGCGTTCGGCATCGCTATTGGGGGCTCCTCCCCGCGCCGCCCCTTCAGCGCGGGCCTTTCGGCGGCGTTTTTTTGCAGGATAATGCCCCTGCCTCAGTCACTACAAGCACGCAGCCTGATCAGCAGATATTGGGTTTTGGCGCTGGCGCATTGCTGTCAGACCGGCTAAACGCCCGCCACAGCCTGCGGGCGCGAAGCGTTGTCTTGAAGGGGAATAGTATGTCGAAGAATACGCAAAAGATCGGCTGGATCGGCACCGGACGCATGGGCTTCGCCATGACGGAACGTCTGCTCAAGGCCGGCCACAAAGTGTCCCTCTGGAATCGCACCCGCGCCAAGGCTGAGCCGCTGGCCGGCAAAGGCGGCAAGATCGTCGACAAACTGTCCGACCTCGGCGCTTGCGACGTGGTGTTCTCCATCGTCTCCGAGGGCAAGGACCTTGATGAGGTCTATTTCGGCAAGGAGGGCGTGCTCTCCGGCGGCAACGCGCCGAGGGTCGCAGTCGACTGCTCGACCATCTCGGTCGAGGAATCCGCCGACATCCGCAAAAGGCTGAAGGAGCGCGGCAGTGATTACGTTTGCGCTCCGGTCTCTGGCAATGCCAAGGTGATCAAGGCTGGGCGGCTTTCCTCAGTGGTGTCGGGCGAGGAGGCCGCCTGCAAGGCGATCATTCCGCTCATGGAGGTGATCGCTCCGCAGGGCGTCTCCTATGTCGGCGCCGGCGACCTCGCGCGCATCTGCAAGATCGCGCACAACGTCATGCTCGGAGTGGTGATCGAGAACCTGATCGAGATCACGCTTCTGGTGAACAAGATGGGCGTGCCACGCCATGCTTTCTTATCCTTCCTCAATAATGGCGTGATGGGCTCAATGTTCACCCGCTACAAGTCGCCGGCGCTGGTAAATCTCGACTGGACCACGACCTTCACGCCCGAGCTGTTGCGCAAGGATCTGGATCTTGGGCTCGAGCTTGCGCGCGAGATGGACGTGCCGATGCCGGTCACCGCGGCCACGCGCGAGGTGCTACAAAGCCATTTCGGCGCCGCCATGCTCCAGAAAGATCCAAAGGAATATCTCAACAAGGACTTTGCCGCGCTCGCGGAGACCATGGCGCTCGCCGCTGGCATGAAGCTCACGCCGGAAAACAAGAACGTGCCGACTGGCTTGGAGTGATGCGCCGCTCCGGGCACGAAAAAAGGGCCCCTTGCGGGGCCCTGTGCGTAAGGTGGAGGATTCACGCCGCCATCTCAGCCTTAAGGGAGGAAAGAACGGCGGCTGCGCACCAAACTACTGAAACGGCCGCGCGCGTCATTCTCAAGTAAATTGCGTGTAAATTTCAAGTAGATTTGTTCCGCTCAAATGCGCATCATTTCCAGCGTAAAATGGGAGGATACAGAACATAAATGAGCTTCACGTTGTACAATGCCCCGCAATCGACCTGCAGCCAGCGGGTTCGCTTTGTGTTCAACGGCAAGAAGATTCCGTTCGATGAAATCAAGCTGAATCTGCTTGAAGGCGACCAGCTCAAGCCTGATTACCTTAAGCTCAATCCGAATGGGGTGGTACCCACGCTGGATCACGACGGCAAGATCGTCATCGATTCCACCGTGATTGCCGAATATCTCGATGAAATCGCGCCCGAGATAAGTTTCACCCCAGAAGACCCGGTCGCGCGCGCCCGCATGCGTGCGCTGATGCATTTTGCCGACGAGATGCCTGCTGCAGCAGTCCGCGTGCCGACCTTCAACCTGGCCTTCCTGCCGAGCTTCCAGAATATGAGCCGTGAAAGTTTCGGAGCTATGGCCGAGTCGAAACCATTGCGGCGCGAATTCATGCTGACCATGGGGCAAACTGGCTTCCCAAAAGCGGAAATGGATGCCGCGCTTGACCGCCTACGCCGCAGCTATCTGCGCATGGCCGCTGAGATCGAGAAGAGCGGCGGACCCTGGCTGCTCGGCCGCGACATAACCCTCGCCGACATCACAATCATGCCGGCGCTGGTGCGCATGGACGACCTCGGCATGCCGGACTGGCAAGATCTGCCGCGCGTAGTCACCTGGTTCGATAACATCCGCTCGCACCCGGCGTTCCAACCAACTTACTATCCGGGCTCATTGCTGAGCCAGCGCTTTCCGCATCTACGGCAGAAGGTGAGCGCATAACCGTACGAGCACGGCATTGCCAGACGCAAAACCTATGAGCTTGGCAACATCGCCCTGACTTCAAGCCGAGTGAGCCCCATGAATCCGATCACCCCGCTTTTCACGATCATTTCGCCCTCATCGGCGGACTTCTGGTTACCGCCAAGATCCCGCTCGTGGGCCTCGCTTTCAAAGATGTGACGGCACAACATCCACTCATTCTCGCGTCAGCGAGAAACCAGTCTTTAAAGATCTCGGTCCCCGCTTCCGTGCGGGCGAGCGGAATGTGATCGCGCTTAGTACCGCGCCGAGATCGGCAACTCCTCCGCCGGGAACAGCGTGATGAGGCAGCAGCCCTTGTCGGTGACCACGACCTCTTCCTCGATGCGCGCGGCGGAATAGCCGTCTGTTGCCGGGCAATAGGTCTCGATGGCGAACACCATGCCTTCCTTGAGCTCGGTTGGGTGATCCATCGACACCACGCGCGAGATGATTGGCCGCTCGTGCAGGTTCAGCCCGAGCCCGTGCGCGAACTGTAGGCCGAAGGCCGTCATCTCATCGGGGAAGCCGAACTCATGCGCCTTCGGAAACACCTCGGCGATGTGCGCGGTTGAGACGCCCGGCCTGATGCGATCGATGGCGTTGTCTAGCCACTCGCGCGCCTTCCTGTAGGCGTCGTGCTGCGCCGGCGTGGCGCGGCAGACGTTGAAGGTGCGGTAGTAGCAGGTGCGATATCCCATGAAGGATTGCAGGATGTCGAAGAAGGCCTGATCGCCCGGGCGGATCATGCGATCGGTAAAGTTGTGTGGATGAGGGCTGCAGCGCTCGCCGGAAATCGCGTTGACCGCTTCCACGTCATCGGAGCCGTGCGTGTAGAGGAACTTGTTGACCTCGGCGACGATGTCGTTCTCGCGCACGCCCGGCCGCAGCTTCTCGTTGACCAAATCATAGGCGCCGTCGACCATGGCAGCGGCACGGTTCAAAAGCGCAATTTCATCGGCCGATTTGACCTCACGCGCGCTCAGCATTAGCTGCTGACCGTCCTTGATGGTCAGCCCGCACTTCTGTAGCTCGAACATCATCGGCGGTTCGATAATGTCGACGCCGAGCGGCATCTTGGAAACGCCGGCGGCTTTCATCAGCGAGAACATCTCCTCAGCGTGCCGCTTCATCAGGCCGAATGCTGGATCCACTGTGCCGCGTAAGCCCACAAGGCCGGCCCTGCAATTCTCCGGCTTGAGCCATGGCGAATAGAGCTTGTGGTGCACGGCTGCCGAGCCGAAATCCCACAAGATCGGATCCTGGCCGCGGATGAGCAGCGCCCAGCGCGACAGCTTGTCGCGCGCCCATTCGCCGATCTTGGTCGAGGTGACGTAGCGGATGTTGTTGTCGTCGAAAAGGAGTAGCGCGCCGAGGTCAGAGGCTTCTAGCGCCGCTTGCGCTCGGCCGAGTCGGTAGCGGTGCATGCGGCGGTAGTCGACGCGCTCCTCGAAATCGACGCCCATGGTACCGAGCACCGGCAGATGGCGGCCCCAATTGTAGCGTGGGTTAATGTCTTCGGCGCGGATGTGTACGGGCTCGCGTGTTCTCTCGTCCATGGCGTCCTCCTTATTAGCTTGGCCGGCCATTATGGCCGGAGACATCGTGGTGACATTATAGGCTGCTCGGGCGGCAAATTCAGCGCGCCGTCCAATGTTTTTGCCAATGGCGCGACGGGCGGTGGGTATTCTGAATATTATCCTATCTTAATTGAACGGCTGAGGGGCGAGTGTCTTGCGGCGCCCGGCGGACGGATCGGCGGCGCCCAATAATTCTGCCGCCGCTGAAATGTCGGGAGGTAGCCCCAGTCCAACGCGGGAAAGAAAAAAAGGAATAAACAATTGGCTATGCCACCTTGCGTCCCCATAGCCGCGCCGACGCAATATAAGCGCCTTCGCGGATGGCACGCAGCTTCAGCCACACCGTCGGCTCGATCACCCATTCGCGATTGGTAAAGGTGCCGAAGCCGCAATCGGTGCCGGCGATGACCCGCTCGCGCTCGCCGATCGCACGCACGGCCTCCTCGATGCGGCGCGCCACGACTTCCGGATGCTCGACAAAATTGGAGGTTGTCTCCACCACGCCCGGGATCAGCAACATGTCCTTCGGCAGCGGATGCTTCTTGAAGGCGGAGTATTCGTGCGCATGGCGCGGATTGGAGAACTCGATCGACAGCGCGCCGACCTTCGCCTGATAGAGCGCGGGCAGGATCTTTTCCAGCGCGATGTCATAAATATGCGGGCCTTCCCAATTGCCGTAACAGACGTGCAACCGCACGCGCTCGCGCGGGATGCCCTCGATTCCCGAATTAATCGCGGCGACGTGCCGCTCCACCGCCTTGACGAAGCCACTATCGTCGAGATCGCGATAGAGCATGGTACGATCCATGGCGAGATCGGGCGCATCAATTTGCAGGATCAGCCCTGCTTTGTGGATTTCCTGGTATTCGTTCTTCATCTCTCTCGCGATCGCTGTCAGATACGCGTCGTGCGTCTCGTAATAGGCATTGAGCATCGTCGACGAAACGATGCCAGGCGACGGCGCCGTCATGAATTGCTCCGCGAATTTTCCCTGCGCGCTGCGCTTGAACCGCGCGATCTCGCTCTGCAGTGGCTTGATATCGAGATATTTCAGTTCGCCCTGGCATTCCGGCGCGTTCTGCTGCTTGCTGACGTGCGGGAAGCGCCGCAGTAAGTTCGCTACCAGTTCGGGAAATTCCTCAAATTCGCGCCCGCGCCGACGCTTCGACACGCCGCCGAAGCCGCTCATGCGTTGTGGCACATAGGTCTGGAAGCCGACCCGCTGTTGCTCGCCGTCATTGCCGATATCGATCCCGGCGGAGGCCTGTTTATCGACGACATGGCGCACCGCCTTGTCCATTTCATCGGCCAGCAGCTTGGCATCGAGCTTCTCGCCCGCTTCCTGGCGTACCAGCAGGTCGGACAGCTTCTCATTGCGCGGCAGGCTGCCGACATGGGTGGTCAGGATGCGGTCGCGGCTGAACAACATGAGCTAGAACTCCCTCCAAGATTGACTTTTGTCATGGCCGAGTGTCGGCGTATCATGACTTTGATTACGAGGCCCGATTTTGCGGCGCTTGGTCCGCCGCATGATAAGGGCATTCCTGGGGTAGGAACATGGCTCAAGCGCAAGCCCGCGCGGCTGAATCGCAAGCTGCCGAACAGATGGGCTTGGTCCCACGCGATTACAATTTTGCCGCCGACGTTCTGCAACGCAATCTCACCGCCGGCCGCGCCAACAAGCCAGCCTACATCGACGGCTCGCGCACGCTCACCTACGGCCAGCTCGCCGAGCGCGTCGCCCGCTTCGGTGCCGCGCTGCGCGGTGTCGGGCTAAGGCGCGAGGAGCGCGTGCTGATCGCGCTCACTGACACCATCGACTGGCCGACCGCGTTCCTCGGCTGCCTGAAGGCCGGCATCATCGCTGTGCCTGTCAACACGCTGCTCACCGAGGATGACTACCGTTTTATGCTCGCCGACAGCCGCGCCAAGTGCTTGGTGGTATCGGAGGTGCTGTTCCCGCGCTTCGAGAGGATCATCAATGAATCACCGGACCTCGAGCATGTCATCGTTTCCGGCAGCAATCCGCACGGCTACCGGCTGTTCGAGGACATCATCGGTGCCGACGACCCGGAGCACTACACCGCGCCGACCGTTGCGGACGACATAGCGTTCTGGCTCTACACTTCCGGTTCGACCGGCAAGCCGAAGGGCGCGGTGCACGTTCATGCGAGCCTGAAGCTGACCAATGATCTTTATGCCGCGCCCATCGTCGGCATCAGGGAGACCGACGTAGTGCATTCGGTGGCGAAGCTGTTCTTCGCCTACGGCCTCGGCAATGCTATGACATTCGCGCTGTCGGCTGGCGCTACTGTCATCCTCAATCCGGAGCGGCCGACCCCTGACGGCGTCGCCGCGGTCTTGCGCAACCATCCGGTGACGATTTTCTTCGCGGTGCCGACCTTCTACGCCGCGTTCCTCGCGAGTCCCAGCGCGCCGCAGAAATCGGAAGTGAAATTTCGCCGCTGCATCTCCGCCGGCGAGGCCCTGCCCGAGCAGATCGCGCGCCGTTTCAAGGAGCGCTACGGTGTCGATATCAATGACGGGCTCGGCACCACCGAGATGCTGCACATCTATCTGAGTAACGTGCCGGGCGCGACTAAATACGGCACGACCGGCAAGGCGGTGTCCGGCTATGAGATCAAGCTGGTCGGCGACGACGGCCAACCGGTGAAGCGCGGCGAGCTCGGCGAGCTCTACGTTCGCGGCCCAACCAGCGCGATCATGTACTGGAACAACCGCGAGAAGTCGCGCACGACCTTCCAAGGCGAGTGGACCCGGTCCGGCGACAAATATTTCCAGGACGAGGAAGGCTACTACATTTGCGCCGGGCGGCAGGACGACATGCTGAAAGTGTCAGGCATCTACGTCTCGCCGTTCGAAGTGGAGGCAGCGCTGTCCTCGCACCCGGAAGTGCTGGAAGCGGCGGTGGTCGGCTGGTTCGACGAGGAGCGACTGATCAAGCCGAAGGCCTTTGTGGTGCTCAAGCAGCCCGACAAAGCGAGCGATGAGCTCGCGCGCGTCCTGCAGGATCACGTCAAGCAACTTCTGGCGCCCTACAAGTACCCCCGATGGATCGAGTTCCGCAGCGAATTGCCGAAGACCGCTACCGGCAAGATCCAGCGCTTCAAGCTGCGCTCGGAGGGGCGGGTCTAGCGTTTGTGATGGTTAGGCTTGACCCGGCCATCCACGTCTTTAACTCTCGAAACGATAGAGACGTGCGATGACCCTTTCCGACTCTGGCTTCCTTGACATCGACGCCGAGCGTCTGGAATACCGCATGATCGGGTCGCGCCCTGACGCCGCGCCGACCATCGTTATGCTACACGAAGGCCTCGGCTGCGTCGGCCTTTGGGGTGATTTTCCTGACAAGTTGCAGGCCGCGACCGGCGCCGGCGTCTTCGTCTATTCACGCGCCGGTTATGGGAAATCGAGTCCAGTCAAGCTGCCTCGCCTGCTCAGCTACATGCATGACGAGGCGCGCGAAACGCTGCCGAAGCTACTTGACGCCATCGGCTTCCGGCGCGGGCTCCTATTCGGCCACAGCGACGGCGCCTCGATCGCGGCCATCTATGCCGGCAGCCACCAGGATCATCGCGTCGGCGGCTTGGTGTTGATGGCGCCGCATTTCTTCACCGAGGACATTGGCGTCGCCTCCATCGAGGAGGCGCGCGAGGCTTACGAGACCGGCGACCTCAGGCCGCGTCTGGCGCGCTGGCACGCCGACGTCGAGAACGCCTTTAAGGGTTGGAATTGCGCCTGGCTCGATCCCAATTTCCGCCAATGGGATATCACCGAATATCTCGCCTACATCCGCGTGCCGGTCCTGATCGTGCAGGGCGAAGACGACCAATGTGGCACGATCAAGCAAATCGAGACGGCGCAACAAGAATGCTATTGTCCGGTCGAGGTGGTGCTGCTGCCTGGCGCGCACCACTCGCCGCAGCTCGACAAGCCGGAAGAAACGCTGAAAGCAATCTCGGACTTCGTCGCCCACGTCCTGCAGCTCAACGATTGGGCGCGGGCCGCCTAGCCAAAAAGAAATGGCCGGCACGAGGCCGGCCATTGGCAACTCTTTATAATCTTCCTTACTCTGCTGCCTGCTTGGCGGTGGCGCTGTGCGCCGACACGAGATAATCGATTGCCGTCTGCGCGCCGCCTTTCTTGTGCGGCACGCCGGCAAGCGCCAATGCCATCTCGGTGGCGGACAAGGCGCCCATCAACATGGTGTCGTTGATGTCGCCGAGGTGGCCGATTCGGAAATACTTGCCCGCATATTGGCCAAAGCTCGAGCCGTAGGAGATGTTGAAGGTCTCCAGCGCAAGCGCGCGGAACTTGTCGGCGTCATGGCCCTCCGGCAGCATCACCGCGGTAACGGTCGGCGAATACTGCGCAACGTTCTTGTTGAGGTTCTCAAGGCCCCACGCCTTCACTGCGCGCCGTGTGGCTTCCGCCAGCCGGTGGTGCCGGGCGAACACGTTCTCCAGGCCTTCTTCGTGTAGCATCTGGATGCCAACCACGAGGCCGTGCAGCATCTGAGTCGCCGGCGTGTAGGGGAAGAAGCCGACCTTGTTCATGTCGAGCATGTCGTCCCAGGCGAAGAACGACTTCGGCATCTTGGCGGTCTTGCTGGCAGCGAGCGCTTTGTCGCTAACCGCGTTGAACGACATCCCGGGCGGCAACATCAGACCCTTCTGCGCGCCACCGATGGAGACGTCCACGCCCCATTCATCGTGCTGGTAATCGGTGGAGGCGAGCGAAGAGATGGTGTCGACCATGAACAACGCCGGATGGTTAGCGGCGTCGATCGCCTTGCGGATGTCGGCGACGGGCGTGAGCGCGCCGGTCGAGGTCTCGTTGTGCAGGATGCAGACCGCCTTGATCTCCTTGTTCTTGTCCTCGCGCAGCTTGGCCCCGATCGCCTTCGGATCGGCGCCGTGCCGCCAGTCGGTGGCGATGAATTCGGGCTTGAGGCCGATGCGCTCGGCCATCTTTTTCCATAGCGTGGCAAACTGGCCGGTTTCCACCATCAGTACCTTGTCGCCGGGCGACAGCGTGTTGGTGAGTGCACCCTCCCAGGCGCCGGTTCCCGTGGCGGTGTAGATGATGACCGGGTTGCTAGTCTTGAAGATGGTCTTGATGCCCTCAAGGCACTTCTTGGCCAGCTTGGCGAACTCTGGCCCGCGGTGGTCGATGATCGGGGTATCCATCGCCCGCAGCACGCGATCGGGCAGTGGGGTTGGACCGGGAATGTGCAGAAAATGACGTCCGACCGCGCGCGATGAATTCTTAGCCATGGGCATTCGCTCCTAAACCGCGGCTCTTGTAAGATTTTCGTGGACCGTGCCCGGTGGGCGCGGCGCTTGTGGCGTTGAACTATGAATGCAACATTGCGGTCAAGCGATTTTGTGCCCTCTATGCATAGGCTAAACGAGGAAGAGCAAGGAAAAACGCCGTGGCGTTGGTAATGCCCGGCCTGGAGCGACGGCTAAAGGCCGAATTAACTGGGGAAGTGCAGTTCGACCGCTTCAGCCGCGGCCGCTACGCCACCGACGCCTCGCACTACCAGATCATGCCCGTCGGCGTGGTCGCCCCGCGCAGCGTCGAAGAGGCCGAGCGCGCCATCGGCGTAGCTCGCGCCGAGGGCGTCAGCGTGCTGACGCGCGGGGGTGGCACCTCGCAGGCCGGGCAAGCGGTCGGCGAGTCGCTGATCGTCGACTGCTCCAAATATCTCACGCGCATCCTCGAGCTCGACGTCAAGGGCGCGCGCTGCACGGTCGAGCCCGGGATCGTGCTCGACGAACTGAACCGGCAGCTTGAGCCACACGGCTTGTGGTTCCCGGTCGACATCTCCACCTCCTCGCGCGCCACCATCGGCGGCATGGCCGGCAACAATTCCTGCGGCGGCCGTTCGATGCGCTACGGCACCATGCGCGACAATGTCATTTCCATTGAGGCGATGCTGGCGGACGGCACGCTGGCGCATTTCGGTCGTATCGCTGGCAACGCCAACGACGTGCAGGCTCCCTTGAGGCCGCTCGCCGCCGAGCTGCTCGCCATCGGCGCGCGCGAAGCCGAGGAAATCGCCACGCGCTTCCCGGACGTGCAGCGCCGCGTCGGCGGCTATAATCTCGACGCGCTCGTCCCCGGCCGGAACAACATCAACCTGGCGCACGTGCTGGTCGGCTCAGAGGGCACGCTCGCCTTTTCTGAGCGCATCGAATTGAAGTTGTCGCCTTTGCTCGGCCGCCGCGCGGTCGGCGCTTGCCATTTCGGCAGCTTCCGTGGCGCCATGGAGGCGGCGCGCGACATCGTGGAACTCGGGCCGATCGCGGTCGAGTTGGTCGACAGCACCATGATCGAGCTTGCGCGCGCTATCCCGATGTTCCAGCCGGCACTAGATCAGTTTGTGCGTGGCAAGCCCGCGGCCATCCTACTGGTCGAATTCGGTGAGGACGATCACGAGGAGAACCTGCGCCGGCTGCGCCGCCTCAAGGATCGGATAGGCGACCTCGGCTACAACTGGGACAACAGCGGCGCCAAATACGGTGGCATGATCGAAGTCCTCAACAGCGACCTGCAGGCCGCGATCACCAACATCCGAACCTCGGGCCTCAACATTATGATGTCGATGAAGGAGGAGGGCAAACCAGTCTCCTTCGTCGAGGATTGCGCTGTGCCGCTCGAGCATCTCCCCGACTATACCAGCCGGCTCACTGAGATCTTCGAGAAGCACGGCACGTGCGGCACCTGGTACGCGCATGCTGGCTCCGGCTGCCTGCACGTGCGCCCGATCCTGAATTTGCGGTTGGAGAAGGACGTGCGTGCCATGCGCGAGATCGCCGAGGAGGCGTTTGCCATGGTTCGCGAGTACAAGGGCTCGCATTCCGGCGAGCACGGCGACGGGCTGGTGCGCTCGGAATTCAACGAACCGATGTTCGGCGCGCGGCTCGCGCGCGCCTTCGAGGAGGTGAAGGACCGATTCGATCCGAAGGGCCTGTTCAATCCCGGCAAGGTGGTGCGCCCACCCAAATTCGACGACCGCAATCTATTCCGCTACGCGCCTGGCTATCGCGGCGAGACGATTACCACCCATCTCGACTGGTCGGCCTATCCCGGCTCCGGCAGGGGATTCCAGGGTGCAGTCGAAATGTGCAACAACAACGGCGCCTGCCGTAAATTAGCCTCCGGCGTGATGTGTCCGAGCTACCGCGTCACCCGCGATGAGCGCGACACCACGCGCGGGCGGGCCAACACGCTGCGGCTTGCCGCCACCGGACAGCTCGGCCCTGACGCATTCACCTCCGACGAAATGGCCGAGACGCTCGCTCTCTGCGTCTCCTGCAAGGCCTGCCGGCGCGAATGCCCGACCGGCGTGGATATGGCGCGTATGAAGATAGAGGTAATGGCGGCGCGCGGCTTCAAGCGCGGCTTCTCGCTGCACGACCGGCTGGTCGGCTTTCTGCCGCGCTACGCTCCTTTCGCCGCCAGGCATCCATGGCTGTTCAACATGCGCGACAGCAGCCCAACGCTGCGACGGCTGTCGGAGACCTTCGCTGGCTTCGCGGCACGGCGCAGCCTGCCCAAATGGCGCTCGGACATCTATCGCGACCGCTCCGACTGGGCCTATGGCCTTGCCGGCGAGACGCCGATGCCGGAGGTCGTGCTGTTCCCTGACACCTTCAACCGCTACTTCGAGCGGGAAAATCTCGACGCGGCGCTGAGCGTGCTCACCGCCGGCGGCTACCGGGTGCACGCGTTGCTGCCCGACGACGGCGACGAACGCCCGCTCTGCTGCGGCCGCACGTTCCTAGCAATCGGGCAGATCCATGAGGCCCGCCGCGAAATAGAGCGGACGCTCACCGCGCTGACGCCCTACGTGCAGCGCGGTCTGCCGGTAATCGGCCTCGAGCCGAGCTGTGTGTTCACCTTCCGCGACGAACTACCAGCGCTGATTAGGAGCGACACGGCCGACGCGCTGGCGGCGCAATCGCTGCTCATGGAGGAATTCCTCGCGCGCGAACGGAGCGCGGGCCGCCTGCAACTGCCGCTTGGAGCGTTGCCGAAAAAGGCGTTGCTACACGGCCACTGCCACCAGAAGGCGTTCGCAACCATGGGCGCGGTCGAGAGCGTGTTGAAGATGGTGCCCGAGCTGGAAGTGCAAACTGTCGAATCGAGCTGCTGCGGTATGGCTGGCAGCTTCGGCTACGACTCAGCCACGATCGACGTATCGATGAAGATGGGCGAGCTGTCGCTGCTGCCGGCGGTTCGGAAGGCACCGGAAGACGCGCTGATCGTCGCCGACGGTACCTCCTGCCGGCATCAGATTCACGATGGCAGCGGCCGTAAAGCGGCCCACGTCGCGCGCGTGCTAGCGATGAGCCTCGAATCCGCGCACTGAGCTATTCGCACGGGTGCGCCCTGGGGTGCGCGCATCCGTTGGATCTGGAAATGGGACCCGCCCGGACGGGGACGGAACGGGCAGGGCTTGTCGATCGGCACAAAAGTGGCCGAGGGGCTAGCGCCGATCGCAGCGGATCGGATCTGTTAGGTGGTGCATGTGCACTGGCCGCGTAATGATGGATTGCGCACACGCTGGAAAGGCTCGAAACGGTTTCTTGCCCGCGCTGGGCCGGCAATGACAGAGTGAGCCGATGCTGAGGTTTGCCGGAATTTTATTGGGCATGTGCGCCGCCGGCGCGGCTTTAGCGCAGCCGCTCGACGCGGTCCGCTTCGGCACCAACTGGGTGGCGGAGGCCGAGCACGGTGGTTTCTATCAGGCGCTCGCCGACGGCACGTACAAGAAGTTCGGCCTCGACGTGACGATCGTGCCTGGTGGGCCGAACGTCAACAACCGCATCCTGCTGCCGGTTAGCAAAATCGATTTCTTCATGAGCGCCAACTCGCTGCAGTCCTTCGATGCAGTCGAGCACAACATTCCGACGGTGGCGGTGGCCGCGAGTTTCCAGAAGGACCCGCAGGTCTTCATCGCGCATCCGGACGTGAGCAAGTTCGAGGACCTGAAGACGCGTACGCTGTTCGTGTCCAAGGAGGGCATGGCGACTTATTTTCAGTGGCTGAAGTCGGATTACGGCTTCAGCGAATCCAAGGTGAAACCCTACACCTCCAATGCGCAGCCCTTCCTCGCCGACAAGAATTCCGCGATGCAGGGTTATGTCACCTCCGAGCCGTTCGTGATCGAGCAGCAGGCGCATTTTAAGCCGAGAGTTTTCCTCCTGGCTGATTACGGCTTCAACGCTTATTCGACGCTGATCGAGACGCGGCGCGAGCTGGTGGAGAAAAAGCCGGACCTGGTGCAGCGCTTTGTCGATGCCTCGGCCATCGGTTGGTATCATTACATTTACGGCGACAGCCGGCCTGGAAACGAGCTGATCAAGAAGCAGAATCCGGAAATGACCGACGCGATGCTCGCCAATTCCATCGCCAAAATGAAAGAATATGGCATCGTCGATTCCGGCGAGTCGGTGAAGCTCGGCATTGGCGCGATGACCGATGCGCAGTGGAAGAGCTTCTTCGACAAGATGGTGCACGCCGGCGTGGTGAAACCAAGCCTCGACTACAAGCGCGCCTATACGCTGCAGTTCGTCAACAAGGGCGTCGGCGCCGACTTGCGGCCCAAATGAGCGCGGAAGGCTCGACGATCGTTTCGCTGCGCGGGGTCGGCAAGACGTTCGACAGTGGTACCGTCGCGCTTGCGGGCCTCACTTTCGATGTGCGCGAGGGCGAGTTCATCTCGTTGCTCGGGCCGTCCGGTTGCGGAAAATCGACGGTGCTGCGCATCGTTGCCGGCCTTAGCGCACCGTCGGCCGGCGCGGTGGATTGGCCGGCGGGCCATGCCCCCATCGGTTTCGTGTTCCAGGAGCCGACGCTGATGCCTTGGACCGACGTCGCCGGTAATGTGCTGTTGCCGCTTAAACTTGCCCACGCCGAGGAGGCACGTTCGCACGCCGCGGTGACGCTGGCGCTGAAGCGGGTCGGCCTTGCCGATTTCGCACAAGCGTACCCGCGCGAATTATCCGGCGGTATGAAAATGCGCACGTCGATCGCGCGCGCGCTGGTGACCGAGCCGCAATTGATGCTATTCGACGAGCCGTTCGCCGCGCTCGACGAGATCACCCGCTTCAGGCTCAACAACGATCTGCTCAAGGTTTGGCAGGAGCTGCGCCGCACGGTGATCTTCGTCACGCATTCGGTCTTCGAGTCGGTCTATCTGTCGCAGCGCATCGTGGTGATGACCCCGCGTCCGGGCCGTGTGTTCGCCGACATCGCTATTCAGGCGCCTTATCCGCGCGACGAGCGCTTTCGCACTTCGGCCGATTACGCGGGTTATTGCCGGCAGGTGGCGGAGACGCTCGGCAAGGCCATGGGAAGTGGTACATGAACGAGCGCGCGCTCCGTATCGGCATGCCGATCCTGGTGCTAGCGCTGGTGCTGGCCGCTTGGGACCTTGTGGTGCGCGCATTCGCGATCCCACCCTTCGTGCTGCCGAGTCCCGGTCTCGTCTTCACAACGTTAATCGTCGATCGCGAACTGCTCTGGCATTCGCTGCTCGTGACGCTGCTCACCACATTCGAGGGCTTTGCGCTCGCAGTGATCGGCGGCGTCGGCCTGGCGATTTTGTTCAACCAGTCGCGGCTGGTCGAATATTCGCTCTATCCTTACGCCGTGATCCTGCAGGTGACGCCGATCGTCGCCATTGCGCCGCTGCTGCTGATCTATCTGCCGCAGCCTTTGGCGGTGCTGGCCTGCGCCTGGATCGTGGCGTTTTTCCCGGTGCTCGCCAACACGACGCTAGGCTTAAGCTCGGTCGACCACAATCTGTTCGCGCTGTTCGAGCTGTATAAAGCCTCGCGCTGGCAGGTGCTATGGAACCTCAAGCTGCCTTCGGCGCTGCCGCAAATGCTCGCCGGTCTGCGCATCGCGGGTGGGCTTTCGCTGATCGGCGCGGTGGTGGCGGAAATCGCTGCCGGCTCCGCCGGGGCCGGCTCGGGTCTTGCCTATCGCATCGCTGAGTCCGGCTACCGTCTCAACATTCCGCGCATGTTCGCGGCGCTGCTGCTGCTGTCCGCCGCCGGCATCGCGATCTTCTTTGTGCTGTCGGCGCTTTCGCATCTCGTGCTGCGGCGCTGGCACGAGAGTGCAATCAAGCGTGAGCGCTAGCCCAGGACATATCGCGTGACGGCGCCGAGCGCCGCCATCGCCACCACCACCTCGATCAGCCCGCGATGCAGTCCGCAGGTAACAGCGCCGCGATCGTTGCCAGCGCAGCGGCGCGCACGTCGAGCGCAAGCGGATCGAAAGCGTACCAGCGCAGCAGGCCCCAATGCGTCTCGATCACCTGGCCGAACAGCACGTACAGCGCGAAGCAGACGAACAAGTTCAGAACAACGCCGACGACCGCTGCGGTGATTGCGGCCAGCGCGCCGGCCAAACTTTTATTGCCGCGAAGCTGTTCGACGAACGGCGCGGCCCCAAAGCGCAGCCAGGCGAACAAGGCATCGCGGACCGGGCAACCGCGTTCGACCGGGATCAGAAACGTCGACTGCAACGGCGTCAAGATGTGCACCACGCTCCAAAGCCGGTAAGCCCGGAGCTCAAACTGCCAAAAAAATTTTGCGATCACAAAAACTTTGATGAGAGCGCCATTCATGGGTCGTTGAAGTGACTAGCACATCTCAAGGGGAAGCTGCTTTTTCTCCTGCGATCCGCAGTATATCAAGGATCGATGAACATTCAATTTATCTGATGCCGGCCATTCACGCATCGCAACGCCGCCAGCGGCTCACCGGCATCGCCTTGATGTGCGGGGCAGTGGCGTTGTTCGCCTGCCTGGACACCACAGCCAAATATCTCAACACCCAGATGGACACCATGCAGATCACCTGGGCGCGCTACACCTTCGCACTGCTGCTGACGCTGTTGGTGTCCAATCCCTTTACCCATAGCGGGCTGTTGCGCACGCGCAGTCCTAAACTCCAGATCATCCGCTCCGTGCTGCTATTCTTTGCGACTGCGGGGAACTTCTTGGCACTGCGCTGGATGCAACTCGACGAGGTACTGTCAATCATCTTCACGTTCCCGTTCATCGTAGCCATCGCTTCCGGACCATTGTTGGGAGAGTGGATCGGCTGGCGGCGCTGGTGTGCGATCGGCTTCGGCTTTGCGGGCGTACTGCTGATCACGCGGCCCGGTTTGGGCGGCGTGCATCCGGCGGCGCTGTTCTCGCTCGGCGCCACGATCAGCTACGGACTATACGCGATAATCACGCGCCTCGTGTCGAAGCTCGATTCCAACCAGACCTCGTTGTTCTATTCGAATCTGATCGGTGCGCTGGTGATGCTGCCGGTCATTCCCTTCGTCTGGCAGACGCCGTCAAGCTGGCTTATTGCGCTTATGCTAGTGATGATCGGCGTCCTCGGCAGCCTCGGGCATTATTTCCTCATCGCTGGCCACCGGCTGGTGCCGGCCTCGGTGCTCTCGCCTTTCGTCTATACGCAGCTGATCTGGGTGGTAATCCTAGGCTACCTGGTGTTCGACCATGTGCCGAATACGTGGACGATGGCCGGGGCGGCTATGGTCATCAGCTCGGGACTGTATCTGCTTTACCGCGAGCGCCGGGCGGGCCAATCCACGACCAGCGAAGGTGTAGTCGAAGGCCCCCTCGAATAAGGCCCTCAGCATGACAGGGATGATAAGGGAGAGTTGCGGGGCCTCGCTCGGAGGGGCTAGGTTGCGGCCAGCAAAGGACGAATTCGACTCCTCCGAGGATTACTTATATGGCGACAGCAAATGACCGGGCACAGGCTAAGGCCGGCGCCGGCTTGAACGACGATATTGGCGAGGCGAAGCGTCTGGAAATGTATCGGACGCAGGTGGTGATCCGCGAAGCCGAGCAGCGGGCGTTCGACCTGTTTCTGCAAAATCTCGTCAAGGGGACCAGCCATTTGTCGCTCGGCCAGGAGGCGGTGGCGGCGGGCTTCGCGGGCGCCATGCAGAAGGGCGACCTTTCCTTCTGCACCTACCGTGGCCACGCCCACACGCTGGCGCGCGGTGTCAGCGTCGAGAAGGTGCTGGGCGAGCTGATGCAGCGCGACAACGGGCTGATGCGCGGCAAGGGTGGCTCGATGCATCTCACCTCGGTCGAACATGGCGTCATGGGCTCCTACGCCATCATTGGTGCACATCTGCCGATCGCCTGCGGCGCTGCTTGGCGCGCGCAATACAAGGGCCACAAGGACGTCTCGGTTTGCTTCTTTGGTGACGGCACCACCAACATCGGCGCGTTTCACGAGGCGCTCAATTTTGCTGCGGTGTGGAAGCTCCCGGTGGTCTTTGTCTGCGAGAATAATCTCTACATGGAATACACGCCGATCGCCGACGTGACGGCGGTGCCGCAGCCGGCGGCCGACCGCGCCTCGGCCTACGGGCTCGAGCGAATCGTCATCGACGGTAACGACGCCGACGTGGTCTATCGCACCGCGCAGGAGGCTTACACCAAGGCACGTTCCAATGGCGGGCCGTCGCTGATCGAATGCCTGACCTATCGGCACAGTGGTCATTCGCGCGCTGACCCGGCGAAGTACCGACCCGAAGGCGAGCTCGAGCATTGGAAGTCGCGTGATCCGATCAGGATCTATCGCGAGCGGCTGCTGCAATTCGGCGTGCCGGAAAAAACCATCGCCGGCATCGACACCGAGGTGCGCAAGATTGTCGATGACGCCACCGAGGCCTGTAAGGCCGCGCCGCCGCCGTCGGTCGATCTCATCACGACCGACGTTTACGCCGATGGAGGCTGGGCATGGCGGAATTGACCTATCGCGATGCAGTCATCCGCGGCATCGCTCAGGAAATGGAGCGCGATCCCGACGTTGTGTTCATCGGTGAGGACGTGGGGAAGGCGGGCGGCGTGTTCAAGGCGACGGTGGGTCTCTACGATCAGTTCGGGCCCTTACGCGTGCGCGACACGCCGATCTCCGAGCAGGCGATTCTTGGCGCCGCCATGGGTGCGGCGATGACCGGCTTGAAACCGATCGCCGAGATCATGTTCTCCGACTTCTTTGCGGTGTGCTTCGACTACATCGCCAATGAGTTTCCCAAGAGCCGTTACATGTCGAACGGCCAAGTGAAATGCCCGCTGGTGGTGCGCACCGGCAACGGCGGCGGCTCGCGCTTCGGCGCACAGCACTCACAAAGCGTCGAGAACTGGTGCATGATGATCCCGGGCCTCAAAGTCGTAGCGCCGTCGAACCCGACTGACGTCATCGGCCTTTTGGCGGCTTCCGTGCGCGATCCCAATCCGGTTATCTTCCTCGAGCACAAGTCGCTCTATCCGACCAAGGGCGAAGTGCGGGACGGCGAGATCGTCGACACGCTCGGCACGGCCAAGATCGTGCGCCCCGGCAAGGACGCTACCATCCTGGCGCTGGCGCTGATGGTGCCGCGCGCGCTGGAGGCCGCCAAGAAGCTAAAGGCGGAATACGGAATCGACTGCGAGGTTGTCGATGTGCGGTCGCTAGTGCCGCTCGACACGCAGACTATCCTCGGCTCGGTCGCCAAGACCCACCGGCTGTTCACGGTTGAGGAAAATCCTCGGCTGTGCGGCTGGGGCGCCGAGATCATGTCGATCGTGGCCGATGAGGCCTTCTACGATCTCGACGGCCCGCCGGTACGCATCACCACGCCGCACATCCCGCTGCCGGCCGCCGACACGCTAGAAGATATTGTGCTGCCGAGCCCGCAGCGCATCGCAGAGACGGTGCGCAGGTCGTTGAACAGTTAGCGACCCGTAAGTCCCCGCAAATGCGGGGAGTCTGAATTCGCCCTTGCGCGGGAATGAGCGGAGAAAGTTGAGAGGTATCGCCATGTACGAAAATCTGCTCGCCAACGTTCCGACAGACCTGTGGATCGGCGGCAAATGGCGCAAATCGTCGGACGGCGCGCGCTTCGACGTGATCGATCCCGCGACCGAGCGCAAGATCGCCTCCGTCGCCAGCGCCACTGTCGAGGATGCTAAGGCCGCGATTGGCGCCGCTGCGGCGGCCTTCGAGGGTTGGGCCGGCCGCAAGCCGCGCGAGCGGGCGGAGATCCTGCGCAGATCCTACGAGCTGATCATGCGCGACGCCGAACGCTTCGCCAAACTGATCACGCTGGAGAACGGTAAGGCGCTCGTCGACTCGCGCAGCGAGGTGGCCTATGCCGCCGAATTCTTCCGCTGGTACGCCGAGGAGGCGGTGCGCAACATCGGCGATATCTCGCGCGCGCCAGCTTCGGGCGCCCGCATTCTCGCGCACCACAAGCCGGCCGGCATCGCCGTGCTGGTGACGCCGTGGAATTTCCCAGCCGCGATGGCCACACGTAAGATCGGACCGGCGCTCGCCGCCGGCTGTCCGGTGGTACTCAAGCCGGCCTCCGACACGCCGCTCACCATGCTGGCGCTCATGCCGGCACTCGAGGAGGCGGGCGTGCCCGCCGGCGTGGTCAACGTAGTGCCGTCGCGCCGCGCCGGTGCCGTGGTGAGCGCAATGTTGCACGATCCGCGAGTGCGCGTCGTGTCGTTTACCGGTTCGACCGCGGTCGGGCGCAAGCTGCTGCACGAAGCCGCCGACAACATCATCAAACCGTCGATGGAACTGGGCGGCAACGCGCCCTTCATCGTGTTCGAGGATGCCGACATCGATGCTGCCATCGACGGCGCCATGATCGCCAAGATGCGTAATATGGGCGAGGCCTGCACCGCGGCCAACCGTTTCTACGTGCATGAGAAGGTACACGACGAATTCGCCCAGAAGCTCACCGCCAAGATGAGCGCGCTGAGGATGGGCAATGGCCTCGACGACGGCGTCAATCTTGGGCCGCTGGTCAACAAGGACGGGCGCGACAAGGTGATCGAACTGGTCGACGACGCGGTGAAAAAGGGCGCCAAGGTGTTGACCGGCGGCAAGACGCCGGACGGCCCTGGCTTCTTCTATCCGGCGACGGTGCTGACCAACGTGTCGAACGACGCGAAGATGCTGAACGAGGAGATCTTCGGGCCGGTGGCCTCGATACAGACCTTTAAAAGTGAGGACGAAGCAGTCAAGCGCGCCAACGACACCGAATACGGCCTAGTGGCCTATCTCTACACCGAGGACTTGTCGCGCGGCCTGCGTGTGTCGGAGAAGCTCGACTATGGCATGATCGGCCTCAACCGCGGCCTAGTGTCCGATCCGGCGGCGCCCTTCGGCGGCACCAAGCAGTCCGGCCTCGGCCGCGAGGGCGCACACGAAGGCATGATGGAATTCATGGAAACGCAATACGTTTCGGTGAGCTGGTAGGCCAGGGGGAAGCGCGTGGACGTGCTGATGCCGCAGCTCGGGGAGACTGTCACCGAGGGCAAGATCGTAAAATGGTTTAAGTCAGCCGGCGAAGCGGTGAAGCCGGGCGACAACTTGTTCGAGATCGAGACCGACAAGACCTCGATGGAAGTGCCGGCGACGAGTTCCGGCACCCTGAGCGAAATCCGCTTCCAGGTCGGCGAAGTGGCCAAGGTCGGCGCCGTGGTGGCGGTGATTTCCGCCTCCGAGCAAGCTCTGCGGCCCAAGCCAGCCGAAATTCCGAAGAGCGCACCACAAACACCAGTCATTTCCGTGCCGGCGGGATTCCAGGGTCCAAAGGTATCGGCCGCAAACGCATCGTTTGCCTATCCTCGCATCGATCCGTTCCGCGAGGTACGAACGCCGGAGCGCAATTACGGACCGGCAAGATTGCAGACCGGCGCATTCGTCACGCCACTGGCGCGACGGCTCGCCGGCGAGCGCGGCATTGACCTGTCGCGCATCGGCGGCTCCGGCCCGCACGGCCGCATCATTGCCGCCGATGTGGAAAAGGCTGTACCGGCCCGCGGCGCTACGATGGCAACCGGCGCCAGCGCGGCGCAGGTCAAGGCGCTGTACGAAGGCATCGCCTACCAGGAGGTACCGGTCGACTCGATGCGCGCGA
>Ga0207779_1000003_pt1 | contig 47126 bp, 54 predicted proteins | sample LuqExpMetageno44_FD_187802 | JGI IMG/M metagenome (GOLD analysis project Ga0207779, IMG submission 187802) | Tropical forest soil microbial communities from Luquillo Experimental Forest, Puerto Rico - Sample 44 (SPAdes) | ecosystem: Environmental > Terrestrial > Soil > Tropical forest ...
TTCCCCGAGGCGGAGGACAAGCAATCGTACCGATTTACTTCAGCGGCAATGCATAAAATCGCCGTTAAGTATCAAGCCCATGTCGGCTTTGGGTCGATTTCGTTGAAAAAGGCGGCGGTTGCGACGCAGAGACATCAATGATTCAGTCGGTCTAATCGGCAGGACTGAAGATCATGATGGGACATCGGCAAGTCGATCAGGCTGCGTTGTTCTATGAGTTCTCGCTCGAGAGGCACATTCCAGCCGACCATCTGCTCCGGTCGATCGATAGATTTGTCGACCTTGAAGAGGTCAGGCGGGATCTGGCGCCGTTCTATAGCAGCATCGGACGCCCCTCGATCGACCCGGAGTTGATGATCCGGATGCTGCTGATCGGCTACTGCTTCGGCATCCGATCGGAGCGGCGCCTCTGCGAAGAGGCTCACCTCAACCTGGCTTATCGCTGGTTCTGCCGGCTCGGCCTCGATGGGGCAGTGCCTGATCATTCCACCTTCTCAAAGAACAGGCACGGTCGCTTCCGCGAGAGCGACCTCTTTCGCCGCGTGTTCGAGACTGTGTTGCGCCGCTGCATCCAGGAGCGGTTGCTCGGCGGCGAAGGCTTTGCAGTCGATGCCAGCCTGATCAAGGCCGACGCTAACCGGCAGAAGGGCATCGAAGGCGACAAGGGACTTCCACCAGAGGCCACGAGCCACGCGATCGACGAGTATTTGGCGGTCCTTGACGATGCCGCGTTCGGCGCGGCGACCGAAGTCACGCCCAAATTCGTGTCGCCCTCCGACCCGGCGGCGCGCTGGACAGGGGCTCACGGTGGTCAAGCCTTCTTCGCCTACTCGACCAATTATTTGGTCGATGTCGAGCACGCGATCATTGTCGATGTCGAGGCGACCACGGCAATCCGGCAGGCCGAGGTTTTGGCCGCCAAGCGCATGATTGAGCGCTCACGCGAACGGTTTGACCTCTACCCGAGCCGGCTGCTCGGGGACAGCGCCTATGGTTCGGCCGAGATGCTCGGATGGCTGCTGTATGAGCAAGGAATTGAGCCGCACGTAACTGTGTTCGACAGATCGGCGCGTACGGACGGGACCTTCTCGCGCGAGAACTTCACCTATGATCATGCCGGAGACGTCTACCGCTGTCCCGGCGGCAAAATACTCACCACGACTGGTGCGCCGGTGAACGACGACGCTACGATGCTTTACGGGGCCAGCAAGCGCGATTGCGATCGATGTGCATTGAAGGCGCGATGCTGCCCAAAGCAATCGGCGCGCAGGGTGCCTCGCTCGATTTACGAGGGCGCTCGCGACATGGCCCGTCAAATTGCAAGATCGTGGGAAGGCCGCACCTCACGTCGGCTGCGCAAGAAGATCGAGATGCTGTTTGCGCACCTCAAGCGCATACTCAAGCTCGATCGCCTGCGATTACGCGGGCCGAACGGTGCGCGTGATGAGTTCATCCTCGCAGCAACGGCCCAAAACCTTCGAAAGATGGCCACTCTGATCCCGATGAATATCCTGAAACCCGCATGAGATGGGCGGACCAGCTTGGTCGAAAGATTGGATCGGCTTTTACAACGAACTACTGTCGGCCTTTTTCAACGGAATCGGTCAAAAAACGACATCGCAGGGTGATCGGCACATGTCCGCTCTACCGCAAAATTCGGACATCACAGATTTTATGGGTACACGTCCTACCCCCCGGTTTTTACGCGCGCTTTGGATAATGTTGGGTCAGCGCGATCTGCTGATCGGCGTGCTGAAGCTGTTGCGCAATTTCAGTACGCTTTTCTTCGCTGATGTGCTGGAGCTGCCTGAGCCGCTGGCCAGCCTTGTGGCGAAGCATTTCAGTCGTCCTCCGGGCCTGTTACCTCCACCGACGCGCCGGGTTGCTCTGCCTCGGCCCAATGAGGGCCGAGGGGATGGTTGGAATGGGAAAGGCGTCCGCACGACCGGGACCTGACCGGACGACATCCTTAAGCGCCAAGGTTGAAGTTGTATCTCTTGAAGGCGTGGGGATGGACGCGGTCTAGATAAGATCGCCTCATCGCATCCCACGCTCCCAGCATTATCTCTAAGATAAGGTGTAGGAGGATCATCTAGCACCTAATCCGCTATAATCACGGTCGGCTCTGTGACTGCGTGCGGACCCCACATGAAGCTCTGTTGAGCCTCTGTCTGGTCTTCTGCGGGTGTCTGGCCTTCTGCGGGCTTCGTCAGTTTGCTCAACGTGACCTTCAGCGCCGCTGCGATTGCAGCAAGGTCCGCTGCGGAAGCGTGGATGGCGTCAAGCTGGTCTAACATCAGATCGTAGTCAGTCATCAGAGTTCCTTCCATTCTGTACCGCCAAGTAGTTGGCGGTGTCCTGCCCTCCAGTCATTTGGTGCAGTGCAACATAATCCGTACAGCGGTTCCATGAAGTAGGTAATCACCCTTATTGCGGGAACCAGCGCCAAGGGCCGGGACGGGACTAAGCGTGGAGGGGCGGTTCCAGGTTTCTGTGCATAACCGGGGGAGGGCACCGGAAACCCAAGTCTGGGCGAAGAAGAACCTATAAAAGCGTAATGATTACAACATGTTGGGCCATTGGCCAAGGACACGCCGCAGCTGGCGGCGGTTCGCTAACCGGCCGCGGCTAGGGCGAGCGTTGCTGCTTCCCGCATCACGGCTTCTGCCTCGCGCGTGGGCTTTCCTGGCGCATCGTTGAGCAACAGCGCCGCATGGTCGCGGCGCATCCAGTCCGCGCCTTTGGCCGCCCGCACAAGTATGCGAATCGGAGCGCCATCCGCGCGCGGAAGAACCGGCAGCACGCCGACATCGCCGAACTGAGGCCGAACGGCGGCAAGCACGTGATCGAGGTCGTCGGCGCGCCAGATCAAGGTGAGCACGCCTTTTTCCCGCAGCACACGCGCTGCGCTGTCGGTCCAACGCCGCAGGAGGCCGACGCCGGCGACATGTGCGTCCCGCCGCTTCGGATCGGGCGAGACGTTGTGGCGGCGTGGGTCATTGAACGGCGGGTTCATCAAGACGCGATCCGCGGGCTTCGCGGCGCGGAGGTCCAGTTGCTCCACATTGCCGGCGATGACGCGCACGCGATCCGCAAGTCCGTTGCGGGCAGTGTTCTCCTGCGCGAGGGCGGCGAGATCGGAGTCGATTTCGACCAACGTGACCATCATCGTCGGTTCGCGTAGCGCAAGTGCAAGTCCTGCTGCGCCGACGCCGGCGCCGAATTCAATCGCGTGTTCGCCTGGGTTCGCGGCGGTCGCCGCCGCAAGCAGGATCGCATCATGTCCCACCCGATGCCCGCGCAGCGGCTGCCGCAATATCAGCCGGCCGCCGAGAACTGCATCCTCGCTCGTCGCGAGAGGCATCAGCGCCGGTCCGGGCGCAATTCGTGGGCAAGGCCCGCTTCGGTTAGCAGGCGGCGCGCGCGGATCACGTCTTCTTCCGCTACCAGCACCCGGCGCGGAAGGATGCCGAGCGAGCCTTCCAGCACGCTCATGTTCTGGTCGAGCACCATGTGATGGATGCGCGCGCCGTCGAGCAGCGCGCCCACAGCCGAGACTAGCACCGCATCGTTGGTGCGCACGATTTCCCGCATGAACGCCCTCACAGCCTCGAACGCGACGCTAAGCCATACGCACGGGAATGGCAAAACCCGGCCGGTCGCCGCCATGCAACCGGAAGCCGAACAAAATGTTGATGAAAGTCATGGTGTTGCCCGCGTGCATGCGCCAACTCCGCGGGGCTTGCCTTCCGCACCGCAATTGTCGCACTGCTTCAACAACGCGCATGTGAAGCGCGGTGGACTTGTGGCGCTTTCGCGCGATTTCTATCCTGCACGGTGTGCATAAAGGGAGTTGAGTTTGGCCGTCATTGTCCCGTTCGAAAATCCCAGACCCACGACGCTCGATCGTCTGGTGGACCTGGTCGCAACCGATATGGAGCGCGTGAACACGGCGATCCTCGCGCGCACGGGATCGCAGGTCACGATGATTCCGGAGGTGGCAAACCATCTAATCTCGTCGGGCGGCAAGCGGCTGCGGCCGATGCTGACCATCGCGATGGCGAAGCTCGCGGGCTACGGCGGCGACGGACACATCAAGCTTGCGGCCGCGGTCGAGTTCATGCACACCGCCACACTGTTGCACGACGACGTCGTCGACGAGAGCGACATGCGGCGCGGCAAGCTCGCCGCGCGCATGTTGTGGGGCAATGAAGCGAGCGTGCTCGTAGGCGACTTTCTGCTCGGTCAGGCCTTCAAAATGATGGTCGAGGTCGGCAATCTGCACGCCTTGGAAATTTTATCGTCGGCCGCGACCGTCATCGCCGAAGGCGAAGTGATGCAGCTCGGCACGGCGAAGAATACGGCCACGAACGAAGACGAATATCTCGCGGTCATCCGCGGCAAGACGGCTGAATTATTTGCGGCCGCCTGCGAAGTCGGCCCCGCGCTCGCCAGCAAGGACAAGGCGCAGCAGGCCGCGTGCCGCTCATTCGGCATGAACCTCGGTATCGCTTTTCAATTGATCGACGACGCGCTCGATTACGGCGGCAAATCCGCCAAGCTTGGCAAGAATGTCGGCGACGATTTCCGCGAAGGTAAGGTCACGCTTCCCGTCGTGCTGTCGTTCCGGCGCGGCAGCGAACAGGAGCGCGCGTTCTGGAATCGCACGCTCGGCGAGGGCAAGGTCGAGGAGGGCGATCTCGACACAGCACTTGCGTTGTTGGCGAAGCATCACGCGATCGAGGATACGGTCGGCCGTGCCCGACACTACGGCGCGATCGCAAAGGACGCGCTCGCGCTGGTGGCGGATTCGCCAATGAAGCAGGCGCTGGAAGAGGCGGTCGACTTTTGTATCGCGCGCGCGTTCTGATCTCGCTCAGTGAAAGTCCACGGCCGATCCGGTCTTCGGATCGCGCATCAATTGCAGGCGGATGAACGGGTCGGGATCCTGCCCGACATAGCGGCCGTATTGGTAGACCGGCGGTGCGCAACCGTTAGGTCCCGGTGGCGGACCGCCGCCGAACAGATTGCCCCATGAGAACGTGACCGGCCGGTCGATGCATTGCGCCGGCGCGCGCTTGAGGTGGTTCTTGGTGCGCGCGTCGCTCGCGCCGGACGTGGCGGTCACTGCCGCGAGCGTGATGACAAGCCACCCGATCTTCATGCCGTTCCCCTTGCCGCGACAGGCGGTGGACACGCGACAGTTCCTCCCAAATGCGGCGATTTGCAAGCCGCAATCCGCCAGCGGCCTGAAAGTCAGCGCAGTGTGGCGGACGCGATCCACCAGCTCGGTTGCGCGAGCCCGAGCCTTTCGACGGCATTATTTGCGGCCTCCGCCGAGTCGAACAGAGCGAAACAGGTCGAGCCCGAGCCCGACATGCGCGCGAGTTGCGCGCCCGGAAGCGCCGCGATCACATCGAGCACCTCGCCGATCACCGGCACGCAGGCAATCGCAGGGACGGTCAGATCGTTGCCATGGGCCCGGAGATAGCCGAGCAGATTGTCCCGCGGGGGGGCACCCAGAGGTTCTCTGCTGTCGTGCATTCCGGCAAAAGCGGCGAAGACTTTGCGTGTTTCGGTCGGCACACGCGGATTGACCAGCAGGGTAGGGAGCGCAGGCAGAGCGAACGGCGCCGACAAAATCTCGCCGATGCCGCGCATGATGCGCGCACGTGGTTCGACGCAGACCGGCACGTCGGCGCCGACGGCGACCGCAGCCTCGGCCAGCCGCGGGTCGTCAAGCGCGATACCGTTCGCGCGGGCGAGCAGCCGCAGTGCGGCGGCCGCATCGCTCGAGCCTCCGCCCATTCCGGCCGCGACGGGCAAATTCTTCTCCAGACGGAATCGTCCCGCTTTCAGACCAGAGATGCCGGCGCTGAATTTGCGTACCGCCTTGAGCACGAGATTGTCGTTCGTCGCGCCGCATGCCGCCGCAAACGGTCCGGTGACCTCGAGGCTCGTCTCCGGTTCGGGAATGAGCGTCAGGCGATCGGCGAGATCGGCGAAAACGACGAGGCTTTCCAGTTCGTGATAGCCGTCAGCGCGGCGCCCGACGATGCGCAGCGTGAGATTGATCTTCGCGGGCGCGAGGTCGCTGAGCGTCACGGCGATTTCGTCGGCTCAACCGGAGGCCAATCAGCCTCCGTTGCCCTCTTTCTTTATTTCCGGCGCCTTGTTGGCCTGCGACGAGGTCTCCGGCTCCGGCAGACCGTCCTTCAGCTTTGCCTCGATTTTGGGCAGGTCTTCCGGCTCGGGCTTCAGATCGCGCGCATGCGCCCACTGGAAGCGCGCTTCGAGCTGACGCCCGACCTTCCAGTACGCGTCACCCAAGTGGTCGTTGATCGTCGGATCCTCCGGCTTGAGCTCGATCGCGTGCTCGAGGTTCTTCACCGCCTCGTCGTACTGGCCGAGCTTGAAATAGGCCCAGCCAAGCGAGTCGACGATGTAGCCGTCATCCGGCTTCTGCTGCACGGCATTCTTGATCATGGACATGCCCTCGTCGAGGTTCACGCCCTGATCGATCCACGAATAGCCGAGATAATTCAGTACCTGCGGTTGGTCGGGATAAAGCTCCAGCGCCTTCTTCAGGTCGGCTTCCGCCTTCGGCCACTGATGCGAGCGCTCGTAACACATGCCGCGGAAATAGAAGAGCATCCAGTTCGACTTGTCGGGCTTGCCGACCAGTTCGACGCCCTTGGAATAGACGTCCGCGCATTCGGCGAACTTCTTGTGCGAGCGCAATACGCCGCCGAGCGCGAGCACGGCCTCGAGGTCGTCGGGCCGCTCTTTGACCAAGTCCTGCAGCTTCTTCTCCGACTCCACGGTGCGCTCGAGCGCGTCAAGGTCGGTCGCCATCTGGATCGCGGCGTTGCGGTGCAGTGGCGACGCCGCCGGAATGCGCTCGTAGGCCTTGATCGCCAGCTCCGGCTTCTTCAGCGATTCGTACAAATCGGCGAGCGAGAGCAGCGCGAGCGGATGATCCGGCGACAGGTGCAGCGCGAGCTGCAGGTAGACGAGGCCAAGGTCCTCGCCCCCGCGCCGCCCGAGAGAGGCGCCAAGGCCGTACAGCGCTTCCGCGCCGCCGGCTGACGCCGAGGTAACGAGCTGCGGCAGCTTCTCGCCTTTTTTCAACTTCTCGATCGCATCCACGATCAGCGGATGCCGCGGCATGCCCTGATCGAGCTTCTCGAAGATCGCAAGCGCTTCTTTCGGCGAGCGGTTGCGCGACAGCCAGCTTCCGTAGGCTTCAACCACGCGCGGCGCCGACGTGTCGACCTTGTACGCTTGCTCCAGCCGCTTGCCAGCTTCCGTCTGTTGGCCGGCGGCATCGAGGATCATGCCCGCATGCAGGTCCTTGAAGATGCCGTACCAGTCCGGTCCCTGCAGCTTGTCGATAGTGGCGACGGCTTTCTTCGCATCGCCGGAGCCGAATTCGGACCAGGCGATCAGCAACGTCGCAGTAAGATCGGTGATCGGACCGCGCACGGATTTGGTGAGGTCGCGGTAGGCGGGAGCGTACTGTTTACGCTTGATGTCGTTCACGCCGAGCACGAGCCGCGCGACACGGTCAGTACTGTCGGCCTTGGCGACGCGTTCGGCAAACTTCACCGCTTCGTCGATATTGCCGCCGACCAGCAGCGACAGGAACGCGCGGTCAAGCAATTCGCCGTTCTTCGGATCCTGCTTGAGCGCGGCGCGATAGTAGGCGGCAGCCGCAAGCGCATCGCGCTCGAGCCCGGCATGCCGGGCTGCGAGGTAGCTGCCCGACGCGGTGATGCCGGAGAGGTCTTGCGGCATCCCGTTCGGCTGAGCAGCAAGCTCGATCGGTGCCGCGGCAAGAAAACCGGCGAGCGCGGTTCCCGCGATCAAGCGGGACAGAATCGTTCGTGTCACGAATCGAAGCTCCAAGATGCGGCTTTCCGCGCCCAGCGCGCTAAGCCGAAGATTCGGCGGAGAATGGCCTTTTTGCGCTGTAGTCGCAAGAACGGCCCGCCGCGTGCGTTCGCGTGAGAATGAGAGGCGTGGTGTGGCAGGATCGTGGCGTTTGCAGTGCGCTGTTGATTAATTTCGCGCGACCGATTTGGCAGGAAAACAGGCGCATTTCTATGCTTTCGCTGGGAAAATCATGCATGTGGTCGTGGCGTGCGCGTAAAGACGGCCTTGTGTGTCCTTGAGGTCGCCTTCGGAGGTCGCCACCGTGCGGCCGCGATAGATGATACGGCCTTCCGCGCGTACCGGGCCCGTATCTTCTGTGAGCGCGCGGACGAGATTGAGCTTCAATTCGAGCGTGGTCCAAGCCTCGCCCGCCTGCATCGTCGAGAAGATCGCGCAAGCGAGCGCGGAATCGAGTAGCGTTGCGGCAAAGCCGCCATGCACCGTGCCGATCGGATTGTAGTGTTCGTAGCGCGGTTCACCCTCGAACACCGCGCGTCCGTTCGCAACCTCGACGAGATGGAAGCCGATCGTCTTGCACATCGGCGCGTGTGGGTGGCATCCCTCGATGATACCTTGCAAGAAGTCGATGCCGTTGTGCCTGGTCAGTTCTTCCAGGCTGACCACACCATATTGCCTGCCTACCATGTTGTCCCCGCCGACGGAGAGGCAGTGTAGCGTGCAGCGCTAGTCGAGGTCGATGCGGAACGGATGGCCTTCGGTCGCCAGCTCGCCCCGGCCGATGCTCTCGACCGCGCGGATCATTCGGCCTTGGCGTTTGAGCAGCCGGTCGGCGATCGACACGATTCGTGGATTCGGATACGCGGTCGGCGAGGCGCTGCGGATCGCGCGCGCGATCTGCGCCTCGTCGCGCTCCGGATTGAGCGCGCAGGCCGCTGTGAAGGCTGCAGCGCTCGACCGGCTGATCCCGGCGAAGCAGTGCACCACCATCGGCGCGGCGCGGTCCCAGCTCTTGGCGAACCCGATCAGCCGGCTGACGTGGTCTTCCGCCGGCGCGGTGTAGCCGGCCTGCTCGTCTACGATGTCGTCGACCGCGAGCACGAGATGATTTTGTTCGAGTATGTGGGCCGGACGCTGCACGCGGTCGATGAGGCGCAGAAGCGTGACGATGTGGCGCGCGCGCGTCTCTTCGACGGTCGCATACAGGCGGGCGAGCGAGCAGACGTGGATCATGGCGCGTATATGGTGAGGCGATGCGTCAACTCTGTGGCGCTGAGGCCGCGGCGCGCAACAATTGCTCGATGCGCTCGACCAGCCGCCGCTCTGCGGTTCCGGCCGGCCAGGGGGTGAGGTAATCGCGCTCGATCGCGGCGGACACCTTGGGCGGCTGACCGAAGAATTTCCGCGCTTCCTCTTCGGCGAAACCAGCAAGCCGCGTGGCTTCCAGATAGGCAGCCTGCCGGTCGGCGGTCTTGATCAGCGCCGTCGTTTCTTCCGGCAACCTCGACGGCAGGCCGAAGCGCAGGTGAATCGCTCCAAGCAGCCGGTTTTCGACCGCCTTGTAGCTGTCGCCGATCACCGCCTTGAACGGCGAGATCATGTCGCCGATCACGTATTCCGGCGCGTCATGCAGCAGGAGGGCAAGCCGAGTGCGCGAATCCAGACGCGGCTGTTTTGCGCGCGCGAGCGCTTCCACCAGCAGCACGTGCTGCGCGACCGAAAAGATGTGATCACCGCTGGTCTGGCCGTTCCAGCGCGCGACGCGCGCGAGGCCATGCGCAATGTCGTCCAGTTCGACGTCGAGCGGCGAGGGGTCGAGCAGGTCGAGCCTGCGTCCCGACAGCATGCGCTGCCATGCGCGGGCCTTGCTCATTTTGAATGCGCGGCGAGCGCCGCATGCCGATGACAGGAGACGAGATGATCGTTGACCATGCCGACCGCCTGCATGAAGGCATAAACGATGGTCGGGCCGACAAATTTAAATCCGCGTGCCGACAGTTCTTTTGACATCCTGCGCGAGACCTCGGTTTCGGCCGGGACCTGGCTCATCGACTTGAACCGATTCACCTTCGGCCGGCCATCGACGAAATCCCACAACAGTGCGGAGAAGCCGGGTCCGTTGTACATGACGTCCAGATAGGCGCGCGCGGAGGTGACCGTGCCTTCGATCTTGGCGCGATTGCGCACGATGCCGGCATCCTGCATGAATTTTTCGATTTTTGCCGGCCGGTAGCGTGCGATCTTCTCCGGCTCGAAGCCGTCGAAAGCTTTTCTGAAATGCTCCCGCTTGCGCAGGATGGTGATCCAGGACAGACCCGCCTGGAATCCGTCGAGGATCAGCTTTTCGAACAACGCGCGGTCGTCATATTCAGGCACGCCCCATTCCTCGTCGTGATACGAAACGTAAAGCGGGTCCTGCTTCGGCCAGGGGCAGCGGACGAGCTGATCGCTGTGCACGCCGGCGCCGCTCATGCGCCAGCCTCCAGCGGCCATTCGAATTTCGCCCAATCGGGTTTGACCGGGTGGACTGGGATTCCGCCTGCGGTGAGTGGCGTACCGGCCGCGCGGGCGTCCGCGGCGCGGTCGAGCCGCAGCAGAGCAAGGCCCCGTCTTTTTACCGCCGAGCCGAGCATGCCGATCTCCTTATCGCCGGCCATCACCGGCAGGCCCGCCATCGGCGTAAGCTCGTCATAGACGACGGGCACGACGCGGCTCCGCGCGCTCGAGCGATGCTGCACGCGCGAGACGACTTCCTGCCCGACGTAACAGCCTTTGTCGAAATCGACGCCGGCCAGCTGATCCATATCGGCTTCGTGCGGGAAGGTGTCGCCGTACGTAAAATCCCTGCCGCCGCGCGGCACGCCGAGCGCGATGCGATGCGCGTCATAGGCCTGCTCGTCCGTGAGCGTCGCACCGAGGTCTGCGACCGCATCCGCGACTCCAGCCGCCGGGAGGATCGCACGCATGCCGAGCTGCGGCAGCCTCGGGTCTGGGTAGCACAGCGCGTGCTGGCTCTCGCCTGCGCCGTCCCAGACGGCGATCACGCCGAGCGCGCTGGAAAGGTCTTCGACCGTAATCTTTGCCCGCAGACGGTAGAACACGAGTTTCTGGGTGAGCATGCCGGCCAGCGCGCGCGGGCAGTCGAGGAAGAATCCGCCGCCGTCTGCAGCCTCGGCCTCCGTCACGATGAAATCGACTACGATCTTGCCCTGCGGCGTGAGCAGCGCGCCGAAGCGCGGCCGCGCCGGTGCGACCTTGTGCATGTCGCAGGTGACCAGCCCCTGCAGGAAACTGCGGGCGGTTTCGCCGGCGATCTTCACCACGCTGCGGTCGGAGAGAAGTGCTGCCTTCATGCTCTGTGTTCCAAACCGAACCCCCGACGCGAAGCTAGGCGCTATATGTGCACCGTCCAAGTCGCCGGTTCGGTGCGGTACCGCACCAATCACGCCGAATGACACGATTTTCAACAGTTTGTCGTCCCAAATTGATGCTGTGGATTTGTAATCCAAACGTAAACCGCTATCCGTATCCCAACACCTCTACGGTGCCGAGTCATGGCGCGGGGATAAGACGGATGAGCGAGGAGTTGCTTTCGCTGCGGATGCTGCTGCTCGGCGCATAGAAAAGCGAGAGCGCGCTTTGGGCGCAAGGCACGGCGAGCGCCGCGGTGCCGATCGTGTTCTGCACACACGATCCCGAGTACTTGGCCATGCCGAAGGGCGGCGTGGGCATCTTTCTCATCAATGCGAGCCTCTCGCCGTCGGCCATGACCGCGATCGTGCAGGCGGCACGCAGCCTTCGGCCGGCGCCACTGGTTGTGGTCTGTGGTGGATCACAGTCGTATCGCCCTTCGGGTGTCGACAGCATCATTCCCCGTCCGGCCGCTGTCGACGACGCGCGACGGCTGACCGAACTCTGCATCCGTGCAACACTGCCGAGGCGGGTGCTGATCGTGGACGACTCCTCGACGATGCGGTGCATCGTCAAGAAGATACTGTCGGCGAGCTGTTTCTGTCTGGAGGTGGAAGAGAGTCGGACGGACCTTCGGCGCTGCAGCAGGTGCGCGCGGGGCGGTTCGGACTAGTCTTCGTCGATTACAACATGCCAGGTTTCAACGGGCTCGTTACGCTCAAGGAAATTCGGCGACAGCACAGAAGAGTGGCCGTCGTGATGATCATGTCGAGTCTCGACGCGGCGCTTACGGACCGGGCGCTCGGCGCCGGCGCCTTCGCATTTTTGAAGAAGCCGTTCTATCCGGCCGACATCGACGGCCTGAACGGCTGACTACTGGCGTGCCTGCTCGAGACTGAATTCGCCGTTACGGATCCGGGCGGCAAGTCCGTTGGCGAATGTGGCCGCGGCATCCTCGCCGTAGGTGGTGACGAGTTCGGCCAGCGCGGCGAAGAGGCAGGCTTGCGCCAGGCAGTCGCCATCGACGCCGTCGAGGCGGGCCTCCGCCCAAGCTTCCTGCAAGTAGCTGAGCGCGATGCGCTTCTGCTCGTAATCGGTCACGGACTCGCGCGCTCGCATTGAAGGCTCTGGTCTGACCATTGTCGCCCTGCTTTTCCGAGGCGCAGCGCGCCTCAAGCCCGCCGAAAGAATTAGCACGCGCTCGGCGCGACTTCAGGGGCACAATGAAGAAAAGGTTAATATCCACGCTCAGTTTGCGTAGCGCGCAGTGATATCGCGGGAAATCCGGGCACCTTCCTGTAAATAACGCCGGATCACCAGATCGGCGGCCGGCGTGCAGTTCCGGTAAGTCTGCTGGAAACCGCGGTAGCCGCGATTGTAGTTGGCCACGATTCGCCGCCGGCGTTCGCCATTCGGGGCTTCCGCCTCCAGCAATGCCTGCATTTGATCACGCCATTTCTGGCCGTCCTTCCCATTGCACAGCGTCCGCAGGTACTGCAGCGCGCCAAGGATTTCGGCGAGCCGATGAAGGTCCGCGTCGTAGGGCGCTGCCGGCTCGGAAGCCCCCGGGCCTGCATCCTGCGCCGCGAGCGGGCTCGCGAGCAGCGTCAGCACGGTTAATGCGGTCAGAAATTTCCGAAGAATGATGATCACACTGCACCTATGCGCCGCACGAGCATCGATCGCAAGCGTCAGGACGGCATTCGTTCTGCCGCGGCGGTGATGATGGCGCTCAGACCTTCCGTCGTGTTCAGGCCCGCCACGTCAGCCGGTGCCAGCCAGCGATGATCGTCGAGCTCGTCATTCAGGACGACGTCGCCGGACACCCAACGCGAGGCAAAACAAAGAATCACGAAATGCCGCTCGGTGCGGTCGTCGGCCGCGCGCGAAATTACCTCACGATGTCCGGCGAGCGTGACAGGCGCAATGACGAGGCCTGTTTCTTCTAGCACTTCACGTGCGATCGCTTCCGTCAGCGTCTCGCCGGCTTCGACGACGCCACCTGGCAAAGTGTAGGTGCCGAGTGCCGGCCGTCGCGCCCGCCGCACCAGCAGGACCTTGCCGCCGCGAAAGATTGCGGCGCTGACGGCTAGGATCGGACGCGCTGGAAAAATGCGATCGTCGGTCAAAGATGTACTCCTTGTACGCGCTGAAAAAGGCGGATATCGCGAAGCCATGTGTGGCCGCTATACCATCACATCCGCGCCGGAGGCGATCCGCGCGCTCTTCCGCTATGAGGAAGAGCCGCAATTTCCGGCCCGCTACAATATCGCGCCCACTCAGCCGATCCCGGTGATCCGGTTCCTCGACGGCAAGCGGCATTTCGCCCTGGTGCGGTGGGGCCTCCTCCCATCCTGGGTGAAGGACCCGGCAGCATTCAGCCTGCTGATCAATGCGCGCGGAGAATCGGTTTGCCAGAAGCCCGCGTTCCGTGCCGCGATGAAACACCGGCGCTGCCTGATCCCGGCGGACGGGTTTTACGAATGGCAGGCGGGCCCGCGCGGTAAGCAGCCGTTCTACGTCCGCGCTAAGTCGGGGCAACTGCTCGCCTTTGCCGGCGTGTGGGAAACGTGGACGGGGCCGAACGGCGAAGAATTGGATACGGCCGCAATCGTGACGACGCGTGCCAATCGCACACTCTCGCCGCTGCACGACCGGATGCCAGTCATTATTCCGCCCGATGCGTTCGACCTCTGGCTGAACTGCCTGGATGTCGATGCGCACACGGCCGAGGCGCTGATCATGCCGGCGCCTGACTATCAGCTGGAGTTCTGGCCGGTGTCGGCGCAGGTCAATCGCACCGCGAACGACAATCCGAAGCTGGTGGATGCGATCGTGCCGGGTGCGGAGCCCAAACCGCAGCAGCCCGCCGCGAACCCAAGGCCGAAGCGTGCGAAAGACGACGGGCAGGGGGCATTATTCTGATCCGGCCCGGAACCTCTGGCCGCATCCTGCATCCAACGTGGCATCGGAGGTCACGCGAGTGACAGCACAGCCGCTCAGCCCTGCCAAAATCTACGCGCAAGCCGAATTGGATGCGCTTGGCGACGAGGCGCTGGTAGAACTCGTGCGTGGCCGCAGCGAGCTTGCCGTGCGCACACTAACGCGGCGCTACAACCGCCGGCTCTTCAGAATTGCCCGCAGCGTGCTGTGCAACGGCGCGGAGGCGGAAGACGTCGTGCAGGAGTCCTGGGTGCGCGCCTTTGCGGGGCTCGACGGGTTCCGCGGCGAATCCGCTTTCGCGACATGGCTCACGCGCATCGCGATCAACGAGGCGCTCGGCCGCAAGCGCCGCCTGCGTCCAACCGTCGATTGGGAGACCTACAGCGAGAACAAGCGCGAGGCCGAGATCATTCAATTTCCAGCCTCGGCGGTGACCGGCGATCCGGAGCGAACAATAGCGCGCAGCGAAATTCGAGAGGTGCTGGAACGGTCGATCGACGATCTGCCCGAAACGTTTCGCGGTGTGTTCGTGGCGCGGATCGTAGAAGGCATGTCGGTGGAGGAGACGGCAGAGCTGTTCGGACTGAAGCCGGAGACGGTGAAGACGCGGCTGCACCGCGCGCGCAATCTCCTGCGCGACGCACTCGACCGGCAGCTCGGGTCCTCGCTGACCGAAACCTTTCCGTTCGACGGCGCACTTTGCGAACGCGTGACCGACCGCGTTATCGAGCGGCTCAAGCAACTGCCCTAGCGGGAACCTCCCGCCGTTTGCTGCATCCAATTCTCTGCCGATGCAGCGTTCCGGCTTACGGCCGACATCAAGGGAGATTCTCGATGCGTATTCATCTTTGCGCGGCCCTGGCCGCACTGTGCTTGTCGCCGCTTGCCGCGTCGGCGCAGGACGCCAAACCCACCGACCTGCAGATCGCGCACATCGCCTACACAGCCGGGCAGATCGATATCGACGCCGCCAAGCAGGCGCTGAAGAAATCGAAGAACAAAGAGGTGCGCGCCTTCGCCGACGATATGGTCAAGGACCACGCCGCAGTGAACAAGCAGGCGCTTGCGCTGGTTAGAAAGTTAAAAGTCACGCCGCAGGACAATCCGACCAGCCAGGCCTTGAGCAAGCAGGCGGCCGCCAAGCGCGCGGAGCTCGAGAAATTGAACGGCGCCGCGTTCGACAAGGCCTATGTCGACAACGAGGTCGCCTACCATAAGACGGTGAACAGCGCGCTCGAAACGCGGCTCATTCCATCTGCGCAAAACGGCGAGCTGAAGTCGCTGCTGCAGACCGGCCTGAAGATCTTTCAGGGCCACGAGCAGCATGCCGAGCACGTCGACGCCGCACTGAAGTAATCGGGAGAAACGCCATGCAGCCGGGACGGACCGCCATCATCGCCGCTCTTTTGTGCGGGTTCTGCGCCGTCCCGGCGGAGGCGGCCACCATCGAAGTGGTCGTCGACAAACTCGTGTTCACGCCGGCCGAGATCAATGCGAAGGTCGGCGACACGATCGAGTGGGACAACAAGGACATCCTGCAGCACACCGCGACGGCGACGAACGGCACCTGGAACGTGCTTCTGGCGGCGCACAAGAAGGGCAGCTTCGTCGCCAAGCAGGCCGGCACGTTTGAATATTTTTGCAAATTTCATCCGAACATGAAGGGCCAGCTGACCGTCACGCCGTAGCAGGCTCTGGTCAGAAGCGGACCTCCTGCGCCCATCCCCTTCCATCCGCTTAATACCCGGGACTCGGTACCACGGCTGACCCATTCGGCGCAGGCCGACGAGGTCCAAGGATTTCAGGGTCTCATTCTCTGCTATGCGAATTTTCTAAAACCGCTTGCATTTTCCACAAAGCTCGCCTGACCATACGCCCCGCCGAGCTCGAACGCCATTTTCGAACGACTGCCGAGCATGTGCCTTCCGCCCTTCGGCACACGCCGCACACAACGGACAGGGCGCAACAAACAGCAAGCGGCGCATGGCCGGACACGCAGAAAGGGAGGAAACCAATGTCGCTGACATCGCGAGTGAAAGCGGGATTCCTGGGGTTTCTGTTGATGGCGTCGCCTGCGCTTGCGGCCGATCCTATCAAAGTGGGGTTTAGCCTTGGCCTGACGGGCGCCAACGCGCCGAATGGAGGACAGCTTCTGCTGGCGCTGGAGATCTGGCGCGACGATCTCAATGCAAAAGGCGGACTGCTCGGACGCCCGGTCGAGATTGTCTACTACGACGACCAGACCAACCCGTCGAACGAGACGACGATCTATTCCAAGCTGATCAACGTGGACAAAGTGGACCTTCTGCTTGGTCCCTATGGCACGAACCAGATCAGCGCTGCACTGCCGACGCTGGCGCAACGGAACATGACCACGATCGGAATGCTGGGGACGGCCGCCAACGCCGGTATCCATTATAAGAACTACTTCTCCATGATCCCGCTCGGTCCGGACCCAAAACGCGAATTCTCGCGTGGCTTCTTCGCGGTCGCGGTGGAGCAGACTCCAAAACCGACGACGGTCGCGATTGTTGGCAATGACGCCGAGTTCGGCAAGAACTCGACCGATGGCGCGCGCGAGAACGCGAAGGCGGCTGGGCTGAAGATCGTATACGACGAGCGTTATCCGCCTATGACCGCCGATCTCACGCCCGTCGCTCGCGCGGTCAAGGCGACAAATCCGGACATCGTGTTTGTCGCGGCTTACCCGCCGGACACCGTCTCCTTCGTTCACGCCGCCCACGAGGTCGGCCTGCAGCCGAAGATGATGGGCGGCACCATGATCGGGCTGCTCGCCACTCCGCTGAAGCTGAAGATGGGCCCGGAGATGAACGGCTACGTCAACAATGCGGAAGTCTTCGTCCCGATTCCGACGTTCAATTTCCCCGGCGTCAAGGACGTGCTTGCGAAGTATCGCGAGCAGGCAAAAGGACGGGGAATCGATCCATTCGGCTACAACTTCGCGCCTTACGGTTATGCGGCGGGTCAGGTGCTCGCCCAAGCGGTCGAAGCGACGAAGAGCCTCGATCACGGCAAGCTCGCGGATTATATGCACGCGCACGAGTTCGATACCGTCGTCGGAAAGCTGAACTTCGGCAAAGACGGCGAATGGGCCACGCCGCGAATGGTCGTTACTCAGTGGCAGGGTCTGAAGGAGCACAGCCTCGACGAACTGAACGATCCGAAGAAGTGGGTTGTGGTCTGGCCGAAAGAACACAGGACCGGCGACCTGCTGTACCCGTTCAGCCAGGCGAAATAGAAGGAAGCGCCCTATCGAGCACCGTTTCGGCGCCGCTCGGCGCGGTGCGTCTGCCGGTGCTGGGTCTGATGCACGGCCTTATTTAGCAATGTCAATTTTGCTGGAGCGTTAGCGCTTCCCGCCACACGACCTGGGCCTGAGCGTCACAGCACCTTGCCCGGATTCAAAATCCCGTTCGGATCGAGCATTGTCTTCAAATCCCGCATCAGATCCATCGCGACCGGGTCTTTGTACTCCGACAGGATGTCGCGCTTCATCACGCCGACGCCGTGCTCGGCCGAGATGGAGCCGCCGTATTTCTTCACCACAGCGAACACCACCTTGTTCACGTCGCCCCAGCGCGCGAGGAATTGCGCCTTGTCCGCGCCGACCGGCTGGTTGACGTTGTAATGGATGTTACCATCGCCGACGTGGCCGAAAGGCATCGGCCGCGCGCCGGGGATCAGTTCGACCACCGCGGCATTGGCCTCCTCGATGAAGGCGGGAATCGCCGCGATCGGCACCGAGATGTCATGCTTGATAGAGCCGCCGAGATGGCGCTGCACCTCGCCGAACATTTCGCGGATGCGCCAGAACGACTTCGCCTGATCTAGGCTTTCGGCGATGGTGGCGTCGAGAACGAGCCCGCGCTCCATCCCTACGGACAGAATCTCCTCCATCGTTTCGCGCAGTCCCAAACGCTGCTGCGACGACAATTCGATCAGCGCATACCAGGGATAAGGCTTCACCAGCGGATCACGGCTCGCCGAGTCGAGCTTGACGACGGCTTCCACGCCGTCCCGCAACATCATCTCGAACGAGGTGACGTCGCCGCCCGAACGCTCCATCGCAACGCCAAGCAGATCGACAGCCGCCTGCGGCGACGTCACGCCGGCGAACGCCGTCTCCATGGAGCGCGGCCGCGGGACGAGCTTGAGAACGGCGGCCGTAATGATGCCGAGCGTGCCTTCTGAGCCGATGAACAAATCGCGCAGGTCGTAACCGGTGTTGTCCTTCTTGAGCTTGTTGAGCGCATTGAGCACGCGGCCGTCGGCGAGCACGACCTCGAGGCCGACCGCATGCGAACGCGAAATGCCATGCGCCACCGCGGCGACTCCTCCGGCATTCGTAGAGAGGTTACCACCGATGGTGCAGGTGCCCTCCGACGGAAGGAGTTGCGGATAGAGCCTGCCGGCGTTCGCCGCCGCTTCGCGCGCACGCTGCAGCGTGACGCCGGCTTCGACCGTCATCGTGTTGGAGACCGGATCGACCTCGCGGATCTTGTCGAGCCGCGTCAGCGAGAGCACCACCTCGTTGTGATGCGGGATCTGTCCGCCGACGAGCCCGGTATTGCCGCCCTGCGGCACGATCGCGGTCTTGGTGTCATTGGCGAGCTTGAGGATTCGCGAGACCTCCTCGACCGAGCCCGGCCGCAGGATCACGGGCGTCTGCCCGTGGAACAGGTCGCGCATCTCGACGAGATACGGCTCCTGCAACTGTGGATCGGTGATCGCGTATTTCTCGCCGACGATTGCAGCGAAGCGTTGCAAGAGCTCGGGCGACAACGAGCGCTTTGGCTCCGGCTGCACCAACACGTTCATTTACGAACCTCACACTTTGGGCGCGGCCGCGCGGGCGAGCCTGTCGTTGATGGCCTCGCCGAGCCCCTCGTTCGGGATTGTCATTACCGCGATGCGCTGCGCCCCGGAAGCATCAAGCGTACGCAAATGCGAGAAGAGGTTTGCCGCCGCTTCGACCAGATCGCCGCGCGATGACAGGTTGAGCACAGGTCCGCTGCTCGACGGCGCAGCGCCGAAGGCGAGCAGCGCCTCGCCGGGCTCCGGCGCGAGCGCATCGAGCCGGACGCGCGCGCGCGGCGCGTAATGCGAGGAGAGCATGCCGGGTGCGAGCGGGGCCGTGTCGTCGCGCTCGGACGACGTCACGAGCGGATGGCCGAGCACGCGTTCGATTTCCTCGCGCGCGAGACCGCCTGGACGCAGCAGCGTCGGCGTGTCGAGACAAGAGACGATGGTAGATTCAACGCCCACCGGACAGGCGCCGCCGTCGAGCACGAGGTCTATACGGCCGCCGAGATCGGCGAGCACGTGCGCAGCATCGGTCGGCGACACGTGACCCGATTGGTTGGCCGAGGGTGCCACCACCGCGCCATCGAACGCGGCGAGTAGCGCGCGCGCGACCCGGTGTGCCGGCATGCGTACCGCCACACTGTCGAGCCCCGCGAGAGCGAGATCGGACACCAGCGCACCTGGCTGGCGCGGCAGCACGATCGTGAGCGGTCCGGGCCAGAAGGCGCGCGCCAGCTTGTCAGCATCAGCGCTGAACCGGCCAATTTTGCGCGCGAGTTCATGGGACCCCACATGGGCAATCAGCGGGTTGAATGTGGGCCGCCCCTTGGCGGTATAGAGGCGTGCGACCGCCTTGCCGTTCGCAGCGTCGGCGCCCAGCCCATAGACGGTCTCGGTCGGAAACGCGACGAGGCCGCCGCTGGCCAGTGTTCTGGCCCCAGTGGCGACGGCCTCCGGATCGGCGGCGAGGACGCGCGTGGCCGTTTCGGCGGTCAGGACCGTGTCTAATGGCATCAAGTCACTCAAGCTTGCGTTTCAGGGTGCCGGAGTTATAAGACCGGCCGCCAGTCGGAGTGTAGCGCAGTCTGGTAGCGCACCACGTTCGGGACGTGGGGGTCGCAGGTTCAAATCCTGCCACTCCGACCAAAATTCCAAATGGCCCGCAAGGGCTTACCCGACCCCACCAAAGCCCGCAAGAACACCGAGAGCGCCGTTGGCATGCGTATGGCACACGGCGGGGTTCTGCATTGGCTTCCATTCGCAAGCGCGCGGGTAAGTGGCACGTCCAGATACGGCGCAAAGGACGTGCGGCGGTCACTCGTTCGTTCCTCCTGAAGGGCGACGCAGACACTTGGGCAAGGCAGCAGGAGTTAGAGGCGGATCGCCAAGGCTTGCCTACGGCTCACAAGGCCATAAAGGGGCTAACCGTCGCTGACGTGCTAACCCGCTACCGCGATGAAGTGGTGCCGCGTAAGCGAGGCGCTGGCGAGCTTTAACGCCTTTTTTGAAAATGAGGGTGGCCGCTGTTCTTAACTTTCCGAGCGGAAGGAGGGACCAGTACGGTTGGGCTTATGCGAAGGCATCGAGGGACCCGTTGGAAATTCCGGCGGAGAAGAAGGGATCCGCGTCCAAACGTGCTCGTTTTTGCCGCCTAGCGGGCCACCTTATCGGAGGGCGGCTGAAGCTTTGACCAAGCGCAAGGCTAGCTGCTTTCGGCCGTGCTAACCGAACCGCAATTCGAGCACGTTTACATCGCGAGGCTTGAGTATGGGGTAGCCGCTTCCAAGGCCTCCTTGATTTTGACCGCTGCTCTCTCCCAGCAACAGCATCGTATTCGGCGTTTCGCTTTCGGCGATATTCTTGGCCAAGCAGATAGGCCGATCTCTGAAGTACTCCTGGTCACTAGCGGATTGGTATCCATGGTCGTCGATTTGTCTGATGGCGAGCAGATCGAAACCGCGATGGCAGGCCCGGGCGTGGCCATCGGAGCCGCAGCTGTCTTTGGCTACGAAACGTGGATCAATACCGCTGTAGCGCAGTCCGCTGGCACGGCATTGTCGTTCTCTGTATCTGATATATCAGTGGCGGCGAGACGCGACACAGGCTTGCAGCAGCTTCTTTTTAAAAGTGAGCTATGGCTGAAGGCACAGGCACAGCAATCGGCCGCTTGCAACGCTAGGCACAACGTTCGTCAGCGGGTGTGCACCTGGCTGCTTCTGGCGCATGATGCCTTACAAGAGGACGATCTGCCATTCACGCAGGAATTCCTGGCGCATATGCTTGGTGTGCAACGCGAGAGAGTGTCAAAGATTGCTCACCGGTTGATGGTTGATGAAATTGTAGATTACCGGCGGGGACACATAAGAATTGACGGAAGCAAGCTGGAGCGCGAAGCTTGCGAGTGTGTGCATGTTCTGCGGGAGCACTACAAAAGATTTTTTGCTTAGGCTGAGGCGCTCTTGCTATTACCAGCGCACCCTTGGTCCGTCTGGAGCGGTCCCACGAGGCCTTCCAGTACCGCCCGAAGCTGGCCATCAGTGAATGGTTTTTGCAAAAAAGGCATCGCACTGTGACGCGGCTCTAATGCGCGGTCATAACCTGTGACGAAGGCGGTTGGCGTACCGCGCTCCTGAAGCACATCGACAATCTCTGTCGTGAGTTCAGAGCCAAGTCGGAGGTCCACTAGCGCCACATCGAAACGGCAGGTGCCGATAGCCTTGCGAGCGGAAGGCAAATTATGCGCGATAGCAGCAACGCCCAGCCCAAGCGAGCACACAAGCTCCTCAAGACACTGCGCGATGAGGACTTCGTCTTCTATGATGAGCACGCGCGGGCGGCGTGCGCCTACGTCCCCCTGCCGGTCGAGCATCTTCTCCCCGTGGGCCTCTGCGATCTGATGCCGCTTGACCCAATAAATCCGTACCACGATGCGGGACACATTGTCGATGGGTAACCCTACACGTCGCACGAGGTCAGTCTTTGTTGCATCCGGTAGACGCCGAAAGCCTGAGCTTTTTACCCGCGACCGGAAGGCTTTAACCCCTTTTTTGAAAATGGGGGTCGCCGCTGTTCTTAACTTTCCGAAAGGAAGGAGGGACCCGTACGGCTTGACTAACCCTCCGAAGAAGGCGCGTGTCGTACAATGTGGCTAACCTTCTGAACGAACAGAACAAAGCTCAAAACCACGCCATAACCCGGGATGATTGGCATCAATTTCGTGATCGGCTGTCTCAAAGTGCTGTCTTAAGACTGTCTTAAAGGAAAAGTACGCAGCAGACGTTCGGGGGCACCTTGGAGGTGCCGATGTCAATCCTGCTGGCTAAGTGCCCACAATGTCGCACCGAGGTAGACACAGGTATTTCGGCCGACGTTTGCACCATGCGTAAGCTTGGGCCTTGGCTACAGGTCCTCGTCTCGTGCGATGAGTGCCGCGCCTACCAGAAGATGATGGTGCGTGAGCTGTATTTCGCGGATAGCCCGAACGTGGTGGCGGCGTAGCCATTCAGCCTAACGACGACGCCTAGTGATCTGTGCAGCGTCGCGTATGCACAGCACATGTCTCGTTACCAAGACCAGCTCACCGCGAAGCGTGCCTGAACTGCCGCACGGCGGGAAGAATGGTCACCCACATTTTCGAGATCTGGTCTCCAAGGCAGATGTGTCCTAAGCGGGAGCCGACCAGCGCATATGTGGACCACTGCTTGCGTCGGAGGCCAACCGTCCTGATACGACGCGAATATACAAAGTACAAACGCGCGTCTGAAAACGTCAAAGATTTCAATGGGTCAAGCGGACGAACGCAAATCCTGCTACTCCGGCCATTTTTCCCGCATTCCAGCATGGTACTATCACCATAACCGCATCTTGTGCGGGCGCCCTGCTGCAACGTAACGTTCCCCGACGAAAAGAACACAGGGACCGAACGCACGTCGGCCCAGCGAGGGAAACGTCTATGCTCAAGCTTGCCGCGCGCCTGGCGCTCGCCGCCGCCTGCCTTATGCCGCTCGCCATTTCGGCCAGCGCCGCCGATTACCCGACACGCCAGCCGCACATCATCGTCGGCTATCCGCCGGGTGGTTCGACCGACATCGTTGCCCGGCTGATCGCCAATTGGCTGTCCAAGCGCCTCGGCCAGACATTTATCGTCGAGAACCGCGCCGGCGCGGGTAATAATCTCGGCACCGAGGCGGTCGTGCGCGCGAAGCCCGACGGCTACACGCTGCTTCTCGTCAATCCCGCCAACACGATCAACGCTTCGCTCTACAAGCACCTCAATTTCAACTTTCTCAACGACATCGATCCGGTCGGCAATGTCGTGCGGGTGCCGAACATCATGGAAGTGAACCCCGAGGTGCCGGCGAAGACCGTCGCCGAGTTCATTGCTTATGCGAAAGAGCATCCGGGCAAGATCAACATGGCCTCGTCCGGCAACGGCACATCGATTCATCTCTCCGGCGAACTCTTCATGATGATGACCGGCGTGAAGATGACGCACGTCCCGTACAAGGGCTCGGCCCCGGCGCTGGTTGATCTGTTGGCAAACCAAGTGCAGGTGATGTTCGACAACCTGCCGTCGTCGATCGGCCACATCAAAGTGGGCAAGCTACGTCCGCTTGCGGTCACCACCGACCAGCGCTCGCCCGAACTACCGGACGTGCCGACGGTCGCCGAGACCGTATCCGGCTACGAGGCGAGCGCGTTTTTCGGGTTCGGCGTGACGCACGGGACTCCGAAGGAAATCGTCGAGCTCCTGAACAAGGAGATTAACCTCGCACTCAAGGACCCCGACATCCAGGCGCGTATCAAGGATATCGGCGGCATTCCCGCACCAGGGACGCCCGAAGACTTCGGTACCTTCCTCAAAAACGAGACGTTGAAGTGGGAGAAGGTCGTCCGCACCGCCAATGTGAGCATCGAGTAGCAAGCTCTTCTGAGTTGCGCATTGCCGGTCCGCGGTGTTGCCGTGCGGCCGGCAATGAATTTTAAGGTCTGCGATTGAATTCGCTTGCGGAGGAAAACCAGATGCCGCGCAAATCCGCACAAGACCTACGCAGCCGGCGCTGGCTTGGCGTCGACGATCTGCGCGCGTTCGGACATCGCGCGCGGCTGCGCCAGGGCGGCTTCGATGCCGCCGACTGGCAGGGCAAGCCCGTCATCGGCATCATCAACACCTGGAGCGATATCAATTTCTGTCACACGCATCTGCGCTCGCGCGCCGAAGACGTGAAGCGTGGCATCTGGGAGGCGGGCGGCTTCCCGGTCGAACTGCCGGCGATGTCGCTCTCCGAGCCGTTTGTGAAGCCCTCGACCATGCTCTACCGCAATCTGCTCGCGATGGAGACGGAGGAACTGCTGCGCAGCCATCCGATCGACGGCGCGGTGCTGCTCGGCGGCTGCGACAAGACCACGCCCGCGCTGATCATGGGCGCGATCAGCATGGGCATCCCGTCGATCTTCGTGCCGGCGGGGCCGCAACTGCGCGGCAATTGGCGAGGGCAGCATCTGGGCTCGGGCTCGGACGCCTGGAAATACTGGGACGAGCGTCGCGCCGGACGCATTAGCGAGGCGGAGTGGGCCGAGCTCGAAGGCAGCATCGCGCGCTCGTTCGGCACCTGCATGGTGATGGGCACGGCGGCGACGATGATGGCGATCGCCGAGGCGCTCGGACTTTCATTGCCCGGTGCCTCATCCATTCCGGCGTCCGACTCGGCGCATCCGCGCATGTGCTCCGCAGCCGGGCGCCGGATCGTGGAGATGGTCTGGGACGACCTGACGCCGCAGCGCATTCTCACGCCCGCCGGCTTCGACAATGCGATCCGCGTGCACATGGCGATGGGCGGGTCGACCAACGCCATCATCCATGTTGTCGCGATGGCGCGGCGGGCGGGGCTCAAGCTTGACATGGCGCGCTTCGACGAGATTTCGCGCGAGGCGCCGGTGATCGCCAACATCCGCCCGTCTGGCTCGCTGCTGATGGAGGATTTCTACTACGCGGGCGGTTTGCGCGGCCTGATGCATGAATTGCGCGAGATGCTCGATCTCGACTGCCTTACCATCACCGGCAAGACGTTGGGCGAAAACATCGCCGGCGCACAGGTGTACGCGCCGGATGTGATCCGGCCATTGTCAAATCCGATCTCGAGCGCTTCGGCCACGGCCGTGCTGACCGGCAATCTCGCGCCGCGCGGCTGCGTGATGAAGCCGTCCGCCGCCGAGCCGCGCCTGCAGAAGCATCGCGGCAAGGTGATCGCATTCGAGGACTACAACGAGATGGCGCGCGAGGTGGAGCGCGAGGATCTCGACGTCTCGCCCGACCACATTCTGGTGCTGAAGAATGCCGGCCCGAAGGGCGGTCCCGGCATGCCGGAGTGGGGCATGTTGCCGATCCCGCGCAAACTGGTGAAGCAGGGCGTGCGCGATATGCTACGCATTTCCGACGCGCGCATGAGCGGGACGAGTTACGGCGCGTGCATTCTACACGTCGCGCCGGAAAGTTTCGTCGGCGGCCCGCTCGCTTTCGTGCATACGGGCGACGAAATCGAGGTCGACGTGCCGGCGCGCCGCATTCATCTACGCGTCTCCGACGAGGAGTTGGCACGCCGCCGCTCGGCGTGGACGCCGCCTGCACCGCGCTATCCACGCGGCTACGGCGCGCTTTATGCACAACATATCGGACAGGCCGATGAAGGGTGCGACTTCGATTTCCTCGCGCCTCTCGGTGCAATTCCGGAGCCCGAAATCCATTAGTGCGCGAGTCTTGAGTATTTCATTAGAACCGCTCCGAACTGCGGCCTTCGATCGCGCTGATTATAATATCTCCAATGTTCGCGCGTTCGTATTGACTTGAACACAGCGGTTCCCCGACAGTCGCGCCGTTACGCAATCCCGCGTGATCTCTATGCCGAGCCTTGAACTCGGAGCGTGAGGGGATAATGAGCGTTCGTTCTGTCGCACTCGCGGCCTGCGCTGCCGCGTGTGTTTTGGGAGCCTCGTCCGTCGCCGCATCGGCGCAATCGGCGGCCCCAAATTGGCGCGAAATTGAAACGAAGTACATCTTCGGCTTCACGGAAGGCTCCGGAGTCGGGCTTGAGGGCGAAAAGGAATTTTCTGTCGACACCGAAGCCCGGATCGGCAAGAGCGGGGGGCGCTATTTCGCAAGCGAAAGCAAACTGGAATTCGAATTCACGCCGAACCAGTACATCCAGCTTGAGTTCGGCCCGTTCGTCTCGGCGCACAGTATTTCAAATGTGCGCGATCTCGACGATCGGCAGCAGCTCGGACTCGGCGGTTTTTTCGGTGAAATTCGCGCAATGCTGCTCGAACGAGGGCCATCGTCGCCGCTCGCTTTGACTCTGTCAGCCGAGCCAGAATGGCGCCGCCTTGATGAAACGAGCGGTGAGCGCGTCAACAATGCCGAACTCGAGCTCAAGCTCGACGGCGATATCGAACTGATCCCGCGTCGCCTATACGCGGCCTTCAATTTGCTATTCGAACCGGAAGGGACGCATGATCCGGATCACGTCGGCGCTGGATGGGAGATGGAATCAAAGGCCGGCGTCTCGGGCGCTTTGTCATACCGCATTCTGCCTTCGCTCTTGATCGGCTTCGAAGCTTGGTACCTTCGGCACTATGACGGCGCCTGGTTAAATACCTTCACCGGTGATGCCGTCTACATCGGTCCGACACTTTACGTACAGATCGACCGCAAGATGTTCCTGGCGGCTTCTTGGAACACGCAAGTGACGGGCCGTGATGTCGAGTACCCGGACGATCGGCTGAACCTGTCGGAATTTTCCCGTCATCGCGCCAAACTCAAGCTGGCCGTCGAATTCTGATTGAGGAGAAAGATATGTTTTGGAAAAGTCTAGCAATGTCGGTCGTACTTGGCGCCGCGCTGGTGGCGGGGGCCCAGGCGCAGCAGGCGGTCACGCTCAGCGTCAGTGTAAGGAACCACCGCTTCGAGCCGACGCAATTGAGCGCGCCGGCGAACACGCCGATCGTCATCAATGTGAAGAACCTCGACTCCACGCAGATGGAATTCGAAAGCGTGAGCCTGCGCGTCGAGAAGGTTGTCGCCGGCAACGGCCAGGCTTCGGTCAGAATCCGTCCGCTCGCGCCAGGGCGCTACGAGTTCTACGACGACTTCAACCAGCAGGCGGAAGGCGCGCTGGTGGTGCACTAGCCCGCGGCCAGGGGCGTTGCGGAGGTCGGCGCGCGCCGGGGCGATCAGACGAAGTTGTGGCCGAAATCGGGTCCTGCACTGCGGCATTGACGTAAGGCGGTCGGTTTGTGCATGTGCGCGCCGCCATGGCTGAAGACATCCCGTTCAACAAAAAACTCGATCTTGTCCCCGATACCGTCGACGAGCCGGCGTCCGGTGTCCGGCGGGTGATGGCCAACAATCCCGGGCCGTTCACGTTCAAAGGCACGCTGAGCTATATCGTCGGCCGGGGAAAGGTCGCCATCGTCGACCCGGGTCCGGAGGACGCGGCGCATACGCAAGCGCTGCTTGACGCGGTGCGCGGCGAGACGGTCACGCACATTTTCGTCACGCATACGCATCGCGATCATTCGCCCGGTGTGCGCGCGCTGAAGGCGCAGACCGGCGCCACCGTCTATGCCGAAGGCCCGCATCGCGCCGCGCGGCCTTTGCATATCGGCGAGCATAATCCGCTCGATTCCAGCGGCGACCACGAGTTCATGGCGGACGTGAGATTGAAGGACGGCGAGTTGGTGGAGGGCGACGGCTGGGTGATCGAGGGCATCACCACGCCGGGCCACACCGCCAACCACATGGCGTTTGCGCTGCGCGGCAAGAATATTCTGTTCGCTGGCGATCACGTGATGGGGTGGTCGACGTCGATCGTGGCGCCGCCCGATGGCGCAATGAGCGATTACATGGCGTCATTGCACAAGCTCGCGCGGCGCGACGAGACGTTATATTTTCCAGGACACGGTCCGGCGATCCCGGACGCGAAGCGCTTTGTGAATTATTATATTCTGCACCGGCGGGCGCGCGAGGCGTCGATCCTGCACCGGCTGGGCAAAGGCGCAACCGACATCCCGACGATCGTGCGCGCGATCTATATCGGCATCGATCCGCGGCTGACCGGCGCCGCCGGATTGTCCGTGCTGGCGCACATGGAAGACCTGGTCGCGCGCGGCCTCGTCAAGACTGACGGCCCGACGGCGATCAATGGCGTCTATCGGGTGGCCGCGTAATCAGCGCCGCGGTGGACGCTTCGGCGGTGGTTTATCGGGCTGCTTTTCCTCCGTGCGCGGCTCGGGCAAATCGTTCGCCGCCTCCTCGATGTCACTCAGCAGCGCGCGAATGCGATTGGCATTCGTGCCGAAATCGGAAAGGCCGTAGCGCGAGGCGGACCGCACGTCGATGCGCGACCCGGCGCCGGTCGTGCTGACGCGCGCGACGATGTCGTCGCGGAAGCCCATGATCGGCGTGCGTGCGATAGCCTCGATCACGCCGGGGCGGGGGCCTGCGGGAGCCCGCGTGTCGAGCACCAGCCATTTGCGCGCAGTCACGATCTTCATTGCCACGTCGTAAGCTGTGCGGGCGGGCAGATCGAGCTGCAACGGGACGACGTCGGGATAGCCTTTCCGCTGCTGCTCGGCGAAGGAAGCCGGATAGTCGATGCGATCACGCGGCCGCAGGCGCGCGAGCACGTCGAAGCGCGGTGGATTGGCAAGATCGGTGCTGATGTCGTTGATCTGGGGCAGCTTGCGGGCGCTGACGGCGATGTAGGCAGGATAGGCGATCAGCGCGAGACCGAGGAATAGCCCGAGGAAGGCGCGGCCCAGCCCCGGCGCGCCGTTGATCCAGATGGCGACGAAGCTCGCGAAGGCGAGCAGGATGGCGGCGACCGCAAACACTAATGCTGCGCCGAAGGTGGCGACCGCCGGCGCGATCTCCAGAATCGCGGACCGAACGATGATGATGGACAGCACCGCGACCGCGGCGCCGAAGAACGCAAGCCGCGCCGACCATAAGGCCAGTGGCGAGGGCGGCTCTTCGATGAAGGTCCGGCGCAGCATGCCTATCCTTTACAGATCGCACGCAGCGAAGCCCAGTCCTCCGCGCCGAGAAATGCAGCGGCCTTGCCTGCCGACGCGAGCCGATTGATCGCCGCAATGCGGGCTGCCGTTTCCGGATGATCGCGCAGGATTTTCATGCCGGGCTCGGTCGCGCCGCCGATCTTGTTGAGAATTGTGCCGAGCGCACGGCCGTCACCACCCGCCTTCTGCATCAGCGCGACGCCATATACATCCGCCGCCGTTTCGACCTCGCGTGAATAGGAGGATTGCAGCACCGTGCGCGCCGCGATCACGACAGCGCCGCCGCCAATGAAGTCCCCGAGGATCATCCCGAGAAGAAAGGAGAGGCCAGCCTGCTGCAGCACCGCCCGTGTACCGTCGCGATGCGCGACATGGCCAATCTCATGCGCGAGAACGCCTGCGAGTTCGTCGGGCGTCGCGGATTTGTCGATCAGGCCTTCGAAGACGTAGATATGCCCGCCGGGGAGTGCGAAGGCGTTGCTCTCCGGCCGGCGCACGACCGTGAGCGTGAGCGGCGTGCCGAGCGCCGCCGCTCTTTCCAACGGCTGCTGCATGCGTGCCAGTGCCGATTGCGCGCCCGTGTTGCTCGTCCCACACTCGAAGCCAACGCCAAGCCGATGCGTGTCCAGCGTCTCGCGCACCTGCGCATCGACGGCGTTGCCGAGCTTGCGTTCGAGCGCGACCGGCACATAAGGCGTGAGCCGCGCCGCGGCCGCAGGAACGCCGATCCACGCAAGCAGCAGTAGCGAAAAGGTTGCGAGCACGCTCCAGCCGATCACGGCGATGCGCTGGCGCTTCTGCAGTCCGCCGCTGCGGTCGATCTGCAGGGCTCGCGCATCGATCGCGGCGGCGAGCGCATCGTCGGCGATCTCCAGCCGTTCGAGCCGCGCATTGTTGCGCTTGCCGAGCCGGAGCACGTTGGCCGGCGCATTCAAGCTCTGGATCTCCGAATAGGCCCATTGCCCGAGCAATCGTCCGTCCGTGTCTTCGAACTCGAGCCCGCTCACGGTCAGAGCGACGCGCACACGCCGTCGGACCGAGACGCGTCCGTCGAAATAGATCCCGTCGCCGGCGGCAGGAATTGCGGTATCACGCATCAGTATCCGCCCACGTTGAGTGCATCGGCGAGTCCTTCGCTCAGCGACGAACCGGTCCGCGTGCCTGCTTCGACCTTGTCGAGCATCTCCACCCCGCTAAGCTGCAGTGCATCGACACCGAGCTGCCAAAGCGAGAGCAGCACCGTCGCGCGATAGATGGTTGAATAGCCGAGCGCCGCGACCACGTAGCCGGCGAGTGCAATTGCTGTGCCGGCGAGTTCGGCGCCGTCGGGGACCGACAATGCAGCAACTGCGATCCCAAGTACGAGTGAAACAGCGCCGAGCAAGGCGGTGAACAGCAGAGCATACCAGAGAAAGCGCATGTAGGCGCGGTAGACGTCTCGAATGCGGAGCTTGGACCGCGCGCTCAATTCGCCGAAGCGCAAGCCCGAGCACCACCAGCGCAGCACCATGCTCTGAAATACCGGATAGAGTAGGGAGGCCATCCCGATCGCGACTGCAAGCATCAAGAGAGAGAATGCAATCGCCGCGCCGAAGCCTGGGCTTGCACCTTCGACGCGAGCCATCACGTTGTCGCTGCCTTGGCCCAGTGCATTGACGACGCCGTCCCAGTCGACCGCGCCGACCAAAGCGCTTATGGCGGCGGCAATGGGCCCCATAGTCAGCAACCACAGCGGCAGCCCTCGAAAAAATAGGCGCCACCCGTCGCCGGCAAAACGGCCTGGCTGATTGCCGTAATAGGTGTTGCGCATTTTGTAGCGCTCGAGGCTGGCGACCTGGAACGGGTAGGCGAGTCCCAACGTCAGCGCCGTCACCACCCACCACGCCAGCGCGCGCAAAGCATAAAGCCAGGCTGAACCCGCCTGCGAGAAGCGCAGGCCGCGATAAATCGTGCGCGACAGCCGATAGCGGCGTGCGCGATAGATGGCATACTGCCCTAGAAATCCGAGCCCGACGAAGCCGATCAAGCCCGACCATTGGCCGATCGATCCGAGATCGAGCGCCGCAAGGAAGAAGCTCCCATAGATCGGGATTAGCACCGCGAGCGCAACCAGAAAGCCGAGCAGCAGCTCGAGCGGTGTGCCGCAATATTCTAATGTCTCGCCATCGATCTCGGTGTGGCACCAAAGAAAGCGGCGGATGTCGGTCATCAGCCAGAAGCGGTAGAGGCCGAGCGTCACGATGAGCAGCAGCGCCCCACGCGAAAGCAGGCGCCAATAGTCGCGCTTCGACCCAAGAAAGTGCGTGGCGCGGCCGGTCGTGTCGAGGCTGCTCATAGTCATAGCGATAGAGCCAAGCCTCAGGCCAAGCAATATTATTTCGGCCGAGCGGCTCGTTTCACGCGTCCGTGAGCGCGTGCTGCTGGAACTAAAGCGCTACGCGCGTTGCGAAACTTAACAGTCAAGGCGGCGTTGGTGGTCGAAGCGAGGTACGGGGATGACAATGACAAGGACTCTGCTGCTGCGATCTGTGGCCGTTGCGGCGTTTGCGGTGAGTGGATTGGGTTATGCGCAGGCTCAGGAGAGCGCGATCGACTTCATGCGCAATGAATATCAACGGCAACACAACGCTCGACAGACGCAACCGGCGAATCCCCAGCCGTTCGGCTCCATGTATGCGCGAGGCGATTGGAATTCGCCCGGCTACGATCGGAGAGGCTGGTCGGGTTACGCGGAATGGTCATCGCCGGGCGAGAACCCGGAGCGCGAGCGCCCGCGCGGGATGCCGCAGGCGCATGTCGATAATCCGGATTTCCTGAACTACACGCCGGACCGGCTGCAGACCAAATCGTTTGCGAAGGCGTGCGAATTCAACACCGACGCGGCGCCTGATGCAGCCCCCGCGCAGGATTTCGCGCAAGCCTGTGCGGCCACGCCGGCTGTCTCCGTCGCTGTCCAGCCCGAGGTCGGCGACACGCTGGTCTCTTATTATTCTGCGCATCCCCATTTCATCTGGATACAGGACGGCGGGATCGCGCCACGCGCATTAGCCGCAATCGCGGAATTGCGGGCTGCCGACAAATACGGGCTCGATCCGGCCGACTATCGCGTCGATGTTCCCCAGCTTCCGGATGATCGGGCCGCGCGCGCGCAGGCGTCGCTGCGGTTTGAATTCGCATTGTCCGCCAAAGCGCTCAACTATGTGCTGGACGCAACGCGTGGACGCGTCGACCCCAATCGCATCTCGGGCTATCATGACCTGCCGCGTAAGTCGGTCGATCTCAACGCTGCCCTTGACGAACTCGCTAGTAGCAGCGACGCGGCTTCGGCGCTCGCGGCACACAATCCGGACAACCCGCAATTCAAGGCGCTCGTGGCGGAGCTTGCGCGCTTGCGCGCCGAAGCGCCACAGGACCCCGCGCCTGCTCCCGCGCCGAAGTCCAAGCACAAGCACGCGGCAGCCAAACAGCCCAGCGAAAGCGAGAGCGCCAATAATAAAATCCAGAAGATCGAGCTTGCGTTGGAAGAATTGCGCTGGCTGCCGAGCAATTTGAGCAGCACCTATGTCTTGTTGAATCAGCCCGCGTTCGAGGTCAGCTTCGTCGAAGATGGAAAACCGAAGCTGAGCATGCGAGCTGTGGTGGGCAAGCCGACGGCGCAAACCTACTTCTTCGTCGATCATATCAAGGACATCGAGTACAACCCGTATTGGAACGTGCCGCGCTCGATCGTGATCAACGAGATGCTGCCGCGGCTCTACCGCAATCCGGGCTGGCTGAATCACCGCGGATACGAGGTCGCGAACGAACGCGGCCGTCAAATCGCGTCCAATTCGGTGAACTGGGCCGCGGTGGCGAGCGACAGAACGGCGGTTGAGGTGCGTCAGCCTCCGGGGGACCGCAACGCGCTCGGACGAGTGAAGATCGAATTCCCGAACAAGCACGCGATCTACATGCATGATACGCCCGAGAAGTCGCTGTTCAAGCACGAAATGCGCGCGCTGAGCCACGGCTGTGTACGTCTCGAGCACCCGCGCGAGATGGCCGCCGCGCTGCTCGGCACCTCGGTCGACTACATCGACAAGCGCATCGCGGCCAGGAACACCGAAAAGGAGTTCGTGAAGCGCGACATCCCCGTCTACCTTGTCTATTTCACCGCCTGGCCGGATGCCGAGGGCACGGTGCATTACTACGACGATGTCTACGACCGAGACGCGCATCTGAAAACGGCCCTGACCGAGACCGAGGTGGCGCGGACGGCTGAGTGACGACCTAATAGTCACCGTTCTCGAACGACGCGCGTAATCCCTCGCGGTAGGTCGGATAGCGCAATCGCACGCCGAGCGCCGTCTTCAATTTGATATTGTCGGCGCGACGGCATTCTTCATAAAAACTCAGCGCCATCGGAGTCATATTCCGCCGCGCCTCCTCGAACGGAATTTCCGGCGGGGGCGGAACGCCGAGCAATTCCGCCGCGAACACGATCGGATCGCCGGGCGGGGAGGGCTCGTCATCGGCGACGTTGAACACACCAGCAGCGCGGCGGCTGAATGCGGCGTCAATGGCTTGGGCAATGTCGGCGACATGAATGCGGTTGACTACCTGGCCCAGTTTTGCGATGCGCCGGGCTTCGCGGTGCTTGACCGCAGTGAGAGCGTTGCGCTGCGGTCCATAAATTCCAGCGAGCCGCAGAATTGCCAATTTCGCGCCTGCAGAATCCGCGGCCTGCTCCCATGCGCGTTCCGCCGCGAGCCGCGCTTGACTGCGCGCAAAATGCGGGTGGCATTCGGTCTCTTCCGTCACGATTGCGCCGTGCGCGTCGCCATAGACGCCTAGCGACGAGAGATAGACAATCTGCGAGCCGCGAGGTAGCGCGCCGGCGAAGTGCCGAAGCACCAGATCGCCGAGCCCGTCCGGCGGGATCGAGACGAGGATGCGACCCGCCGCGGTCAGTGACTTGCGCAGTGACGTATCGCCGGGCTCGAATTTGAACGTGCGCAGGCCGGCGACGTCGATCTGTGTTGAAGCGTCGCGGACCGTGCCGCAGGCCGGAGTGGCGCCCGTTTGCCGTAGATAATGCAGCGCCGAATAGCCAAGCCCGAAACAGAACAGCATCACTTCGACTCGAGCGGCATTGGCGTGATCTTCGCCAGTGGGCAGCGCAGGTGCCAGCACAAGCCTTCCGTGGCGCGATCGATCTCGACCTCGCCGCCGAGCGTCATGCGCGTCATCCGGTCCATCACCACCGTGCCGAAGCCGGAGCGCTCGCTTTCCGCCACGGGCGGCCCGCCGCGCTCTATCCAATCCATCGCAAACTGATCGCCCTGGGTGCGCCAGCGGATCGCCACGGTCCCCTTTTCCGAAGACAGCGCGCCATACTTGAACGCATTGGTCGAGAGTTCATGCAGCGTCATGCCGAGCGTCTGCGCGGCTGCGCCCGAGATCCGCAAAGACGGCCCGTCGATCGAAATGCGCGTGCCGGTCGGATCACCTACATGCGCGAGTTGCGACGAAACCAGCTCCGCCAGATCGACGCCTTGCCAGTCGTTGCTGACCAACAGATCGTGTGCGGCGGCGAGCGCGCGTATGCGCTCGGCAAAGCGCGTCTGGAAATCCTCCGCACCGGACGCGGCGGTGCTTCGCGCGATCGCCTGCACCACGCCGAGCATGTTCTTGGCGCGGTGGTTCACCTCCCGCAACAGCAAGCCGATCTTCTGCTCGAATGCGATGCGTTCGGTCATGTCGGTCGCGAGCACCATGACGCTTTGCGGCCGGCCGTCCGCGTCGCGGAGCAGTGAGACGAAGCGTCGCGACCAGCGTACGCTGCCGTCTTTACGAAGATAGCGGTTCGTGATTTCGAACGACGGAATTTCGCCGGCCACAAGCCTCCCGTTCTTCTCGAGCAGAGTCGACAGATCGTCGGGATGGATCAGTGAGCGCAAGTTGACGCCGCGTATTTCCTCTTCCGTATAGCCCAGCATCTTCGCAAAGACCGGATTGCACTGCTGGAATTGGCCGTCGAGTCCCACAAGCGCAATGCCGGTTGCGGCGTTCTCGAACAGGCCGCGGAAACGCTGCTCGCGTTCGCGCAGACTGTCGAGAACGCGCCGGATGTGCTCCTCGCCAGCACGTGCGCTCTCCTCGCTCCGCTTCTGCGTGGTGACGTCTTGGACGACCCCGATCAGGCGGATGAAGCGGCCGTCCGTAAATTCGGCCTGGCCGCGCGATGATAGCCACCGTTCCTCGCTGGTATCGCGGTGTTGAATGCGGAAGTCACATTCGTAATAGCCCTTGCCGTTTGGGTCGATCGCTGCGGAAAAGGCCTGGGCGTACCGTTTGCGATCATCCGGATGTACGCACGCAAGGAACAGGTCGGTCGTGGGCTCCTCTTCCGCCAGCATTCCAAACAGAGCCTTGGTCGTGCGGTCCCAGTGTTCCCGGGAGACTTGGTCGTAGCTCCACACACCGATTTGCGCCGCCGCGAGCGCGCGCGACAGCGTCCCCTCAAGTTCCCGGACGCTCACGCGGCCGGTCGTTGTGGCAGCTTGCACTTCGGTCGTAGTGCGCGTGTCCACTCGCGCTCCTCAGGCGATTCCTAGCGGCCTTACTAGCTTGGAAGCAAACCAGACCAGGTCCTTTCTAGCAACGGCGGAAGAGCGTGCGGCCGGTAGGGAGCGGGCGCGCCCTGGCGCGTTCGGACAGACGCGCCTTTTTGAAGTTCCTGATGCCCGTGCGGTCCCCGCCGAGTCGTGTTGCGCACGTGAGACGCTCGGAACGGCACCGACGCGGTCGGCGACGGTGTGTGCGTAATCCGTACCGCCGTCAGTGTCGCATGCGACTCTGCGGCGTGTGCTCGTCACCGCACTCAGCCTCGGTGTAGGACACCTGGCAGGGCGCCCACTCGTAGGTATCGAGTCGGTAGCGGCCATACGGGCGTTCCGCGACCTGTGCGAGGCTCATCCGATTCCCGCAGGCAGGACACAAGGGTGCGCGCTCGGGACGTCGGATGGAGAACTCTGAGGCCGATCGGCCGCGTACGGTTGGCGGCCTTAACTTTGACGTAGATCAAGGTCGCAGCCTCCCGCCGCCACAGATAGTTGTGCCGGAAACACGGGAGACTTCGGATATGGCCGTCCAGAACGAGCCCCTGCACGACATCGCGCATCTCGGCAGCGTCGAACTGCTAACGCCGAAACCCGACAAGAGCCTTTGGTATTTCCGTGACATCCTCGGTATGGAGCCTGTGCACGAGAGCGGCGGTTCTGTTTACCTGCGCGGCTATGGCGACTATGCGACCTCCACCTTGAAGCTCACGGCCGCGAAGAATGCGGGCGTGGGTTGCGTGTCGTGGCGCGCGACCAGCGCGCAGGCGCTCGAACGACGGGCGAGAGCACTCGAGGCCGCGGGCCTTGGTATCGGCTGGACGAATGGCGATTTCGGTCGCGGGCGATCTTATCGCTTCCACGACCCCGACGGGCATACGATGGAGATCTATTACGAGGAGCAGAAATTCGTCGCTCCACCGCAGCTCCATTCGACGTTAAAGAACCTGCCGCAGAAATATACCGCGCGTGGTGTGTGCGTGCGCCGCGTCGACCACCTTGCCCTACTGGCGAAGGACGTCGAGGCCAATCGCAAATTCGCTACCGATCTGCTCGGTTTCCAACTGCGCGAGCAGGTCCGCTACGACGAAGGCAAGACGGAAATCGGATCGTGGATGAGCCCGACCGCGATCCACCATCAACTCGCCTATGTCGTCGACGTAAGAGGCGCGCACGGTCGCCTGCATCATTTCTCGATGTGGGTCGACAGCCGGGACGACGTGTTGCGCGCGGCCGACATCCTCAAAGAGAACGGCATCTTCATCGAGGCCGGCCCCTCCAAGCACAACAACTCGCAAGGCTTCTACCTCTACAGCTACGAACCGGGCGGTAATCGCGTCGAAGTTTATTCCGGCAGCTTCCTTGTGACCGCGCCCGACTGGGAGCCGGTGACCTGGAACGAAGAAGAGCGGGGCACGGGCACGTATTGGGGTGCCACGTTGCCGGAAAGCTTCATCCAGTATGCGACTCCAAACGTGAAGGCCGACGGTCAGCCGGTGAAGACGCCCGAATTTCCAGTGTTTTTCTAGTGCTCTAGCCGGACGCGCAGCGCCGCCGAAAAAAGTTTGGCCTACGGCGGCGCGGATTGCTCCACCCCCGCGTGCGGCATTATGGCGCTCTGTCCGGTGCTCATTTCAGCGGTAATTTCAAGCCCTTAGTCCCCCTTGCGTGGCGCACAAAACTCGTGAAGATGGGCGCTCCGGGGCGAAACAACGATGAATAATAATGACACGATCCTCTCCACGGAGGATCTGACCAGGGAGTTCGCGGGCTTCGTCGCCGTCAACGGCGTGGCGTTGAGTATCCGTCGCGGCAGCATTCATGCACTCATCGGGCCGAATGGGGCGGGTAAGACCACCTGTTTCAACCTGCTCACCAAATTCCTGCAGCCGACGCGCGGCCGTATCAAATTCAAAGGCGAGGACATCACCAGCTTGGCACCTGCCGAAGTGGCGCGGCTGGGGCTCGTCCGCTCGTTTCAGATTTCGGCTGTGTTTCCGCACATGACCGTGCTGGAGAACGTCCGCATTGCGCTGCAGCGCAAGCGGGGCGGCTCCTACGACTTCTGGTGCTCGAGCGCAGTCCTCGACCAATACAAACAGCGTGCGATGGAATTGATCGAAGAAGTCGGGCTCACCTCCTTTGCGGACTGGATGGCCGTCGAGTTGCCCTACGGCCGCAAGCGGGCGCTGGAGATCGCGACAACGCTTGCGCTCGATCCGGAGATGATGCTGCTCGACGAGCCGATGGCCGGCATGGGCCACGAGGATATCGCGCGCGTTGCCGCTTTGATTAAGCGCGTCGCCGCGGGTCGGACCGTGCTGATGGTGGAGCATAACCTCTCTGTCGTCGCTGAACTGTCTGACACGATCACGGTGCTCACGCGCGGTCGGGTACTGGCGGAAGGCGACTACAAGACCGTGTCGGCCAATCCCGAGGTGCGAGAGGCCTACATGGGAGTGGGCCATGCTTGAGCGCACGCCCGCGCTGCTCGCAGTTTCTGACCTGCAGGCCTGGTACGGCGAGTCGCACATCCTACACGGCGTGACTTTTGACGTGCGCGAGTGCGAGGTGGTTACGCTGCTCGGCCGGAACGGCGCCGGCAAGACCACCACACTGAAGTCGGTCATGGGTATCGTTGGCAAGCGCACCGGCTCGGTGCGCTACCAGGACAAGGAATTGATCGGACGCACCTCCGACAAGATCGCGCGCGAAGGGATCGCATTCTGTCCGGAGGAACGTGGCATTTTCGCCAGCCTCGGAGTCGAAGAGAATTTGCTGTTGCCGCCGCAGGTCAAGCCCGGCGGGCTGTCGCTCGAACAGATCTTCCAGCTGTTTCCGAATTTGAAAGAGCGGCTGGGCACCGGCCAGGGCACCAAGCTCTCTGGCGGCGAGCAGCAGATGCTCGCGATCGGTCGGATTTTGCGGACCGGCGCTCGCCTCCTGCTGCTCGATGAGCCGACCGAAGGCCTTGCGCCCGTCATCATCCAGCAGATCGGCAAGACCATCCGCGCCTTGAAGGAACAGGGCTTCACCATCCTGCTCGTCGAACAGAATTTCCGCTTCGCCTCGACTGTGGCTGACCGCTACTACGTGATGGAGCACGGACGCATCATCGACCAGTTTGCAAATTCCGAATTGGATGCCAACGTAGAGAAGCTGCACGAGTATCTCGGCGTCTGAACACAACAAATAATCAGATGCCGCAACGCCGGAGGAAGCAACAGTGAAATGCGCAATGACTTTGATTGCGCTTGCAGTCGCATTAGGCAGCGGCAGCGCGGGCGCCCAGCAGCTCAACGTGAAAGTTGGCGTGTTGACCGACATGTCGAGCCTGTATGCCGACGCGACCGGTCCGGGCTCGCTGGTGGCCGCGCGGATAGCGGCGGCCGATTTCATGAAAAGCCACCCAAATGTCAAAGTCGACGTGGTCAGCGGCGACCATCAGAACAAGCCGGACGTCGGTTCGCAGATTGCCAACCAGTGGTTCGACGTCGATCACGTTGACATGATCATTGACGTGCCGAACTCGGGCGTGGCGCTGGCGATCAGTCAGATCGCCAACCAGAAAAACAAGGTGTTCATCGGCTCCGGCCCGGCAACCTCCGATCTTACCGGTCCGAAGTGCAATGCCAACACTGTGCACTGGACCTACGACACGTGGATGCTGGCAAATGGGACCGGCAAGGCCCTGGTGAAGACTGGGGGCGACACTTGGTTCTTCCTCACCTCGGATTATGCGTTCGGCCACGCGCTGGAGCGCGATACCACGGCGGTGGTTCAGGCGAATGGTGGCAAGGTATTGGGGGCAGTGCGGCATCCCCTCAACACCAGCGACTTCTCCTCCTTCCTGCTGCAGGCGCAAGCCTCCAAAGCGAAGATCGTCGGCCTTGCCAATGCAGGCGGGGACACGATCAATTCGATCAAGCAAGGCGCCGAGTTCGGCATCGTCAAGGGCGGACAGAAGTTTGCCGGACTGCTCGTCTTTGCAAGTGACGTCAACGCGCTCGGACTGCAGACGGCGCACGGCCTTGTGCTGACCGAGACATTCTACTGGGACATGAATGAGGCGACGCGCGCCTGGACCAAGCGCTGGCAGGGCGAGCTCAAGAATACCAGCAAATTCCCGACCATGAACCATGCCGGCGTTTATGCCGGCACGCTGCATTACCTGAAGGCGGTCGCGGCGCTGAAGAGCGCGGCCGACGGAAAAGCGGTGGTCGCGGAGATGAAAAAACTGCCGACGGACGATCCGCTATTCGGCAAAGGCGGCATTCGCGCGGACGGCCGGAAGCTGCATCCCGCGTATCTGTTCGAAGTGAAGGACCCGTCAGAGTCGAAATATCCCGGCGACTTCTACAAGCTGCGCGCGACCATTCCAGCTGACGAGGCATTTCGCCCGATGAAGGACGGCAACTGTCCTTTGGTGCACAGCTAGGACGTTTCAAACGGGTTACAGCGTTTCCAAAGCAAAGAAGGAGGATCAGTGCGATGAAACGAACATTAGGGCTCGCGGCGCTGGCCGCGGCGCTTGCCTGTGGTGCGGCGAACGCGCAGCAGGTCGACGTGAAGATCGGCGTGCTGAGCGACATGTCGAGCCTCTACTCCGATGTCGGTGGTCCCGGCTCGGTCGCGGCGGCAAAGCTCGCGATCGCCGACTTCACAAAAGATCATCCGAACGTCAAGGTTGATCTGGTCAGCGGCGATCATCAGAACAAGCCGGACATCGGCTCGCAGATCGCCAACCAGTGGTACGACGTCGACCACGTGGATATGATCGTCGACGTCCCGAATTCGGGCGTCGCGCTTGCCGTCAGTCAGGTGACCGCCTCGAAGAACAAAGTCTTTGTCGTCTCCGGCGCGGCCGCCTCCGACCTGACCGGTCCCAAGTGCAACGCCAACACGGTGCACTGGACCTACGATACGTGGAATCTCGCGAACGGCACTGGCAAGGCGCTGGTGAAGACCGGTGGCGACACCTGGTTCTTCCTCACCGCCGACTACGCCTTCGGGCACGCGCTGGAGCGCGACACGGCGGCGGTCGTCACTGCCAATGGCGGTAAGGTGCTGGGCAGCGTAAAACACCCGCTCAACACCAACGACTTCTCGTCCTTCCTGCTGCAGGCGCAGTCGTCCAAAGCGAAGATCATCGGTCTCGCCAACGCAGGCGGCGACACGATCAACGCGATCAAGCAGGGCGCCGAGTTCGGCATCGTCAAGGGCGGGCAGAAATTCGCCGGCCTTTTGGTGTTCGCTAGCGACGTGAACGCGCTTGGGCTGAATACGGCACAGGGCCTGGTGCTGACCGAGACCTGGTACTGGGACATGACCGATGCCAACCGCGCCTGGACCAAGCGCTGGCAGGACGAGCGCAAGGCGCCGGGCAAATTCCCGACCATGGTGCAGGCGGGCGTCTACTCGGGTGTGCTGCACTATCTCAAGGCGGTGGTCGAACTGAAGAGTGCGGCGGACGGCAAGGCGGTCGTCGCCGAGATGAAGAAGCTGCCGACCGACGATCCGCTGTTCGGCAAGGGCAAGATCGAGGAGAACGGCCGCAAGATTCACCCGGCCTATCTGTTCGAGGTGAAACCCCCGGCCGATTCCAAACACCCGGGCGATTTCTACAATCTGCGCGCCACGATTCCGGCCGACGAGGCGTTCCGCCCCCTGAAGGACAGCGGCTGTCCGCTGGTAAAGAGCTGAGCCATCGTCATCACTGGGCCGTCGCGCGCGAGCGCGGCGAGTCCCGGTGATCCCGCTCAGGAAACTCCGTGCTTTCCTGAGCGAGGTCGTCGGGACAAGCCTGGCGACGACAAGCAGAGAGCGTGTCACACAGCATGTTCGACATCTTCGGCATTCCCTCGACGGCGCTGTTCGGCCAATTGCTCATCGGCTTGATCAACGGTTCGTTCTACGCGTTGTTGAGCTTGGGTCTCGCCGTCATCTTCGGCATGCTCAACATCATCAATTTCAGTCATGGCGCGCAGTACATGATGGGCGCTTTCGCAGCCTATCTCCTGCTGCAGTGGACCGGCATGGGCTACTGGCCCGCGCTCATTCTCGCGCCGCTGATCGTCGGCATCACCGGCGTGGTTATCGAGCGGCTGTTTCTGCAATGGCTGTACAAGCTCGACCATCTTTACGGCCTGCTACTCACTTTTGGCCTTGCGCTGATCTTAGAGGGGCTTGCGCGCAAACAGTTCGGCTCGGCCGGGTTGCCCTACACGCTGCCGGACTCACTGCGTGGCGGGCAAAACCTCGGCTTCATGTTTCTACCGAATTATCGCGCCTGGGTGATCGTCGCCTCGCTCACCGTTTGTCTCGGCACTTGGTTTGTGATCGAGCGCACGCGCCTCGGCGCCTATTTGCGCGCCGCAACGGAAAATCCGACTCTCGTTCGCGCCTTCGGCATCGACGTCCCGAAGATGATCACGCTCACTTACGGCTTCGGCGTCGCACTCGCGGCATTCGCCGGCGTGATGGCGGCACCGATCTACAACGTCTCGCCGCAGATGGGCTCGGAGCTGATCATCGTCGTCTTCGCCGTCGTGGTGATCGGCGGCATGGGCTCGATCCTGGGCGCGATTGTCACCGGCTTCGGCCTCGGCGTCGTCGAAGGCCTCACCAAAGTGTTTTTTCCGGAAGCTTCTAATACGGTGATCTTCGTGATCATGGCGATCGTGCTGTTGGTGCGTCCGGCGGGCCTGTTCGGCCGGAGAGTGTAAATGGCGAGCGCAGTGGAAAGCCCGGCCAAACAACAGAAGTTCGGGATCAGTCCTGAACAGATCGCCTTCGTCATTATGGTCGCGGGTCTCATCATCGCGCCGTTCTTCACCTATCCGCTGTTCTTGATGCAGGTGATGTGCTTTGCGCTGTTTGCCTGTGCCTTCAATCTGTTGATCGGCTATGTCGGCCTGCTCTCGTTCGGGCACGCGCTGTATTTCGGCTGGGCGAGCTATCTTTCGGCGCATGCTGCCAAGGTCTGGCATCTCACGCCCGAACTCGCGATCCTGACCGGGACCGCGATGGCTGCGATCTGCGGGCTCGTCACGGGCAGCCTCGCCATTCGCCGGCAGGGCATCTATTTCGCGATGATCACGCTCGCGCTCGCGCAGATGGCATATTTCTTTGCCCTGCAGGCGAAGTTCACCGGCGGCGAAGACGGCATCCAGGCTGTCCCGCGTGGGCATCTGTTCGGACTCATCGACCTGAGCAGCCCCTCGGCGATGTACGCGCTGGTGCTCGTCATCTTCCTCGGCGGATTCCTGTTCATCTACCGGATCATCCATTCGCCGTTCGGCGAGGTGCTGAAGGCGATCCGGGAGAGCGAGGCGCGCGCGACCTCACTCGGCTACAAGGCCGATCACTACAAGCTGATGGCATTTGTCTTGTCGGCGACCCTGGCCGGCCTGGCAGGCGCCACAAAGGCTATCGTGTTTCAGATCGCTTCGCTCACAGACGTGAACTGGCCGATGTCCGGCGAAGTCGTATTGATGACGCTCGTCGGCGGCCTCGGCACGATTTTCGGACCGGTGATCGGCGCGTTCACGATCGTGAGCATGCAGAACTACCTCGCCCAGTTTGGCGACTGGGTCTCGGTAATACAGGGCGGGATCTTCGTCGCCTGCGTGCTCCTGTTCCGCCGCGGCATCGTCGGCGAACTGGCGCACGCGCTGCGCATCAAGCTGTAGGGTTCGCCTCAGCTCAAGGCGCACGCGCATCAGTCAAGTGTGTTCTTCTCGGCTGACGCCTCTTTCCACAAGTCGCGAATCGTTTTACAAAATAACGAACCACTCCAGTCCGCGTCGTGGCGTCTCACTTGCGTAATCCGGAGGCGCCGATCCTGCCGCGATCGTGCCGAACCGGCCTTCTCGACGGGATCCATATGCCGCTTGCACAACAGCGCCTGGAAAGGGTCACGCGTCGATGGCTCGACCTCGCCGAACGCAGGCTCGTCTACTACGACGAACTCTACAGCAGCGGTCGGTGGCACCACTATTTTCCGACGGAAGCGTATTTGGCCCGCCGCATGCTCGATGTCATCAAGGTGGCGAATGCGTTCCGCCGGCTGGTTCGCGAGCCTGCGGCCGAGGAGCGGTCGCGCCGCGCGGCGTGACGCTTCTCGCGGCGTTTGCGCTTCTTTTTGCGCTCATTCCGTACGCGATGGCCGAGGACGATCTCGCCAAAGGGGCCGCGTTGCTGCACAAGAACTGCGGGTCGTGTCACGCGACCGGCCGCACCGACGTAAGCCGCGATAAGGACGCGCCGCCCTTCCGCACTTTGGGCAAACGCTATCCGATCGATTCGCTTGAAGAGGCGCTTGCGGAGGGGATGCTTTCCGGCCATCCGGACATGCCGGAATTCAGCTTTGACGCCGACGAGGTCGGTGCCATCATCGCCTACCTGAAATCCATCCAGCAGCGCTGAGCTCGTCGCCGGCGCGTTCCCCGGGATCGTCGCATGAGCAGTGCTTTGTTCTCGCCCCTCAAGCTTGCGGGGCTCGAGCTTCCCAACCGTATTGTCGTCTCTCCGATGTGCCAGTACTCGGCCGACGACGGCTGCGCCAACGACTGGCACCTTATTCATCTCGGCGGGCTGGCGAACTCCGGCGCCGGGCTTGTGGTGATCGAGGCGACGCATGTGGAACGGCACGGCCGCATCACGCACGGCTGCATGGGCCTCTATTCCGATGACAACGAAGCGGTGCTCGCGCGCGTGCTCGCCTCGGCGCGCAAAGCGGGCCGGACGAAATTCGGCATTCAACTCGCGCATTCAGGCCGAAAAGGATCCGCGATGCGGCCGTGGGAAAGCGGACGCTCGCTGAAGGAGGGCGAGGACAATTGGCCGACAGTCGCCGCATCGGCGATCCCGTTCGGCGAGGGCTGGGCCACCCCACGCGAGGCGACGGAAGCCGACATGGCGCGCATCTCGGCCGCATTCGTGACCACGGCAAAGCGCGCGGTGCGCATCGGCTTCGACTCGGTCGAATTGCACATGGCGCACGGCTATTGGCTACACGGCTTCATGTCGCCTTTGTCGAACAAGCGCACCGACCAATACGGCGGCAGCCTAGAGAACCGCTTGCGGCATCCGCTCGCGGTCGCCCGCGCGGTGCGTGACGTGGTGCCGCGCACGATCCCGCTCGGCGCGCGCATCACCGGCAGCGACTGGCGCGAAGGTGGTCTCACGCCGGACGATTGCGTCGCGATTGCAAGAGCCCTGAAGGCCGAAGGCTTTGACTTCGTCGATATTTCCTCCGGCGGCGTCATGGCCGACATCCGCAATCCGGGGGAGCGCGGCTACAACGTGCCAATCGCAGCGCGGGTGAAGCGCGAGGTGGGGATCGCGACGCGCACGGTCGGGCTGATCGTTGAGCCGGAACAGGCGGAGGCGATCGTATCCAACGGACAGGCCGATATGGTCACGATCGGCCGCGCCTTCCTCGACGATCCACATTGGGCTTGGCACGCGGCGAAAATATTACATGCCGATGTGCCTCGTCCGCCGCAGTACGAGCGCGCCGGGCCGAAGCTCTGGGCGCCGGCGGCGAGTGCGAATTAAAATGTGACCACCTTCGTCTTCCTCGCCGTTCTTCTGGCCGCGCTGTGCCACGCCGGCTGGAACGTGCTGATCAAGATTGGGCTCGATCCGCTCGCGACGACGACTTTGATCAGCATCGCGAGCGGGATCGTCGCGCTGCCGCTGTTGGCCTTCGCGGGCGTGCCTAATCCCACATTATGGATTTGGCTCGCCACCTCCGTCCTCATTCACTTATTTTATTTTGCCGGACTGATCGAAAGCTATCGCGCCGGCGATCTCGGGCAGGTGTATCCGATCGCGCGCGGTGCGGCGCCGTTGATGACGGCCACTGCCGCCGCGCTCACTGTCGGCGAACAGCTGAGCGCTACAGGCTGGAGCGGCATCGTGCTGCTCGTCGCCGGCGTATTTCTGCTCTCCGCGCACGGCGGACGTGAGCTTGCATTCGACCGCCGCGCGGTCGGCTTTGCGCTGTTCACCGCGATCACGATTTGCGCCTACTCGGTCGTGGACGGGATCGGCGCGCGGCAATCGCACAATCCGATCGCGTATGCGCTCTGGCTATTCGTCGGCATCGCGCTGGTGCTGCCGCCCTACGCCTACCTGCGTGACGGCGTCTTGGTGTTCAAGCCCATGCGGCTTTATTGGCGCAGAGGTCTGATTGGCGGCGGCATGCAAGTGTTTTCTTATGGGGTCGCGCTATGGGCGATGACGTTGGCCCCGATTGCGCTTGTCGCTGCGTCGCGCGAGGCAAGCGTGCTGTTCGGGACGCTAATTGCCATTGCCGTGTTGCGCGAGCCGTTACGTTCGGCACGCGTCGCAGGAGCGCTGCTGATCGTCGCGGGACTGATGCTGATCCGGCTGCAGTAACTACAGGCGCAGGTCCGGAAACTCGTGCTCCATGCGCGCGAGGTCTTCTTCGCTGTCGATGTCCCAAAGCAACGGAAGCTGGTGCAGACGCAAGCCGAGTGCTCTGGCCCGCGCGCGCGTCTGCGCGGCGACACCGTTCGTTCCCCACTCAACGCATTTGAACAGTCCTGGTTGTGACGCATTCGTACCGATCAGCACATAACCGCCGTCCACTGCGGGCATGAGCACGACATCGTGCTCGGCCAAAGAATGCGCGGCATTCTGTAAATGCGCAGGCATGAAGGCCGGGCAATCCGTACCAATCACGAGCGTGGGTCCGTCCTGCATCGCGGCAAGCATGCGCGCGCCGAGATCGCCGTCCGGCTGCGGCTTCAACGCGATCCCGTGCTGTGCTTGTAAGTTACGGAACAAAGCATGCGTGCAATCCGGCGCGCACCAGAGCGTCACAGAGCCCAGATCGGCCGCGATAGCCGTTTCGATCGTGCGTTCGGTCAATCGTACCTGCAGCACGGCCGCGGCATGCGCGCCGATCGCCGGAATGAGCCGCGTCTTGGCAAGCCCCGGCACCGGCGCTTTCGCCAGCACCGCGACTTCAATTCTCGGCATGACGATAAGCGCGGGCGAGCGCCTCCGGCGGCGCGCCGAAGAAATAGGCGAACCGCAGGCGCCACATCAGCAGTATGGTTCGGATCGTCCCATGCTTCTGCCAGCGTCGCGGCGAGGTAGTCACGCGCGCGGACACACAGGCCGAACGCGAGATGCGCTTCAGCCGCGCCGACAGCGCGATGTCTTCCATCAGCGCGATCTCGGGAAAGCCGCCGACGCTTTCGAACGCTTTGCGTGTAGCGAACATCGCCTGGTCGCCCGTTGCGATGCCGGTCAGGCGCGAACGCACATTCATCGTCCAGGCGATCAGCGGGAGAGCGCCCTTCGTGAAGCGAACGTCGAACCGTCCCCAGGCACGACGCGAGCGCGACA
>Ga0207779_1000009_pt1 | contig 36907 bp, 29 predicted proteins | sample LuqExpMetageno44_FD_187802 | JGI IMG/M metagenome (GOLD analysis project Ga0207779, IMG submission 187802) | Tropical forest soil microbial communities from Luquillo Experimental Forest, Puerto Rico - Sample 44 (SPAdes) | ecosystem: Environmental > Terrestrial > Soil > Tropical forest ...
TGCAATAAAAATCTTTTGCATTGCACAAAATTAATGGCGCCTATTCCACGGCAGCAATGCCGGGGGTCGGCGCTCGGAGGTACCGCCCCTGTATCAGTTCTGTTGGTTTCCGACGAGCATGGCCGCGGTCAGCGCAGCGATCTGGTTCGGCGAATTCGAACGAGGAAGCGATGTTACGCTGCGTGAAATTGAGGGCCATCTCGCCCACCTCTTTTACGCCGGTCTTGGTCTCGGTGGTCATCGTCGTCTGCTGCGCGCGAGAGATGAAACTGTTACCCCTGATCGCCAGCCCTGGAACCTTGACTAATTAAGGTTATCGCCGCTTGGTCATTTATGGCGCTCCCGGCGTCGTGGACGGGGGTTCAAAGCGGTCCTATTAAGGCTTCGTTAGCCGTAATCCGTGAAGCGCATTCATGAGTGAAACCGGGTTCCAATTCACCTGCCTCAGCGATCCGCGGCTCGCAGCGCATGCCTTGAGCCCGATGCCGGTTTGGCTATGGAGCACGGACGCTGCGCGTGTCCTCTGGTGCAATCCGGTCGCCGCCGCGATCTTCGACGCGCCGTCACCCGGCGCGCTAGCCACGGAAAGATTTGAATCGACTCACGCAGCCGCCGCGCAGATCGCGCGGCTTGCCGGCACGCTGCCGCAGGGTGGTGCAGCGCGGCTCGAGCGGCTCCGCGGCTTCGGCGCGAGCGTCGGTGGCGCGCTGATTTGCCTCTGCTCACGCATCACTTTCCCCGACAACAACGCCGGAGTGCTGGTCGTCTCAACCGAACGCGGCGGCAAGGACCTGAGCCTGCCCGACCGTGCGCAACGCCTTCTCGCGGATCTCGAAAAGCCGGCCGCTGTCTACACCGCCGACGGCGAACCCATCGCGCGGGCGGCGCTCGAACGCTTCGGCGGCAAGCATGATCTCATCGCGCTCGGTGCCGACTCGCTGGCGCGCGAGGCTTCGGTCAACGGCCGCGCCGAGGGCGAGATCGCGGTTGGGCCCGCCACCATATTGCGGCTCGGCGCCGGCAATACGATCACGCTGCTGGTCGCCTTCAACGATCCCGCGCCAGCCAACATTGCGCGGGCCGCCACGGCGCAAGCCCCGCCGCTTGCGCCAAGTCCGACTGCGGCGGAAACGCCTGCGCGCCGCCTCCCTTTCCGCTTCATCTGGCAAATGGATGCTACGACACGTTTCACGTTCGGCATGGAAGAGCTCGCCAAAATGCTCGGACCGCGTGTCGCCGCACTGCTCGACCGTCCGTGGGCGGAAATCGCCACCGCCCTCAAGATCGATCAGCAGGGGCAGTTCGCTAGCGCGCTCGCTGCGCGGGGCACCTGGAGCGGCATCGTGGTGCATTGGCCGGTCGACGATATGGACGAGCCGCTGCCGATTGAGATGTCGGGCCTGCCTGTGCTCGATCGAGATCGCCAGTTCGCCGGCTATCGCGGCTTTGGCATCTGCCGTGACGTGCAGCGCATCGCGGCGCTGGAGCAGCGCCGCGCGCAGCCGCTGGATGCGCCCACGAGCAATGTTGTGACGTTCCGACCGCAGGTCGAGAGCACGCCGTCGCTCAGCCCGGGCGAGCGGAGCGCCTTCCAGGAACTTGGCCGCGAGCTCACCGACCGGTTGAAGAAAACCTCCGGTCGGGAGTCGGTCGTACTACCGCACGCTGACGATTTCGGTGCCGAAATTCTGACCCCGGTTGTTCCGGTTGCGCCTCCTGCGCCCGCCGCGCCGCCGCGCGCGGGCCGCAACGGCGATACCGCGCGCGACACGCGGGAAGAGCGGCCGATCCTCGACCGTTTGCCGATCGGCATCCTGGTCTACCGGCTCAACAGCCTGATCTACGCCAACCGCGCTTTCCTCGACTGGACTGGCTGTCCGACGCTCGATGCGCTGACTGAAGCCGGCGGGCTCGACAGCCTGTTTATCGAGACCACGAGCCAGCCTCTCGGCGCCGCCAACGGCGGCAAGACACTCACCATTGCCACCGTCAACGGAAGGCAGAAGCCAGTCGAAGGCCGCCTGTTCAGCGTGGCGTGGAACAACGAGAGCGCGCTGGTGCTGGTAATCAGCACACACGCCGCGGTGACCGACGATCGCACTAAGATCGCCGACCAGTCGCTGCGGAGGCTGGAGACCGAGAACGAGGAACTCAAGTCGATCCTCGACACCGCGACCGACGGCGTGCTGGTGCTCGATCGCGCCGGCCGTGTGCTGTCGGCTAACCGCAGCGCCGAGGCGCTGTTCGGCTACGAGCATTCCGAGATCGCCGAGCTGCCGTTTGGCGACCTGTTCGCCCCGGAAAGCCGGCGCAGCGTGCTGGATTATCTCGCTCGGCTAGTGCGCGACGGCAAGGCCATGCTCGATACCGGCCGCGAAGCGATTGGCCTGGTGCGGCGGGGCGGTCTGGTGCCGCTTTACTTTACCATGGGGCGGATCGCCGACGGCGAGAAGTTCTGCGCCGTGCTGCGCGACCTTACGGCCTGGAAGCGCAGCGAGGAAGAGCTGATCAACGCCAAACAGCAGGCCGAGAAGGCCTCCACCACTAAATCGGAATTCCTCGCCAAGATCAGCCACGAGATTCGAACGCCGCTCAACGCGATCATCGGCTTCTCAGAAGTGATGATGGATGAGCGCTTCGGGCCAATCGGCAACGAGCGCTACCGGCAGTACCTCAAGGACATCCACAGCTCCGGCGGCCACCTGATCTCTTTGCTCAACGACCTGCTCGACCTGTCGAAAATCGAGGCCGGCAAACTCGAGCTAACGTTCGTGACCGTCAATCTCAACGACCTCGTGCAGCAGTGCGTCGCCATCATGCAGCAGCAGGCCAACCAGGAGCGGGTGATCATTCGTACCTCGCTGCCACCCAGCATGCCACAGATCTTGGCCGACGCGCGTTCGGTGCGGCAGATCGCGCTCAATTTGCTGTCGAACTCGATTAAGTTCACTGGCGCCGGCGGGCAGGTGATTGTCTCCACCGCCTTGACCGACGATCGGGAAGTGCTGTTGCGGGTGCGCGATACCGGCGCCGGCATGAGCGAGAAGGAACTGCAGACTGCGCTCGAACCGTTCTGCCAGCTAGCCACCTCTGCGCGCTGGGGCTCGAGCGGCACCGGTTTGGGGCTGCCGATCACCAAGGCGCTGGCCGAGGCCAACCACGCGCGCTTCCGTATCACCAGCCAGGTCAGGGATGGGACCCTGGTCGAGGTCGCATTCCCGGCCACGCGCGTTCTGGCGTAATAAGTCAGATCGGCTAAGCTTGCAGATCCATCTGTTTTGAGAGCTGAGATGCGTCGCCTGTTTGTCTGCCTGCTTCTTGCGTTTGCGCTCGGGCCCGCAGCTCGCGCGGCCGAAGCTGTCGACCTGTTGCTGGTGTTCGCAGCCGATGTCTCGCGCAGCGTCGACGGCGATAAATTCAAGCTGCAACGCGAAGGCTATGCCGCCGCGGTCGCCGATGTACACGTGCTCGACGCCATCCGCTCGGGCCGCAACGGCCGAATCGCCGTGCTGTTCGAGGAGTGGTCGGGTTTCGGTAACCAGAAGGTCGTCATTGACTGGACGCTAATCGACGGAGCGAAAGCGGCACAATCGTTCGGCGACCGTTTACTAGAATCGCCGCGCTCCTTTGCAGACCGCACCTCGATCAGCGGTGGCATCGATTTCGCCGTCGCGCAATTCGCCCACGCCCCGTTTACCGCTGAGCGCCGTGCCATCGACGTCTCCGGCGATGGCACCAACAATGCCGGCCGCGAGGTCGACCATGCGCGCGACGAGGCACTGGCGCTTGGCCTGACCATCAACGGGCTGGCGATCCTGAGCGAGCGGCCTTTGCCCTGGAATCCAGAGCACACCAATCCGCCGGGCGGCCTTGCTAATTATTACCGCGAGCACGTCGTGGGCGGCCCGGGCGCATTCGTGCTGGAGGCAAGGGACTTCAATTCGTTCGGCCAGGCCATCGTCAAGAAGCTTATTGCCGAAATCGCCGATGCAACGCCGGAGCGGTAATCCTAACTTTTCGGCCATGAAAGGGACACAGAGCGCGCGCACACGCTTGGTGGCCGCGCCACCGATGGTATCACCCGCTGTAAATCGACGCCAAAACAACCGGAAACCCTTTCCTTGACGGCCGCCATTGGCTTCAGACGCCTGGGCTTAGCTCTGCTGGCCGCGCTCGCGGTCGGCGCCGGCCTGTTCGCCGCGGCGGGTTGCCTGATCTCAGCCGACGCCGTGCAACGGCAGGTTATCGGCGAAATCCGTGCGGTCACCGGACTCAATCCGACACTTGGCGGCAACGCCACCGTCTCGCTGTTTCCCTCCGGCAGCGTCAGCTTCGCAGATGTCGCCTTAGGCGATGCCAAGCACCCGGCGCTCATCGCCGAGCGGCTAACTGCGCGGCTGCGCTTCTTCCCACTACTACTCGGCCGGGTCGAAATCGCTGACGTCACGCTGGAGCGGCCGAGCATCGCGGTCGACGTGGCGGCGGACGGAAGCTCCAACTGGTCCGGCTTGATCGATTCACTGGCGCGCAGCCAAAGTAACGACGCGCCGCGGACCGCGGCGTTCTCCGAGATGCGCATCAACAACGGCACCGTGGTCGTGCACCGCGCGGCGCGCGAGGTCAACGAGAAGTTGAGCGACGTGGAATTGTCGCTGGCCTGGCCGTCGATCTCCAAGAGCTTCGGCGCCACCGGCCGCTTGGTCTGGCACGGCGAGCCGCTGAATATGAATCTAATGTTGAGCGATTTTCCCGCCGCGCTCGCCGGCGACCGTTCCGGCATGAAGCTGCGCATCACCAGCCAGCCGATCAACACCGTCTTCGAGGGCGCGATCAGCGTCAAGCCGACGCTCAAGGTTGAAGGCACGATCGCGGCCGATGCAGCCTCGCTGCGAAATACCCTAATCTGGATCGGGCAGCCGCCAGTGCCTGGCGGCGGCTTCGGCCATTTCTCGATCAAGGCACAGAGCAACGTGACCGGCGATACCGTCGCCCTGTCGAACGTCAACGTCGAACTCGACGGCAATACCGCGGAGGGCGTGCTCACCTTCGCCACCGAGGGGCGGAAAACTGTGCAAGGCACGCTCGCCTCCGACACGCTCGATCTGACGCCTTATGTCTCGGCCATCCGCCTGCTCACTGGCAATCAGCACGAATGGGATAACGCGCGCATTACGCTGGATGGCCTCTCTGGCCTCGACGTTGACTTGCGGCTATCGGCGGGAAAAGTGGCGATGGCGAACGCCAAGCTCGGGCGTACCGCCATCGGCGCTAATTTGCGCAATGGACATCTGACGATCACCGTTGGCGAGGCCCAGGCGTATGACGGCTTGATTAAGGGCTCGCTCATGCTTGCCAACTCCGATGCTGGTGTAGACTTGAAATCGCAGATGCAGTTGGCCGACGTGGACCTGGAAAGCTGCCTGAGTCAGCTTTTCGGGCTGCACCGGCTGGAGGGCAAGGGCAACATCGTGTTCGCAGTCGAAGGCAGCGGCGACAGCGTGCTTGCCGTTACGCGCACTCTGAACGGCAATGCCAGTCTCACTGGGCAAAACGGCGCGATAACTGGTCTCAATGCTGAGCAGCTGCTGCGCCGCCTGGAGCGGCGGCCGTTGTCCGGCGGGAGCGAATTCCGCAGCGGACGTACGCCGTTCGAAAAGATCGCGGTGGCGCTGAAGATCATGCAGGGCACCGTCACGGTCGACGACGTGAAGATCGAAGGCTCGGCTGTGCGGCTAGCGCTCGCGGGGTCCGCCTCGGTGCCGAGCCGCGAGCTCGATCTCAAGGGCACCGCCGCCTTGGTCTCCGCCGCAAGGCCCGAGACGGCTCCTTTTGAGCTGCCGTTCATCGTGCAGGGGTCGTGGGATGACCCGATTGTGCTACCCGACCCGGAAGCGCTCATTCGCCGCTCCGGCGCCGCCGCACCGCTGCTCGATGCCATGCGCGACCGCAGCGCCCGCGACGCCGCCCGCTCACTGATCGATCACCTTACCGGCGCCCCGGCTGGCACAGCCATGCCGGCGGCGCAACAATCCACGGCTCCGGCCCAGATGCAAAAGCCTCAATAAATGAATGGGGTGCGTTTAAACTGCCGGAGGCAGTGTTGGGAGGATTCGGTTTCGTTAAACATGCGCCCCACCGCACCGTAATAGTCGTCAGACCGCACGTTACGGCACCCGTTGAGCAGGATCGAGATCAAGCGCTCGAACCACGCCTTCGCCGACAACGGCTGCACACTCGTTCACACCGAGCTTTTCCGATTCGAAGAATGCGCCGCTGATCACCCTACGTGCTGAGCAAGATGAATGCCCGGCGTCGGGGATGTTCTGGGCAAGCGCACGATGCGCGATCGCTACAGGCCGGTGGTGGAAAACAAGCTGAGCACAAGCCAGGTTCTCGTCCACGACCGGTGCTATATTGATTGCTGGATGAGGACTTTCGCCTGCGTTGAACCTTCACCGGGCCGTTAATGTCCGCCGCACCGCATCCTTCCAGCCGGCATATTTCTGCTCGCGCAAGGTCTTGTTCATGCGCGGTTCAAACCTGCGGTCGAGGCGCCATTGCGCGGCGAAACCATCCAATTCCGGGCAGATCCCGGCGGTCCGCCCAGCCAGATAGGCGGCGCCCAAGCCGGTGGTTTCCATCACTACCGGTCGGTCAATTGGGCTTGCCAGAATATCGGCCAAGAACTGCATGGTGACATCGCTAGCGGTCATGCCGCCGTCGACTCGCAACACGGTCGTTCCGTTTGCCGCCGTCGGCCAGTCGGCATGCATGGCCTCGAGCAGGTCGCGGGTCTGATAGCCGACCGCCTCCAGCGCCGCGCGGGCAAGCTCGGCGACACCCGAATTGCGCGTGAGGCCGAACACCGCGGCGCGCGCCTGTGCATCCCAATAAGGCGCGCCCAGACCGACAAAGGCGGGCACCAGATAGACTTGCTCGGCCGGATCTGCGCGCGCCGCCAGCCCGTCGGCCTCTGACGTTTTGGCGATGATCTTCAGCCCGTCGCGCAACCATTGCACGGCGGCGCCGGCGATGAAGATCGCGCCTTCCAGCGCATAGGTACGCTTGCCGTCGAGCTGATAGGCGATGGTACTGAGCAGCCGGTTCCGCGAGACGACGCGGTGCGTGCCGGTGTTCAGCAAAGCAAAGCAGCCGGTGCCGTAGGTAGACTTCAGCATGCCGGGCCTGACGCAGCCCTGCCCGATCGTCGCCGCCTGCTGATCGCCGGCCATGCCGAACACCCCGACCGAAGCGCCGAACAGATTCACAACGGTGGTGCCAAAATCCGCCGCGCAATCGCGCACTTGCGGGAGCAGCGAAGGCGGCAGGGAGAAAAGACGGCACAGCTCTTCGTCCCATTCGCCGCGCCCGATATCGAACAGCAAAGTGCGGGCAGCGTTGCTGGCATCGGTCGCGTGTACCTTGCCGCCGGTTAGCCGCCACAGCAGAAAACTGTCAATGGTGCCGAAGGCAAGCCGGCCCGTGTCTGCAAGAGCGCGCGCGCCCGCGACATTATCAAGTAGCCAGGCGATCTTGCTCGCCGAGAAATACGGATCAAGCAACAACCCGGTCTTGGTCATGATCTCCGGCTCGTGGCCGGCGCGACGCAGCGCGTCGCAGAAATCAGCAGTGCGGCGGTCCTGCCACACGATGGCATTGTAGATCGGCTTGCCAGTCGTGCGATCCCACATAACGGCGGTCTCGCGCTGATTTGTGATGCCGAGGCCGGCGATGTCATTGGCGGCAAGCGCCGCCTTGGCGATCGCCTCGCGCACCGTCTTGACCGTCGTCGTCCAGATCTCTTCCGGGTCATGCTCGACCCAGCCGGGCGAGGGATAGATCTGGCGCAGCTCCTGTTGCGCGCTGGCGAGCGGACACAGATTCGCATCGAACGCGATCGCGCGAGTTGACGTCGTACCCTGGTCGATGGCGATAAGGGCGGTCGGCAAGAGGATCTCCCCGGCGATTCAGCCCGCGGAGATTAGTCCAGGACGGAGAGCTTGACGATTGCCGGGTTGTTATTGGCATGCACGGCGGCGTTCAGCTTGCGCGGCGCCGGACAGTTATAATTGCCGCCCTGTATGATCTCGCGCGGCTTGGTGAGCACTGACACCAGATCTCGCGCGGCTTAGTGAGCACCAACACCACGCGGTCCCGCGGCGCCTCCGATGATACCGGCTTGAGCAGAAATTCCCTGACCCCGATTTTGACGCCCACGACCGCGCGCGAGCGCTCCCGCCGTGGCCAGTAAGCACGATAACCGGTACAGGTTTTCGGCGAGCGCACAACGTGCACGAAACGGACGACGTCGGGTGCCTGCTACCGAGACTGAGCTGCGGCGGATAGCGACGCCATGAAGCGGCTGAGCGCCTCGCGTTCGTCTGGCGTGGCAACCAGGCCGAGCTTGGTACGTCGCCACAGTACGTCGTCGACGTTCTGCGCCCATTCGTTCTCGACCAGATAGCGCACCTCGGCGCCGGTGAGATCGCCGGCAAAACGCGGCCCGAGTTCATCCATGGTTTGCGCGTCGCGAAGAATGCGCTCGACACGCCGACCATATGCGCGCACCAGGCGATGCGCATGCGGCGTGGCGAGGAACGGCCAGCGGCTGATCGTTTCGGCGACCAGGCCATAAAAACCGTCGACCGGAAAGTCGCCTCCAGGCAACGTCGAACCGGTTGTCCATGGCGGCAGCGCACCGAAGAAAACACCGATCTGCTTCATCGCCGCTTCTGCCAGCCGGCGGTACGTGGTGATCTTGCCGCCATAGATCGTGAGCAGCGGCGCTTCGCCATAGACCTCGTCGAGAGTGAGCATGTATTCGCGCGTCACGTCCTCCGGCTTATCGGCGCCGTCGTCATAGAGGGAGCGCACGCCGGCGAACGACCACACCAGCTCGTCGGGCAATACCTTGTCGCGGAAATATTCGTTCACCGTGTCACAGAGATAGAGAATTTCGTCCGGGGTCGGCGCCGGCGAATTGACGTCGCCGATGAAATTCTCGTCGGTCGTGCCGATCAAGGTGAAATCCTGCGCGAACGGCAGCGCGAACACGACGCGGCCGTCGGTGGCCTGCAGCAGATAGCCGCTGTCATGCTCGAAACGCCGCCGCACCACGATGTGGCTGCCTTTGACCAGTCGCGCCGGCGCCAGCAGCGGCCGCCGAATTACAGTGTTCGCAACCTCGCCGATCCAGGGCCCGGCGGCGTTGACCAGCACGCGCGCGGTCACCACCTCGCGGCGGCCGCTCGTGTTGAGGATCAGCTCCCACTCGCTGCGCCGCTCCGCGCGTACACAGCGGGCGCGGGGTCGGATGACGGCGCCGCGCTCGGCAGCATCAAGCGCGTTGAGCACCACCAGCCGGGAATCGTCGACCAGGCAATCGGAGAATTCGAAGCCAAACCGGAACGAACGTTGCAGCGGCTGGCCTACCGGATGATAAGTGAGGTCGACAGTGCGCGTGCCTTTAAGCAGCTTCCGGGCGCCGAGCATATCGTAAATAGCGAGACCGAAGCGCAGCCAAAGCGCCGAGCGCATACCGGGCTGCGGCGGTAACATGAAGCGCATCGGCCGGATGATATGCGGCGCCATGCGCAGCAGTACTTCGCGCTCGTGCAGCGACTCGCGCACCAGACGGAAGGCGCCATGTTCGAGATAGCGCAGGCCGCCGTGGATGAGCTTGGTGGAGGCCGAAGACGTACCTGAGGCGAGGTCGTTCTGTTCGACCAGCAGCACGCGCAATCGCCGTCCGGCGGCGTCCCGGGCCAATCCCGTTCCGTTGATGCCTCCGCCAATGATGGCGAGGTCGTATTCAGCCATGCCTACTGATTCGCCAACGCCGGCGCAGAATGGCAGCTTACGCGGCGTATTCAAGCAGCGAACGCAAAAAGCCCGCCAAAGCCACAAGATTCGCCGGCGTTGCAAATCCGCCTTTTGTTGGCCATATCAAGACTATCCGGTGCGGCCGTCTTACGCGAAAAACCGGAGACAAGGCTACTCCGTCCTCCAATGTCCTCGCCCCGCCTGCTCGTCATTGAAGGCAATTCCCCGCAGACACTGGCCGAGCACATTGCGGTAGGCGGGACCGCCGCTCACAAAGGCTATTCCGATCTGCTGCGCGAGTTAATGCCGGGCGCAATCGTGGACACGTGCCATCCCGGCGATCCGACCGCGACCTTGCCTGACGGCCAATCGCTCGAGGGGTATGACGGCATCGCCATCACCGGCTCCTCACTGCATATCTATGACGGTGGTCCGTCGGTCATCCGTCAGATCGATCTAGTGCGCACCGCCCTTGAAACAGGAACGCCGCTGTTCGGCTCCTGCTGGGGGTTACAGGTGATCGTCGCCGCCACCGGCGGCAACGTGCGCAAGAATCCGAAAGGCCGCGAGCTCGGCTTCAGCCGCGGCATCCGCCTCACTCAAGCCGGCCGCAGGCACCCCATGTACGTCGGCAAGCTGGAGGTGTTCAACGCACCGACCGTGCATCTCGACGAGGTCGAAACGCTGCCTCCCGGCACCACGGTGCTCGCCTCCAACGAGATGTCGGACGTGCAGAGCGCTGAGATCCGTACCAACGGCTCGGTTGCCTGGGCGGTGCAATATCATCCCGAGTATCCACTGCGCGAGATCGCCGCAATCGTGCGGCGCATCGGCACACGGCTGATCAAGGAAGGATTTTTCCGCGACACCCGCGACATTCAGACTTTCGCCGAAGACCTTGATACTCTTGATCGCGATCCGGGTTGCAAGCGATTGTCCTGGCTGCATGGGATCAGCAAGAACGTCCTCGACAAGAAATTGCGCGTCGGCGAAGTGGCAAACTGGATCGAATTCCAGGTGCTGCCAACGCGAGTGAAGCGCGGGCGGGGGTGATGGATTTTTCCGGCAAACACGTGGTGGTCACCGGCGGCACTGGCGCGCTCGGCACAGCGGTGGTCGGCGCGCTGCTCAGTGCGGGCGCGAGCTGCACGGTTAGCTACATGGTCGAGACGGAAGCGCAGCGTTTCCCCTATGGCCGGCAGGCGCAGATCAAGCTGATCAAGGTCACCGACCTTTCCGATGAATCCGAGGTGCGCAAGCTCTACAGCGGGCTCACGCCGTGGGCGTCGATCCAAATCGCCGGCGGTTTCGCCATGGGCAAAGTGGCGGAGACCGACAAGGCGGCGCTTATGGGGCAACTCGACACCAATCTAATCGCCTGCTTCTTGTGCTGCCGCGCGGCGGCGAATGCCATGCGCGGCGGCGGCCGCATCGTAAACGTGGCGGCGCGCCCTGCGTTAGAATGGCGCGCCGGCGCCGGCATGGCGGCCTACACCGTCGCCAAAACCGGCGTTGCCGCGCTCACCGTGGTGCTGGCCGAGGAAGTCGCCAAGGACGGCATTCTGGTGAATGCAGTGGCGCCATCGATCATGGATACGGCGGCCAACCGCGCCACCATGGGGAAGGCCGATTTCGATGCATGGCCGAAAGTTCAGGAAGTGGCGGCAACGATCCTGTTTCTCGCCTCGCCCGAGAACAAGGTGACGCGCGGCGCTGTCGTACCGGTTTACGGGAAGTCGTAAGCGATCAGCGCGTGCCAGCGACGAGATCAAGCGCCGCGCGCGACAGCCGCTGCACGGCGCCCGAGGCGACCACGGCGCGACCTTCTGCGTAGGCCTCGTGGTTCTTCTCGATGTCGTCGAGATCGTATTGGTAATTCACCATCAGGCCGTGCGCCTGCGCCATCGCCTTGTCGGAGGTGTCAGCCAGCCAGTTGATGCGCTCGAGCCGCGCGCCATTGCCGAGATGAAAACGCGCCACGGCGTCCGCTGGAAAGCCGCGCCGGTCGCGCGCACGCAGGAAATACCAGGCGGCCGCGCGCAGCAAAGGATCCTGCAATCGCGCCGCAGCTTCCGCGTTGCGCCACCAGCCCGGCGTATCGAGCGCGGCGAGCGTCGCCTTGTCGGTCTTGCTGAGCGCTAGCGAACTCTCCTGCGCGCGTTCCTTGGCGAGCCAGGCGGTAAAACTCGGCACCGGCGACAAAGTAACAAATGTCGAGAGCTTGGGCAGCACGCGGCTAACCTCTTCGACCACCTGCTTAATGAGGAAATTGCCGAACGACACGCCGGCGAGCCCACGCTGGCAATTGGAGATCGAATAGAACGTTGCCGTGCGCATCTTTTCGGATTCCATCACCTCGCGCGCGGGACTCAAGATCGGCGCGATCGCGTCCGGAATCTCACGGGTGAGTGCCACCTCAACGAAGATCAGTGGCTCGTCCACCATCGCCGGGTGGAAGAAGGCATAGCAGTGGCGGTCCGGGGGCTCGATACGGCGACGCAGGTCCTGCCAGTCGCTGATCTCGTGCACCGCCTCGTAGCGGATGATCTTGTCGAGGATGATCGCGGGCGTCGACCAGTCGATGCGCCGCAGCACCAAGAAGCCGCGGTTGAACCAAGACGAGAACAGGTGCACGAAGTCGTCGTCGACCGCGATAAGATCGTTGCGGTGGGCGAGCACGTCCATGAGCTGCTCGCGCATGCGCACCAGCGCCGCTGTGCCGCCAGGGGCCAGATTGAGTCGGCGGAACAACTCCTGCCGGCGCGGCTCGGAGGCAGCGTGCACTTCGGCAACTGTCTCGTCGGACGGCTTATCACGCCAAGCGGCGATCGCCGCTTCCATGCGGGCCCGGTCAGGGCCGAAGCGCTGGCTGAGCGCCTCGAAGAATGCGATCCGCGGACCGATTGTCAGCTCGCTATAGCGAGCAAGGATTTCGCGCGCGCGGGCTACGCCGGAGGCTTCGCCGCGGCCGGACAAGAGGTGCTCGCACAGCTCGACCAGGCTTTCCGAGCGGACCGACGCCTCAACGCGCCGGTTGCGCGCCAGTAGCGCACGGCTGCGCTCGGAGATGGTCTGTAACAACTCGCCGAAAAACGAGACGTTCATTGCGGGTCCGTCCAGACGGCCCGGCCCTTCATCAGCCGCCGCGGTCCATCAGATGATCTGGCAACCATGTGGCTATTTCAGGAAAAAGCACAAGATCACGATTGCCAACATCATACACAAGACGTAGGGGGATCGTTCCCAGCATGACGGTGACGATCGGAACGTCCGGCGCGATGGCGTTAACAATGTAGATGTTGAGGCCGACCGGCGGGTGGATGTCGATGGTCAGGATGACGCCGAACCAGACCCGGTCGAATCCGGCCGCGGTGATGATCGGTAGCAGTGATCCTCGAATGTCTTGGTCGCCTCTTTATTCACGGCATCGGCTTTGCTCTCGAAGTAAGCCTGCGCCCCCCTTGCCGGCGGCATGATGGCGTTTTGCTGCTGCTTGTTGAGCTTGTCGAAGCTCTTTTTCGACATCAGCACCGGCTCGCACATGAACACAGCGCATTGTTGCCTGGCGCGTGAGGCAGTCGGTGACTTCGTAAAGCCGCATAGACTGGAAGGGCCGAGGCTGGTGTCCGTGGCGTTTGCCGCAACCCTATGTCGGTAAAGGACAATCCATGGTGCGGTCTGGTCAGTGCCAAACGATAACTCTATAACCCCGGCATCGGCGTCTATTCTTGGATCCTTTGGAGTTTCTCGATATGCCGAAGCCGTTGGCGGGTCTCCGCGTCCTCGAACTTGCCCGCATTCTGGCGGGGCCATGGGCGGGCCAACTGTTGGCCGACCTGGGCGCTGACGTCATCAAGGTCGAGCGGAGTGGGACCGGCGACGATACCCGCGGCTGGGGGCCGCCCTTCGTGGAGGGCGTCGACGGCAAACCCATCGGCTCGGCCTATTTCCATTCCGCCAACCGCGGCAAACGCTCGATTGAATGCGACTTCGAGAGCGAGGAAGGCCGGCGCATTGTGCGCAAACTGGCGGCACGTTCCGACGTGTTGATCGAGAACTTCAAGGTAGGCGGGCTGGCGAAGTTCGGTCTCGACTACAAGAGTCTGGCGCCGGAAAACCCGCGGCTAATTTACTGCTCGGTCACCGGCTTCGGTCAGGACGGCCCCCACGCCGAACGCGCCGGCTATGACCTCATGGCGCAAGGCATCGGCGGCATCATGGACCTGACCGGCATGGCCGACGGCGAGCCGACGCGCATCGGCATTCCGGTCTCCGATATTTTCACCGGCGTCTATTCGGTAGTCGGCATCCTGGCCGCGCTGACGCAACGCGAGAAGACCGGCAAGGGCTGTTATGTCGACGCCGCGCTGGTCGATTCCACGGTTGGCGTGCTCTCCAACCAAGCGCTCAATTACCTCGTCTCCGGCAATGTGCCGAAGCGGATTGGCAACGCGCACGCCAACATCGTGCCCTACCAGGTCTTCCCAACCGCCGACGGTTACGCGATCGTCGCCACCGGTAACGACAATCAGTACATAAAATTCTGCAATGTGCTAGGCGCGCCGGAGCTCGCCCAGAATCCGGACTACAAAGACAACGTCGGCCGACTCAAACACCGCGCCGAGCTAATCGGAAAATTATCTGCGCTCACCGCGAAGATGAAGCGGGACGAACTTCTGGAAAAGCTTGAAGCGCAGAAGGTGCCGGCCGGCCCAATTAACAATCTCCAGCAGGTGTTCAACGATCCGCAGGTGATCCACCGCGGCATGAAAGTTAATGTGCCGAGCGCTGCGGCAAAAAAAGGCAGCATTCCAGGCGTGCGCTCGCCGATCATCATTGATGGCTGGCGTGCGGCGTCGGAGCAGCCCTCGCCGCTGCTCGGCGAGCATTCGGCGGAAATCCTGCGCGAAATCGGCGAGGCTTGAGAGCTACTTCGCCGCCGCCGTCTCGCGCTGGTACACTCTGGTGCCCTTGATCGCCTCGCGGATATTTCGAAGCAGAGTCTCAAGGACATGAGGCTTCTACAGGCAACTACGCCGCCGATGTGCACTGCTTGGGCAGTCGAAAAGCGGCCCCGCAAATCAGCCCCGGCGACGAGAGCCGCGCCGACCGTGATCGCCGGCCGACGCTGCATAGGTCAAGTTACCGCCGTTGGCGCAAGCATTTCGATGTCGCTGGCGACGTCGATCACCACCGGCCGGTTGGCCGCGAGTGCCTTTCGCAGAGCCGGAGCAATGTTGGCCGCGTTCTCGACGCGGATGCCGAGCGCGCCCATGTCTTCGGCGAGGCGGGCGAAATTCATCGGATTATAAGTCCACAATTCGCGCGACCTCGCCGTCGGCTCGCCACCATAGGCTCGGTCGAAGCCGCGCTTGCTCTGGTTGCCGCCGCCGTTGTTGTTGACCAAGACCACGGCATTGAGCTTCCAGCGCACCGCCGTCTCGATCTCCGCGATGTGGTACCAGAGGCCGGCGTCGCCGGTGAAACAGACCACCGGGCGGTCGGGACAGGCGGCCTTGGCGCCGAGCGCCGCGGGAAAGGCCCATCCGAGGTGTCCGGCGCTGCGCATGTAGCTCTGGGAGGCCTTGCGCAGATCGTACATGCCGCCCATCCACATACCGGCATGGCCGGTATCGACAACCACGATGCCATCGTCCGGCACATGCTTGGTAAGCTCCGCGCAGATGCGCGCGGGATGGATCGGCACTGCATTGGATTCGAGATCCGCCTTGTATTTCGCATACCACTCGACCCGGATGGTGGCGATTTCCTTCACCCAGGCCTCGCGTTTCTTGGCGCTCGCTTTGTCGGCCGATGCCAGCATCGCCGAAAGCACGGCCTTGGCGTCGCCTAGCACGCTCGCCTGGAGCGGATAGTTGCGGCCGAGCGCTTGCGGCTCGATGTCGATCTGGATTGCCGGCGTGCCGATCGCCGGTACCGCCCAGAAATGCGTGGTCATGCCGCCGGTCTCGGTACCGATGAAGCAAACGAGATCGGCGCGGTTGACCGCGCGGTTGGCGCTCTCGCGCGAATAGGTGCCAACCACGCCGATGGAGAGAGGATGCGTGCCGGGGATGCAGTCCTTGCCGTTTAGCGAGGTGGCGACCGGGATTTGCAGCGTTTCGGCGAGTGCCACCAACTTACGCGCGGCGCCTGACCAGCGCACGCCGCCGCCAGCCACGAATATTGGCCGCTCAGCTTGCTGCAAGAGGTTAAGCGCGGCCTTGATATTCGCGGCCTGCGGCTCCGGCCGGAACGGCGGGACGCGGGCGAACTGTTCCTCCACCAGCGCCTCCATCACCGCTTCCTCGACGTCGACCTGGCCCTCGTTGCCACGGAATTGCAGATGCACGGGACCCGGCGCTCCGGAGGTGGCGACTCGGAACGCCTGGCGCAGCATGTCGGGAATACGCGCCACGTCGTCGACCGTGGCGTTGAACTTGGTCACCGGCGCGAACGACGGTACGTCGTCGACTTCTTGGTAGACCTTGCGGAATTTGGTTTTCGGATCGCGACCGCCAGTGACAGCAATCACCGGCGAATGCGCAAGATAAGCGTCTCGCAAGCCCGCGGCGATATTGAGCGCACCGATGACCTGCGCCATGCAGATGCCCGGCTTGCTTGAGGCACGCGCATATCCGTCAGCCATATAGGCGGCCGATTTCTCTCCGTGGCAATGCACGCGCGCGATGTTGGTGCGCCGCTCCATCTCGGCATAGGTGCGGCGAACGACAGCCGGCACCATGAAGACATGGGTGACACCATAGCCCGCCAGCATCTCGGCGAAGACTTCGGCACCTGTGCGTTTGATATTGTGCCCCGGCGTTACCATTAAAATGGATCCTTTCAGTCCGGTTTGAAGTTCATGGCGACGCCATTGATGCAATAGCGCTGGTAGGTCGGCGGCGGACCGTCCGGAAAGACGTGACCGAGATGGCTTCCGCAGCGGCTGCAATGTACTTCGGTGCGCACCATGCCGTGACTGGTGTCGGTCTCAATTTCGACGGCGTCAGGAATCGGGTCGTTGAAACTCGGCCAGCCGGTGCCACTATCGAACTTCAGCTTGGACTCAAACAGCGGCTGCCCGCAGCCGGCGCAGTGGAACTTGCCGGCGCGCTTCTCATTGAGCAGCGCACAGCTACCCGGCACCTCGGTGCCGTGCTCGCGCATGATCTCGTACTGCTCAGGCGTGAGCAGCTTCCGCCACTCCGCCTCGGTGTGTGTGACAGGATATTGCTTCGGCATTATTTGATCGCCAGTGGGTTAACCGGCGAGCCGACGGCGCCCGTGATGGGCAGCGCCGGAGCCACAAACAGGAATTCGTAGACCTTGTCGCCGGCGCAGTCGTCGGCGAGCTCCTTCAAGTGAAAGATCTCGCCCATGGTCATGCCCATGATCGGGATGGTGATCCAGTGCCAGGGCTGATTGATGCCCTCCTCACTCTGGTTCGGTCGCACCTCGCAGCCCCAGGTGTCGCTCGCCAGCGCGGCCAGTTCGGTTTCCTTGACGAAGTCGAGCGTCTCAAAGCCCAAGCCAGGCGCATCGCCGCCGGGATAGCCATCCCAGCTGCCGAGCTTCTGGCAACGCTCCATCATACCGGTACGTACGATGATGTAATCGCCGCGCTTGAGCACGACGTTCTGCTTTCTGGCGGTGCTGTAAAGATCATCATTTGTGATGGCATAGCCGTCGTCGAGCGAGTCGACATCCTTGTAGCGCGCCACGTCGAGCAGTACGCCGCGCCCGACCATCTTGCTCTTGGTCTTCTCGATGCCGCACTTCTGCGCTCCCGCCGACGTTACCTCCCGGCAGTCGTAACCGTTCCACATGAAATTCTCATAAAACACGTGGCCAAGCCCGTCCCACTGCGTGCCGCATTGCAGCGGCATGGTGACGATGTCGTCGGCGGCGCGAATCCCGCGCTTGTCGAGCGCGCCGGCATAGGCGTCGGTGCCGGTGCGCAGCATAGTGTGGATCGGATTGGTGCGCCCCATGGTCGCATATTTGCTCTTGGCGCCCTGCGGACCTGTGTGGTCGAAGTTGAGCGCCAGCGAGATCACCTTGCCTTTCTTGACCAGTTTCGCGGCGGCGATGATGTCCTCGGGCGAGGTGTAGTTGAGCGTACCAATCTCGTCGTTAGGGCCCCATTTGCCCCAGTTCTTGTACTTCTCGGCAGCGTCGCTTATGCCCTGGCGGGTGATTTTTCGAGATGCCATTGCGTTTCCTCTACTGGAATGGGTGGAGTGGTTGGGTCGGGCGGAAATACACTCGTGCCGCCGCGCGAAAGCAAGACCCGGGCGGCATAGATCGCTAAAAGTTGGCGCTGCAATGCTCAAGAAGCTGTCGGTCGTTCCGTAGCCGCGCGCTGATTCGCGTTCTCGATTTCGTCGCCGCCCGACGCCGAGACAGTCAAGAAACTCTATGTCCACAAGACGGTGAATGTCCAACTAAACGCGAGCGTCAATCGGATCGTCACCACCCATTACGTGATTGGCCGCCCTTATAACGGCATATCTAGTGATGGCATTATTGACACTAATGGTACGGCCGCTGTTACGGATATCGGTCCGTACCGGATCAATGTCGACGGTGAACGGTTCTGGAACAAAGCTCGTCTGCCAGCTCTGAGCCTCAACCAATCTTGTTGCGGCCCTAGCTGGCTCGCGCGAACTCAAGTTTCGTCTTTCCCTGTCCTCCCACTGGCAACGTGCGTGCGCAATGCTACGATGCCGCAAAAATCAGGGAGGAATCATGCGTTCGATCCTACCAAGTCTGATCGTCTGTGCGGTCATGATCGCATTCGGCGTGGCGCCATCAATGGCCGGCTACCCCGAACGGACGGTAAAGATTATTGTGCCCTTCGCGGCCGGCGGACCCACCGACGTCATGGCGCGCATGATTGCCGCCAAGCTCTCCGAAAAGCTCGGCCAGCAGTTCATCGTCGAGAACCTGCCGGGCGCCGGCGGTAATATCGGCACGCTCAATGCCGCACGCGCGACTGGCGACGGCTACACAATCCTGATTGCCTCCTCAAGCTACGTAGTGAACCCGAGCCTCTACAAGAATTGCCGCTACGACCCGGAGAAGGATTTCATTCCGGTCACACTGGCCGCCGTCACGCCGAACGCCCTAATCGTGCATCCCTCGGTCGAGGCCAAGACCGCCAAGGAGCTGATCGAGCTCATCAAGACCCACCCGGGTAAATTTACCTTCGCGTCGGCCGGTCTTGGTACCACGCCCGACCTCGCCGAGGATCTGTTCAGGGTCACCTACAATCTCGACTTCGTCAAAGCGCCTTACAAAGGGGGCGGCCCGGCCGCGCAGGCCGTTCTAGCCAACGAGTCGCCGGTCGCCTTCCTAGCGATGACGCCGGTGACCCAGCTGATCAAGACCGGCAAGATTCGCGCGCTCGCCGTCACCACCAAGAAGCGCTCATCGGCGCTGCCCGACGTGCCTACGCTTACGGAGGCCGGCATCACCGGCCAGAACTCGGAAACGATGCAAGGCGTGTTCGTGCCGAAGAGCACTCCGAAGAAAATCATCGATACCCTGCAACGCGAGATCTCGGCGATCGTGAAGGATCCGCAGATGCAAGAGAAAATGCTCCCGCTTGGCTTCGAGCCCGATGGCGGCTCGTCCGCCGAATTTGCGGACTACGTTAAGACCGAGGTGGCAAAGTGGAAGAAGGTCATCGCAGACGCCAAGATTCCGCAGATCGATTAGCGCCCATATCGCCGTAATGCGCATCATCGACATCCGCGAGGCGGTGGTTCAAGTCAACTCGACGCTCGCCAATTCGAGTATTGATTTCTCTGAGATGACGACCTCGGTGGTCGCGGTGATCACCGACGTCATACGTGGTGGCAGGCCGGTGTGCGGCTTCGCTTTCAATTCCACCGGCCGCTATGCTTGCGGTGCGCAGATGCGAGCGCGCTTCATACCGCGCATCCTCAAGGCGCAGCCTGACTCACTGCTCGATGACGACGGCGACCTCGCGCCAGAGAAAATCCTCGCGGTCATGCTGCACAACGAAAAATCCGGCGGGCACAGCGAGCGCTCGATCGGCATCGGCACCATCGAGGTTGCGGTCTGGGATGCGCTGGCGAAAATCCTGGAAAAGCCGCTGCACCGCCTGTTGGCGGAGCGCTTCAATGGCGGCAAAATCGCCGATAAAGTTTTCTGCTACGTCGGCGGCGGCTGGTATGCGCCTGGCAAAAATATTAAGGGCCTTCAGGACGAGATGCGCCACCATATCGACGCTGGCTATACAATGGTGAAGATGAAAGTCGGCGGCATGACGCTTGCCGACGATCTCGCCCGCGTCGAGGCGGTAAAATCGATCCTGCCACGTGGCGCGCTGCTCGCAGTCGACGCTAACTCGAAATTCGATCGCAGTGAGGCCCTCACTTACGCGCGCGGGCTCGCGCCGTTCGCCTTGCGCTGGTTCGAGGAGCCGTGCGATCCGCTCGACTTCGCGCTGCTCGCCGAGATCGCGGCAGCTTACGCGCCGCCGCTGTCGACCGGCGAGAATTTGTTTTCAACCCAGGACGTGGAAAACCTGGTGCGCTTCGGCGGCCTCAAGCCACAGCGCAACGATGTGATCCAGGTCGATCCGCCGCAAGCCTACGGTATCGTGCAATATGCGCGCACCCTCGACATGCTCGCGCGGCACGGCTGGCCGCGTAGCGCCATGTTTCCGCATGGCGGAAACCAGATGTCGCTCGCCATCGCCGCTGGCTTCGGCCTCGGCGGCGCAGAGTCCTACCCCGGTGTGTTCGGCGATTTCGGCGGCTTCGCTGACGACGCGGTGATCGAGAACGGCTTCATAAGCCTATCCGATCGCCCCGGCATCGGTTTCGAGGGACAAACGCGACTCTACAAGATTATGCGGGATTTGACGGGTTTATAGGCCCGCCCGCGTCGATGCACGGGCTTGACCACCACGATCCGCTTAGGGACGCTTCAGCCCGATTGGCAACGAGGCATCCAATGATCGACGAAATTGTTCAAATCATTGTACGCGACGGCACGTCCATCGGCGCGCGGGTCTATCGGCCAGAAGGCTCGGGGCCCTTCCCGGCACTGTTTGCCGCCTCACCCTATCGTTTCGACAACAACAGCCTGCCCGCGAGCCCGCAATTCCTCTGGCGCGAGACCGGGCCGATCGAATGGTACATCGAGCAAGGCTACGCCTACGTGCACATGGACGTGCGCGGCAGCGGCCGCTCCGGCGGACAGTTCGAATTCCTCGGCCGGGGTGAGCAAAACGACCTCTACGACGTGATCGAATGGATCGGCGCGCAGCCCTGGTCGAACAAGAAAGTCGGTGGCATCGGCCAGTCCTATTTCTGTATGGTGCAATGGTTCATGGGCGCGCAGGCGCCGTCGTCGCTGGCCTGTCTCGGCGCGCATGATGGATTGGCCGACGCGTATCGCGCCGGCACGCATCACGGTGGCATCCCCTGCGATTTCTTCGGCGGCTACTGGTGGTACCAGAACCGCTTCATCAACCTTTATCCGGCGAGCGGCCCTTCGCGCGACCAGGACACTGATCTCACCCGCATCTTCGGCCAACATCCACTCTACGATAATTTCTGGCGCGAGCGCAGCGCCTTCGAAGCACTCGATAAGATCAAAGTGCCGCTCTATTCGAGCGGCGTCTGGGGCAAGATGCAGCTGCACACGCGCGGCAACATCGATGGCTATCTGCGCGCTGGCGGACCCAAGAAGCTGCGCATGTCCGGCGTGCCGAACGCCTGGGCGGCGGCGGCGGAATTCTCCAGCGTCGAATTCCACAAGAACGTGCTGCTACCGTTCTACGACCATTATCTCAAAGGCAAGAGCACCGATTACCTCTCGCGGCCAAATGTGCAGTACCAAGTACGCGGCAGCAACCTGATGCGCAGCGCCGAAGGCTGGCCCCCGCCGGACACGAAATACACCCGCTGGTATCTCAACGGCCGGCAAAACGGGAGCGTCACCTCGTTGAACGACGGCGGACTTTCGCCGGAGGCGGCGAGCGGCGCGCCTTCGACCAGTTACAAGTACCCGGTGCCGGGTTGGGTTGTCGGCGTAGTCGGCTTTGGGCCCACGGGTCCCGCCGGCGGCTTCGATCCGGTGCGCCGCGTGCTCACCTTCACTAGCGTGCCGCTCGAAAGCCATCTGGAAATCACTGGGCCGATCAAGCTCGTGCTTTATGCATCATCAACCGCGCGCGACACCGACTTTTTCGTCAAGTTGTCGGATCAGTTCCCACAGACGACCGAGGATCGTGCGAAAGGCGTTAACCCCTTCGCCGAGCTGATCACGCGTGGCTGGCTGCGCGCCTCACACCGCTCGCTCGATCCTAAATACACCACCGACATGGTGCCGTATCACCGCCACGACAAGGTCGAGCCGCTGATGCCGAACGAGATCTACAAGTTCGAGATCAGTCTCGAGCCGATGTCCTACCTGATCCACAAGGGTCACCGCCTGCGACTGGAGATCGTCAACGGCGACTCGCCGGTGAGCGAACAGCTATGGCCGCATTATTACCGGCCCGACAAGGTGGGCAGTGATACCATCTACCATGATGCGGTACATCCATCGGAGCTGATCCTGCCGGTGTCGCCCGCTGCGTGAAGGCGCTTTCCATTACCCCAAGCGGTGGCATAGCATCCGCGCGAGCTGCAAAGAGTCACGGGGGTCAAACTAGGCGTCATGGCGGATCAATCGGTCGTTCAGGTCTCGCGACTGCTCGACGAGCGTGGGGTCAGCTCGTTTCAGATCAAGCTGCTGATCTGGTCGTTCTTCATGGTGCTGATCGATGGTTATGACATCACAGCGATCGCTTTCGCTGCGCCGAGTTTGGTCAAGGAATGGGCGCTGAAGCCGGGCGCTCTCGGTCCGGTGTTTTCCGCTAGCCTTGTCGGCATCCTGTTCGGTTCGGCTATCTTTGGCTGGATCGGCGACCGCTATGGCCGCAAGGCAGCACTGATTGTGTCAAACATTGTCTTCGGCGCGTTCACGCTCGCCGCGGCCTACTCGACCGACCTTACACAGATGTTCTGGCTGCGGCTGCTCGCAGGCCTCGGCATCGGCGGCGTAATTCCCAACGCCGTCGCGATCAACGCCGAATCCGCTCCGCGCCAGATGCGCGCGACGCTGGCGATCATCGCCGTCGGCTGCGTGCCGCTCGGCGGCGCCATTCCCGGCTTCGTCACCGCCGTGTTGGTGCCGACGCACGGCTGGCAGATACTGTTCTACATCGGCGGCATTGTGCCAATCATCATCGCGCTGGTGGCCTGGATGGGATTGCCGGAATCGATCAAATACATGGCGATCCACGAACATCAGCGCGGCAAGATGGAAGCGACCATCAAGTCGATCCAGCCCAACTATCAGATTCCGGCGAATGCCAAGTTCGTCATCGAGGACGAAAAACAGTTTCCCGGCTTCAGCCCTGTCTATCTGTTCCGCGACGGGCTCGCCTTGATCACGCCGCTAGTATGGCTGCTGTTTGCGCTGAACCTGATGGGCTACTTCTTTCTAATCAGCTGGACGCCAATCCTGATGACTGCCGCCAAGCTTCCTCCGGCTACAGCGGCGCTTTCCGGCGCCGTGCTGCAAGTCGGTGGTACCGTCGCGGCGATCGGCCTATGCTGGTGGCTGCAACGCCACCGCTTCCTGGCCATCGCCATCATGTTCACCTGCGCGATCCCGGTGGTCGCCTCGATCGGCTACGCCGGCATGATCTCGCAGCCGGTCCTGCTGATTGCGACGTTCCTCGCCGGCTTCCTCGTGCTCGGCATCCAGACCGGCATCAATGCCATCGGGGCATTAATCTATCCGACGTCGCTGCGCGCTAATGGTTCGGGATGGCAGCTCGGCATCGGCCGCATCGGTTCGATCGTCGGACCGCTCGCCGGCGCGCTGTTAATCGGCTGGCCGGTCGAGCACCTCTACCTGTGGTCGGCAGTGCCATTCGTGATCGCGGCGATCACCTGTTTCATCGTGTACCGACTAAACGAAACGCGCCTGGCAACACATCCGGAGCTGCGCGAGGCGCAATAATCAGAACGGCGTTCCTACGCGAGCCGATATGGCCCGCTGGCGACACCTGCTGCAGATCCGGTAGTTCACACGACAATCGGCGATCGGCTATGGTGCGGCGGCGGTCGAACCGCCGCTGCAAATGTTTGGATTGAACGATGGACACCAACGTCCTCCGCCGACTGCATTATGCCGCGGCCATCGCCTGCGGCGTATTCGCGGCCTTGGTAGTGCATATCTTGTTCACCGTGTTCGGAGTGGGACTCGATGCGGTCCTGCGGGAGGCCGCAGGATACAGGCAACAGTTCTATTCGGCAGTCGCCTGGTGGGCGATTGGCGGCGCAGGCTTCGTCGCCGGCTGGGGGACGGGCGCCTATCTCATCGCGGTGACGCGTGAGCGCGAATACGTGTATCGGTTGGCGCGCGGCCTTCTGATCGCGTTGGTGTTCGCGGCCGCCACCGCCGGTGGCGTCCTTAGCAAAACCGGCAATCTCGGCGGCACGGTGGACGTTATCGCTGGGCTGACCGCGCTCGGACTGGGGGTAATTTGCGCCTTTTGCGGCGCGCGATTGGCTTATCTCAATGCAGAGCAGGTCTGACGCTTAGTCCGTCAGCCAACTGGCCGCGGTGAGGCCGACATTCGGGCAGTAAGTTTCCCACACTGGATTGTTCGGGTCGCGCTTAAGGTCGACCGCGCAAGGTTCCCGTTTCCGCGAAGGCGTATTTGTCGGTGTTGGCCACGATGTCGCGGTCGAGACCTAGCATGGCCATCCGGCAGGCCAGAAGATCGTCGCCGTCGGCCGCAGCGGGTTCATTGCGGATTTGCATGAAATCCTCCTGCATTGCTCTTAGAATTATCACGCTGAAAAAATATGATCCCGCTGAGAAAAACGCCTTACGGCATTGACCCGGGTCAAGCGCCGGCGGTCAGATTTCCTCGGGTATCATCTTGATAGCGCCGCACGGGCACTCCTGCGCACATACGCCGCAGCCCTTGCAGTAGTCGTAGTTGAATCTGAAGCGCTTACCGGGCCCGAGCTTGATCACCGCATTGTCCGGGCAAACCCCGTAGCAATTGTCGCATTCGAAGCAATTGCCGCAAGACAGGCAGCGCCGCGCCTCGTAGAGCGCATTGGTTTCATCGAGTCCACCCTGCACTTCCTCGAAGGTGCTCTGCCGGCGGACGACTTCGAGCATCGGCCGCACTGTCTTCGGTGCGTCGGCGTAGTACCAACTGTTCATCTTGTCGATGCTGGCAAGCTCGTGCCGCTCCGGCGCGATGTAAGCTTCGCCGCGCAGCCAGGTGCCGATGTGGCGAGCGGCCTTCTTGCCGTGGCCGACAGCGACTGTGACCGTGCGTTCGGCGGGAACCATGTCACCGCCGGCGAAGATGCCGGCATGGCCGGTCATCATATTCGTGTCGACCTGTACCACGCCGTCCTTGATCTCCAATCCTGGCACGCCGTCGAGCAGCGACAGATCGACGTCCTGGCCGAGTGCCAGCACTAGCGAATCGGTTTCCAGGGTTTCGAACTCGCCGGTCGGCTGCGGAAAGCCCTTCTCGTCGAGCTGCATTTTCTCGACCGTGAGTACGCCCTCGTCCATGCGTTTGATGGTTGAGAGCCACTTCATCATGATTCCTTCCTGCAACGCCTCCTCGACCTCGAAGTCGTGCGCCGGCATGCGGTCGCGGGTGCGGCGGTAAACGATGATCGCCTCCGTGGCGCCCAACCGTTTGGCGGTGCGTGCTGCATCGATCGCGGTATTGCCACCGCCGTAGACGACGACACGGCGGCCGAGCAGCGGTCTGTCCTCGCCTTCCATCGAACGCAACAGCGAGACCGCGTCGAGAATCTTGGCCGCCGAACCGGCGGGAATGTAGGCGCGCTTGCCGATATGCGCGCCGACCGCAAGGAAGGCCGCATCGAACTTACCGGCCTTCATGCTGTCGATGATGCGGTTGACTTTGCTGTTGAGCTTGAGGGTGACACCGAGGTCGGTGATGCGTTTGATCTCGGCATCGAGCACGTCGCGCGGCAGCCGATATTTCGGAATGCCGAAGCGCATCATGCCGCCGGCGAAGGGACCGGCCTCGTGAATTTCAATGGCGTGGCCCATGCGCCGCAAATGATAGGCGGCGGATAGCCCGGAAGGGCCGGCGCCCACGATCAGTACGCGCTTGCCCGTTTCGGCTTGCGGCGGCGCGAATGTCCAGCCGTTGCGGATCGCGGTGTCGCCGAGGAAGCGTTCGACCGAATTGATGCCGACCGCTTCGTCGATCTGCGCGCGGTTGCAGGCGCCTTCACACGGGTGATAGCAAACTCGGCCCATCACGGCTGGTAGCGGATTGTCCTGGGTAAGCGTGCGCCATGCGGTTTCGTAATCGCCCGATTCAGCGTGATACAGCCACTGCTGTATATTCTCGCCGGCCGGGCAGGCGTTGTTGCAGGGCGGCAGACGATCGACATAGACAGGCCGCTCAGTGCGCCAGGATCCGGTGAGGTTGGCCAGACTCGACCCGACATCCAGCGTGATCGCGTAAGGGCGACCCATCAGCCATCTCCCTCTGCATCGACCAGATGGTATTCGGCGATGTTGCGGTCGGCCAAAGCCTGCAGATGCCCGATACGCTCCTTGCCTGCCTCGGTGAACAGATGAGCGAAGCGCCGCTGCGGCTTCAGGTATTCCTCCACCGGTACTTGCCGGCGGATCTTGCGGCAGCCGGTGATGACGCCGTGCTCGGCCTCGAACACCGGGAACAACCCGCACTCGACGGCCAGCCGCGCCAGTCGGATGGTGTCGTGCGAGGCCGCGCCCCAGCCGAGCGGGCAAGGTACGTGAATGTGCAGATAGCGCGCGCCATGGATACCCATGGCCTTGATGACCTTGCGTTCGAGGTCGTGCAAATCGGCGACCGTGGCGGTGGCGACGTAAGGAATGCCGTGCGCGACGGCGATCTTGGGCACGTTCTTGCCGGTGCCGAAAACGTTGCCTGGCTGCGGGCCCATAGCGGGCGTGGTCGCGGTGCGCGCGGCCGGCGGCGTCGCCGAGGAGCGCTGCACGCCCGTGTTCATATAAGCTTCGTTGTCGTAACAGATGTAGAGCACATCATCGTTGCGCTCGAACATGCCGGACAGACAGCCGAAGCCGATGTCGGTGGTGCCGCCGTCGCCACCCTGCGCCAGTGCGCGTACCTCGTGGCGGCCTTTGACGCGCATGGCGGCGGCAACGCCGGTGGCGACTGCGGCGGCGTTACCGAACAGCGAATGCAACCAGGGCGTCTGCCATGAGGTTTCCGGATAAGGCGTAGTGAACACTTCCAGGCAGCCGGTGGCGTTGACGGCAATCACATTGCCGCCGGTCGCGCGCATTGCCGCGTCCATAGCGTAGCGCGCGCCGAGCGCTTCACCGCAGCCCTGGCAGGCACGGTGGCCGCAGGTGAGCGCGTTCGAGCGATCAGTCGAAGCCTGCACCGAGCGTTGCTCTTCGGAGACGAGACGATTGCCGACGGTGAAGGTGCCCTTCTGGTAGAAGTGCAACTTTTGCGTCGCATCCATTGTTGTCGTACGTTGTTGCACCAGCTTTTCCCTATACGGCGGCTTTTTCGGCGGCTTGGCCGAGGCGGCGCAGAATATTTTCGGCGGTCGGACCCGAGCGCCGCACCTTGCGAACGTAATGCAATTCCTTGGCAACGATTTCCTCGTTGAGGTCGAGGAAATGCGAGCCTTCCCAGGGCTGCACGAAAGCGCGGCGCAGCACGCGATGCAGCGAAGCGCGCGTGATAGGCCGGCCGCCCAGACCAGCGATGACCGAATGCACCTGCGGAGCGCCAGCCACATTGCGCAAGGCGAGGTCGACGTTGTTGGCGAGCGGGCCGCCCATGCCGACCGCCAGACTCTTCTCAATCACCACGACGTTGCGCGTGCGCACTAACTTTTCGCGCAGCGCCGTTGTCGGGAACGGCCGGAACGAAACCAGCGTGACGAGGCCGACCTTCAGCCCGTCGGCGCGCATCTCGTCGATGGTGTCCTTGATGGTGCCGTTGACCGAACCCATGGCGACCACGATCAGCTCGGCGTCCTCAGTGTGGTAGGTGCGCAGCAGACCGCCGCTATCGCGCCCGAACTTCTTCTTGAACTCGGCTGCGTATTCTGGGATCAGCCGCAGCGCTAGCGTTTGCTTGTAGTGCTGCAGATAGCGCACTTCTGTGAAGGCGTCCGGCCCGACCATGGCGCCGATCGAGATCGGATCGTTTGGATCGAGCACCTGCACCGGCTCGTACGGCGGTAGGTAAGCGTCGACGTCGGCCTGCTCGGGAACATCCACGCGCTCGACGGCATGAGTGAGAATGAATCCATCGACGCAGACCATCACCGGCATCGACAATTCCTCGGCGAGGCGGAAGGCCTGGATATGCAAGTCGGCGGCTTCCTGGTTGGTCTCGGCAAACAGCTGCATCCAGCCGGAGTCGCATACCGCCATCGCGTCGGAATGATCGTTCCAAATGTTGATCGGCGCGCCGATGGCACGGTTGCCGAGCGTCATTACGATCGGTAGGCCGAGGCCGGAAGCGTTGTAGACCGCCTCCGCCATGAACAGCAGGCCCTGGCTGGCCGTGGCGGTATAGGCGCGCGCGCCAGCGGCGGATGCGCCAATCGCGACCGACAGCGCTGCGAACTCTGATTCGACGTTAATAAACTCGCAGTTTTTGATTTCGCCTGTGCGCACCATCTCACCGAGGCCCTCGACGATATGCGTTTGCGGGGTGATCGGGTAGGCGCAGATCACTTCCGGACGGCACAGCCCGACCGCCTCCGCCATCGCCCGTGAACCTTCGATCTGCTTGCGCATGGCGGAGATCCTTCAGGCGGCCGCAGTGACGCTAGCGATGGCGTCGTGCGCGGCCGTGGCGGCGGCGACGTTGGCGTTCGCAATCTTTTCAGACTCGAACGCGTCGCGGATGGCGGCGACGACCGATTTGAGATGGACGATTCCGGTGAGTGCAGCGAATGCGCCGAGCAGCGCAGCGTTCGGCAGCGGACGGCCGATGTGTTTAAGCGCAAGCTCGGAAGCGGGCACGGTCAGCACATGACCCGCAGGCATTTGCTTGACGACGTCGAGATGCAGCTCGCTCAGGCTGCGGTTGCTGTTGACCAGCAGATAGCCGCCCGGCTTGAAACCCTGGCAGACGTCGATCGCCTTGAACAGCGTGGGGTCCTGCACGATCAGCGCGTCAGGCTCTAGAATCGGCTCGCGCAGCCGGATTTCCTTGTCGTCGATGCGGCAGAAGGCGACCACCGGCGCGCCCTTGCGCTCGGAGCCGAAGCTGGGGAAGGCCTGCGCGTGCTTTCCCTCGAGATAGGCGGCGACCGAGAGGACTTCCGCGGCAGTGACGACGCCCTGCCCACCACGGCCATGGATGCGGACTTGGAACATTGAGCCTCACGTCGCTGTCGGCCCGGCGAAGAGTGGGCCGCCATGATGGGCGTATCATTAGGACTGTAGGCGGCAGTCGCCTTGAGCTAGGTCAATTTGCCGCATGCGAATGCGAGGGCTGGAACTTGCCGGGAGTCAGTGAAAATTGCGCCCTTTCGGCATGGCTTCCTCGGGGCTCGCCAGGGCCGGTTGCTCCCTGAACAGAGTAACCAGCGTATCGCCGGCGCGTGGGTGGCGACGGCGGATAACCGGCACCGCGGTGGCATCCTCCGACAAGTAGCACAGCAACTGCGTCAGATCCTCGACCTCCTCTGCCACCACATGGATTACGTTCTCGGCATTCTGCAGCTTACCAGTGACGCTGATCAGCCGCGCGCCGAGTACAACGGGGCGAAAAGCTTCGAATACCTTTGGCCAGACGATGACATTGGCTATGCCGGTTTCGTCTTCCAGCGTTGCGAAAATGACGCCCTTGGCTGTGCCGGGGCGCTGGCGCACGAGCACCAAGCCGCCGACCGTCACGCGGCATCCGGAAGCGATGCCGGGCAATTGTTCGTTGCGCAGAATTTCTCTTGCCGCGAAATCAGCGCGCAAGAAAGATACCGGATGCGCCTTCAGCGACAGGTGGAGATTGCGATAATCCTCCACCACCTGCTGGCCGAGCGGCATCGCGGGCAGCTCCGTATCCGGTTCGAGTTCCGGCATGCTGACGCGCCCGAACAGCGGCAGGTCGTCTTTATCCCCCGCCCTTCTCAGCGCGCACACCGCCCATAACGCCTCGCGTCGGGTAAGACCGAGCGAATGGAAGGCATCGGCTGCCGCCAAACGCTCGAGCGTCGACGGCTTGAGCCGCGTGCGCAGCCAGAGGTCGCGCACCGAGTCGAAGCCATTGCCGCGCAGCGTCTCGATCAGGCGGGCTTCGTCTTCCGAAAAGCCGCTGATCTGCCGAAAGCCGAGCCGCAAGGCTTTGTCCGAATGGATATCGGTTTTCATATCGGCGTGCCGCGGATACAAATGCCCGGCAGCCTTGCGGCCGTCTTCCAGCGTGCAGTCCCAGTTCGAGGCGTTGACATCGACCGTGCGCACTTCGACGCCGTGCTCCTGCGCGTCGCGTACGATCTGCGCCGGCGCATAGAAACCCATCGGCTGGCTGTTGAGCAGCGCGGCGGCGAACACGTCCGGATAGTGGCACTTCATCCAGGCCGAGGCATAGACCAGATTGGCAAAGCTCGCGGCATGGCTTTCCGGAAAGCCGTATTCGCCGAAGCCTTGGATCTGCTTGAAGCAGCTTTGCGCGAATTCCAATGCGTAGCCGCGCCGCGTCATGCCCTCGACGAATTTCTGCTCGAACGAGTGGATAGTGCCGACCCGCTTGAACGTCGCCATGGCGCGGCGGAAACGGTCGGCCTCGCCCGGCTCAAATTTAGCCGCCACGATGGCGATGCGCATCGCCTGCTCCTGGAACAACGGAACACCAAGCGTGCGCCCGAGCACGTCGCGCAGCTCATCGGGATCGCCGCATTCCGGCGCGGGCGACGGATAAGTGACCAAGGCGGGGTTGGTGCGCCGCTGCAGATAAGGATGCACCATCTTGCCCTGGATCGGCCCCGGGCGGACGATCGCAACCTCGATAACGAGATCATAGAATATCTCCGGGCGAAGCCGCGGCAGCATCGACATCTGCGCGCGGCTTTCGATCTGGAACACGCCGATGGTGTCGGCGCGGCGGATCATACGGTAGGTCGCCTCGTCTTCGTCATGAATCGAGAGATCGCGCGTCACGCCATAATGCGATTTCAACAAGGCAAAGCCGCGGTGTAGGCAAGACAGCATGCCGAGGCCGAGCACGTCGACCTTGAGCAGGCCGAGCGCTTCCAGATCTTCCTTGTCCCATTCGATGACGGTGCGGTCTTCCATCGCCGCATTTTCGATCGGCACGACCTCGTCGAGCCGGCTGCGCGTGATGACGAAGCCGCCAACATGTTGAGAAAGGTGACGCGGAAAACCCATCAGCTCCTTGGCCAGCGCTATCATCCTGGCGAGCCGCGGATCGGCCATGTCGAGACCGGCGCGACGCACCTGCTCATCGGCGACACCGGTCATCGACCAGCCCCACAGACCGGCGAGCCGTCCGAGCGCGTCGTCGGAAAGCCCGAACACCTTGCCGACGTCGCGGATAGCGCTGCGTCCGCGGTAGCAGATCACAGTGGCGGCGAGCCCGGCGCGCTCCCGCGTGTAGGTCCGGTAGATATACTGGATGACCTCTTCGCGCCGCTCATGCTCAAAATCAACGTCGATGTCGGGCGGCTCGCGCCGCTCGGCCGACACGAAACGCTCAAACAATAGATCGACGCTTGCCGGATTGATCTCAGTGATGCCGAGGCAATAACAGATCACCGAGTTGGCGGCCGAGCCGCGGCCCTGACAGAGGATGCCAATGTCGTCGCGGCGCGCGAAATTGACGATGTCATACACCGTGAGGAAAAACGGCGCGAAATTGAGTTCACCGACGATGCGCAATTCCTCGTTAAGGGCATGACGCACCTTGGGCGGCATGCCTTCTGGGAAACGCCGCCGCGCGCCCTCCTCGGCGTAATGGATGAGAGCCTCGTGCGGTGTGGCAAAGCCTTTGCGTGTTTCCTCCGGATATTCCGTCTGCCTGAGCTCGTCGAGCGAAAACCGGCATTGCTCGAGGCAGCGAAGCGTCTCGGCAATTGCGCCAGGATAGACGCGAAACAGTTGCGTCATTTCCCCCGCGCCCTTGAGGTGCCGCTCGGCATTGGCCTCAAGCCGCTTGCCGGCAGCGTCTATGGTGACATGCTCGCGGATACAGCTGACGACATCCTGCAGCGCGCGCCGTTCCGGTACGTGATAAAGCGCGTCGTTGACCGCAATCAGCGGCAGTAAGGCATCACGCGCAATGTCGGCGAGTCTAGCCAGGCGGCGCGCATCATCGCCGCGATAGAGCATACTGCCCGCAAGCCAGAGCGAACGGCGCGAGGCATTTTTTCTCACTTTGTCGAGCAGGCTGCCCAACGCCTCGGCATGGATACGCACCGGCGGCATCACGATGAGATTGAGTCCGGCGATGAACTCCCACAGGTCGGGCAGATTCAGAACGCACTCGCCCTTCTCGGCGCGGCGCTTGCCGAGCGACAACAGCCGCGTCAGCCGGCCCCAAGCGGCGCGATCCTGCGGAAAGGCGAGGATGTCTGGCGTGCCGTCGGCAAAGACCAATCGGGCGCCGGGAGCGATCCTGAAAGCGTTTGCCTGCGCCACGACATGGGCGCGCACCACGCCGGCAACCGAATTGCGGTCGGCTATGCCGAGGCCGGCAAGGTCCAGCGCCTTGGCCTGCGCCACCAGTTCTTCCGGCTCAGAGGCGCTGCGCAGAAACGAGAAATTGGTAGTTACGGCAAACTCGGCATACGCACTCATAACAAACGCTCACGCAAACAGACCGTGCAGGAACCAGCGCGGCTTTACGGTCTCCCGCTCGAATAGCCCTTCCCGGTAAAGCCACATACGCGCGCCTTCCTTACTTTCGACGCGGAAATAATCGCGCGTGAGCGCATGGCCCTGATCGTCGTGCCACCATTCCATGGCAATCCGCTCCGGCCCTTCCGCGACAGCCACGTCATGCAGCACATGCCGCCAGCGAAACCGTATCGGTGGGCCATCCGGCACTTCGGCGACCACCTCGATCGGCTCGGGTCGCTCGAACAGGCGCAGCGGCCGCGCCAGAGCGCGGCTTTCCTGCTCGACCGGCGCAACGGCGGCATCCTGGCGCGCGGCCTGCGCCGGGATCGCGGCTACCGCATAGTCGGGAATATGGGTGTCCTGAGGCACCAACCGCGTGAGGCGGCGCGACCCAAAGCGAGCGCTCAAGCGATCAACCAAATGCGCGAGCTCGGCCTGGGTGTCAGGTCCGACCAAGCCGCTTTGCGTCGGCTCGAACGGCTCAGAAACCAGCGCCGACAGCCGGATCACGTCGTAACCAAAGCCGGGATCGCACTCGTCACCGATCACCGCCAGTCGCTCGATGAAAAGCCGCTGGATGCGTTCGGGATCGCGCAACGGCTGTCCGGTTCGTGCCTCCAGCCGATAAACCTTGCCGTCGGCGCGGAACAGCACGGCCTGCAACAGCCGCGCGCCCTCGCCGCGCCGCTCCAAGACATGCCCGAGTTCGCGCGCGAGCTGTCCAAGGGCGCCGAGTACGTCAGATTCGAGCGCAATTGGATCCGTAAAACGGCGCTCCGCCATGTAGCTGGGCAGTGGCAGGCGCGGCCTAATCGATTCATTTTCGCGACCTAACGCCTGATCGAGCCGGCGGAGGAATCCTTCGCCGAAACGCGCGGCGAGAGGCGCGCGTGGACGATTCACCACATCGGCGATTTGTCTGAGCCCAGCTTGCGCCAAGGCGGCGACGGTTTCGTCGTCGAGCCGCAAGGCGGTGAGCGGCAGCGGCAACAAGACCTCGCCCAACGCATTTTCCGGCACTAGCGACGCCGTGCCGTAGCGCGCCATGGCCCAAGCACAGCCGACCGTACCGGCGATCGCCACCTGCGCCTGCAATCCCTGGCGGGCGAGCCGCACAACGATGTCGCGGGCAAGCACCGTCTCGCCGCCAAACAGATGCGCGCAGCCACTGATGTCGAGGATCAATCCATCGGGCCGATCAAGGCCGACCAGCGGCGTATAATGGTCGCACCAGTCAGCGACCGCCTCAAGGAGCGCGGAATCGGCCTGATGGTCGGCCTCATGTACGGCGATCGAGGGATACATCGCAAGCGCATCGGCGAGTGGCATGCCGAGCTTCAAGCCGAGCGCTGCTGCCGCGTCGTTGAACGCGCATATGCGCAACGCCGACTTGACCGGCCTGACAATAATGCGCGGCGTCTCATCCGACGCAGGCAAGCGGCGTTCGATCCGGTCGGTCGAAAGCCGCCTGAGCCACACCGAGAGAAAGCGCCGAGAAGACGCGTTCATGGTGATTCCAAATGATGGTCCATTGTCCGATGGGGCCACGCCGGTTTTTGGTGAGCGAGAGCACGAAGGCGGTGCGGCCCAGCCCACCGAAGCGATCGGGACGGCTTGCTGCTGCGGCGACATGCCAGCGCGTTTCCGCCGAGCTGGTGAGCAACGACGAACGATGGCGCAGCAGGAAACCGAAGCCGCCGCCGGCGCGCGCCGCGAGCGTCAGCCGGCGCGTGGCGTTGAGATCAGCGATTGATGCATCGTCTGGCAATTCGGCGACGACGCTCGAAAGTGCGCGACACTTGAGCGCTTCTTCCATCGCCCACAACACATCGAGTGGACGCGCGACTTTGAAGATCAGAAGCTCGCGCGCCGGCAAGCCGAAAGGATCGCAACCGGCGCCATAGATCGTGCCGGCCTCACGCGCCGCGAAGTCGGTCTGGATCCAGAGCGTTTGGCGGCCGGCAAGCGATGCCAGCGCCACGATAAAGCCAATAGCCGCGCCGATATCGCGTGGCCCTGCTGGCGCCACCTCGTGCAGGCTGGCCGGGGTCAGTCCGCCCTGCAGCACGTTGTCGATCGGACGGACGCCCAAGCTGAGCATCCGTGCCGCGATGAGATTGGTCTCATGCCCTTCGATCCTTGCCACCGCATCCCGCAGGCGGCAAAGGGTGGCTGGCATTCCAGCAAACATCGGCACCATCAATGTTCATGTTTTGTTCTAATAAAACTCCCGTCCGTGAGCGAGAGTCAAGCATCGAACGATTCTACAAAAGATTCAGACGGTTACAGGAAAGACAAAGAGACGCTGCCTACGCTGAAGAGAGCCTCGATCGGGTTTCCGGTTTTCGGCTGATTGATCCTTGAATCCTTAAAGATTCAGCGCACTGACGACCGGCACAAGGCTGGCATTGTCCCAGTCACCGGCCCGAGCTGTAGCTGGCCGGTCATCAGTTCCGCGGCCATTTACGTGGTATTACTTCGTCCACTGACAGCTCCGCTAACCGGCTTTGCCGAACTGCTTGCGCAGCTCGCCCTTCGCCCGTTGCAACACCTTCTTGCGCGCCGGCGGCAGGCTCTTGCCGGCCCGATTGATGTAGAAGGTCAGCATCGACATCGCTGAACGATAGGGATCCGACTTGCGCCGCTTGCTGCGTTCGGCAGAGCGCTTGAGCGAAGCAGCGATGCGTTTCGGACTGCGCAATTTAAAGACGCCCTGTTCCAGATCGAGTGCGTTGCTATGCTTGGTGACTCGGCTAGACCATCGCTTGGGTTTGCGGCCCGGCATTTCGAATGTCTCTCATCGCTGGTCACGGTAGCGCACAACTGTGTTCCCCGAATGCGTCGAAATCGTTGCAAAGCGGATCGCCGTGCTGGCCTTACAGCGCGGGCTGGGGTTATCGACCGGGCGAACTGGTCGACACCATCCTGGTAATCGTTGTGATTTCTGGCGTTGATGGGGCGCCTATAGTTAGGCGCCAATCGCCACCTTGATACGTTTTGTAGTCAGCCTGTCCGGTCTCGTTACTGCCGCGTTAGAATATGTCCCGTCCCCGGGTTAAGATGGGCTGGAATTAACGGATGGCGATGATTGCAACTCTGCAGAGTCTGCGACGGGCGGAAGCCAAGTGTGTGAGATGCCCGCTCTATAAGCATGCAACGCAAGTCGTGCCCGGCGAAGGGCCGGGGCGTGCGCGCATCATGTTCGTCGGCGAACAGCCGGGCGACAAGGAAGACATCGCAGGCCGTCCTTTTGTCGGGCCGGCGGGCAATATTCTGGACAAGGCGATCGCCGATGCGGGTATCGACCGCCGGCAGGTGTTCGTGACCAACGCCGTCAAGCATTTCAAATTCGTGCAACGCGGCAAACGACGACTGCACAAGAAGCCGAACGCCTATGAAATCGACCGCTGCCAATGGTGGCTCGAGCAGGAGCGGGCGATCGTCAAGCCCGAGATCATCGTCGCGCTTGGCACCACTGCGGTCCGCGGAGTGTTAGGCAAACCGCAGGCTATCAACAAGATCCGCGGCCATCCTATCGCGCTGCAGTCCGGCGAGCGAATGATCGCAACTGTGCATCCGTCCTATCTCTTGCGCATTCCTGACCGCAGTGACCGCCACGCGGCATACAAGGCATTCGTGCGCGACCTGAAGCTTTGCAACAAGCCGGATTGATCCATGGCCAAGCTCGCCAAGTACCGCGCCAAGCGCAACTTCAGCCGCACCAAAGAGCCGCGCGGCAGTCTGTCACATGTCAAATTGAAAAGCACAGGCGGCAGTTACGTCATCCAGAAACACGACGCGTCGCGGCTGCATTACGACCTGCGCCTCGAACTTGATGGCGTGATGCTAAGCTGGGCGGTTACGCGCGGGCCGAGCCTAGTTCCCGGCGACAAGCGGCTCGCCATCCACGTCGAAGACCATCCAATCGAGTACAACAAATTCGAGGGCACCATTCCCGAAGGCGAATACGGCGGCGGCACCGTGATGATCTGGGATCGGGGCACCTGGAGACCCGAGCAAGACCCGCACCGCGGCATGCAGAAGGGTCATCTCGATTTCGAACTCTATGGTGAAAAACTCAAAGGCCGCTGGCATCTAGTGCGCATGCGCAAGCGCCCAGGCGAACGGCAAGAGC
>Ga0207779_1000010_pt1 | contig 36483 bp, 33 predicted proteins | sample LuqExpMetageno44_FD_187802 | JGI IMG/M metagenome (GOLD analysis project Ga0207779, IMG submission 187802) | Tropical forest soil microbial communities from Luquillo Experimental Forest, Puerto Rico - Sample 44 (SPAdes) | ecosystem: Environmental > Terrestrial > Soil > Tropical forest ...
CATGCGGCTCTTGAAGCCGCGCGTGCCGCGTCCGTTCTGCACCGAATAGACCTGGGATTTAGACCACCCTTCGACGAAGCCGCGGTTGAAAATGCCGCCATGGTGCGCCATGTCGCGATAGAAATCGGCGGCGCCTTCCCAGGTGCAAATCGCGGCAAGATGCTTTGGCTGCAGCGCGGCTGTCTGCCACTGGTTCTCGGCGTAATAAGAGATGCCGTTGAGGCCGACCTTGCCGTTCGACCAGGGCTGCACGCCGGCCCAGTCAACGCATTGCGCTAGATCCTGCGCCTCGCGCAGCGACCAGATATCGATCACGCCGGGCGAGCGCCCCGCGCCGCGGCTGTCGACGCGGATGCACACATAGCCGTCCGGAACCCATTTCTCCGGGTCGACCACCTCCCAGCATTGATATTTGTTGGTCGAATTGGCCGGAACGTCCGGCTGGTCTGCGCACATGCGCCGCCACTGGTCAGCATAGAGCTGCTCAAAATGCAGCCACTTGCCGTAGGGACCATAGGTCATAATGACCGGGTATTTACCCTCCGCGATCGGTCGGTAGATGTCGCATCGGAGCACGATGCCGTCGTCCATCTTGATCGGCATGTCCCAATCGATGCGCATGCCATCGCGGATTTCAGCGATCTCTCGGTAGTCCATAGCGTCCTCGGAGGTCGGCGACAGGTATTGATGGTTGGCGACGAACGCAGGAAGCGGCGCGCTAAATTGGCTCGAAATCCCATTTTGGCGCGCGCTCGGGCGGATCGGCAATACGCACGCGCTTACTGCGCAGAGCGGAAATTTTCTGCATCTCTGCTTCCGTCAGCGTGAAGTCGAAGACGTTCAAATTCTCCTCGATCAAGTTCTCGCTGAGCGCCCGCGGCACTGCGGCGACCATCGGCTGCTGAATGAGCCAGCGCAGCGCGACCTGCGCGACCGTCTTGCCGTGCGCCTTGCCGATTGCGGCAAGCACCGAATCGTTGAGCAGTTCACCGCGCGCAAGCGGACAATAGGCGGTCAGGATCATCCGGTGTTTTCTCAGCGCAGCAAGCATGCGGTCTTGCGGCAGATAGGCATGATATTCGATTTGGTTGGTCACCAACGGCTCGGGACAGACGCTCACCGCCTCCTCAAGCATGGCAAGCGTGAAATTCGAGACGCCGATATGCCGCGTGAGCCCAAGGCGCTTGGCTTTTGCAAGCGCGCCGAGGGTTTCCGAAAATGGCACTTTCGGTTGCGGCCAGTGGACTAGCAGCAAATCCACATAGTCGAGGCGCAGCGTGGCGAGGCTGGTTTCGACCGAGCACATGAAGTCCGCTTCGCGGGCATCGGATTCGGTCACCTTGGTGGTCACAAACAATTCCTGCCGTCCGATACCGGATGCGCGAATGCCTTCCCCGACATAGGCCTCAGTGCCATATTTGCGCGCCGTATCGATGTGCCGATAACCGGAACGGATCGCGGCGGCTACGAGTTCGGTTGGCTGCGCCGGCAATTCCATAGTGCCGAAGCCTATGGCTGGCATCGTCGCCCCATGCGCGGACAAACTGAAAGCTATAGCGGCTCGCATGAATTGCCTCTTGCTCTCAAACGTCACAAGCGCCGTGACAGATCGGGCGGGCGACGATGGCCACTGTGCAATGGACGGACGCGATGTTCAAGCAGGCGGTGTCGCACCAAATCGCATTGTTGATGATTAAGATCGCTTGTCCGCATTGCATAGCCGCATTGCTCGCTGAAGATCTGCTGGAATATCATCGGATGCAACCTACTGTTACTTATCAACCGATAACTTCTTGACACAGGCTTGCAAAACGGTCCGATCGATCATTGGATTGCACGATCCAAAGGCTCGCTTGCGTACTGCCTGTTGGGTCACTTGTGGGGGAGAGGGCGAAACGCCGTGCAGAAAGCGCGCAAAATTTGCATTTTACGACTTTCAAAATTCGAACGCTTAGAGGCGCAACATCACGGTGCGATGCATCACGATGATCAGCCGTGAGTATCTTGTGCCGATCGTTGGCCAGATACAGGTTCAGTACCGGGATTAGACGATGCAATTCTGGATTATCCAGAGCCTCAACAGCCTTGCCTTGGGCGCTTTACTTTTTCTACTCGCGTCCGGCTTTTCGTTGATCTTTGGCCTCATGCGCATCGCCAATTTGACGCATGGCGCCTTCTTCATGTTGGGCGCGTATTTCGGTGCAACCGCACTACGATCATACGGGTCGTATGGCTGGATGAATCTTTGGGTGGCTGCGGTTGCCGGCGGCTTGGGAGTCGCCGTCATTGGCGGCATTTTGGAACGGCTTGTCTTGCGGCGATTGAGCGACAAGACGCTTGGTCAGGTCCTCGTAACGCTGGGCATCTCGTTCGTGATTTCGGATGCCTGTCTCGTCATCTGGGGCGGCGATCCGATCCCGGTGTCGACGCCGGCAGCCTTGCGTGCACCGACATTTCTGTTCGGCTATGCGTTCCCGACCTATCGCCTCGTGCTGGTCGCTCTGGCACTGCTCGCGGCTATCGCGCTTTATGCGCTGCTAGAGTGGACGCGCATCGGCGCAATGATTCGTGCTGGTGTCGACGACATGCAAATGGCGCGCGCAATCGGCATCCGCATTTCACGGTTGTTCACGGCGGTGTTCTGTCTCGGCGCCGGCATTGCGGGCATGGGTGGAGTGCTCGGCGGGCCGATCCTGTCGGCTTATCCAGGTCTCGATGGCGACATGCTGCCGCTCGCGCTCATCGTGGTCATTCTGGGCGGTGTTGGGAGTTTGATCGGTGCCTTTGTCGGTGCCTTTGTGATCGGTTTTATTTACACCTTTGGTTCGGCGTTCTTCCCGGATCTTGCTTATGTGATCCTGTTTCTCCCGATGATCATCGTGATCGCATTTAGGCCGCAAGGGTTATTCGGGAGGCAGACGGCGTGAAACGGATCGTCCTCCTATCGCTTTCGATCGCCTTGGTATTCGCGGTGCTTCCGCTGTTTTTAGGCGATTTCTACATCAATCTCGGCAGTCAGATCATGATCGCCGCTGTGTTTGCGCTGAGTTTCAATCTGCTGGTCGGCTATGCGGGACTGACCTCGCTCGGACACGCTGCTTTCCTGGGGCTTGCCGCCTATCTGTCCGCCTGGCTCACGACACGGGCCGGCCTGGGGCATGGGTCCGCGGCGTTGCTGTCAATTGCCGGCACGATCAGCGTTGCCGGATTGTTCGGGCTGATCGCGCTGCGCGCCTCAGGACTGAGCTTCCTGATGATCACGCTGGCCTTGTCGCAAGTGCTATGGGGACTTGCCTATCGCTGGGTCGCGGTCACCAATGGCGACAACGGCATGACGCGTCTGACACGGCCGCAGCCGTTCGGCATTTCGATCGATAGTGCGATATCGTTTTACTGGTTTGCCTTGATCGTGACCCTGGTGGCATTTTTGTTGATCGCGATTTTCGTCCGCTCCTCATTCGGCAATTCGGTAACCGGAACGCGCGATCAGGACCGCCGCATGTCGGCGCTCGGCTACGATGTGTGGATGATTCGTTGGATCACGTTTATCTATGCGGGCTTCTGGGCCGGCATCGCCGGGCTGCTTTACGTCTATTACAACAAATACATCCACCCGACGTCGCTCTCGATCACGACCTCAGCCGAAGGCATTTTGGGTGTGATTGCGGGCGGCTCGGGCACATTGGTTGGGCCGATCGTTGGCGCCGCATTAGTTACGTTTCTCAAGAACTATGTCTCCTCCATCCTTGATCGCTGGAACATGCTGCTGGGATTCGTCTTCCTAATCATCGTTTTGATCATGCCGGATGGCATCGTTCCCGGGGTTTGTAAGCTTTGGGCGCTCGTGCAGAGGGGGCGCAAATGAACCCGTCCGACAATGTGCTAGCGCTCGAGACCGTCAACCTATGCAAACATTTTGGCGGACTTCCGGTGACGCAGGATGTTTCGATCAAAGTGCGCTCGGGCGAGCGCCGTCTGCTGCTTGGCCCAAATGGCGCGGGAAAGACAACCCTTTTCAACCTCATCACGGGCGATCGGCTGGCCGATTCCGGGCAAATCAAGCTGTTTGGAGAGGATATTTCGAAGCTGGCGATGCATAAGCGCGCGCATCGCGGCATGTCGCGGACTTATCAGATCATCACGTTATTTCCGCACGACACGCTTGAGCGCAATGTCGCGCTTGGCCTATTGGCGCTGCGGCGTTCGCGATGGGATATCTTCCTTCCGATGCCACAGGACATCCGAGATGAGGCGCGGCGCGTACTTGATCTTGTTGGCCTTGAGCATCTCGGCGATCGCCCGATCTCGGTAATTGCATATGGTGAAAAGCGGCGCGTCGAAATCGCCATGGCGCTGGCGCAGAAGCCGAAGGTGCTGCTGCTCGACGAGCCTCTGGCCGGACTTTCCTCGACGGAGCGGGCGGATATCAAGGCATTGATCGCCAGTATCCCACGTGCGACTAGCATTGTGATGATCGAGCATGACATGGATACGGCGCTCGATCTTGCCGAGACCATCACGCTTCTTCATTACGGCAAGGTCATCGTCGACGGAACGCGCGAGGAGGTCGTCGCGGATCAGCGCGCCCGGGAGGTCTATCTTGGCCACTGAGGCGCTGAAGGTGACGACGATCAACACCTATTATGGCGAAAGCCATGTCTTGCGCGACGTCAGTTTCGCTGTCGAAGAAGGGCGAGTGCTCGCGTTGCTCGGCCGTAATGGCGCCGGCAAGACGACATGCATTTCGAGCATAATCGGGTTCTTGCCGGTCCGGCGCGGCAGCATCGAGCTTTTCGGTACGCAGATCAGCGGGCGTCCGCCGGAAGAGATTTCTCAATTGGGCATCGGACTCGTTCCGCAGGGCCGTCGCGTTTTTCCGTCGCTGTCAGTGCGTGAGAACCTGCTCATCGCGCGCCAGCGTGAAAAGTCGACCGATACACCGTGGACCTTGCAGCGGATTTTCGATTTGTTCCCACGCCTAGGCGAGCGACATCGCCAACTGGCCGGATCGCTATCGGGCGGCGAACAGCAGATGTTAGCGATCGCTCGCGCCTTGATCAGCAATCCCCGCGTGCTCCTGCTCGATGAACCTTCGGAAGGGTTGGCTCCATTGCTTGTTGCCGAAGTCGGACAAACTATTCGGAAGTTGAAGGAGGTCGGCCAGTCCATCGTGCTCGTCGAGCAGAACAGCAACCTGGCGCTCGACGTGTCGGATCAGGTCGTCATTCTCAATACCGGTCGGTGCGTGTTTGATGGCTCGGTTGAGGAGGTGCGAAGCAATCCGAACCTAATCGCGCAGCACCTCGGCGTTTTTCAGAATGCGTGAGCGGCAGTTTAATTGCCAGTCGCGCGGCGATTCACGACAGATTGCAGGTCTTCTTCAGCCACTCGGCAATGCTTTCTGCAATTTGCGTTTCGTGCCCATCGTAGAAATGGTTGCAGTTCGGCACGATCCGGACCTCGCACGGACCGCCCGAATTGCTGGCATATTGTTCTGCCGGGTATATTTCGGCGGGTTCCTGGTCACCGCGCAGAAACAGCGTCGGGCAGCGTATGTGGGGCGCCTCTTCTAGGATGTCCGGCGTATTGCGTGAGCGGTCGAGAAAGCTTTCCGCGCTGATCACCCACCACCAGTCTGGCAGCAGCATGAGATCGTGGCCACGCCCTTGCGCCACCATCGCTTCGGCCTGCCCCGTGATGTCGTCAAAGCGGTCCTTAGCGAACAAGCCGGACGCGCTCAGTTTGCGGCTAAGTTGCTTACCTCCCATGTGCGCTGACATTAGCACCAGCGCGCGAATATCAGGATCAAGCGCGCAGTGCTTGACCCCGAGCGTGCCGCCGTTGCTGTGGCCAATGCAAATCGGATTGGCAAACCCGCGTGCCTTGATCCAGGCGGCCGCAGCTTTATTGTCGGCAATGCCCTCTGCTGCGGTCTGGAAGGAACCACCGCCGACCGAACGGCCGGTGAGGGACGTCACCATGTCGTGTCCATGGCGGTTGAAAGCAAGGCAGGCAAAACCATGGCGCGTCAGGACGGGCGGCAGGAAGCGCGAGGGTCCGATATAGAAATTATGGCAGTTGCCATGGAAGATCAGCACGGCCGCGATGGGCTTACGGTCATCCGGCGTGTAGCAAATACCGTCCAGCGGTTCGCGATCGGTCGCGATCGAAATTAGTTCGAGCTGCATAACAGTCCCACAGTCCGATACACCGTTTCCGCATCCTTATGCATCTTAATTGACTAAGCAATGCGCGGAGTGGCGCTCCACGCGCATTGCTTGCGTCAGAATCGCTTGCTAGCTTCCGCCTCCGGATGGTGGCGAAGGCTGCGCGGAAACAATCGCAGTCACGTCCGGGGAGGCGAACGGCATGAACGGTGCGGCGACGCACCGGCTCGGTCTACGCGAAGTCACTCAACAACGCGACGGCATGACCATTGATTGGGATGTCCCGATCACGCTGGACGAAAGTTGGTCGTGCGCGCCGATGTTTGCCGGCTGTACGACCGCGTCGGCATGCCAACAAGGGCCACGAGAATTACCCGCTATTTCCAGTTACCCCGCCCAAGTGAGGAAGGGCAATGCGTGATAGCATTTAGCAACGGAGAAACCACGATGACTCTTTCACGTCGGCGTTTTGTTCAAGGGGCGGCGGGCTTAGGCGCCGCCGCAGTGAGCTCTCCTTACGTCATGGCACAGACCAGCGGGGAAATCCGGATCGGCCTGCTTGCTGATAAGACAGGCCCCGTCGCTTCGGGCGGCATCGATATGGAACGGGGCATGATGATGTTCTTTGAAGAACGCAATTACAATATGGCCGGGTTGAAAGTGAACCTGATCTCGGTGGACTGCGCGTCCAATCCGACCACGACCCGCGCCAAGGCCCAGGAATTGTTCGAGAAGGACCGCGTGCATTGCTACATCGGGCCGCTTGCCGCCTTCGAAGCGCTGGCGATCCAGGACTACATCAAGGAAAAAGAAGTGCCGACCCTGTCGGTCGCGGCCGCCGAAGACATGACACAGCGGCAGGCGATGCCTTGGTTCGTGCGCGCGACATCGACCTCGTCCCAGAGCGCGCATGCGCTGGCCGATTATTGCGCCAAGGAGCTCGGCTATAAGCGGATGATCACCATCGGCAGCGACACGGCCTATGGGCAGGAAATGTGCGCCGGCTTCCAGCGCGTGTTCGAGGACAATGGCGGCAAGATCATCCAGAAGCTTTGGCCGACGCTGGTTGCGCCGGACTATTCGACCTTTATTGCCCAGATCAATACCAAGGCGGATGCGATCTTCTCCGCCTTCGAAGGCTCGAACGGCTTCCGGTTCACGCGGCAGTTCGTTGAATATGGCCTTAAGGACCAACTGCCGATCGTCGGCGGTATGACGCATCTCGACGAAGCGGTGTTGCGGAACATGGGCGACGAGGCGCTCGGGACCATCACCGCCTGCTGGTATTCGGCTGAACTCGGCAATCCGATCAACAAGGTCTTCGCGCCGGCCTTCCGTAAGAAATATTCGTACGATCCCGGCTTCTATGCCGCGGCGACCTATACCAATGGTGCCGTGCTCGAAACAGCGGTGAAATCGATCAACGGCAAGATCGACGACAAGAACGCGTTCATGAACGCGTTGCGCAACGTCAAGGCTGATACCTGCCGCGGTCCGGTGTCGTTCGACGAATACGGCAACGTGGTCGGCAACGTGTATATCCGCAAAGTCACACGGGTCGAAGGCCGACTGGTCAACTCGATCATCAAGATCTACCCAAACGTGAGCCAGTTCTGGACTTACGATCCGAAGGAATTCTTGAAGAATCCTGTGTATTCGCGCGACTATCCGCCAGCACGTTATCTTGAAAAATAACGGACAATGTCCGATCAAATGTAGGCCGTGAAGTGGCGCTCTGCCGCTTCACGGCTCGACTCGAATCCATCCCTGACGTCAGTACGAACACGTTTATCCTCATGCGATTGCAGAGGAGCAAGCATTGTCCATCATTTATTTCGGTGGGAGCGGACGAATGCTGGTGGCGGAATGCTCCGTTTTGATGCAGCCATCATATGCTGAGGTGATCTTAAGAAGCACATTCTCCTCACCGGGTTCTGCGCGGAATACGAGCGAGAAAGAGAGCCCAGAATCTGGAATGTTGGTCGGCTTGTCTGAGGCTTTCGAGACATAGCGGGTTGTGCCTGTCGGAAATTCACACACGACAATACCGATGATGTAATCCGCCTAGAACCGCGGTCGAAAGAACGCGACCATCGCACTGAAGAGCCCGGGCAATCGGCGCGTTCTTCCACAGGGAAAGGTGGGTGCGCGTTTCGTTGTAATACTTCTGATAGGATTTGAGCAGGTCATCCTGCCAATTTCCAACGCGAGGGGTTCGGCATTGGTCCGCGCGGGGCGGCACTCGCCCTAACGGCGGGCGCCGGACCAAAGCCAACGTGGCTCGGATGATCAGCGCTCCTATCTAGGCGGGAATCACTGATCGAGAAAGCGCTGTGCATCACTTCGCAGTAGCTCCAAAAATCGGTCGGCCGCCATTACTGACTAGCTCGAATTTGGTGCCTTCGCCGTTCGCTCCGCCGCTAAGTGCCGCCCCGCCATTAGCATCGGCGATCCACCCACATTTGTAATTCAGGCAGGGCTACGACGGTCTCATGTCATTTGCGTTGCCGAATCTGCTTTTGAACGGGAGCGGTCTGGTCCCAGGGCGGCATCGCCGCAAATCGTTGCGCCAGGAATTCGATGAATGCGCGAAGCTTTGCCGGCGGGTTTCTGTCCGGAAGGTAGACAGCGTAAATCCCGGCAAACTCGTATGTCGGTTTGTCGAGTTCGAGCGCGACGAGCGTCCCGGCGCGCAGATCGTCGGCGACGATGAAGGTCGGCTGGTAAATGATGCCCTGCCCAGCGACCGCAGCAGCGCGCAGCGCGTCCCCGTTGTTCGAGCGCATATTGCCGCTGACGGCGACGAGCGTTTCGCCTTTTGCTCCGAACGGCCAGCGGTCCGCTCCGGCCGTTCGCGACAACGTGTAGCCAAGGCAGTTATGCGCCGAGAGATCGGCGGCCCGCTTCGGCATGCCATGGGTCTTGAGGTAAGCGGGCGAGGCTGTGACCACAGTGCGGCACGGCGCAAGCTTGCGGGCCATCAGCGCCGAGCTTTCGAGCGTGCCGATCCTGACGGCCAGATCCCAACCTTCTTCGGCGAGATCGACCAGCCGGTCGTTCAGACCGAGCTCCACGGTCAGGTGCGGATGGCGTCGTGTCAATTCATCCAGCAGCGGCGCGATCTGCCGCGCACCGAACGACACCGGCGCGTTGATGCGCAAGGTCCCGCGCGGCTCGAACCGGTCGGCCGAGACGGCGTCGTCGGCCGCCTCGATGTCGGCGAGGATGCGTCCCACGGACTCGCGATAATTGCGTCCGGCTTCGGTAAGGGAGAGGCGCCGCGTGCTGCGATGGAAGAGCTTGACGCCGAGATGCTGCTCTAGCGCCGCGACGTGCTTGGTCGCCATCGTCTGCGACATGTTCAACGCGCGCGCCGCGGCCGAGAGACTGCCGCTCGCGGCGACCGTCACGAAGACCTCGAGGCCGGTCACCCGGTCGAGCACGAGCCTCCTCCTCCTGGTGTGAGCTGCTATTCCTCAGGACCAGATTATCACACTAATGGATTCGCGCCATATCGCTCGGGTCAACCTCAAAGGAGACCGCCATGCTGGACACCCGCACCGCACCTTATGCCGCCCTGCTGCTCCGCCTCAGCCTCGGCGGCCTGTTTCTCGCGCACGCCTCGCTCAAGCTATTCGTGTTCACCCCGGCGGGCACCGCGCAGTTCTTCGCCAGCGTCGGCGTGCCCGGCGCGCTCGCCTATCTCACGATCGCGGCCGAAGTGCTCGGAGGCATCGCGCTGGTCCTCGGCGCGCATGCGCGGCTTGCCGCGCTCGCGCTCACGCCGATCCTGCTCGGCGCCATCGCGACCGTACATGGCTCGGCCGGCTTCTTCTTCAACAATGCGCACGGCGGCTGGGAGTACCCGGCATTCTGGATCATCGCGCTGATCGTCCAGGCCCTGCTCGGCGACGGCGCCTACGCGCTAAGCAGCGCGCCGATCTGGCCCTCGCGCCGTCAGTTCGTCGCGGCCCACTCGTGTTGACAAAGGCCGCCGTCGCGCCGTCCCTTTCCCTTTAAGGACAACACACATGCTGCCCAGCCTTTTCCTCTCGCACGGCGCGCCGACCTTGCCGCTCACCGACACGCCAGCGCGTGACTTTCTGAGCGGTCTCGGCGGCAGCCTGCCGCGCCCGAAAGCCATTCTCGTCGTCTCGGCGCATTGGGAGACCGGGCGGCCGGCCGTGAACGCGGTCGCATGGAACGAGACCATCCACGACTTCTACGGCTTTCCGCGCGCGCTCTACGATCTGCGCTATCCCGCGCCGGGTTCGCCGCAGCTCGCCGAGGACATTGCCTCGCGGTTGCGCGGCGCCGGCTTCGACTGCGATGTCGACCGCACGCGCGGGCTCGATCACGGCGCCTGGGTGCCGCTGTCTCTCATGTATCCGGCCGCTGATGTCCCGATTCTGCAATTGTCGGTGCAACCGCAACTCGGCCCCCAACATCATCTCGAACTAGGCCGCGCTCTGGCGTCGCTGCGCGATGACGGCGTGCTGATCGTCGGCAGCGGCAGCTTCACGCACGACCTGTCCGAATTCCGCGGTCACGGCCCGAACGATCCGGCGCCGGAGTGGGTCAACGCCTTCGCCGAGTGGTTTGATCGCGCCTTAGCCGGCAACCGTGTCGCTGACCTCATCGCCTATCGCGATCGCGCGCCTTATGCGCGCAAGAACCATCCGACCGAGGAGCACCTGCTGCCGCTCTATGTCGCCCTCGGCGCTGCGGGCGCGGACGCGAAGACGACGCGGCTGCACGCGAGCGCGACGTATGGCGTGCTTCGCATGGACGTGTACGTTTTCGGCGATGCGCATCGCTTCGGTGGAGACAAGCAGATCCGGGAAGCGACCTGACTTCGAAGCGCCCGTACAGAGTTAAGCTAATAAGTGCCGCCGGTCCTGGCCGTTTTTGAGCGCAGGCCGGAGTCCGCGTTTCCTCCCCACAAGCCAGGCCTGTGCTGCCTGTGCTCTTTGTGCCGCTGCGTGGGGAAAAGCTTACTCCACTGCGCTGATATGCAATTCTTTGATCAGGCGGGCGTATTTATCTGAATCTTCTATCGCAAGCTTCCGTAGAGAGTCCGGCGTCCCCCCAACCGGCTCCATGCAGGCATTGGCGAAGTGTTCGCGAAGCGCGGAATCCTGCAAGCATTTTCCGTCGCTATGTTGAGACTCCGGATTATCCCGCCGTCAGTATTAGGAGGCGCAAAAAGCGCTGCCCACGATTCGAGCGCCATTCCATCGAAACCAGACTCGATCAGCGTAGGTACATCGGGCAAAGCCCCGGAGCGCTTCTTACCGCTTTGAGCTATGATCTTGATGCTGCCTGAACGATCGTGCTGAATTAGTGCGGCAGGCCCTAGAATTCCCGATTTGACGTGTCCTGCAATCAAGTCGCTGACGGCCTGTCCGGCTCCCCTGTACGGGACGTGGTCAAGCTTTATGCCTGCTTGTTTCGCCAGCCAAGCGCCGATGACGTGCTGGTTCGAGCCCACGCCCGAACTGGCAAAGCCGAGGCCCGGGTGCTCCTTAGCATATGCGACGTAGTCGGCAATCGAGCTCACGCCCAATGAGGGGTGCACCGCCACCGCAATCGGCTGGCGTGTGATGGTGATGACCGGCACCAGCTCCTTCGTGTAGTCGTACGGCAAGTTGAGAATATGCGGAGCAATTGCAGCATTGTCGTTCGTCAGAAGAAATGTATATCCGTCCGGCGGACTCCTCAGAGCCGCATCCATGCCGATCGTACCACCCGCTCCCGTCCTATTTTCTACGTACACCTGCTGCGACATCTCACGCGAAAGAACCTGGCTGCACTGCCGGGCCACAAAGTCTATCGCGCCTCCTGCTGCAAGCGGCACGATTAAGCGGACAGGCCGCAGTGGCCAATTCGCCTGAGCAGCTTCCGTCCCACCGGCCGCGATGCCCGCAGCCGCAGCCGTGACCAATAACCTGCGCCTAGAAATCATCTCATCCCACCCTTGGAACGACCGCAAGGTTCGTTCAATCCGTTACGCAAGGGCGCCTCCGCTGGCGCACACGCCACGAGCAGCGATCCTGTAATAGCGCGGCAGTTCAAGCGTCGGCGTGTGCGCCGCCGGCGCCCAGCATGCGCATTGAACCGGCGCGCAAGCGCAGGACATCGCCCCAGTCACCAGCGGCCGTACAGATGCCTCCTGATGACAATCATTCCAGCAATTCCAATCATCCCCGCGGCTGAAAGGGCCAAGTCCCACGCCATCTAAGTCTCCATTGTCGAAAAGCGTCCAATTAAACGCAGGCACAGCCTCGGCCATGATCTAGAGCAAACGGGGTGGGTTTAATGGTCAGCCAGCGAAAGCTCACCAACTCGGTTCCGGATTTCTGGGGAACTTCGATCAACCCGTTTGCTGGCGCCCACCACCCGCCAACTCAATCGAATAGCACCGCAGGGATGTGCGAGCTCTCACTAGGCTCGAGGCTAGGCTGCCGATCTCATGGCCATCTGCTACTCAGCTCTCTGATCGCATGCTTGTTTTCACTCATCGCGGGATCGGTTTCGGAGCGCATCAAAGCTTCCAGTACTTCGGAACAACGACGACGGTGACGATCAGTGCCCAGATCGTGACAGATGGGCCCAGTTTCCAAAAATCGCCGAAGCGATATCCACCGAGCCCATACGCCGTGAAGCTCACGCCGTTGGCGAAGAGCGGGCGTCGCGCAGCGCTTGAGCATTTTTTGTTGCTTGCGATATGCGCCCGATCTTTCCGGGAGGAACTTGAGTCCGTCGCCGGCGACTTGGGAGCGGACGCATGCCTTCTCTCGGTGAGTCTCCGGCCTGGGGGCGCGGAGGAAATTGAGCCGCTCGGCGCATGGTGAGAGCTCGGCGCGCAGCTTCGATGTGCGCTGTCCGAGCCTCCAGCTTTTCTATGCGATGGATCTCCTTGTTCACCCGTTTCACCGCGGCGGCGAACACCTGCTTGCGCTGCAAAGGATGTTCGGCTGTGCCTGGAAGGCCTTGTCCTCTCGGCAGCCCCTTGCCTCGCGCCTCCCGTCGCTTTGCGTGCGCCAATGTGTTTTCTTTGTCGCGCATGTCTCGCAGACGTTGGCGCAAGGCCTTGATGTCATCAAGCCCGGATTCGTAAATTTCGGGATGGTGAGTGCGCAAGACAAGCTCGTGCTCGTCATAGCTGAGGATGCTCCGCTCGAACTTGCAGGATATGGCCATCATTACACTCCTAGTTCCCCGAACAGTTGCTCATCTTGGAGCGCGACGGGATAACGACTTGACCGCTTCGTCGAAATCTTCGTTCAAGCCGTGGCAGATCCAAAAATCGGGCGTCTCCAGAGTTCTTGCTGCGCGTACCCTTATGCAGCACGAACTGGATGGTCGAGCCGCCACGGCGACTGCCCGCGGGCAGAGTTGCGGCAGGTCAGCCCGCGGTGTCGCCTTGGCCTCGCGGATCAATGACGATGCCGGTACTCGGCTCGATCCAGATCAGATGATTCTTAACGGCTTTCACACCGGGGATATTCTCGGCCGCGACCTTCAGCGCCTCCCTCTGCCGCTCATCAAAAATCGTGCCCCAGAGCTCAACGACGCCATTGTTCACGACGACGTCGATCGAGCCGAGCGGCGCCCATTGCTGCTCCTTGAGATGCTCGAGCAACTGATCGCGAATAACCGCGTCGCTCCGCGGCGTTTCCGGGGCCGTGCGCACCATGCTGACCATAGCATGCATCAGGTTTGAACGAGTGATGATACCGACCAGCTTTCCATCATCCAGAACCGGCAGACGTTTGATGCGATACCGCTCCATCGCTTCCACAGTGGCTACGAGGCTCGTGTCTTCCGAGACAGTCTGGACGTTCTCGGTCATAACTTCGGAGACGCGCATGCTGTTTGAACGCGTGTATTCCGAAGCGATCTTGCCCGGACCGATCAGAAATTCGAGCCAGCGGGATCGGCGGCGTTCGGTGCCGGTTTCCCGCCGGCGCAAGAAATCGCCCTCCGACACGATGCCGACGAGTTTGCCAGAAGCGTCCACAACGGGAAGGCCACTGATATGGTGCTGTAGCATCAATCGCGCGCCCTCGAGGATCGTCGCGTCAGCGGAGATCGTCACGAGATTGCGCGACATTATATCTTTGGCTTTCATGACGAAGACGCTGCGATGTTTGAGCTACCCCTTTTGAATTCTTGCGAAGATGCCGCACCGATACCAACCCGGCCCGCGCCAACCGCGGTTGTACCAGCAATAACGCTGCCCTTTCCAAACAAACTGGACGGTCTGCACGACAGCGAATTCGTCCGCTGCTACCCTGAAGGCGTTGGGATCCATCACGGCCGCGTGAGAGCGCCCGGCGCTCGTTGCTGCCATGATGATCGCGATCGTCGCTGTCAGCCAAAGTTTGCGCATAGGCATGGGGATAGGCCGCCGCAGCCGGTCGCGTCAAATGCTCAACCAGACAGCGAGGTCGATGTTCCAGCCCATTAGCTCTGAAGAGTGTTCGTGGGCCAGCAAGCACTATGTTCCGAAGCGTCCACTGTGTGTCATAACCGAATCGCCTCGGCCGTTTACGTCAGCTTAGGGCCAGATACAGACATCCGTTCAGGGCCACAGAGGCCGCGATTTCGACTTTTGACGGAAGAGGCACATGGTGCCTAGGGGCGGAACCCACGGTGCCGCCGTATCGGGCATGGCCGTTATTGAACATGAATATCGGCGCTCTTGACCACGTTAGCCCATCTCGAAATTTCGGCGCGTTGAAACGAAGCAAACTCATCCGGCTTCGTACCGAGCGGATCGAGACCGAGCGAAGCGGCGCGCTCCGACACATCGGGCTGGTGCAACGCGAAGGCGACTTCCTGCTGCAGCCGATCGACGATCGGCATCGGCGTGCCTTTTCGGACCACCATTCCATACCAATTCACAACGTCGAATTCAGGCAGCGTCTCCTTCATCAGCGCTACGTTCGACAGTGCGGGTATACGCTGCGAGCCCGTAACCGCAAGTGGCCTGAGCGTCCCAGCCGTTATATGCGGTTGCGCGATGGCGAGCGCGTCAAACACATAGTGGACCTGACCGGCGATCAGATCGGTGAATGCGGGCGCACTGCCTCTATAGGGAACGTGAACCGTTTTGATGCCGGCCTGGAGGTTTAGGAGCTCTCCGCAAAGATGCGGCAAGCCACCGATGCCGCTTGACCCGAACAGGATCTGACCTGGGCGCGATTTTGCAATTTCGATCAACTCCGCCAGGGACTTTGCCGGCATCGCCGGACCGACGACCAGAACGAAGCTCAGTGAGGCCACTTCGGACACCGGCGTGAAGTTGTGCTCGACGTCGGTTCCGGGACGGTCTGGATACAGGACCTGGTTGATCGCCAGATTGCCCAAGGTTCCGAAAAGGACCGTGTGTCCATCAGGCTCCGCTTGAGCCACGGTTTGCGTGGCGATCTGTCCGTTGGCACCCGGCCTGTTATCGACGATGACCGGCTGCCCGAGCTGCTCCGACATCTTCGGTGCGATGATCCGGGCGAGGATGTCTATGCCGCCGCCTGGCGGAAATCCGATCACGATGCGAACGGGCCGGCTTGGAAAGGCTTGTGCGGATGCGGAGCGGATGACCCAGGGAGATGCGGCTGCGGCTAACAGAAGATGACGCCGCGTCATGCGCAAATGCATTCCGATCGACTCCCTCGCAAAATTGTTCTCGTTTGCAGGATTGTGGGAGTATGCATGATCGACGGTCAAGCTCTCCTCGGAGGTAGGACGTGACGGACTCGGAGTCTCGCGAGATCCATGTTTACGCCGGTACCGCCGGACATTCGGCTTGGTTCAGTGACGATTGCGGAGAGACCTGGGTCCATCCAAACAGTCACTCCGGAATGTATCTGGAGGCGCGCTGTGGGCGCTCGCGAGCCACCTGGAATGTTCCGATTGTCTTTATGCCGGGACCGACATGGGCGTCTTTCGCTGGGACGAGCCAAGCGCTCGCTGGACTGCCCTGCGTACACCGATGCAGGACGTCTGGGCGATCGCCGTCGATCCTACCGACCCTGACCACTTGATCGCGGGCACGCGGCCGGCTGGCTTCTGGCGATCCACCGACGCCGGTCAAAGTTGGTCCCAACTGCCGGCGCCGGGCATCAGCCAGTTCTCCGACGTCAATTCCGGGCCCACACGCGTGACGCAAATTCTGTTCGATCCGGTCGACCGCGGGACGGTCTGGGCGTCCGTCGAGATTGGAAGCGTCTATCGCAGCAAGGATAACGGCACGAGCTGGGAGCGGAAGCAGAACGGCCTCGTCTCCGGCGACGTGCACGGGCTCGCCGTTTTGAAATTGAAGGATGGCAGTAAGTCGGTATTTGCCACGACCAACCGCGGCCTGCATAGAAGCGACGACGATGGCGAGACCTGGGTGCTGCAAAATCTCCCGGCGCCATGGCCGTACACGCGCGCGATCGTCCCACGCGCCGACCACTCAGGAGTGATCTTCGTCACGAACGGCAACGGACCGCCCGGAAACGACGGCTTCCTGCTGCGGTCGCGCGACTACGGTCAGAGCTGGGAAGACGCCAAGCTGCCCGGCCCGGTCGAAAGCACCGTCTGGTGCATTGCGACGAACCCGGCAGACCCCATGCTCCTTTTTGTCTGCACGAATCTCGGTGAGCTTTTCCGCAGCACGGACGGAGGCGAGAGCTGGAAGCGGTTGCCGCACGTCTTCGGCGAATTGCGTGCGCTGCATTGGCGTCCTCTTCCGAAGGGGATGCGGAAGGCGGCGCATTCGATCACGCGCCCCGTTTTGAAAGCGGCCCAGATGGGCTGGTCGGCAGCATGAGGCGTCAAACTCCATGACTGGCAATTCGCAGGCTTCTCCGCTCCGCGTCGGGTTGATGGTGCCGAGCAACAACACGACGATGGAGACCGAGCTGCGCGCCTGGCTGCCGAGCGGATCGACGGTGACCACTGTAAAGATCCCCCGCGGTGCCGGCTTGCTCACGCGGGACACGATCCCGGCCTATCGGGACAGCGCCATCTTGCTCGCGCGCCAACACTTCGACCGGGAGCGGTTCGATATGATTGCGTACGGCTGTACGGCGGCCGGCTTTATCTCCGGGCCTGCGGGAGATACGGCGCTTGCAAACATGCTGTCCGAAGCAACCGGGCTGCCGGTGGTCACGACGGCGCGCGCGATGGTTCGGGCGCTTCAGCACGACAAGGCGCGTCGCGTCGCGGTCGTCACGCCCTATCAGGACCTCGTGAATGAGCAGCTCGCCGCATTTCTAGCGGACGGCGAAATCGAAGTCGTGCGGTTGGCGAGCTTCCGCGCGCCGGACGTGACCGCGCTTGGCCGCATTACCGCACAAGAAGTCCAAGCTTTGGCCAGGCAAACGATGGGCGCGGATTGCGACGCGCTTTTCATCGGTTGTTCGCAACTTCCAACCCACGCAATCCTTGACGAACTCGAACGCGAATTCGAGCGTCCAGCGTGGTCCTCGATCAGTGCTACGGCTTGGGAGGCTGCGCGCTTCCCCGTCAGCGCTGATTGAGCAACTGCATAAAAAACGTAGTCCCGGGAGAGACCTGCCGATGATCGATCGACGTACCTTCATGCTGGCCGCAGCCGCGTCTGGTTTGGCCGCGCAGACGAGCGCCTTCGCGCAGGCCAACTGGCCGGATCGCACCATCCGTATCATCGTTCCTTTTGCGGCCGGATCGTTCACCGATGTCTCGGCGCGCCTTCTCGCTGCCGAGTTGTCGGATCAACTGGGCCAATCCGTTATCGTCGAAAATCGTGGAGGCGCCGGATCGATAACTGGCACTGCGGCTGTCACCCGCTCGCCCGCCGACGGATACACGCTGCTGGTGACTGACACATCCCTGTCCACCTCACCGGGACTTTACAAGGACCTTCCCTACGATCCATTGCGCGACTTGGCGCAGATCAGCCGGCTTGCGACGTCGCCGACGATTCTGCTCGTGCGTCCAACTCTCGGACTCCGTTCTCTGCCGGAACTGATCGCGTACGCGAAACAGAATCCGGGAAAGCTGAATTTCGGCTCCGGCGGGGTGGGATCGTCCGCGCACCTCGGCATGGAATTGCTGCTCGACACTGCGGACATTCAGGCGCAACACGTACCATTCCGCGGCGTCGCCGCCGCCATATCGGAGGCCATGGCCGGCCGTATCGACATGGTTGTCGCGAGCTTAGCGTCCGGAGTCGCCCAGGTGAAGGGAAGCACCCTCCTCGGTATGGCCGTTACCGGCGAGCAACGCAGTCCCTTGCTGCCGGACGTGCCGACATTCGCCCAAGCCGGGTTGCCCAAATATCAAATGATGTTCTGGTGGGATTTTGCCGCGCCCGCCGGTACACCGCCCGAAATCCTCGACCGGCTCAATCGCGAAGTCCGGCGCGCGTGCACTCAGCCGCGCCTGCGCGATGCGTTTGCCCAACAGGCCGCCGCGCCCGCGCCGACCTCTCCTGATGAGATGAGGCAAGTTCTCGAACAGGAAATCTCGTTGTGGCGCGGGGTAATCGCTCGCGCAAAGATCTCTCCGCAGTAACGTCAAGAATGGAACAGAAGTTGACTCTCAAAGAAGAAGCTACGCCCGCGTTTCGTGCACCTCCTCGCTCTTGCGATACCCACTTTCACGTTTTCGCTCCGCCGGAGCGGTATCCGTACGGATCGGGCACGAACGAGAAGCTGCGCTATGCGCCACCCGTCGCTCCGCTCTCGGAATTTTTGCAGCTCGCCTCCCTGCTCGGCTTCGAGCGGTTTGTATTCGTTCAGCCAAGCGCCTATGGCCGCGACAATGCGTGCATGCTTGACGCGATGCGGGAGGTTGGCGTCGATCGGTGCCGCGGGATCGTTGACGTCGACGAGAACGTTTCGGACACGGTTCTGGCCGACATGGATGCGGCTGGCGTGCGGGGCGTCAGGATCAACGTGTCTCCGGTGAAGACCGTTACGCCTGGACTAGCGGACTCCATGCGGCCCCGGATCGAGCGGCTGGACGCGCGCTGCCACGAACTCGGCTGGCACCTGGATTTTCTGTCCCCCGGCTGGCTAACCGAGGAGCTTCTGCCCGTATTTGAGGAGCTCAAGTGCGAATTTACAATCGCTCACATGGGTATGTTTCTCGCGAAGGACGGCCCAAAACAGCGCGGCTTCCAGAAGCTGCTCGACCTCGTGGCGAATGGGAACGGGCGTGCCTGGGTCAAACTGACCGGCGTTTATCGGATGGCGACGATTCCTACGTTTGCAGACGCCGCCCCTATGGCCCGGTCGTTGCTCCAGGCGGCTCCGGACAGGCTCATCTGGGGCAGCGACTACCCGCATCTCTCGTTTGCGGACAAGGTCGGTTCCGTCCAATTGTTCAACCTTCTCGCCGACTGGGCGCCGGACAAAGAAAGTCGCCGTAAAATCCTCGTCGACAACCCGGCCTCGCTTTTTGGCTTTGAAACGTAAGCAGGAGAAACATCATGAGCGAAAATCTGCGCTCCATCCTGCGCAACTCGCTCGCGATGAACTGGCCGTATCGATGACCGTCCGGCTCGTGCACGGAATCGAGATCGAAAGAATCGCCAAGACCGCGGGCTTCAGATCGTTTCTCAGCCAGACCGGTGGTCCGTCAGCGCGGCGGCCAAACGAACCGGTGTAATAGGTATAGTGCGCATCCGCGCGCCCGTCGCATCGAAGACGGCATTACCAAGCGCAGCGCCGATCGGCGCGCAGGCCGCCTCGCCCGCGCCAAACGGTCGTTCGATGGGCCGATCGATCAGCGCGATCTCGATCTTCGGCACTTCGGAGAAGCGCAGGATCGGATAGCTCGCCCAATCGAGGCTCGTCACACGCGAGCGGTCAAACATCACTTCTTCATGCAGAACACGGCTGAGCGTCTGGATGATGCAGCCCTCGACCTGCGCGCGCACGCCGTCCGGATTGATAATTTGCCCGCAGTCGTGCGCGCAGACGACACGCTCCACATTGATGCGTCCGCTCGCGCGCTCGACCGCAATTTCGATCACGGTCGCGACATAGGTCTCGTCATGTTTGTAATGCACATGCGCGATGCCGCGGCCGCGCGCAATCTCGGAACCCTTGTCTGAGCCAGGCGACGGACGCGGCTGCCAGCCCGCCAGTTCGGCAGCGCGCTTTAGCACAGCAATGCTGCGCGGATCGCTCAGGCCGCGCAGGCGGAATTCGACCGGATCCATACGCGCGGCCGCCGCAAGCTCGTCCGTGAAACTTTCCACCGCGAAGCAATTCGCCGGCTTGCCGGGCGAGCGCAGAGGTGCGGGCCGCAACGGCGCGGTCTTGAGCCAATGCGCCACGACCTGGATTTTGTCGGCGGCATAGGACGGATCGGTGTTCTGCGAGATCAATCCAGTGTTCAGCCCGTTGACATCGTCGAGGCCCGCCGCCAGCGGCCCCAGCAGTGGGATGTAAGGAAGGCCCTTTGTCGTCTGCGGCAGCCAGACGTCGGTGCGCCAGTCGAGGATACGCCCGTCGGCGCCGACAGCGCCGGAAATATCCAATAGCTGCGCCGGCCCTTTCGGATCAAAGCCGTGCTCGTCGGCGCGCGACCATTGCACGCGCACTGGTTTGCCGATCGCCTGCGAAACGATCGCCGCGTCGGCGGCGGCATCCTCGTGACCGTTCATGCCGTAACAGCCGGCGCCATCCATGTAGATGAGTCGCACCTTCTCCGGTGACAATTTGAGAAATCGCGCGAACGTCGCCTGATTACCATGCGTCCCCTGCGATGCCGTCCAGATTGTCGCTGCATCAGAGCGCACGTCGGCGACCGCGCAGGACGGACCGATCGAGGCGTGGCTCTGCATTGGCCAAAAATAGGTCGCCGACAGTCTCTTGGCGCCGGCCGGCAGCGTCTCGGGGGCCTTGCCTTTGTCGACCAGCACCTGCTCCGTGATGCTCGCGTCCTGCCGAAGTTCATCGGCGAATTTGGCTTGCTCCGGCAGACCGTCCCATTCGCTCCACTGCGCGCGCAACGCGTCGTGGGCGCGCATTGCAGTCCACTCGTCCTCCGCGAGGACGGCCAGGAAGTCTTTGATGCGCAAGACGCGCGTACGCGGAAACGCGGCGATCGAACTTTCGTCAGCTGAGATCAGTCGAGCGCCTATCGCCGGCGGGCGCACGACGCGCGCGTGCAGCATTCCGGGCAGTTTGAAGTCGTGCACGAACTTCATGCCGCCTGTGCATTTCGCGCGCACGTCGGGGCGCGGCAAGGATCGCCCGACGATCGTGTAGTCGGCAGGATTTTTCAGGGGCGCCTTCGGGTCTAGCTTCACGTCGAAGCGGCCATTCCCGATCACGGCGGCAAAGCTTTTGCCGGCCCCACCGAATCTCGGACGTACGCTGCCGTCCGTCGTCGTCAAATCGTCCGCCGCGACGTTCATCTGCTTCGCCGCGAGATCGATGAGCGCCTTGCGCGCAGTGGCTGCGGCGCGCCTGATCTGCATGCCGCCCCGCTGGATGCCGGTCGAACCGGAGGTGCGGCCCTGGTCGGGGGTGAGCGCCGTGTCGCCCTCGACCAGCCGGATCTTGTCGACGCCGATACCGAGCTCTTCGGCCGCAATCTGCGGCAGGGCAATGCGCAGCCCCTGACCGAGATCGACCTTGCCGCTGTACAGAGTGACCGTTCCATTCGCGTTGATCGTGAGATAAGCGTCGACCGCATTCGCATCGAGCGTCTTTGCCGGCTCCGCTCCCTGTGCAAGAATTTCAAGTGAGCCGCCGAGCGCAAATGCAACGGTGAGCGCTCCGCCCTGAAGCACGCGTCGCCGCGAGAGTGCCGAATGTGCAGGTTTCATCTCAGCCTCCCTGCCCGGATGCGGCGAGAACGGCGCGAACGACACGCACATGCGTCCCGCATCGGCAGAGATTGCCGTCAAGGGCCGTGCGGATGTCCCCTTCCGTCGGCTTCGGATTGGAGGCCAGTAACGCCGCGGCGCTCATGATCAGGCCGCTCGTGCAATAGCCGCACTGTGCGGCCTGCTCCTTAATGAAGGCCGCCTGCACCGGATGCAACGCGGCGTCCGCAGACAGCCCCTCCAGTGTCGTCACGGATTTGCCCCGGGTGGATTGGACGCTCGTGCGGCAGGATCGCACGGCTTTTCCATCGATGATTACTGTACAGCTGCCGCACTGGCCAAGACCGCAGCCGTATTTCGTCGCCGTCAATCCCAAGTCGCGCAGCGCGTAGAGCAGCGGCTTTTCTGGATCGTCCGACTCAACAGTGCGCGCAAACCCATTTACACGCAAATTATAGATTTCCATTCGGATCCCCTATGCATTTGAACAGCGCGTTTGCTGCATGAATCCGTGCCAACAGAGCATACTGGCCAAAACCGCTCCGACAAGGCCATGGCGTCTACATCCTTGCGATAATCGCTTTCCGTGCGGGCTGTCGTGCCCACCGGGCACCCCATTGGGCGCCTTGAGAACAACGCCCCTCCGCTTCAAGGCTGTTTGTGGCGCAGCCTCCAAATAGCGAAACCACGCCGACAAGCGCCAAAACACTAGACCGCAATTGACGGGCTTCTATGCTTGCTGGTGCGATCCAGAATAAGCCGACGATTCGAGAATCCATATTATCGTTTCAAAACCTTCCATAATAGCATCGAGGAGTCTTGCCCATGAGCACCCTGACGGTGCTACGATCCGAAAAAAGTCCGGGGAGGGCGGCATGAAATTGAACGCTGGCCTTTTTGCTCTTTTTGTAGGCTTGCTGGTCAGCGAAGCTGCTGTCGGACAGCCGTTGGCCGGGCCATCGCATTATCCCGATCATTCGGTCCGCGTCGTTGTTGGATTCACGGCCGGCGGCCCTACCGATGTGATTGCACGGATTATCTCCGACAAACTCTCGGCCTCCCTCGGCCAGCGCTTCTATGTCGATAATCGCCCTGGCGCTGGCAGCAATATTGCGAGCGCCGAAGTCGCCAAGGCGGCGCCAGACGGTTACACAATTACGGTCGTGAGCACCGGCTTTATGGTGAACATGAGCCTCTACACTCACGTCCCGTACGATGCCGTGAAGGATTTCGCGCCAATCACAATGGTGGCCTATTCGCCCAATGTGATCTTGGTCAATCCGTCGGTGCCGGCCAACAGCGTGAAGGAATTGGTCGAGCTCATCAAGGCCAACCCGAACAAATACAGCTTCGCCGGACCCGGCATAGGCTCGACGCCTCATCTTTCCGGTGAATTGTTCAAACAGAAATTCGGCCTGGACATAGTGCACGTTCCATTCCCCGGCGCCACAGAGGCGGTCGCTTCGGTTATGGGTGGACATACCCCGATTGGCTTCACCGCCCTGCCTCCAGCCCTGCCGAACATCAAAGACGACAAATTGCGTGCGCTGGCGGTCCTTGCGGTGAAGCGCAGCAGTGAGATCCCCAATGTCCCCACAATGGCGGAGTCTGGTTATCTTGATCAAGAAGCCGACACGTTGACCGGCGTTCTTACTCCGGTGGGCACTCCGAAGGAGATCATCGACCTCCTGCAGCAGGAGATCGCGAAGGCCGTGAAAGATCCGGCCGTTAGAGAGCGGCTATTAAAGCTCGGATTCGAGCCGGTCGCGAACAAACCCGATGAATTTAGCGCGCGCATAAAGAGTGAAATCGCAAAGTGGGGCAAGGTCGTGCGCGACGCTCATTTGCGCATTGAATAAATGCGGAGCAGATTTCTAGGTTAGCAGCTTCTGCTTTAGGTCATCAGCGACTGCAGGCTCAGGTCTCAAGCCGAGTATCTTCGCGGCATATCTTTCTCAATTCCGGAACACACGATCCGCAGGAAGTCCCGGCGCGGAGGACGTTCTGAATGTCTTCCACCCGTCGCGCGCCGGCTGCTAGCGCGGCTCGGATCGCGTTCAATCCCACGCCGACACAGACGCAGACGAGCGGCCCCGCATCGGAGCGCCCGTCGACCGATTTGCCCGACAGCAGCGCGCGCCGCTGCGCCGGATCGAGCGAATCCCTTTCGAACAGGGCTGCGACCCCGCTCCAGTCCGGTTCGGCGCCCTCCCGACCGAGGAACAAACACGCCTGCGGGCGCTGCTCCCTAAACGTGGCCGCCCTGTACACGTCTGTACATTCATCCACGAATTCGGCCACGTCGTCGCCTGCAAGGAGCGCCGCCGCATTGCGGCGCCACGTGGCCGGAGCTTTGTCGCTCGCAAGCAGGTAGCCGACCGCGCCTGGCAAGGTGACGCGCGTCCAAACGGTCTTATCCGGCAGAGCGACGGGCCCCCGCGTCAACAGGAATCCGCGATACGGAAGGCTGACCGACTCTATCATCGCCGGCGTTGCCTTCGCCTCCGGTTGCCCGGAGAACGGATCGATCTCCGCTGCGACTAGCCTGCCAACTGACGCCGACGACGCCGTCTCGTCGCTCCAATGGATCGGCACGAATAGAGAGCCGCGCCTTTGTCCCTCCGTCTCGATCACCTTCAGGATGCAGTCGCCCTCGCACGTGCGTACCCGTGCAAACCCGCCATGCTTGATGCCCGCCGATGCCGAGTCGGCGGGGTGCACCTCGACGAACGGCTCGCGCGTGTGGTTGGCGAGGCGCGGGCTCAGGCCCGAGCGCGTCATGGTGTGCCACTGATCGCGAACGCGGCCGGTATTAAGGCGAAATGGATATTGCGGCGTCAGCGGCTGCCGCAGCGCGGGGCCCTTCGGCGCAACGAAGTTCGCCTTTTTCGTTGACGTGAAATATCCGCCAGCCTCGAAGAAACGCCGGTCATCGTTGCGCGCATTCATACGCACCGGCCACTGCACCGGCTCAAGCGCATCGAACGCTTCGTCGCTCAGAGACGACAGGCCGCCGATGTCGAAATCGCGCGTTCCTTCGTTCTCAAATGCGGAGAGCGCGGCGTGTTCACGGAAAATATCGGCGGCCGAGCCATACGCGAAGTTGTCGGCAAATCCCATCCGGCGCGCCACTTGCGAGACGATCCACCAGTCCGGCTTCGCTTCGCCGGGCAGTGGCATGAAGCCACGCTGACGGGAAATGCGCCGCTCGGAATTCGTCACCGAGCCGTTCTTCTCGCTCCAGGCGAGTGCCGGCAGCAGCAAATGCGCACCTGCGTTGATAGTGTCGTTGGACAGCACATTGTCGGAAACGGCGAACAGCTCGAGCCGTGAGAGTGCGTCACGCACGGCGCGGGTCTGTGGTAACGAGACCGCGGGATTGGTGCCCATCACCCACAGCGCCTTGATCTCGCCGCGAGCGATCGCCTCAAACATCTGCACCGCCGCGGTTGCGGTGCGTCGCGGATCTATAACGACGAGCTTTGCTGCGCGCTCACGTTTGTTCGCCATCATCCGCTGGTAGAGGATTGGATGACACCAAGCTGCGTTCGATCCGACGAGCACGATGAGATCGGCGCTGTCGAGATCCGCGTAGACGCCCGGGACCGTATCGCTGCCGAACGCGCGGCGATGGCCCGCGACTGTGGACGCCATGCAGAGCCGCGAATTGGTGTCGACGTTCGCCGAACCGAGAAATCCCTTCGTCAGCTTGTTGGCAACGTAATAGTCCTCCGTCAGCAGTTGACCGGAGAGATAGAACGCGATGGCACCGGAGCCGTGCTTGGCGAGCGTCCGAGACAAACCGTCCGCCAACACATTGAACGCTACATTCCACGAGATGCGCGCGAACGTCTGATCTGGATGGCGCTGCATCGGATGCAGCAGCCGCGTTGCGAGCCCGAGCGTTTCGCCGAGTGCCGAGCCTTTCGAACAGGGCCGTCCGAAATTGGCCGGGTGGTCTGGATCGCCGGCGATGACCGCGCCTCCACGCCCGTCAGCTTGTGCAAGAATTCCGCATCCAACTCCGCAATAGGGACAGGTGGTACGCACGGATGGCGACGTTTGCACGTGCGCATTCATCGGTCGATCTCTAAACGAGCGGCTGAGGGGATGCGCGCCTGCCTTTTCAATTCGTCTTGCGGACACATCGTTTATGCGGCGAGCTCGACCACGGCGCGGCCGAAGACAAGGTCCTGCCGCATGTACGCAATTGGTTTAGCAGTGCGTATGAGTTCGAGATACCAGAGGCCGTCGACCGTATCGCCAAACAGAACGGCGCCAACCAAGCGGCCGTTCTTAAGCACGAGCTTCTTGTAAGTGCTGGCTCCGGGATCTGAGAGGACGATCGATTCGGTGTCAGGCGCCCCGAGGAAATCACCCGCCGAGAACACATTCACGCCGGACACTTTGAGATTTGTCGCCTGCACTGAGCCTGAATAGTATGCGCGCTCGCCGTTGAAATGCATGGCGAGCACGCGCGCCTGCTCATATCCGGGCTCGACCAGGCCGTAGCAGACACCGCAATGCTCGACGCATTCCCCGAGGCCATAAATGTGCGGATCACTGGTCCGCAGCGTGTCGCCAACGATAATGCCGCGGTTGATCGAAAGCCCTGCGGTTCGCGCTAGATCGGTGTTGGGCCGGATGCCGACGGCGACGATTACCATATCGGTGTCGATGGGAACTCGCCCCTTCAGCTTCACGGCTTCGACTCGGCCTGTACCGGAAATGCCCGTCGTTTCTGCGTTCAGGTGAACCGCAATTCCGCGCGCCTCCAGCGCACGCTTGAGCATCGACGCGGCCTGAGGATCGAGCTGACGCTCCATCAGCCGGTCCATCAAATGAATGACTACCACCTGCGCGCCTGCTTTCGCCAAGCCGTAGGCCGCTTCCAGGCCGAGCAGACCTCCACCGACAACGGCGACCTTCGCGCCTTTCACCGCCGCCGCCTCGATGGCGCTGACATCCTCGAGATTGCGGAACGTGGTCACGCCCCGCAATTGCATGCCGGGGATATTCGGCCGTACCGGACTCGATCCTGTCGCAAGCACCAATTTGGAATAAGGCAGCGTCGCGCCGCTTGCGAGCCGTACGCGCCTAATCGCCGGATCGATTGCCGTCGCCCGGTGTCCGTACAGCAACGTGACGCCGCGGTCTTTCCACCACCGCGCGGGTTTGAGCTCGATGTCGTCCTGCGAACTCTCGTGAGCGAGCACCGAGGAAAGCAGCACGCGGTTGTAGGGCAAGCACGGCTCGTCGCCGACCACCGCGATGGCGTAACGGCCGAGCGCGCGCTGCGTGATAGTTTCGACGAGGCGCACCGCGGCCATGCCGTTGCCGACGATTATGAGCGGCTCGCTCATTGCGCGCTCCTAACCTTGCACCTCATGCCACCGATTTCCAGCCGTACGCCTCTTCGATCATGTAGCCGGACAAGGTCGCGTAGGCTGCGCGCCATGCCGCTGCGAGCCCAGGCGTCCAGGCCGCACCCAATCCTTTCTCGAGCGTCCACAAAAGCGTCGCGCCCACCAACGCGTAATGTGACGGCTTCACTCCATAGGCGACATGACGTTTGGCGAGTGCACTCGCGGCGGGCAAAATACTATTGAGGTCTGTCAAGCCGTTCACGACGACGGCGAGCGTCGTCATCAGCTTGCTGCCTTGCTCGGTGATATCGCCACGGAACATTGGCTTCACCTCGGGCGCGATCTCGAACAAACGGCCGTAGAACACGTTTGCCGCCTGCTGCGAGATCGGCACGACTTTCGTAAAGCTCTGCTGCACGAGTGCGATTTGCTCCGGAGTCATTCTTCTTCTCCTTTGTTGTCCCGGCGAGTTGATGGTCAGGCGCGCTGACGAGAGCGCCTGACCGTTTGCTCACACCCGTGCTTGGGCAAGATTTGTCGCGGCGGTGGAGTAGCTCTTTCGCAGGTAGTACCGCCACGTCAGCGCAAGGCAGGTTGCGTAAAAAGCGAGGTAAATCGCCAATGCGAGCTGCGGGCCGCCCGTCGCGGCAATCGACGCGCCGAAGCCGCGCGGGATGAGATAGCCCCCGCAGGCGCCGACCGCGCCGATGAAGCCGAGCGCGGCGGCGCTTTCGATCTTCGCCGTGTGCAGGGCCGTGGTGCGGCCCATTTCGCCCTTCCCTCGCGCCTTGTGCAGGTTTTCCTCGCGGAAGATCGACGGAATCATGCGATAGGTCGATCCATTGCCGACGCCCGTGGCGACGAAGAGTACGAGAAACATAGTCAGGAAGCCTGCGAAGTTCTTCATCTCGATGAAGTACATCACCCCGACGGTCGCGGCACCCATGACGATGAAATTCGAGAACGTCACGATCGCGCCGCCGACTTTGTCGGCGAGCAGTCCACCGAGCGGCCGCGACAGCGAGCCGACGAGCGGACCGAGGAATGCGATCGCGATCGTCACCGACGGAAATTGTGTCTTGAGCAACAACGGAAACGCAGCCGAGTAACCGATGAACGAGCCGAACGTCCCGATGTAGATGTAGGACATGATCCAGGTGTGCTTGCGCCCGACGATCGCGACTTGATCCCTGAAGCTGGAGCGCGCAGAGGTGATGTTGTTCATGAAGAACACCGCCCCGAGCACCGCGATAACGATTGGCACGAGCCACATCAGGCCGGCGTTCTGCAGATAGACACCCCCAATGGGCACGGCTTGGTACAGATTGATGACACCGAGCGTCATCAGAATCGGCGTGAGAAGCTGCACGCTGCTAACGCCGATGTTGCCGCCCGCCGCGTTGAGCCCGAGCGCCCAGCCCTTCATCCGGTCGGGGAAGAAGAATGAGATGTTAGCCATGCTGGAGGCGAAGTTGCCACCGCCGAGGCCGGCTGTGGCGGCGACGAGCAGCATCAGCCAGAACGGCGTATCTGGCTGCGTGACAAAATACGACAAGGCGATCGTAGGAATGACCAGCACGGCCGCGCTGAAGATCGTCCAGTTGCGGCCGCCGAACGCCGTCACTGCGAACGTGTAAGGAAAGCGCAGAAGCGATCCGATCAGACCGGGCAGCGCGACAAGTTGGAAGAGCTGATCGGTCGTGTAGTGGAAGCCGGCCTGCGGCAGCTTGGTCGCGACGATGCTCCAGATCAGCCAGACCGAAAAGCCGATGTGCTCGGCCACGATCGACCAGATCAGATTGCGCCGGGCGATGAACTTACCTTTCGATTCCCAGAACCGGTTGTGTTCTGGGTGCCAATTGTCGATCCAGGTCCTGCTCTTAGGGCTCAATTTCTCTGTCATGAAGCATCCCTTACGTGCGCGTCACCCGGTCGATGCTCGCCGCCGTATCCGGTGACGGCATGCGGCTGCACCTTTGCTCGCGGGTCTTCGCAAGAGAGGCTTCAAGGATCGTGCCAACGTGCGCCTGCCGGCCGGTGAGGCTTCCTTTCGTTTGAGCTACATAAAAAGCGCTTAATTTCCGCGACGATTCCCTGTCTGCACGAGGTGAGGCGGAACACCGGATTTTTGTGCAGCGCACATAAATTGTTCAGCGCGTGACTATCGCCTACTCAGGCCAAGCCGGCGCTCGTTCGCGATGGCAATGCACGTGAGTGGCGAACATCGCTTTAGGTCACTAGCCGGCCCTCACGAGCCAGCTGCGCTGGAGCGCGCCTCGTAATTTGGGCAGTGAGCAAGGGAGTCATTTTCTTCAGGCTACGTCTCTAAATCGCTGAATTCCACGGGACCAGCACCTCGCGGTATCCAGTCCCATCTTTCTCCACGTGCCCTAGTGCTGGGAACGGGTAATGAAAGCCCTGGACGAACATCCGTTCGGCAGTGAGCATGTCGTAGACCTTCCGGCGTGTCGCCTCCGCTGCGACAGGATCAATGTCCAACATGAAATGCCAATCGGGGTGGCGGGCAAAGAGGAAAGGCGCATGCGTCACGTCACCCTGGACGTAAATCTGCTTTTCTCCAGAACTGACGATGTGTGAGGTATGTCCCGGCGTATGTCCCGGCGTACCGACGGCTCGGATTCCGGGCACCACGTCAGCATCCCATTCGTAGGTGCGCAGACGCTTCATGATATCGCCGGAGAACACGCGCCTGACATTCTTGAACCCGTCTTGCACGCGCGATTTGGTCGCCCGGCTCATCTCGCCATCATCGAACCAAAATTGATGCTCAAGTGCGGGCACCAGGATCTCGGCGTTTGCGAACGCAAGCGTTCCATCGGCGCGCAAAAGGCCATTGATGTGGTCGCCATGATAGTGGGAGATGATGACGGCATCGACTTGCGCAGGATCGAGCTCCGCGCTGGCAAGCGTCGACAGCATTCGGCCGTTAAGACCATTGCTGCTGCGGAATGCCGCCTCGCCCGTCCCAGTGTCGATCAGGATGAGCTTGGAACCAGTGTTGATAAAGATCGGATTGTACGGACCCGCGTAGAACCCGGGATCCATAAATAGCCCTGACAAGGCTTCCTTAACCTCGGAAACGGGCACGTTGCTGACGAAGCCGTCCGCGATCGGCATGCGGCTCACGCCATCATTCACGACTGTGATCTCGATGCTCCCGAGTTTGTAACGATAATAGCCAGGAGCTGGCTTTCCGCTTAGAGGGACGGTGGCGCGGGAATTCGGGGCAGCCATTGCGGCTCCGATTGAGCCTAGTACTCCAAGGGCTGTTCGACGTGTCAGCATGCTTTCCTCCGTCGCGGTCCAAAGTAGGTGGTCGGAATGATCGCTCACGCACTATTTGTCAAATTAATTGAATGGATATAGCCCATTGATATCACGAATGATGAGAGAAGCCGTGAACCTAGACAACTTGGACCTGAATCTGTTGAAAACGCTCCACGCTTTACTCGGAGACCGTCATGTGACGAGAGCCGCCGGTCGGGTCCGCTTAGCCTCAAGTGAATTTGGCACTCCGGTGCGCTAACCGAGTTCGCGCCGGGCGACCTGATCGGGAAGCCGTTGCAACTTGGGCTGTTCATAGCCGGCTACGCGAAGCACGCCATTTAAGGGGCACATCTCAACCGCAAGCCGCGTCAAGAAATTGAGCACCGGCGGCAAAACCCATTCGAAATTCCTGCCAAATTTGCCCGGCCACATGAGGAGGTGATCGCGCCTCACGCGACTGTTCTCGGCGGCCTCATTAAAAGTGCGCGTGAAGAAAACGTCTGGTCCGACCCGTGATTCCCAGTTCGGCCGTCTCTGCAGCCAATCGTTCGCCACTGCTGTGTCGCGTTCGCTCGTGGTGAAGCTCTCCTCAGTGCGCTCAATCACGCACCGTTCCCCGAGGCGGCACCCGACGAGGGTGTAGATGACCGGACGGGCGACAGGCGTCTCCTCCAGCCGGCGCTTCGCCTCGTCGTAGGTCTCACAGTTCTCGAACACGTCTCGCAGCAGGTGGTCGGACGGCGTGAAGCGGACGGCCGCAGTCCGCAATCCATTCAGCGCGTGGTCATAAAGACGTAGCCAATGGTGCTTCGTACGTCGAAGCATCGGCGCCTGATTAGCACAAGCAGCGAAGCGACCGGGCGCGGACGCGGTCAGGACGCCGACGTAACCGGGCCACGTGACGCTCTCAAACTCGCCGGCGGGGCCTCGCATCCGGGCCACCATTGCGTGGCGGCCAAGCCCCGCAAAGGGCCAGTCGAGCGTCCGCGCGAGCCATGGCGCGCCGTCCTGGTCCCGGGCGACGGCTGTGCAGGCCCACTGACAGCAGCCGTTGAGGAACCAGATGCCCCGGAAGCGGAGCTCATTGGCAATGGTGAGGATCTCTGCAGTGTATTCGGAGTGGCAATGAGACAGCCATCGCCGGGTCAAGCCATCGATCACGGGCAGCATCCCGACTGCGAGGCGCGGGAGCGAGCGAACGCACTCGTCCCGCAACGCCCGCGCCCGTGCGCGGCACTCAATTGCGTGACGGACCGGGCCGCCATCGCGAACGTCTACGATGGGCACTTCGCTCATGTTCGTTGACCCCGCTAGTCGCGGGCATCATGGTTCGGTGGCTTCTTCAATGCGCTGCGGTAAATTGATCGAAACTCATCGTAGCGGGCGGACATAAGCTCAGACCGAGTATTCGGCGCTCTATCCGGATGGCCGGAATCGAATGGCGGCGCCGGGTCATATTCCATACCGAGCTGAATCCGTCTCGCGGTGCTCTCGCCTGCAATTTCGGCAACAACAGTGAGCCCAAAATCAATACCAGAGGTTACACCACCTGCCGTGATCACATTGCCGTCTTTCACAACTCTTGCTTTTTCGTGTTTCGCTCCGACGAGCGACAAGAGATCAGTATAGGCCCAGTGAGTCGTAGCCCGTCGCCCATTCAACAATCCGGCCACACCCAAAACGAATGCACCCGTGCAAACCGACGTGACGTATTTCGCAGAACTCGCCTGTTGACGGACGAATGCAATTGTTTCTCGATCGTTGATAATTCCGGCCACGCCTTTGCTGCCCCCTGGAATACAGATCAAATCGAGAGGCGGGCAGTTCGCAAAAGTGTGCGTCGGCACGAGACCAAGTCGGCAATCGCTCATAACCGGCAACATTGATTTGGCGATGATGTGTGTCGTCGCTTGAGGAAGGCCCGAGAGCACCTGCAGAGGTCCCGTGAAATCCAACTGTGTCACGTCAGGGAAGAGGACAAAACCGACATTGAAGAGCGCCATGTCTACTCCCGTTGACCTATCGGCCGACAGAACACCTAATTCTGAGCCGCGGTGCAACGTTTGGCAATGTCAGCTTTGGATCACGTTCGAGCGGTCGCTCGCCAGCTGTGACTTTTCCGGTCAAGACGACTGATGCCGTCTGCGTCGGCACGTGGCCACCTACCGGCCAAGACAAAAATAAAAGCAAACAAACCTTGCAAGTCTATCTGTGCGCGGCACGCCCTCAATATTTTGAGTTAAAACGGGGCTCATGTGATTTTCGCCTAAAGGATTGGCTTGACCGCCTGGGTAAAGCTGTTCCCCAGGCGGCCGTCCTCGAAGCTTAAGCCGGCATCTGCATCTTGCAGCCGGTGACCGCCACCGATCCCGCCGCCTTTTCACCGGGCACCGGATTTTTCACCGTGAACACATCGTCCTTGTCGCCTTTCGGCGGGTGGGCCTCGCCGACAAACACAGCACTCATCAACTGATGATCTCCAGCGCGGTAGGTTGGCGCGCCCGGTTGTAACGCGACCTCCGGCGGAAGCTTGAAACCGGCCAGCGCGGTCGCGAGCTTCGGCGCGTCCACCGTCTTCTCCTGGTTGGCGATCAACGCAAGTGTCTGCACCGAGACGTAGCCGAACCAATTGCGCGCTGTCGCCGCGCCGCCAGTTGCCTTTTTCATCGCCGCGTTGAATTCCGCCACATGCGGCACATTCGGCTGGTCCCACCACCATTCCATCGTCCACCACCCTATTCGGGCCTCATCGGGCACTGAGCGGATGCTCTCAAGCTCGAAGAGCGCACCGCCAACAGCCATCTGCTTATCAAGCCCGAATTGTACAAACTGCTTAAGGCTTGCTACCTGATCGCCGCCACCCATGACATTGATTAGCACCTGTGGGTTATGGGCTTTGGCCTGGATTAGATATGCCGAATAATCGGGCGTTCCCAAGGGCACCAACGAACCGGTCGATGTGCCTCCTGCTGCCTTGAGAATCTTCTCGAAGGCGGCCTGTAAGGAGTGGCCATAAGCATAGTCGGGCGTGAGGAAATACCATTTCTTTCCAAACTTCTCGATAAGCGTCATCGCAATTGCGCTGGCATCCATCGTCGTGGAATTGCACACGCGAAACACATTCCACGAGCAGCTTGAGCCTGTGATCGGGTCGGTGTGTCCGCCAGAGACGATGTGCAGCACCTTCTTTTCGCGAGTCACTTGCGCCATGGCGATTGCGATGCCGGAATTCACGTCTCCGATCACAAAACTCACTTGGTCGCGCTCGATCAATTTGCGTGTCTTCTGCACGCCGGTGCCGACATCGTTGGCCGAATCTTCTATGAGAAGCTCGACTGGGCGGCCCAAAATTCCGCCCTTGCTGTTGATCTGCTCGACCGCGTATTTCGCGCCTACGACCTCGCCTTGTGCGATCGCCGCGTAGACACCGGTCAGTGGATCGACCATTCCGATCTTGATCGGGGTCTCTCCTCGCGCCTGGATGACGAATGGCGATGCCACTTGCACCGCAGCAAGGGCTGCAGTCGATTTCAGGATGGTCCGTCGGTTGACGGACCAGTATTCTCGTCCATGAGCCATGATGTTTCTCCCCGGATGTTTGCGAGGCATTCTTCGATACCTTCGCCGGGAACCATGACATCACAGTTCTTCCGATCGTGCCAGCCGCGAAGCGTCGGCTTTGGGTCAATACCTGACATGTACCTTCGCAACCGCCAGGTCCGCTTTACCCTTGAGAGCGGACATCAAGCCGCCGTCGCGCAACGTCTGCTTACCTGCGGCCAATCGCGGAGCCGACGCTCAGAGAATTGCGGTAGTGTATGCCTCCGAGAATGCGCGAATAATCGTTTTCTGTGCTCTCTGAGGGAGCAATCCGCACGCATGCGAGCTTTGCCAAATTTGGGTCAATGTCATGCGCTATCCACTCCTCCTTTGCTGGAGTCCGGCAGCCAGCAGCCAAAAGGCCCGCAATGACTCGAATAGGAACTCACAGAGGGCGGAAATCGTTTAAGGCCCGCTTTGCGTCATTATCCCCCGCCCGAGCACTGTTGTGTATAACAGTTTCGCTACCGAAACGTGGTCCTACGAGCGAAGTGGCCGCGCGGGGTGGCGGCAGCTAATTTCCAAAAATCGCGATCTGACACTTGATCCACGTAAGCGCGGGCAGACATTTCAATCGGAGCAGGGGATGATCAATCGATTGGCGACGGCGCGATCCACCGTGGCGAAGCCGCATTGGCGGCCTGCTGCCATCGTTACGCTCGCGGCGGTGGCCGCTCTGATGGCGCTGACCGCCGATGCCCTAGCGACAAAGGCACGGCCCGCGTCAACCGCAGAGGCGACGGCGCCGCGCGCTGCAGGCGAGCCGATCATGGCGATCGTGTCGATCATGACCCAGCAGGTCACTTTCTACGACGCCGATGGTTGGATTCTGCGCGCCCCGGTATCGACCGGCGTCACGGGACGCGAGACGCCCGCCGGCATCTTCGCCGTGCTGGAGAAGGAGAAGGACCACCACTCCACCATGTATGACGATGCCTGGATGCCGAACATGCAGCGCATTACCTGGAACGGCGTCGCGCTGCACGGCGGGCCGCTGCCTGGGTATGCGGCCTCACACGGCTGCGTGCGAATGCCCTACGGTTTTGCGGAGAAGCTGTTCGATAAGACTCGGATCGGGATGCGGGTGATCATCTCGCCGAACGACGCGGCCCCAGTCGAGATTTCCCACCCGGCGCTATTCATGCCGAACGCGGAGGCCATTGCCGCTGCTCCGGCGCGTGCCGACACGCTCGCCCGCGAGGCCGCCGAGGCCGCCAAGGCGGCCGACGAGGCAAAGAAAGCCACGGTGCGCGCGGCACGCGAGACGGCATCGCTCACGGCATCGCTGCGCAAGCTGAAATTGCTCAAGACCCGCGCCGACGCCGAACTCGCGTTCGCCGACAAGGCGCTTGCCGCGGCAAAGTCGGACCAAGCCAGGGCGCGGGCGGAGGAGCGGAAGCAAAAGGCCGCCTCCAGGGTCGCGGAAGCGGGTATGCGGCTCGACACGGCCACGGCCGATGCAAAATCGAAACTCGACGCCGACGCAGCCGCAAAGGACGCCGCCAAGGCGGCCGAGACCAAGCAAGCCGCCACCGCCAAGGCGGCGAACGAAGCGAAGCTCGCGGTCGAACCGGTCTCGATCTTCATCAGCCGCGCGACACAGAAACTTTACGTTCGGCGCAACACGCACAAACGCTGGCCGGACGGGGGCGAGGTATTCGACGCCTCCACCGAGGTTCCGGTCACGATCCGTAATCCCGACAAACCGATCGGCACGCATGTGTTCACCGCGATGGCGCGCAACGACGCGGCGCTGCGCTGGACCGTGGTCACGATCGACAACGGGGATGAAGCCAAGAACGCGCTCGACCGCATCACCATCCCGAAGGACGTGCTTGATCGCATCGCGCCGACCGCCTTGCCGCGATCCTCGATCGTCGTCTCGGACGGGCCGCTGAGCCGCGAGACCAACTTTCGCACCGAATTTGTCGCGGTGCTGAGCAACCAGCCTCAGGGCGGGTTTATCACGCGCAGGCCCAGCGCCAATATAAATTTTGCGGGCGACGACTACCGGAGCCGCGGCGGCTTTTTCGCTTTTTTCGAGCGCAATTGGGGCAATACGCCTCGGCGTGGCAACTATTATCGGGGGCCATGGAGTTGGTGGTAGCTAGTTGGCGAATATCCGCTCATCACCCGAAAAGGGGAGTCAGAGCGATCATATTGATGTCCGACAATCAGTTCGCAGCGGCTTCGGAATATCGCGCGTAAAAATGGGACACGCGCTGTTGCCACATAGCGACAAACG
>Ga0207779_1000012_pt1 | contig 34548 bp, 24 predicted proteins | sample LuqExpMetageno44_FD_187802 | JGI IMG/M metagenome (GOLD analysis project Ga0207779, IMG submission 187802) | Tropical forest soil microbial communities from Luquillo Experimental Forest, Puerto Rico - Sample 44 (SPAdes) | ecosystem: Environmental > Terrestrial > Soil > Tropical forest ...
CCGGAAAAAATCGCAGCGCGATCCTCGCTCGAAAGACACGCGAGCGCTTCCTGCGCTTCATGCAGGAGCCGGCTCAATGGTCCCGCATGCGCCGGGAAATTGGAGCCCCAGGCGATCCGATTTGCTCCGAAAGCGTCGACGATCCGCGGAAAGAACGCATCTGGGCGCGAATTGCCCTCGGACGCTTCTTCCACCGTTCGCGTCGTCAATTTCAAAAATAAGTTTGGATACGACGCGAGCTCGAAAAGCCATGACGCCGCATTGTAGGGCCGCCCGTCCGACAGACTTACGCGGCCCATGTGGTCAAGCACGATCGGCACCTTCGGAAAGCGTTCGAGCAGGCCGCGAAGGTCGTTTGCGCCTTCCGGGCGCATCTGCACGCAGACCGCCATTTCCATCGATTGCGCCCGTTCCCAGACCGGAAACGTCTTGGGATCAGCGAGCCAGCCTGCCTGGCCCGGGCTGGTGCTGCCGGTGGTGAACAGGCGCAGCCCCGACAGATCGGCGGCCGTCCAGCGGTCGAATTGCGTGACCGCATCGTCCGCGAGCATGTCGAGCGAGAACACGCCGGCAAAACGGGCCGGATAGCGCTGCACGCACTCGACCAAATAGGACGGGTCATGCCCGTACGCGGTTGAAGCATGAACGAGCGCGACCTTGGCGACGCCCGCCTCGTCCATCGCGGCGAGGAGTTGCTCGGCGCTCACCGGCCGCGTGCGGGACCAATCCGATTGCTTGCCGCCGATCGGGGAGAGCGGGAACCGTACCGTATCCGGCGAAATCGCATGCGTATGGATATCGATGATGTCCATGGATGGCTCTCAATTCAGGGTCAAAAGACCGTCCCGGGGGGTATAGAAGAACCTAAGCACACTGGGAACATGGGATTTGCCCAGATGCGCTGTTCCGATTGGAATGGCGGGGACCTGCCTTGGTTCGGCCAAAGCTTTGCGTGTAGATTTTCGCTCCAGGGACCGGTTGAGGGGGGATTGCATTGTCATTCGCGCGCTTTTTTCGGGTTACACGATATCTCGCGGCTCCGCTTGCCGCAGCATCGGCTTTGATCCTTACTTCGGCCGCAGGCTCACAGGCCACAACGGCTGGCAGCACGTGTGCCGACACACCGGACATTGCCGTCCTTCCCGCGCCCGCGACGCCATGGAAGGGCGCGCCGCTGCGCGTTCTGTTCACCTCGGAACACCCTCTGGAAGGCGAACTGTCGCTGGTCGCGCCGGATGGAAGCGTTGCCGCCCGATCGCATGAGCGGCACGGCGGCCCACCTTATTTCTGGTTCGCCGAGGTGGCTTCGCCCGGTGCCGGCACGTGGCATGTGACACTCACGCGTACGCGTGCATCCGGTGATTGCCCCAGCATCACACGCGAGATCGCCGTCCACGACAGTGAGCCGGCAAAACCCGGACCTTCCGCCGGAAGCGTCTGGCCGGTGCGGCAGGCGTGGAACCGCGCCACGGAAAATTTGTATTCGGCGTGGGTCGAAAAGCTGTTCGACGCGCCGCTCGATCAGGAGCCGTCCTGGCGTGCGCTGCACGAGGTGATTCGCGACAAGTCGCGCAACATGCTGTTCAACTATCTCGGGCTCAGGGAAGACGACGCCCTAGTGATGCGGCCCGATTGCGCCGACATGCCTTACTTCCTGCGCGCGTATTTCGCATTCAAGATGGGCCTGCCGTTCGGCTATGCCAATTGTTCGCGCGGCGGCAACAGCGTACCCAAGTGCTACAACTTCTCGACCATGCTGAATGCGTCGGCGGGACAGCAGGGGCTCGCGCAGAGCTTCGCGCAATATTTGAGAACCGTCGGCGACGGTGTGCAGTCCGGCAACGGCCGCACCTCCGCAAACGACGACAACACCGATTTCTATCCGGTCGCGCTGAAGCAGGACACGCTGCGCCCCGGCACGATCTATGCCGACCCGTATGGGCACGTGCTGATGCTCGTGCGCCGCGTGTCGCAGGAGGGCGGGTCCGCGGGCGTGTTTCTTGCTGCCGACGCGGAGCCGGACGGCACCGTCAGCCGTAAGCGCTTCTGGCGCGGCACGTTCCTGTTCACGCATAATCCGTCGATCGGCGGGCCCGGCTTCAAGCGCTTCCGGCCGATCGTGCGGGATACGAACGGCGGCTTCCGCCGGCTGACTAACGCCGAGATCGCGCGTAATCCGCAATACGGCGATTTCTCGCTCGAGCAGGCGAAGCTCGGGACCGACGCGTTCTACGACCGCATGGACGACGTGATGTCGCCTTCTGCGCTCGATCCGGTGCGTGCGATGCAAGAGGCGATTACTTCGCTCGAGGAGCAGGTGAGGACCCGCGTCACCGCCGTCGAACTCGGACGCAAATTCCAGAACAGCGGCAAGGGCAACGCGGCCATGCCGGATGGGGCGGCGATCTTCGCGACCAGCGGTGCATGGGAAGACTTCTCCACGCCCGCGCGCGACTTCCGTTTGCTGATCGCGATCGACGTGGTGCGTGGTTTCCCGGAGCGCGTCGCGCGACGCCCCGAGCGTTACGCTATGCCGCCCGGTAAGAGCGTCGCCGACGTAAAGGCCGAATTGGAAAACGTGCTCGCCTCGGAGCTTGCCACGCGCAAATTCACCTACATTCGCACCGACGGCTCGTCTTGGACGCTCTCGTTGAAGGACGTGATCGACCGCGCCGGGCAGTTCGAAATGGCCTACAATCCGAACGACTGCGTCGAACTGCGCTGGGGCGCGGCGGAGAACAGTCAGGAGGCGGCCACATGCAGGCGGCACGCGGCGCAAGAGCAGCGCGGCAAGATGATAAAATACCGCACCTGGTTCCGCGAACGGCAGTGGCCGGTGGGCGCATAGAACGGCACATTCGCCCGCGCGCATAGACGGCGCGCGGGCCGGCCGATATCCTTCCCGACAAGACGGACGGACTGTCCGCGCAAGCGCAAATCGGGGAGGATCTGATGCTCAAGCGTATCGGGGTGTTTCTTGCTTTTCTCGCGGCGGCACTCGCGGCGCCCGCGTTCGCAAAAGACTTCCCATCGCGCAACATCACGATCATCGTGCCGCAGCCGCCCGGTGGCGGCACCGACATCATCTCGCGTGTCATCGGCCAGCAGCTCTCGCAGCAACTCGGCGTCCCGGTGGTGATCGAAAACAGGGCAGGGGCGGGCACGGTGGTGGGCACCGAAGCCGCGGCGAAAGCGGAGCCTGACGGCTACACACTGCTCGCCGGCCTCACCGCGAACATGGCCGTCAATCCGAGCCTGTTCAAACATCTCGGCTACGATCCAATCCGCGATTTCACGCCGGTCGGGATGATGGCCGAGTTTCCGTTCGTGCTGGTTGTGAGCAATGATTTTCCGGCGAAGTCTGTGAAAGAGCTCATTACGCTCGCGCAAGCAAAGCCCGGCGAGATCAACTTCGCTTCTGCGGGAAACGGCAGCGGCCAGCATCTTTCGGCCGAATTATTCAAATTGATGACGAACACGAACATGATGCACGTGCCCTATCGCGGCGCGGCGCCCGCCTACGGCGATGTGATATCCGGTCGCACGCCGGTGTTCTTCGACAATATTTCCAGCGCGCTCGGCAAGATCAAGGGCGGAATGGTGCGGGCGCTGGCGGTCACCGGCAATGAGCGCGCGCCATTGCTGCCGGACGTGCCGACCGTCGTGGAGGCCGGCGTTCCGGGTTATCAGAATTATGTCTGGTTCGGTCTGTGGGCGCCGAAGAAGACGCCGCCCGATGTCGTGCAGAAGCTGCACCAGGAGATCGTCAAGGCGGTGGCGACCCCGTCGGTCAAAGCGCAGATCGTGCGGGATGCGGGCGTGCCGATGGAGACGCCGCTTGCCGTGATCGAGCCGCTGGTCAAGGCCGACATCGCGAAGTGGGCGGATGTCGTAAAGCGGGCCCACATCGAGGTGCAGTAGGGCGCCGGCTACTCCTTGATCGCCTTGCCTTCCGGCATATCGGCGATGCCCTCGCGCAGCTTCTGGATTGTCGAGTTCAGCTCGGCGCCGAAAACGAAGATCGACGCGCACAGATAAAGAAACACGAGCGCGATCATCGCGGAGGCGAGCCCCGCATACATGGTCGTGTAGGCGAAGGCGTATTCGGCGAGGTAGCGGCCGAAGGCCGCGCCCGCGATCAGCCACATGAGCAATGTCGCGAGGATGCCGGGCGCGGTTTCCTTTACGGTCCGCTTGCCTGCAGGAAGCCACCGATGAGCGACGAAAAGCGAGGCGATCAGCACCGTCACCGTGACGGCATAGCGCGCGATCGTCACCAGCCCACTGAACGGCTGCATTTTCGGAGCAAAGATCAGGAGCGTGTTGCCTATCGTCGGCGCAAAGACGACGAGAAGTGAGAACACAAGCATCGCGAGCGCGCCGAGCAACACGTAGAGGATCGATTCAAGCCGCAGCAGCCACCACGGCCGCGCCTCCACCATATCGTAGGCACGGTTGAGTCCGATGCGCAGGCTCTCCACGCCGCTGGAAGCGAAATAGATCGCGAACAGGCTGCCGAAAGTGAGTACGTCGGTGCGCGTGTTGGTCAGCACGCCGGTGATGTCCTTGGCGATCGGCCCAGCGACTTGTGCGGGCCACGCTTCAAGCAAAATGCGCGCGGCTTCGTCGGCGAGCTCCTTCGAGCCGAAAAAGAAGCCCGCGAGCGCGGTGACGACGATCAGAAACGGAAACATCGCCATCAGAGTCGACAGGGCGATGTGGCTGGCAATCGCCCATCCGTCATCCGCAATGAAATGCCAGCCCGCCGCGTAGAGGATGCGTCCGATCAATTTGACACTGTGCAACGGCTCGCTCCCAAGCGCGGCTTGGCCGAGAGATCGGCCATTCCCGTCCGCTTTGCAAGGGCGGTCGCGCTGATCCGGTTACGCCGCTTGGACCGCCGCCAGGAATTGGCGGATGTCGGTTTCGAGGTTTTCCGCCTCGCCCGCCACCGCATCGGCGAGTTGCTTCACGTCGGCCGCCGTCGAGCGCGCACCGGTCGTGGCGCCCGCGACGCGCGCCATCGCTTCGGCTCCATCGCGCGCTTCCCCGGAGGCGTGATGCACGCCTTCGGCCATGGCAGCTACGGCCGAGTTCTGCTGATCGACTGTCGCCGCAACGGAGGTCGCCATGCCGGCCATTTCGCCGATGATCGCGCTCACCTGCTCGATCGCCTGCGCGGCACCGCCCGCAGCGAACTGAATTGCGCCGATCTGCTGTGCGATATCTTCCGTCGCGCGGGCCGTCTGGTTCGCCAGCGATTTGACTTCCGCGGCGACGACGGCAAAGCCCTTGCCGGATTCGCCGGCACGCGCAGCCTCGATGGTCGCGTTCAGCGCCAAAAGGTTCGTCTGGCCGGCGATCGCCTGGATAAGGCCGATCACTTCGCCGATACGGTTCGCCGCTCCCCCGAGCTGCTGCATCGTGTCGACAGTGCGCTTCGCCTCGCGCACCGCGCGCGCCGCCACCTCGGTCGACTTGGCCGCTTGCCCGGCGATTTCGCCGATCGAGGCCGCGAGTTCTTCGACCGATCCAGCCGCCATGCCGACATGGTCGGACGCAGCGGAGACACGCCGCCGCGCCGTATCGGCCTCCGCCGACACCGTATCGGCCGCCTGGTCGAGATCATTCGAGCTCAGCTCGAGCTTCATCGAAGCCGAGCGCAATTTGCCCAACGCGCTTTCGACCGTGTGGCGGAATTCGTCGATCGTCGACGAGAGGCTCACAACGCGCCGCTCGCGTTCTTCGCTGGTCTCAGCCTGTCGGCGGGCGAGCTTCTCGCGCTCGATCATGGTGTCGCGAAACACGATGACGCTGCGGGCCATCGCGCCAATCTCATCCTTCGCTTCGGTCGCCGGAATGCGCGAGCTGGTGTCGCCGTCCGCAAGCCGCTGCATTACGGAGGCAAGGCCGTCGAGCGGCCGTGTGATGGTGCGGCCGATCAGCCAGCTGAATCCAACCACCAACGCGAGGACGAGAATGCCGAGCCCAATAATGCCCGTCCGGATGCGCGCCTGTGAGACTTCGAGCGCGGTGGTGGCCGCATCGCTGGTATTGCGCGCGACCGTGATGATCTCGTCCGTCCGCGGCAACACATCCTGCGTCTCGTTGTCGATCATTTTGCGCAGCGGGTCGAGCTTCTCGAACGTGTCGATCCATTGGCTGAACACTTTCGCATAGCCGTCGACCTGAGCGAGGATTGCCTCGCGTTTGGACCGCTCCATATCGACTTGCGCGAAAGCGGCGCCAAAGTCCCGCTGCGCGACGAAGAAGAGCTGATGCGCGAGTTCGGATTGGGTCACCCGGAATTCGACTTCCTGGTGCCTCATCTTCAAAAGTTCGATGCTCAGCTGCTGCGAGACGATCGGTGCAAGCCAATTCAGATTTTCATTGATGATCCGCTCGACCTGAATTCCGCTGTCGCGCAATCGCGCATTCAGGCCCGACCTTTCGTCGAAGCCGAGCCTTCTCTGCTCGACAACCAACTCATCGAAATTGCCCCGCAACTCCAGCATTTGCCGCTGAAGGGTGGTGACCGCCTGGGCAAAACGGGAATGCGTTGCGATCGTGTCGAGGTTTTGGGAGGCCAGCACGAACATCCCATTGAAAACCCGGATCAGCTCTTCGCTCGGTGCAGCGTTGAAATCGCGGGACACGATGCGGATGCCGTTAGCGGCGCGCCTGAACTCGCGGGTTGCGTCGGAGACCGCGACCGACTGCTGCACGGTCTGCATGGCGGCCGCGACATTGCGCTCGCCGGCGAGATAGGCGACCCCGCTCGCCGCAAAGCCCGCCACTGGAATGAGCGCGAGCACCACCACGCGCCTGCGCACCGACACCGAGGTCAACAGCTGGGTGGGGTGGATAGACGGAAATAGCCCTTTGAGCATGCAGGTCGGCCCCACTCTTGCGGGTACGATTTTCCCAGCCCGCAGAGGGTTAAAAGACCCCAATTAGGTTAATAAATCAGGTAATTACGGCATTCCGCCGGGAGGCTTATCCGATGCCGAGGCGAAAACCGGCGGATTGGCATTTGTGCAGTGCACGCGTAATGTCGAAATCCGGTCCGACTGTCCCAACAGAGGTCCTATATGCCCGCGACTGCTGCCCGCTCTGCTTCCAATGACATTGTCGCATGCGCGCGCGACGCCGTCGCCGCAATGGACGCTCTCCTCGGAGATGCAATCGCAAAGGTGCGCGGCCGGGTGACGGTCGAAGGGCATGTCGTCGGGCGGCTGTTAGACCGCGAGCAGCGCGCGGCGCATGGGCTCGCCTGGGTCGCGACCTACGTCGAAGCGGTCCGCCAGCTTGGGGCCTATGCCGAGCGGATGGCCGGGATGGGAATGCTCGGCGAGATCGAAAAGCACATCGTGCACATCGGGCTCGGCGAATACCTCGCGCAGATCCTCGGCGGCATCCCGATGAGCCAGAACGAGATCGTGCGTCTGTTCGATCTCGGGCTGATGCCATCGCAGGTCTCGCAGCGGATGACGCCCGCGGTCGAGGCTTTGATTGCGGACGGCAACACGGCCGAACGCCGCGCTCGTCTGATCGCGCTGATGCGCGAGACGCATCATTCGACGGTCGGCTCATGCGGGCTCGACGAGACTTTGGAATCGATCCGCGAGGAGATGCGCAAGTTCGCCGACACCGAAGTCGTCGGCCATGCGCACAAGTGGCATCTGACCAACAGCTACATCCCGCTCGAGATCATCGCGCAAATGTCCGAGCTCGGCGTGTTCGGGCTCACTATCCCGGAGGAGTTCGGCGGGATGGGGCTCGGCAAGGAGTCGATGTGCGTCGTCTCCGAGGAGCTTTCGCGCGGTTACATCGGTGTCGGCTCGCTCGGCACGCGCTCCGAGATCGCGGCCGAATTGATCCTCGGCAGCGGCACGGAAGAGCAGAAGCGCAAATGGCTGCCCGCCATCGCCGCCGGCGAAGTGCTGCCCACCGCCGTGTTCACCGAGCCGAACACCGGCTCGGATCTCGCCTCGATCAAGACGCGCGGCGTGCGCGACGGAAAATATTATAAAATCTACGGCAACAAGACCTGGATCACGCATCCGGTGCGCGCCGACCTGATGACGCTGCTCGTGCGCACCAATCCGAAGGAGACGGGCCACCGCGGGCTGTCGATGCTGCTTGCCGAAAAGCCGCGCGGCAGCGAAGAGAATCCCTGGCCGATCGAGGGGCTTACCGGCACCGAGATTGAGGTGCTCGGCTATCGCGGCATGAAGGAATTCGAGCTCGCCTTCGACGGCTTCCTAGTCAGCACCGACAATCTGCTCGGCGGCGTCGAAGGCATGGGCTTCAAGCAACTGATGCAGACCTTCGAGTCGGCCCGCATCCAGACCGCGGCGCGCGCGATCGGTGTCGCGCAGGCGGCGATGGAGCAGGCGCTGGAGTATGCGCAGAACCGCGTGCAGTTCGGCACGGCGATCGTGTCGTTCCCTCGGGTGTCGGACAAGATCGCGATGATGGCGGTCGAGATCATGATCGCCCGACAGCTCACCTATCATGCCGCCCGCGAGAAGGATTCCGGCCGCCGCTGCGATCTCGAGGCCGGCATGGCGAAGCTTCTGGCGGCGCGTGTCGCATGGACTGCGGCCGACAATGCGGTGCAGATCCACGGCGGCAATGGCTTTGCGCTCGAATTCCCAGTGTCGCGCATCCTCTGCGACGCGCGCATCCTGAACATCTTCGAGGGCGCCGCCGAAATTCAAGCGCAGGTCATCGCGCGCCGTCTGCTGGACGGAACGAATTAGCGAAGCGAATCCGCGTTCTGCTCATTCCCGCGCAATCGGGAAATCCAGCTGGACGCTTGGCACATCAGCGCTGGGTCCCCGCTTTCGCAGGGACGAGCGGGAGAATTGCGAACGAACCCATCCGCCTCCCAGCGCGTTTGATCCACGGCAACGCGAGTTCCGCGGTTTTCTGTTTTGCTTGGGTTGCGTTTTGAGGAGGTTTTCATGTCCGGCTTGGCCATCCGAAACGGCGAATGGGTTGTGGTCTGCGACGGCGCCAAGGCGCTGGTGCTCGAGAATGTCGGCGACAACAAGTTTCTTAATCTGAAGACGTTGGAAGTCTTCGAGCAGGCAAATCCTGCGACGCACGAGCAGGGCACCGACAAGCCTGGTCGCGTGTCGGCCTCAGCGCAAAACCCGAGCCGCGCGTCGGTCGGTCAGACCGATTGGCACGATCGCGCGGAAGAGACCTTCTTGGCCAAACTCGCGCAGCATCTCGATGCCGCCTTGGGGGCCGGCAAGGCGAAGTCGATGATCGTGGTTGCGCCGCCGCGCGCGCTCGGCATGCTGCGCCCGGCCTATACGCATGCGCTCAAGAGCGCGGTTCGCGTCGAGCTCGACAAGGATTTCGTGAAGCTGCCCGTCCACGAGATCGAGAAGCACCTGACCGAAAAGGCCTGATGCGGGTCACGGCGCTCCCTCGCCGCGGCGAAGAACCGCTGGCCCGCCACAATCGCGGTGATATGGTCGGCCGCGATTTCGGCGGGACCTGAATGATTCCATTGCAGTTCGGATGGCGGCGCCTGAGCGCATTTCTGCTAGTGATGGCGGTCGCCTGGCTGCCGGGCTCGCTGTCGGCGCAAACGACACAAGCTCCGCCGGCGAGCTCGACGCCGGCAGTCCCGCTCACGCCGGCGGTGAGAGCCGATCCGATGGCCGTGCCCGGATTCTGGGATCCGCGGCGGCGGCCTGAGCGCCCCGACCTCTCGCGCATCAGCGTCATCCGCTTCCTCACCGAGACCGACTATCCGCCGTTCGACTACGCGGGACCGGACGGCAATCCGGCCGGCTTCAACGTCGACCTGGCGCGCATGGTCTGTGAGGAGATGAAGGTCGCCTGTACCGTACAGATGCGGCGCTTCGATACGTTGATCGACGCCTTGAACAGGAACGAGGGCGACGCGGTGATCGCATCGATGGCCGCGAACCCGCAGACGCGTGCACGCGTGGACTTCAGCGATCCGTATTACCGCACGCCGGCGCGCTTCGTGTCGCGAAAGGACAGGACTGTCGATGGCCTCCGGCCGGACTCGCTGATCGGCAACACCGTTGCAGTGGTCGCGGGTACCGCGCACGAAGCCTATTTGAAGGAGCTGTTCACCGAGGTAACGCTGAAGCCTTACGCGACGGCGGACGCCGCGCGTTCCGCGCTCAAGAACGGCGATGTCGACCTCATGTTCGGCGACGGCATCGCACTGGCGTACTGGCTCAACGGCACGGATTCAAACAGTTGCTGCGTATTCCGCGGCGGGCCCTATCTGGAGAGCCGCTTCTTCGGCGAAGGCGTCGGGATTGCCGTGCGCCGCGGCGACGATCTGCTGCGCCAGGCGTTCAATTGGGCGCTGTTCAGGCTGTGGGAGAAGGGCCGCTTCACCGATCTGTGGCTGCGCTATTTTCCGGTGAGCCCGTTTTAATTTTGAGCCGCGCCAGCGCACCCTCTGCCGCCGCGATGCCGGTCGCGAATGAGGCCTGCAGGAGATAGCCGCCGGTCGGCGCTTCCCAGTCCAGCATCTCGCCCGCGGCGAATACACCTGGACAGGTCCTGAGCATGAAGCGGTCGTCGAGCGCTTCGAATGAAATGCCGCCCGCCGTCGAGATTGCTTTTGCAATTGGCTGCGTTGCGACGAGCCGGATTGGCACCGCTTTGATCAGCACTGCTAGGTCGTTGCCGCCGATGGTGGCTAACAACGGGCCGGCCGCTTCGCACAGCAGGCCGACGGCGACAGGCGAGAGCTTCGCCGCCTTGCGCAGGACGTTCGCGAGCGACTGCTTTCCGCGTGGCGCGGCCAAGCGCTGCGCAAGTGCTTCCGCCGTTACGTCCGGGCGCAGATCGATAGTGATCGTCGCCGCGCCGTCGGCGTCGACGGCATCGCGGATCGGCGCAGACAGCGCATAGATCGCGCCGCCTTCCAATCCGTCCCGCGTTACCATCGCTTCGCCGCGCACCTGCCGGCCTGCAAAGCCGATGGCGATGCGTTTGAGCGGCGCGCCTTCGAAGCGGCGGAAGGCGTCGGACCACTGCGCGACGAAACCGCAGTTTGCAGGGCGCAAGCGCGTGACGGGCACGCCGCGCTGCTGCAGCAGCGGCACCCAGCCGGCATCCGATCCAAGCCGCGGCCAACTCGCGCCGCCGAGCGCAAGGATGGTCACGTCGGTCGCTGCCGCAACCTCCTCTTCGCCATGCACGAAGCGAAAACGCCCGTTCTCGTCCCAGCCGATCCAAAGGTGCCGGAATGCGAAACGCACCCCCAAGTCGCTCAGCCGTCTCAGCCAGGCGCGCAGCAGCGGCGAGGCTTTGAAAGCCTTCGGAAACACCCGCCCGCTCGAGCCGACGAAGGTCGGCTGTCCCAGGCCTTCGCACCACGCGCGCAGCGCCTCCGGCGGGAACGCTTCGATCGCGCGGCGCAGAATCGGAGGCGCATCGCCGTAGCGCGTGAGGAACCGCGGCAGCTCCTCGCTGTGCGTCAGGTTCAATCCGCCGCGGCCGGCGAGCAGAAGCTTGCGCCCGGGGGCTGGCATGCGGTCGTACAAGGTGACTCGTAGGCCCGCGCTCGCGAGTTTCTCAGCCGCGATCAGGCCGGCCGGTCCGGCGCCGATCACGGTGGCGGATGCGCTTGTCTCGAGCATGCCTGCGCATGTAGCGGGCGTGCCGGCGGCACGAAAGCCCTCATTTGACGGGCTCAAGGGGCTTGCCTATGTGTCCGGCCCTGGAGAACGCGATGTCCGTGACCGAAACTGCCGCGAGCCTGCGCGAGCTTGCCGAACAGTCGAACGCCTGGCCCTTCGAAGAGGCGCGCAAGATCGTTGCGAGGCTCAAACGCAAGCCGAAGGACGAGGTGATCTTCGAGACAGGCTACGGTCCGTCCGGCCTGCCGCACATCGGCACCTTCGGCGAAGTCGCGCGCACGACGATGGTGCGCCACGCTTTCCGTGTGCTCACCGACGACAAGATCAGGACGCGGCTCATCGCCTTCTCCGATGACATGGACGGCCTGCGCAAGGTGCCGGACAACGTGCCGAACAAGGAACTGCTTGCCCAGGATCTCGGCAAACCGCTCACGCAGGTCCGCGACCCGTTCGATACGCATCCGAGCTTCGGCGAGCACAACAATGCGCGGCTGCGCGCGTTCCTCGATCATTTCGGCTTCGAATACGAGTTTCTGTCGTCGACCGACTGTTACAAGTCCGGCCGTTTCGACGAGGCGCTATCGAAGGTGCTCGCGAATTTCGAGCGCGTGATGGCGATCATGTTGCCGTCTCTGCGCGAGGAGCGGGCACAGACTTATTCGCCGTTCCTGCCAATCGATCCGGACACGGGCATCGTGCTGCAGGTGCCTATCGTCGCGCATGACGCGAAGGCCGGTACGATTACGTACGAGTATCCCGATACGAAAGAACGACGCACCGTTCCGGTCATCGGCGGCCGATGCAAATTGCAATGGAAGCCAGACTGGGCGATGCGCTGGGTCGCGCTCGGCATCGATTACGAGATGGCCGGCAAGGACCTTATTGATTCGGTCAAGCTTTCGGGCGAGATCTGCAAGGCGCTGGGCGGCACGCCGCCGGAAGGCTTCAACTACGAGCTGTTCCTCGACGAGAAGGGACAGAAGATCTCAAAGTCGAAGGGCAACGGCCTGACCATCGACGAATGGCTGCGCTATGCCTCGCCGGAAAGCCTGTCGCTGTTCATGTATCGCGAGCCGAAGGCGGCGAAGCGGCTTTATTTCGACGTGATCCCGCGCCACGTCGACGAATATTATCAATTCATCGACGGCTATGCGCGGCAGGACGCGAAGCAACGCCTGAGCAATCCTGTCTGGCACATCCACTCCGGCCATCCGCCGAAGGCGGACATGCCGATCTCGTTCCAGATGCTGCTGACCCTCGTGTCGTCGTCGAATGCGGAAAACGCCGAGACCTTGTGGGGCTTCATCGGCCGCTATCGGCCGGGCGTGACAGCGCAGACGCATCCGAAACTGAACGAACTCGTCGAATACGCGATCCATTACTTCCGCGACTTCGTGTTGCCGGACAAGAAATTCCGCGAGCCGACGGATGCCGAGCGCGCGGCACTGATCGATCTGCGCGATGCCTTGTCGCAATTGGCGGCGGACGCGCCGGCCGAGGGCATCCAGAACGTCGTCTACGAGGTTGGACGTCGCGAGCCGTTCTTGGACGAGAAAAAGAAAGCGAAGGACGGCAAGCCCGGCGTCTCGCTCGACTGGTTCAACATGCTCTACCAGGTGCTGCTCGGCCAGGAGAAAGGCCCGCGCTTCGGCTCGTTCGTCGCCGTGTACGGATTGCAGAATACCGTCGACATGATCGACGGCGCGCTGGCGCGGAGCGCGTAAATCTCTCCCCTTTCGATCAACTGAACATCTTGACGCTGCCTCCAGCGCCATCAGTCCGAGTTCGACCCGCCCGGGCGGACATGTTTCCGCTGTCAAACTACTGTGTCGCCCAGACGATGCGCGCGATCCAGATGATCTCGTTCATCGGAACGACGCGGTCCTTGTGCTCGGGATTGATCGACTTGAGTTCGATCGCCTTGGTCGTCTTCTTGCGCAATTCCCTCACCAGCACTTCGCTGTCGGTCGTCTTGACGACGACGCGGTCGCCTTTGCGCACCTGCGTGCCGGGCGAGACGATGATGAGGTCACCAGCGCGATAGACCGGCCGCATGGAGTCGCCGGAGACTTCCAGTGCATAGGCATGTTCGTCGGTGACCTGCGGGACCGCAACTTCCTCCCAGCCTTTGCCGACAGGGAAACCGGCGTCATCGAAGTAGCCGCCGCCGGCCGCCTGGGCGAGGCCGATCAACGGCACGGTCGAGATCGGCGGTTTGGCGCCGTCGGTGATGAGCGTCACGAACGTCTCGACCTTGGTATTGGTGGCGGCGAGCGCCTTTGCGACCGACTCCGTCGAGGGCCAGCGCGCGCGTCCTTCCGGCGTGATGCGTTTCGACTTGTTGAACGTGGTCGGGTCGAGCCCGGCCTTCTTGGCGAGGCCCGACGCGGTCATCTTGTTGCGCGCGGCGAGCCGGTCGAGAGCGTTCCAGATTTGCGCATGTGTCAGCATAGGCAGGCCCTTTTGAGCGCGACGGCTCCCCCAAAAAGACTCAAATGATGTTGAGTAGGAATTATAGCCGTGAAAAGGCCCTGCCAGGCAAGCTTTTTTGTCCGCTACCTTGAATTGATACACGGGTGCCCGATAGGGTCGCACCGTCTCTCTTTGCCATCCGGAGCCGCCGTCCCGTGATCGGTCTCATCGATCGCCTCTCGCGCCCGCTGCTGCGCGTCCTTGATCCGGAGGATGCGCATGCGCTGACGCTGAAAGCGTTGCGCCACGTGCCGCTCCCCCGTGCGGAGCCGGATCCGCCGGCGCTGTCCGTGCGGGCATTCGGGCTGACGTTTCCCAATCCGGTTGGCGTCGCACCCGGCTTCGACAAGAACGCGCAGGCGCCCGACGCGCTGTTGCGGCTCGGCTTCGGCTTTGTCGAGATTGGCACGGTGACGCCGCGCGCCCAAACCGGCAATCCGCGTCCGCGTCTCTTTCGGCTGCCGGAGGACCGCGCCGTCATCAATCGGCTCGGCTTCAACAACGAAGGCGGGCCGGTGGTGCTCGCCCGTCTTGCCGCCCGCGCGCGCTTCGGCGGCATCGTTGGAGTGAACGTCGGCGCGAACAAGGACTCAAGCGACCGTGCCGACGACTATGCGCGGCTGGTCGAGACGTTCGCGGCGGTGGCGAGCTATTTCACTGTCAACGTGTCCTCGCCGAACACGCCGGGCCTGCGCGACCTGCAGCATGCAGATGAGTTGGATGATCTGCTCGCCCGCGTGATCGACGCGCGAGACCGGGCCGCCTTACGCGTGGGCTCCACGCCGGTGCTGCTCAAGATCGCGCCGGATCTGACGCTGACTCAGCTTGACGACATCGTCGGCATCGCGCGCAAGCGCAAGCTCGACGGGACGATCGTGGGCAATACGACGATCACCCGCCCGTCAAGCTTGCGCGACCGCGCCACGGCGGAGGAGACGGGCGGTTTGTCGGGAAGGCCGCTGTTCAAATTGTCGACGCGCATGCTTGCGGAAACGTTCGTGCGCGCGGAAGGCGCGTTCCCGTTGATCGGCGTCGGCGGGATCGACTCCGGTGCGGCGGCGATCGCCAAGATTAGGGCCGGCGCCGCGTTGGTGCAGCTCTACACAGGCCTCGTCTATCGCGGCCTCGGGCTGCTGCACGAGATCAAGAATGATCTGATCGCGGCACTCAAACGCGGGCATCGCGAGTCGCTGCAATCGATGGTCGGGATGGATGCCGCAGAAATGACGGCGGAGAGCTGGCCGGCTTAGCGTCCCCGCGATCCGTTGATCAGCCGTGACAAAAGCCAGATCGGCACCACGATGACGGCGCCGAGCAGGAAATAGCGCCACAGCCAGCGGACGGCGTCGAAGCCCATTTCCCACAGATGGCGCAGGAGACGCTCCAAACTGCGCACGATGTCGAACGGGTCGAGACCAAGCGCCGACAGGATCACGCCGACCAGGATCGACGCCAGGATTAGCCGGCCCAGCACCGCCGCCGGCGAGCCGCCGAGGACCTTGGTCACCGTTTCGCTCATCAATCTCTCCCCTCGATGCGCATGACAGGTGGCCCCCGATGGTGGCCGGGTCAAGGCGAGTTTTGGCTCCGTCCTCGTTCGACGCGCGTCAACATCAGTTCGAGCGACTCCAGCCGGTCGGCTTGGCCCGGCGGCTTGTCCCAGCGGAGCCGGCTGATGCGGGGGAAACGCATCGCGACGCCGGATTTGTGCCGTGTCGAGCGCTGCAACCCCTCGAACGCGACCTCCAGCACGAGCCCCTGATCGGCCTCGTGTACCACCTCGCGTACCGGGCCGAAGCGATTGATCGTGTTGCGCCGGACGAAGCGGTCGATCTGCTGCAATTCCTCGTCGGTGAAACCGAAATAGGCCTTACCGACCGGCACCAGGTTGCCGTCCTTCCAGACGCCGAAGGTGTAGTCGGAATAGTACGACGAACGCTTGCCATGGCCGCGCTGCGCATACATCAGCACGGCATCGACGATCATCGGATCGCGCTTCCATTTCCACCACAGACCGTTCGGACGGCCAGGAAGATAGGGTGCGTCGCGTTTTTTAAGCATCACGCCTTCGACCGCGTCGGCGTCGTCGCCCGCGCCCGCGGAGGCGGGGGCGGCGCGCGCGGCGGTCAGTTCGTCCCAGGTCTTGAATGGCACCAGCGGCGAGAGATCGACGCGAGGCTCGTTCAAATTCGTGATGAATCCTTCGAGCCTTGCGCGCCGTTCTGCGAACGACAGATTGCGCAAGTCCTCGTCACCTTCGCCGAGCAGGTCGTAGGCGCGCAAATGCGCCGGGAATTCGGCGAGCAGTTTCGGCGTGACTGCTTTCCGGTTCAGCCGCTGCTGCAGTACATTGAACGACTGCACGCGGCTATCGCGCACGATCAGCAATTCGCCGTCGATCGCTGCCGGGAGCTGTAGCGCATCGGCGAGATCTGGAAAGCTCTTGGAGATGTTCTCGCCCGTGCGCGAATAAAGGCGCGTAACGACATGGCCGTGTGCATCACGCCCGCTCGCCGCCTGCACGCGGATGCCGTCCCATTTCCACTCGGCCATGAAGTCGGCTGGATCGAGTCCGGCGAAGTCGGATTCCTTCAGCGCATGCGCGAGCATCGGCGGACGGAAGGGGACCGGATCGCGGCTTTCGGGTTTTTCGGCGCTGCCTTCCAGCCAAGCGAAAAGTTCGATGTACGGAGGCTCGAGTCCGGGCCACAGAATTTCAATGTCGTTCGGGTCCTTGTCGCCGAGTGAAGCCGCCGCCGTTCTGGCGAGCCGCGCCGACACGCCGACACGCAGGCCGCCGGTGACGAGCTTCAACAGCGCCCAGCGCCCGGTCTCATCCAGCGCATCGAGCCAGCGCGCGAGCTGGCCAGGGAGTTCGGTTTTGCCGAGCGTAGAGAGGGTCTTGATGGCGTCGGTGAGGGACAGTTCGAAGTTCGGCTTGTAACTCCTATCGGCCGGCCACAGCAGCGCGACCGTCTCCGAGAGATCGCCGACGTAATCATACGAGAGCGCGAACAGCACGGGATCGCTGCGCTCCGCGATCAGCGCTTGGATCATACCGCGCTTGGCGTGGCGGAAACTTAAAGAGCCGGTGAGTGCGGCAAGCGCCCAGCCGCGCTCGGGATCTTCTGTCGCACGCAAGTATTCCGTGATCAGTCGGATTTTCGCGTTGCGGCCGGGCTCGTAAGCGAGGCGGTCGAGCAGTTCGGCGAAACGATTCAAGCCTCGTCCTCCGCCGGCGCTTCATGCTCCTCTTCGACGCCATAGCCGACGATGTCGAGCGGCCGCGCGCGTAAGCCCCGCGATTTGCACCAGTGCACCAGCGCGTCTTCCTGGCCGTGCGTGACCCAGACCTCCTCGGCACCGGTCGCGGTGATCGTTTGAGCCAGACCGTCCCAGTCGGCATGATCGGACAGAACGAGCGGCAGCGTCACGCCGCGCTGACGGGCGCGGGCGCGCACGCGCATCCAGCCCGAGGCGAAGGCTGCGACCGGATCGGGAAAGCGCCGCGACCACAGATCGCCCATCGAACTCGGCGGACAGATGATAATCTTGCCGCCCAGCTTCGCTTTGTCGGTGCCGCGCACGAGTTCGAGTGGGCCGAGATCGATGCCGCGCTCAGCGTAATAGCGCGTGATCGTCTCGATCGCGCCGTGCAGATAAACTGGCTCGCCATATCCGGCCGCACGCAAAAGTGCGATCACGCGCTGCGCCTTGCCGAATCCATAGGCGCCGACGAGATGCGCGCGATCCGGAAACAGCGCGACGGAACGAAGAAGTTTTGCGATTTCGTGTGCCGGATCGGGGTGACGGAACACCGGCAGACCGAACGTCGCCTCGGTGATAAACACGTCGCACGGCACCAACTCGAACGGCGTGCAGGTCGGGTCAGGCACGTTCTTGTAGTCGCCCGACGCGACGACGCGGAAGCCTTTGCACTCGACGCTGATCTGCGCCGAGCCGAGCACGTGCCCGGCCGGATGGAAGGTGACGCGCGCGCCGTCGAGCACCAGCGTCTCGCCGTAGCGCACGGCCTGAGTGGAGCCAGCGAAATTTTCGCCGTAACGCAGGCGCATGATGTCGAGCGTCTCCTGCGTCGCCAGCACCGCGCCGTGTCCCGCACGAGCGTGGTCGGAGTGGCCGTGCGTGATCAACGCCTTCGCGACGGAGCGGGTAGGGTCGATATGGAAGCCGCCGGGCTTGCAGCAGATGCCTTCCCGGCTCGGCACCAGGATGTCTTCGGGACGCATTCGGCCTAGATATATACGAAGCCCGGCGATGACCATTGAGAGCGCTTTTTGCTGGACGTCCCCGTTACCGACCAACTGCCCGAGGTCTTCCGCCGCTGGTTCGCGAGCCGCGGCTGGGTACCGCGCGCGCATCAATTGGAACTTCTTGCGAGGGCGCAGGGCGGACGGTCGGCGCTGCTGATCGCGCCGACCGGCGGCGGCAAGACGCTTGCGGGTTTTTTGCCGAGTCTGGTCGAGATCTCATCTTCTTCACCTCCCCCCATGCGAGGGAGGTCGCCCGCCGGAGGCGAGGGGGGTGTGCCCCAAGGCGCTACTCGACCGTACCCCCCTCCTCAACCCTCCCCCACAAGGGGGGAGGGAGACCGCTCTACCGTGGGAGAAGTTAAGCGCAAACTCATCTCCACCGGCCGTGGCATCTGGCGCGAAGGCGGGCTGCACACGCTCTACATTTCGCCGCTGAAGGCGCTGGCAGTCGATATCGCGCGCAATTTGGAGATTCCGGTGCGCGAGATGGGCCTGAAGGTCAGGCTCGAAACGCGCACCGGCGACACGCCGGCGTCGAAGCGCCAGCGGCAGCGGCGCGATCCGCCGGACATCCTGCTCACCACACCGGAGCAGCTTGCGCTGCTGCTTGCGACCGCAGACGCGCCCTACCTGTTCAGTTCGCTCAAGCGCGTCGTGCTCGACGAACTGCACTCGCTGGTGACATCCAAGCGCGGCGATCTCCTGTCGCTCGGGCTCGCGCGCCTGTCCGCGCTGGCGCCGCAGATGACGGCGATCGGACTTTCCGCCACCGTTGCGGAGCCGGACGATCTGCGCCGCTTTCTGATGCCGCAGCCGATCGAGGGCGAGCGCTTGGCCGATCTCGTGCTCGGTCAAGCCGGCGCGCAGCCGCATGTGCAGATCCTCGACACGGACGAACATCTTCCGTGGGCGGGACACTCCGCGCGGCATGCGCTTGGCGAAATTTACAACCTGATCAAGACGCACAAGACGACGCTCGTCTTCGTCAACACACGCAGCCAGGCCGAATTCCTCTTCCAGGAGCTCTGGCGCGCGAACGACGACAATCTCGCCATCGCACTGCATCACGGCTCGCTCGACGTGGCTCAGCGACGGCGCGTGGAACATGCAATGGCCGGCGGCAAGTTGCGCGCCGTCGTATGCACCTCCTCGCTCGATCTCGGCGTCGACTGGGGCGACGTCGATCTCGTCGTCAATGTCGGCGCGCCGAAGGGCTCCTCGCGGCTGCTGCAGCGTATCGGCCGCTCCAATCACCGGCTGGACGAGCCGTCGCAGGCGGTGCTGGTGCCGGCGAACCGTTTTGAGGTTCTGGAATGCCGCGCGGCTCTCGATGCCGTCGCTGAAAACGCGCAGGACACGCCGCCTCTGCGCACCGGCGCGCTCGACGTGCTTGCGCAGCATATTCTGGGCCGCGCCTGCGGCGAGCCGTTCTTTGCCGACGACGTATACGACGAGGTCCGCGCCGCCGCGCCTTATGTTGCGCTCGCGCGCGCTGATTTCGATGCGGCGCTCGATTTCGTCGCGACCGGCGGCTATGCGTTGAAGGCCTACGAACGCTTCGCCAAGATCCGGCAGGGCAAGGACGGCCGCTGGCGCATCACGCATCCGCGCGTCGCGCAAGCGTACCGCATGAATGTCGGCACCATCGTCGAAGCCGACATGATCAAAGTGCGGCTGGTGCGCTCGCGCACGTCCGGCGCGCTGATCCCGCGCGGCGGTCGGTTGCTCGGTGAGGTGGAGGAATATTTCATCGAGACGCTGACGCCCGGCGACACTTTCGTCTTCGCCGGCGAGATCTTGAAATACGAGACGCTCGTCGAGGACGAAGTCTATGTCTCGCGTTCGAACGCGACCGATCCGAAAGTGCCCGCCTACGAAGGCGGCAAGTTTCCGCTTTCCACCTATCTCGCGGCACGCGTCCGCTCTTTGCTCGCGCAGCGTGAGGCTTGGCGTGCTTTACCGGATCAAGTGCGCGAATGGCTGGAGATCCAGGAATGGCGCTCGCTGCTCCCCGGCCCGCGCGATCTCCTGGTCGAGACCTTCCCGCGTGCAACCAAGCATTACCTTGTCTGCTATCCGTTCGAGGGCCGGCTCGCGCATCAGACGCTTGGCATGTTGCTCACGCGCCGGCTCGAGCGGCTGCGCATGAAACCGCTCGGTTTCGTCGCCAATGAATACGCGCTCGCCGTCTGGGGCCTCGGCGACCTCGCGCCGCGCATCGAGCGGGGCGAGCTTTCGCTCGCCAAACTGTTCGACGAGGACATGCTCGGCGACGATCTGGAGGAATGGCTCGCCGAATCCGCGCTGATGAAGCGCACCTTCCGCACTTGCGCCATCATCGCAGGTTTGATCGCGCGGCGCTTTCCGGGCGAGGAGAAGTCACGCCGGCAGCTCACGATCTCGACCGATCTCGTCTACGACGTGCTGCGCAAGCATCAGCCCGATCATCTGCTCTTGCGCGCCGCGCGCGCGGACGCCGCGACCGGGCTCCTGGACGTGCGCCGCCTCGGCGAGATGCTCTCGCGCATCAAGGGGCGAATCGTGCACAAAGCCCTCGACCACGTTTCGCCGCTTGCGGTTCCGGTGCTGCTGGAGATCGGGCGCGAGACGGTCTATGGCGAAGCCTCGGATGCGATTTTGGCCGAGGCGGCCGACGAACTAATCAAGGAAGCGATGAGTTGAGCGCATTGAGCGCGCGAGTTTCGGAAATACGGGAGCACCGCCATCGCATGGCGGTCGCGGGCGTGTCCCTGCATGCCGATCCTGCAGGCGCGCTGTACTGGCCCGAGCACGGGCTGCTCGCGATCGCCGATCTGCATCTTGAGAAAGGCTCGAGCTTCGCTGCACGCGGACAACTCCTACCGCCTTACGACACCGCGGCAACGCTCGAACGGCTGACGCAGCTCATCGCGCTCTATGCACCGCGTGTGCTCGTGGCGCTGGGCGACAGTTTTCACGACGGCGGCGGGCCCGAGCGCCTGAGCGGCATCGACCGCGACGCGATCAAGGCGCTGCAGCGCGGCCGCGAGTGGATCTGGATCACCGGCAACCACGACCCCGATCCCTCGGACGGCATCGGCGGCTCGTTTCATGCCGAATTGCACATCGGGCCACTCACCTTCCGGCATTTGCCGACCGGCGCGCACGGAGAAGTGTGCGGCCACCTGCATCCTGCCGCGCGCATCGCATATCGTGGCCGCTCGGTGCGTCGGCGCTGTTTTGCGGGCGATGAGCGGCGCATCGTCATGCCGGCCTTCGGCACGTTCACCGGCGGGCTGAATGTGCGCGAGGCGGTGTTCTGCGATCTGTTCGGCACGCTCGCCTTCACCGCGCACATGCTCGGCGACGACCGGCTGTATACGTTTCCCGCGAAACGCTGTTTGGCGGATTAATCGCGTCTGAACACGACGCTCGCCAGCCAGCCGATGGCGAGCGCCATTGCAGTGGTGCCGAGGCCGTACAGCAAGCCGTCGTGCTGCGCCCTGTCGGCAACGTACTGCTCGAAGCCGGTCTTGATCACCTCGAGCGCGCTGCCCGCCCGGGCGAGAAGAGCCCCGCGCGCGAACAGTTTCACGTCGATCGCGTAAGTCCCGTTCGGGGCGTTCGCCGGCAGCGGGATCGCCGCGCGAAAAACCGTGGGCGTAAGGAAGGTCACTCCCTCGGGCGCTTCCCGATAGAGATGCTGCTGTTCCTTCAGCCGCACAAACGACATGCGAAACGGGTCGTTGGTTACGGTATCCGCCGTATCCGGCCCGATCCGTTGCGTGAGCAGGGTGTAAGCCAATCCGATCTGCTGGCGCCGAAGCACCTGCTGAGAGGCGATTGCGGCGACCGGCCGGTTGCTCAGGATCGCGAGATAGGACGGCACGTTGACGAATTCGCGCGTGTCGACGTTCACCCAGATGCCGAGCACGCGCGCCTTGCGCCGGGTGCGCGTGGATTCGGGCGGCCCGCTCACGGTCACGACGAGATCGTAGCCGGACGGCATTAGCGTCTTGCCCTGATCGGGCTCGATGGTGCCGAACAGCACAAGGTCTTCGCCGGTGAAACTTGATGTCACGCCGACGCGGGCATTCGACAGCGAGATCACCAGCCGCTCGGCTGCAGTCGGCATGGCCGCGATGCACAAAATCGCAAGCGCGAGCGCGGCGCGCCGCATCATTGGCCCCTCACTAGGCGCAGCGAGTAAAGGTCCTCTGGCGTGACAACGAGATCGTAGGCAAAGCGCATGCCTACCGCGAACACCATCAGGCCGAGCAGCAGTCGCAGGCGTTCGCCGCGCATGTTCTGGCTGGTGCGGGCGCCGAACTGCGCGCCGATCACGCCGCCGATCATGAGCAGCAGCGCGAGCAACGCATCGACCAGATGATTGTCGACCGCGTGCAGCAAAGTTGCTGAGGCCATCGTGATCACGGTCAGCATCATCGATGTACCGATCACGGTCGCGGTCGGGACGCGCAGGAAATAAATGAGCATTGGCACCAGCAGAAATCCGCCGCCGATGCCGAGCACGGCGCCGACGAAACCGATGATCAGCCCGATGCCCCAGACGGGAATGGCCGATACATAGATCTTCGAGCGCTTGAAGCGCAGCTTGAACGGCAGCCCATGCAGCCAATTGTGACTGCCAGGCCGCCGCAGAGTTGCCGGACCGCCACGGCGCGCGCGCAATTCGGCGCGTATGCTCTCGTAGATCATGATCGCGCCGACGATCGACAGCAGCGTCACGTAGGACAGGCCGATGAACAGATCGAGCTGGTCCATCGCCCGCAGGAATGTGAAGAACCAGACGCCGAGCGCCGTGCCAAAAATGCCGCCGACGAGCAGCATGCCCCCGAGCGCGAAATCGATGCTTCGGCGCCGCCAGTAATAGAGAAAACCGGTGAACACGGACGCCGCGATCTGCGGCGACACGCTCGCCACCGCGACGGCTGGCGAGATACCGATGAAGATGAGCAGCGGCGTGAGCAGGAAGCCGCCGCCGATCCCGAACATGCCGGAGATGTAGCCGATGGCCAGTCCCATGCCCAAAAGCAGGAACATGTTCACCGGCAGGTCGGCGATCGGAAGGTAGATCTGCAAAGCGAAGCGCCCGTCAACCAACGGCAGGAAACGGCGGAAAGCCGGGTGCACCGAACGTCAACGCATCACACAGGATGAAGACCGTGCGGCCTTTTCGACTCGCACGATATTAGCCCCGATGCTGCGGCCGATCATCCGTCACGTCGGCCGCCACGCGGAGATTTCACCGTTAATGCTTACCGAGCTTCATCGTCGCGACCGAGCCGGCTCTGCCGGGCCCCTGCGCTGGGGCCGCATCGTCCCATCCGCCCGGCGGCTTGGCGACCACGGTCGCCTCGGCCGGCTGGGATTGTGGCACGAAGGCCTTCGCGTCGCGCTGCACGGCTGCGAGCGTCTCGGCGTCGAGCTTGCCCGCGACCTCGTCGCGCTTGCGTTCGGCTTCCTTGTCGCCTTGCGCGGCGGCCAGCGCGAACCACTTGCACGATTCGGGGAGGTTCTTCGCCATGCCGAGCCCGCGCGCGGCCAGCACAGCGAGATTGTACTGGCTGTCGGCAACCCCGTGCATCGCCGCCCTGCGGAACCACTCGACAGCGTTCGTGTAATCCGGCTTTCCAACGATCCCTTCGGCGTAGAGCACCGCGAGATTGTGCATCGCCTTGGCGTTACCCTTCTCGGCCGCTGCCAGGTAATACCGCCGCGCCTCGCCGAGGTCCTTTTTCACGCCGACGCCTTTTTCCAGCATCGTCGCGTAGCGGAATTGCGCGAGCGCCAAACCCTTGCCGGCGGCTTGTTCATACCAGCGTGCGGCTTCGGCCAGATCCGCGATGACGCCACGGCCTTCCGAGTAGCGTATGGCGATCTCGTATGCCGCGGCGGCGTCACCGTTCGCGGCGGCCGTGCGCAGGCGCACGCTGCCGATTTCGGCCGGCAGGCGCTCGGCGGGATCGGGCATGCGCGCCGTGTACGGCCCATCCGGAATCGTGCCGGTGACATTCGGATCGGCGGTCACGGAGCCGCCGGGTTGTGCCGGAGCGGCTGGCGCGATTTGCAGCGGGGTGGTTGCCGTCGTCTTCGGCGCCGGCAGCATCGGCACCGGCGACAGCGGGATCGCCACGATGCGATCAGGCGAAGGCCGCTCCACGCTGGATTGCTCCTCCGGCCTTGCCGATTGCGCCGCCTTCTTTTCGTCGCCGCCGAGGCCGGACACGAACTGCCAGCTGATCTGCGCGCTTCCGATGACGATCGCGGCGACGCTCGCCGCCACCAGCAGCGACTTGACGCGTTTCACTTGGCCTTTGCGCTCGGCCGTTTTGGTAGCCGCAGTTTCGGGCGCATCGCATGTGGCGGCGTCCTTCGGCACGCGCGCGCCCGCTTCCTGCACGGCTGACTGCGCCGCGCGCCGGGCCGCTGCGATGAAACTCGATTTCTTCGGAGCCTGCGGCGTGTCGGTCGAGATGCGCGCTCCACGCCGCGGCGGGCCTGAGCCAGGCTCCAGCGGCTGATCGGGCGGAAGATTCGGGGCGATCGGAGCAATCGGAGCGGTGCGCTTCGGTTTGGGTGAGGGAGCCGCGGCTAGCGGCTGCGGCGCCGGCTTCTGCTGCTGCGGCTCGGGCATTTGCAGTGCGGGCGGCAAATGCGCCGGCGGCTCCACCACGGCGTGCATGGCGAGCTTGCCGACCGGCTCCGTGAGGTCGATTGGTCCATCCGGATCGGCCGCGCGGCTTTCGCGGAATTCGCGCTCCATCTTGGCGAGCCGCTCGACGAGGCTGCCGAGGGTGCCGTTCACCGCCCGCAGCGTCGTCCGCGTGTGCGCGAAATCGTGCTTGAGCGTGTCGACGCCCACCGCGCTCTGCGCTTCGGTGCTGTCCGCCTGCCTGTTCGAACGCATATCCTCGACCTGCATCAGCAGGTCGGACAGACCGCGTTCAATCGCCTCCAGATGGCCGAGGCGGGAGTCGGACGCGTCCAGACGCTCCACGAGCTGGACGATGCGGTCTTCGAGATGGTTTACCGCAGGGTCGTTGCGGCTCTCCTGGATACGCTCGATCTTGTCGGCGAGCGACTGCACCAGAGCTTCCAACTGCGGCGACACGGCGGAGCCGCTCTGCGCGCGCTCGGCCAGCGCACGGCTGAGCGCGTCGATCCGCTCCTCGAGGCTCTTGAGCGCGCCGCTGCCTTGCGCACGACCGAGCCGGTCGACCTTTTCGGCAAGCTTCTGGACCTCCCCGGCGAGTGTGCCGACCGCGTCATTGGACGCGACGTGGGTCGCCATATCCCGTAGCGTCGTGATCGCGTGCTCGAGCTGCTGCAGCGTGGCTGGATCCTTCTGCGCCACAATCAAATCGATCTTGCGGGCAAGCGCCGACACCGAGTCGTTGAAGCCGACGAGGCTTTCCGCAGGGGTCAGCCCGCGCAGCGCATCGCGGACTTCCGCGAGGCCCTGCTCGATGCCGGAGATCGCGTGCTGGTCGGCGCCGGGCTGGCGACCTTCGGCGATTCGCTGCGTCAGGTCCTGGATCTGACGCTCGATGATGTCGATCGCGCGCCGCGGCATCGCGTCATTAAGTGCGCGGCCGATGTCGCCGAGCTCGTCGCGCAGCGCGTTGATGGCTTCCTCGACGCCCGGACGACGCAAGGTCTCGATCTGGTCGGTGATGCGGCGAAGCTGGTCTTCTAGGCCGGTCAGGTTCTGCTGCAGGACAGGCCGCAACATCGGCTCGGGCGCGGCCTGCGGGATGAGGGGCGGCACGGTCGGCGTGGTCGGCGAGGCGGGCTCGCCGCGTAGGGCGCGCGGGCGGGCGGTAATTTCGGCGATGGCGCGGTCAAGTACGGCTGGCATTGGCCGGTGCGTCAGTGGCGCGACGGGAGCGGCATAGGCGGGCGCATAGGAAATGGCCGCCAGCATTGGCGGCATGGGCGCGGGACGGGCAGACTGCAGCACCAGCTGCTCTAGCCGGCGGTCGAGCCGGTCGATCAACTGCGCGATCTGGTCGGGCTTCGGCTCTGCACGCTCGTCGCGGCCGCGGCGTTTGCCGTGCCTCTCGCCGCCGCGGGAAAACTGCGCAATGCGGTGGGTAAGGCTGTCCAGCCGCTCTTGCACGCTTGCGAGTTCGTCGGCGTAATCTGCCTCGTCGTCGTGCTCATGGCCCGGCGCACGTATGCTCGCTTCCGCCCGCTGTTCGAGGATGACGGTGTTGAGCCATGCGCCGAGCGACATGCCCGAGCGGCGTGCCGCCTCCAGCGCCGTTTCCCGCGCTTCCGGCCGGATGCCTTCGACACTCCACGGCATGCCCAATTTCATTCCGCACCCGATCCGAGGTGGAGCAGCAAGAGACGGGATCGACTCTCGCGGACCTGGCGCGCGTTAACAGCACGTGGACGTGCGGCAGGTCCTCAGTCCACCTGCCGACTTTTTCCCCATTGCAGTAAACAAGGCCTTAATTCTTGGCCCGAATAGGCGAATTCCGCTCGCAACCAAGTGCAATGGAACCGGTTCTTGAATGGGCCGCGGGCGGAGGCTAGGTCAAGATGACCTCGCTCGACTCGCGGCACTGACCTGGAGAGGCCCATGCCCACATACAAAGCGCCCGTGGACGACGCGTTGTTTCTGCTCAACGACGTGTTTCATCTGGAGCGCTACGGCAATTTGCCGGGTTTCGCCGAAGCCTCGCCCGATACCGTCGAGGCGATCCTGCGCGAGGCGGCGAAATTCACCGAAGAGGTGTTGTCCCCGCTCAACCGTATCGGTGACAAGCAAGGCTGCACGCGGCATCCCGACGCGAGCGTGACGACACCGGACGGCTTCAAGGACGCCTACCGGCAATTGGTCGAAGGCGGCTGGATCGGCATTTCCGCGCCGGAGGAATTCGGCGGGCAGGGACTGCCTGGGACAATGACCGTGTTGGTCAACGAATTCCTGTGCTCGGCGAACATGGCCTTCGCGATGTACCCGGGCCTGACGCAGGGCGCGATCGCGGCGCTGATCACACATGCCTCGCAGGAATTAAAAGAGAAGTATCTGCCGAAGATGGTCGAGGGCTCATGGACCGGCACCATGAACCTCACTGAGCCGCATTGCGGCACCGATCTGGGCCTGTTGCGAACCAAGGCCGTCAAGCAGCCGGACGGTTCGTTCAAGATCACCGGGACCAAGATTTTTATTTCCGCCGGTGAGCACGACATGGTCGAGAACATCGTGCATCTCGTGCTCGCTCGCATCGAGGGCGCGCCTTCGGGCACGCGCGGCATTTCGCTGTTCGTCGTGCCGAAGATGCTCGTCAATGACGACGGCTCGCTCGGGGCGCGCAACGGAGTGTCCTGTGGCTCGATCGAAGAGAAGATGGGCATCCACGCCAATTCGACCTGCGTGATGAACTACGACGGCGCGATAGGCTGGCTCGTCGGCGAGGAGAACCGCGGCCTCAACGCCATGTTCGTGATGATGAACGAGGCGCGGCTCGGCGTTGGCGTCCAAGGACTCGCTCTCTCCGAAGTCGCCTATCAAAACGCCGCGATCTACGCGAAGGAACGCCTGCAGGGCCGCGCGCTTTCGGGCACAAAATTTCCCGACAAGCCGGCCGATCCGATCATCGTGCATCCCGACGTGCGGCGCGCGTTGTTGACCATGCGCGCCTTCAACGAGGCGGGACGCGCGTTGGTGATCTGGGCCGCGCTGAGCTCCGACGTCGCGCACCGTTCGGGCGACGAGAAGCAGCGCCAGATCGCGGACGACCAACTCGGCCTGCTCACGCCGGTGATCAAAGGCGTGCTCACCGACAAGGGCTTCGCCAACACGGTGCTCGCGCAACAAATCTTCGGCGGGCACGGCTACATCGCCGAGCACGGCATGGAGCAGTTCGTGCGCGACGCGCGCATCGCCATGATCTACGAGGGCGCGAACGGCATTCAGGCGCTCGATCTCGTCGGCCGGAAGCTGGCTGCGAACGGCGGCCGCGCGGTGATGGCGTTCTTCAACGAGGTCCAAACCTATCTAAAGGAGCGCGCGAGCAGCGACGCGCTCAACGAGTATCTCAGGCCGCTTGGCGCGTCGCTCGCGCACCTGCAGCAGGCGACGATGTGGTTCATGAACAACGCGATGGCCAAGCCCGACAATGCGGGCGCTGGCGCGACCGACTACATGCATCTCTTAGGCCTCGTCGCACTCGGTTACATGCACGCGCGCATCGCGGAGGCCGCGCAGGCGAGAGGTGAGGATCCGTCGATGCAGGCGAAGCTCGTCACCTCGCGTTTCTTCATGCAGCGCATGCTGCCGGAAACCGCGACGCATCTTGCACGCATCGAGGCGGGCGCGGGCAGCGTGATGGAATTGCCGGCGGAGGCGTTTTAACCCGAGAGCCCCGCCCGCGGTCACGGGACGCGCAGGGCGTGGTCATTTTCCAATCGGCAGCATGCGCACCCGAGCCATGATCCGCTCGCGGAGCCGGTCCCACTGAACGGAAGCCATCATCGCATTGGGGCTGGGCATCCGCGCCGCGCTTGGTTGCTTCACATTCTCCCAGAGGCGGGAGCGCTTGAGAGCCTTGCCACAATGGAAATAGGCGCGCTCTACGGAAACGATGATGACGGTTCGCGGCAGCTTGCCATTCGCGACCATGGTCTGCAGCAAAATGGAATTATTGCTGATCGCGGCATGACCTTTGACACGCAGTGTCTCGCCGCAACCGGGCACTAGAAAATGCAGCGCAATGCGTGGGTCGCGGACGAGATTGCGCAGGGTTTCAATGCGGTTGTTGCCGACGCGGTCGGGAATGAGCAGGGTCTTTTCGTCGCTGACTCGCACGAAGCCGGGCGCGTCCCCGCGCGGCGAGCAGTCGGGACCTTCGGGCCCCCCGGTCGCAATCGTCACGTAAGGCGACGCTTCGATAAAGCAGCGGTACTTCGGAATGATGCGATCGGTATCGCTGGCGAGCGCGACCCAGCCCGGCTGACCGCAGAGACTCTCGAGCGCTTCCAGGCTCGAAATGAGCCCGCCTTCGCTGCTGCTGACGTCCATCTTCCCCCCCGGACCGAATCCGGCCGAAACTTATGCTAGAATTTCTCGTCGGGAATGTGTCTGCGCTCAGTCAGGGTTCCATCGCGTTTTGCGCATGTAATATGGCGGAGCGGGCGCGTCGGAGCACGCGCGGGCCTTTACAGCCGCCGTTTACGCCGCCTTCAGCCGCGTCCCACTCCGCGTCCGCAGCAGCAGCCACGTCACGATGCTCACATTGAGCAGATTCCAGGCGAGGCCGTTGAGGAACGCGGCCTCATAGGAGCCGGCAAGGTCGAAGATCTTGCCCGACATCCAGCCGCCGAACGCCATGCCGACCAAAGTCGCCATCAACACCGTGCCGACGCGCGTGCCGGCTTCGCGCGGCGAGAAATATTCGCGCACGATGATGGCGTAACTCGGCACGATACCGCCCTGGAACAGGCCGAACAGCCCGGAAATGACGTAGAGCGAGAACAGCCCGTCGAACGCCAGATATAAAAACAGCGCGAGGCCCTGCAGCAGCGAGCCGAGCAGCAGCGTGCGCAGGCCGCCAATGCGATCGGCGATGAAGCCCGACGCGATGCGGCTGACGATGCCGCAGCCGAGCATTAGCGACAGCATCTCCGCGCCGCGCGCGACGCCGTATCCGAGATCGCCGCAATAGGCGACGATGTGCACCTGCGGCATCGACATCGCTACGCAGCAGGCGACTCCCGCGATGCAGAGCAGGATGAACAATGTGCGCGGCGAGAACGGCACCTCGGCCTGCCTCTTTGCGGCGGCGGCGCCTGCTTCCGCACTCGCATGCGCCTCGAGCTTCACGCGCAGCAGCATGATCAACGGCAGCATCAAGGTGAGGCAGAACAGGCCGATGCCGATATGCGTCGCGCGCCATCCATTGCTGGCGATGAAATGCTGCACGACCGGCGGCCAGACGGTGCCCGCGATGTAATTGCCGGAAGCCGCGAGCGCGACCGCGATGCCGCGGCGTCGCGAGAACCAATGTGAGATGTCGGCCATCAGCGGGCCGAACGTCGCCGAGCAGCCGAAGCCGATCAGCAGCCCGTGCGCGAGCGCGACCTGCCACAGGCTCGCGGACAGGCCTACGCCGACGTAACCGAGGGCGAGGCAGAGCGCGCCGGCGACGGCGGGCACGGTGACGCCGAAACGGTCGGCGAGGCGGCCCATGGCGATGCCACCGCCGGCGAAGCCGAGCATTGCGAGCGTGTAGGGAAGCGCCGCGGCCGCGCGATCGACGCCGAAATCGGCCTGCATCGCGGGGAGCGCAACCACGACCGACCACATGCCGACGCCGCCGATCGCGGACAGCGCGACCGAAGCGGTGAGCCGCAGCCAAGCGTAGCGGGATTCGAGCTGGGTGGAATAAGCGTGCATGCAGGAGTCCGGCGGGAATCAGTATCGCATTTTTCCCTCCCCCGCGAAGCTTGGGGAGGGTCGGTTCTCAATCGCGGCACCGATCGAGAACCGGGGTGGGGGTTCTTTCTTAGATTTGAACTCAGGACGAGCGGAGGGATTCACCCCTATCCCGCGCTCCCTGCGGTCGCGGGGGTAGGGAGGGCCTCAATACGCGTACTCGTCAAAAATCGGATCGACCGAGCCGTGCCACGGGCCGTGGTACTGCTCCAAAAGTTCCTCGGCCGGGGTGAGCCCGCGCGCGACGCTTTCTTCGAGCGGGCGCAGATAGCGCGTCTCGTCGCGGCCGTTGCGGTCGAACTTCTGCCGGCGGGTGAGCCCGCGCGCGGACAGGCGCAGGCAGTCCTGCGCAAGCGTGAGCACGTTCTGTCCGCCGATCTCCGCGCGGAAGCCGAGCCGCGGCACGTCATTGCGCAAATTCTGCCGCTCGTCTGCCGTCCACCCCTTCACCAATTGCCAGCAGGCATCGAGTGCGTCATCGTCGTACATGAGTCCGACCCAGAACGCGGTCAGCGACGGCAAGCGGCGCCACGGGCCACCGTCGGCGCCGCGCATTTCGAGATAGCGCTTGAGCCGCACCTCCGGGAAAATCGTCGACAGGTGATTGGCCCAGTCTGAGATGGTCGGGCGCTCGCCCGGCAGCGCATCGAGCTTGCCGGTGAAGAAATCGCGAAACGATTTGCCCGACACGTCGATGTAGGTGTCGCCGCGCTTGACGAAATACATCGGTACGTCGAGCGCGTAATCGACCCAGCGCTCGAACCCCATGCCGTCCTCGAACGCCCACGGCAGCATGCCGGCGCGCTGATTGTCGGTATCGGTCCAGATGCGCGAGCGGTACGAGAGAAAGCCGTTCGGCTTGCCTTCGGTGAACGGCGAATTGGCAAACAGCGCGGTGGCGACCGGCTGCAGCGCGATCGAGACGCGCAGCTTCTTCACCATGTCGCTTTCCGAGGAGAAGTCCAAATTCGCCTGCACCGTGCAGGTGCGGTACATCATGTCGAGGCCCATCGTGCCGACCTTCGGCATGTAGGCGGTCATGATCTTGTAGCGGCCCTTCGGCATCACGGCGACGTCGGGGCGCGACCAGTTCGGCGTCATGCCGAGGCCGAGGAAGCCGATGCCGAGCGGCTTTGCCACCTCGCGCACCTGCGCGAGATGGGCGAACAGCTCGGACGCTGTCTGGTGCACGGTCTCGACCGGCGCCCCGGAGAGTTCGAACTGGCCGCCCGGCTCGAGCGAGATCGCGCCGCCGCCGGTGACGTCGAACATGCCAATGATGTTCTCGCCCTCCATGATCGGTTCCCAGCCGAGCAGGTGCTGCATGCCTTGCAGCAGGGAGCGGATGGAGCGGCGGCCGGCGTAGGGAACCGGCCGGTGGCCTTCGACGGTGAAGGCGAACTTCTCGTGTTCGGTGCCGACCTTGAACTCGGATTTCGGCTTCGCCCCCTGTTCGAGCCACGCGACCAGTTCGTCGCGCGTTTCGATAGGAGTCATGTCGACTTGGTCACGAGCCATGGCATTCCGGGCGGGCAAAAGGGCCGCGACCATAACCATGCTGCGGCGCAGAGGGCAATGTAGGGGCAAGACGTGACACGCTCTCTGTCACCTTTCCCGGGAAGAGGCGAGCGTAAGAGAGCCTGTGCCCCGGCGCCGGCAGACTGTTCCACCTTCGTTCTTCCCCCTTTAATCCGCATCAGCTATCACTGCCCTCCATGCCGCAGTTCACCCTCGTCCAGGATCAGGCGCTCCAGGCCGTCGCCGATTGGCTCAAAGCCAAGCCGGGCGCGAACGGCACGCCGCAGATCTTCCGCCTGTTCGGCTATGCCGGCACCGGCAAGACCACGCTCGCCAAGCACATTGCCGGGCACGCCGACGGCGAGGTGAAATTCGCCGCCTTCACCGGCAAGGCCGCCTCCGTTATGCGCGGCAAAGGCTGCGACGGCGCCTCGACCATCCACAGCCTGATCTACCGCCCGCGCGAGAGCGGCGAGGAAATCCCGAGCTTCGATCTGTGGGACGAGGCGCCCGCCTCGAAAGCCGAACTGATAATTATCGATGAATGCTCGATGGTCGACCCCGGGCTCGGCCGCGATCTGTTGTCCTTCGGCGTGCCGCTCTTGGTGCTCGGCGATCCGGCGCAACTGCCGCCGATCCAGGGCGGAGGTTTCTTCACCGAGGCCGAGCCCGACGTGATGCTCACCGAGGTGCACCGGCAGGCGCAGGACGATCCGATCGTGCGGCTGTCGATGGACGTGCGCGCGGGGGATTATCTCGAGCCCGGCCGTTACGGCGAGACGGAGGTCGTGCGGAAGTCCGATCTCGATCCGCAGCGCGTGCTCGCCGCAGATCAGGTGCTGGTCGGCCGCAACAACACGCGCCGCGCCTACAACAACCGCATGCGCGAGCGGCGCGGTTTCGAAGGCGAACTGCCGATCGCCGGCGACAAGCTCGTCTGCCTGCGCAATAATCGCAAGAAGGGCCTGTTCAATGGCGGGCTCTGGAGCGTGAAGGCGCGCGGCGGACGCAAGACCGGCATCATGACATTGCAATTGTTGCCCGACGACGACACCGCGCGGCGCGGCGTAAAGGTGTCCGTTCGTCCGGAATGCTTCACCGGCACTATTGAGCAGATCGACTGGCCGCGCCGCAAGCCCTACGACGAGTTCGACTACGGCTACGTGCTCACTGTGCACAAGGCGCAAGGCTCGCAGTGGGACGACGTTGTGCTGTTCGACGAGAGCTTTGCGTTTCCCGACTCGCGCGAACGCTGGCTGTATACAGGCATCACCCGCGCCGCGAAACGGCTCACGGTGGTGGTGTGATCTTCACGCTCCCTGGAGGGACGGTGAGGCGAAGGTGTGGCTACTTTACCGGTGCATCAGAGTGCCGATGCCGTGGTCGGTGAGCAATTCCAAAAGCACGGCATGCGGCACCTTGCCGTCGAGGATGACGACACCTTCGACGCCCTGATCGAGCGCGTAAATGCAGGTCTCGACCTTCGGGATCATGCCGCCCGAAATCGTGCCGTCGGCGATCAGCTTGCGTGCGTCGGCGACCGACAGGTCTGGGATGAGATTCTCCGACTTGTCGAGCACGCCGGGCACATCGGTGAGCAACAGCAGGCGCTTCGCCTTCAGCGCCCCCGCGATCGCACCGGCAAATGTGTCGGCATTGACGTTGAACGTGCCGCCGTCCGCGGACGTTGCGACCGGCGCCAGCACCGGGATCATCTCACGGCCGATGATCTGATTGAGAATGGTGAGGTCGACCTTGTCCGGCTCGCCGACGAAGCCGAGATCGACCACGCGCTCGATGTTGGAATCCGGATCAACCACGGTGCGGCTGACTTTCTTGGCCTTCACCATGTTGCCGTCCTTGCCGCACATGCCGACCGCCTTGCCGCCGGCGGCGTTGATGTAGCCGACGATCTGCTTGTTGATCGAGCCGGCCAGGACCATCTCGACGATCTCGACGGTCGCCGCGTCGGTGATGCGTAAACCGGCGGCGAATTCCGACTTGATGCCGAGCTTCTTGAGCATCGCGGCGATCTGCGGTCCACCGCCATGCACGACCACAGGATTGATCGCGGTCTGCTCCAACAGCACGATGTCGCGTGCGAAACGGCGCGCGGTCTCCTCCTCGCCCATCGCATGGCCGCCGTATTTCACCACGACGATCTCCTCGTCGTAGCGCTGCATGT
>Ga0207779_1000021_pt1 | contig 28747 bp, 25 predicted proteins | sample LuqExpMetageno44_FD_187802 | JGI IMG/M metagenome (GOLD analysis project Ga0207779, IMG submission 187802) | Tropical forest soil microbial communities from Luquillo Experimental Forest, Puerto Rico - Sample 44 (SPAdes) | ecosystem: Environmental > Terrestrial > Soil > Tropical forest ...
CATCAGTGCCGGAAGTTGTGTTCGAGTCCATCCGGCGGGACCTCGACGCGGTCAAGGTGGCGTTTGGCGACACGTGGCAGCAATCACATCTGCCAGAGGGTTACTCCGCACTTATGACGGCCTACTCGGTTCACCATTTTTTCGTTAGCGAGAGTTCGACGACCAAGTAATTCACCTCTGAGCTTCGGACATGACAAGAGGAATCCGCGCGCCATGAGATCCTGTGCAGCTACCCGGACTCGGTTCACGTAGTCGTCACGGCTAAGATAACGCTCGCGCTAGGTTCTGACCTACTAACGTTTGAAGAGCCCGCCGTGGTCGAATTGTTCGTAGCTTCTGTGACCTGCTTCACATACTAGTGGCGCGGATAGCACTAGTTCAAACACAGAGACCGAGAGGGCTCCGATGTTCGGAACGCAAACAATGGCAAAGGGTCAAAGACTCCAGGTGGCCCTGTGGCGAGATCTGTTTTTTAAGATCATAGTTGCTGGCGCATTCATTCTGTTTGCGGGGCTGGCAACGATTGACGATCTCCTAGTGATCTTCCGCTAACAGCGGCTGAGCGACGCGATAAACCCGCCGGTGCGATTGGAGCGCGTCCGCAAGCGTGGCAAGCCTTAGCCGGCGCTCAGATGGCGGGCTGCTACACAATGTATTCGGAGCAATTTATTGCGAGTCGGCCGCGCTACCTCCCGCTCTGGATGGGTTCCCTTTCGGGGAGGGTGACTGGGGGCTGACGTCGCGGGACCCTCGAGCAGCACAGGCGCTAGTAAGCGCGCATGGACTTTACCACGAGGCTAGGGGCACCACTGCAAAAAGCACGGCGGTAGACCAGAGCAGGCCAGTCGCGAGCAGGATGCCGAGGCCAATCGATCCTACGCTCATTGTAACCTCCCAACTTAGGTAAGATGGGTCTTGCACGGTTTTCACCAGACGAACGTGAACTAGCTCACCATACTCCGCTCGCGATCCTCCTTTGTGTTCGGCTTTGAGCGCGGCGCGCCGTTCTCGACCTCCGGCTGGGCAACACTCATCCAGCGCGCCGGTATTGAGTCTCAGATGCCATTTCCGGGGCACCCGCAAATATGCTGGCCCACTCCTAATCTAACGGGTCGAGCGCTTTCTGAAGCGGCTGTTGGCACGCTTGCGGGTTCGTGCCGGCAGGGATGTCGGTACAAAATCACGGGCGGTGTGAACAGCCTCAGGGCATCCATTCACAGAAAGCTGCAGACCGCTTAAGCTTCAACTGGACAGTCGCCGTTCTTTGGAGACGCGATCATGCGGGCCACCCGCTTTACTCCGCCCAACCAGTGGCAGGACTGGTGCAGCTGGGGCCTCGGAATCTGGCTGTGCATCTCTCCTTGGGCGCTGCAGTTCGAGATGGACGCGCCGGCAACTCGGACGACGGTGGTTTCAGGCGTTTTGCTCATCTTGGCGGAGGTGATCACGCTGTCGACTTTTCGCGCGTGGGAAGAAGGGCTGAACATCCTGCTTGCGATTTGGTTGATCGCGGCTCCTTGGATCGTTGGAGCAGCTAGCGTCGTCGCGACGGCGAACTTCGTGGTCGTTGGACTGCTCGTGTTCGCTCTAGCGATATATGAGATCACCCAGGTTCGCGGCTCGCGCGGCAGCCCTTAACTTCTTCTGGTTAACCCTCGACAGCGAGCATTTCCGCCCTCGCTCGGACAATCGCTATGGGTCAGATTCGACACTTTTCTGCGCCCGCGAACTAGTCGGCTAATCCCCCAATCGCGCTGTGCCGACGGTGCGCGCCTTCTGTGGCCACGGCCAGAGCGACCCGTTTGCGCGGACCCGATATTACCACATCTTCTCATGTGAATTGTTTGGCGTTGTTTGGACGAGTTCTGACGCGTTGATCCAGGTCATCGCATTGTGCAGTGCGGCGCCTTTATCGTGTCTGCGGGACTCCGGAGAGTGATTCAGCAAGGACGCACTTGGCGTCGCCACGAGGTGGTTTTTCTATATAAATCAGAATAGGGGGGAATAATTTTAGATGCCATTCACCGGCTCCTCCATAGAAAGCCGTGCATTTAAGACTATTCGTGAATTACGAAATAACGTGATCGCATCATATGGAGTGCCGCTGGTCGCAGTCGCTTTGGCCTCCTTTGCGCGGGGCTCAATCAACGACGGCAGTTTTGGGCCGTTCACGACATGCTACCCTGCGATTGTCATTTCGGCTTTTGTCGGGGGGCTTGGGCCAGGTCTTTTGGCTCTGGTTCTGTCATCGTTGACCGCGTGGTATTGGTTCCTGCCTCCCGAAGGATCGTGGGTTTTGGGCAAGGAGCAGATTATCTCTCTTTGCATCTTCGCGCTTTTAGCCGCTGTCAGCGTCGTAGTGGTACAAATCTTAAACAATGCGTTTATGCGCGTGTTGACGCGCGAGCAGCAATTACGGTTGTTGATCGAGACGGCTCTCGATGGCGTTATTGTCGTTGATGGCAAGGGCACGATCAGATTCGTAAACGCGATTGCGGAGAAACTCTTCGGTTATTCCCGGTCGGAACTGGTTGGACGGAACATCGAAGTCCTCGTACCTGACCGCTTCGTCGAGGCCCATAGTGCTCTCCGCACCACGTACTTGCGAACTCCTCATACACGGGCGATGGGCGCAGGCCGCGATCTATACGCTCGGCGGAAAGATGGTGGCGAGTTTCCGGTCGAGATTGGCCTGCACGCGCTTGATGGCTTTGGTGAAAGGGTGATCCTGGCGACGGTGCTCGACATTTCCGAGCGGAAGAAGTTGGCAGAGAAACAGGAACTGCTCTTTCGCGAATTGCACCATCGGACGCAGAACCTGTTCGCCGTTATACAATCCATTGCGAACCGAACGTTGCCGGATGATGTCGGCCAGAAGGAGCAATTTGTGAATCGGCTGCACGCCTTGGCAGGAGCTCAGGCAATACTGGCTGACGGCGCCTGGAAGGGGGCGCGTCTCGACCAACTTCTCCGAGCAGAACTCGATGCCTTCACCGATCGCGCTGTCATCACGGGTTGCGACATCGTCATCAATCCTGCGGCGGCGCAGAGCTTTGCGTTGATCGCGCACGAACTCGCAACGAATGCCAGCAAGTATGGGGCATTGTCGGTGCCCACAGGCAACATCGTGGTGACCGGCGAGATACAGCATGATGGAGCGACATCCATGTTCAAGCTGCGCTGGTTGGAACAGAACGGCCCCAAGGTCACTGAACCTGAACGGCAGGGGTTCGGTTCGACTGTCTTGGTGAAAGCCGTGAAGGCCTTTGGCGCGCAGGCGCAGATTGAGTACGACCCCGACGGGCTTCGGTACGAGCTTTCTGCACGGCTTGCCACTATCGAGCCTCTTCTCGCTTCCAGTCCGGCGACTTCCAACCCTTCAGTTCAGGCGCAAAGAGGTACGAAACTGCTGGAATCCACGATCTGAGTGAACTTTATGAACCTGCAATTCTTGGCTTGGTTCGAAACCCGACGCGACCCCTGGCCGGTGTTTTGGACTGGCTGCGTCACGTAGAGAAAGATTCCAAACTGCAATACGTTCTAGCGGACGTTACGCTCTGGTTGGCTAAGGTCCGCCAAGGGCCAAGGCGGACATTTAGTTGGCGGTTACTTGCCTCCTGTTACCCAACTTAGGGTGAAGCATCGCGACGACCTGTGCGCCTTCGCCAACAGCAGCAGCGACTCGCTTCACCGAGCCGGACCGGACGTCGCCGATCGCGAAGATACCACTTTGGCTCGTTTCCAAAGACAGCCGATCTCCATCAATATCCGAGCCGGTCAAAATAAATCTCTTGCTGTCCAAGGCGATGCCCGATCCTTCAAGCCAATCCGTGTTTGGCTCAGCGCCAATGAAAAGAAACAAATGTTGAATTGCCCGCCTGACTTCTTCGCGTGAAGTGCCAGATCGCCAACGGATCGCCTCCAGTGTCCCGTCTTTGCCTTCGAGGCCCGTGACGTTGGTCTGCGTCAGAACCTCGATATTTGAAAGGCCTTTAATACGGTCGACAAGATATTGGGACATACCGGATTCAAGATTTCGCCCGCGCACCAACAACCAGACCTTCGCGGCCTGGCTTGCAAGATAGACGACGGCTTGCCCGGCCGAATTTCCGGCGCCCACGAGAGCAACCTCTTGCGCTGCACACAGCTTCGCTTCGAGCGGCGAAGCCCAATAGTGCACGCTCGATCCTTCGAACCTTTCAAGGCCATCAACGGTGAGGCGGCGGTAGCGTGCCCCGCTGGCGATCACGATCGAGCGCGTTTTTACCTTTTCGTTGTTGGACAATCTCAGAACAAAGTGGTTGTTGGCGACATCAGCTTCGAGGCCAACCACCTCGTCGGGGATCGCCATTTCTACTCCGAATTTCTGCGCCTGATTGTAGGCGCGCGCCATCAGCGCAAGACCGGAAATGCCGGTAGGAAAGCCCAAATAGTTCTCGATGCGAGCGGACGCGCCAGCCTGTCCGCCAAAGGCGCGACAATCGAGCACCAAAACCGAGAGCCCCTCCGAGCCGCCATAAACGGCGGCGGCAAGGCCCGCGGGCCCGGCGCCGACGACGACAACATCGAACAGACGACCTGAATCGATCGGCCCGACGAGGCCCAGGCAACGGGCAAGCTCGGGCTCGCTCGGGTTACGGAGAATGTCGCCGTTCGGACAAAGCACAATTGGCAACTGACCAGGATCGATATGGAAGCGTTCAACAATGGCTTTGGCCTCCGCATCCACTTCGGGATCAAGTTCTTCATGGGGATGGCCGTTGCGGCGGAGAAATCCGGCGAGCCGAAGCACGTCCCGATTTTTGGAGCGGCCGACGACCACCGGTCCTCCGGAGCTGGCCTCGAGCAAGCCGACCCGGCGAAGAATGAGCGCTCGCATGATGCGCTCGCCGAGTTCAGCCTCGGCAATCAATAATGCGCGTAGCCGATCAGGGGGGATAATCAACGCATCGACTGGACCTTCCGCGCGCGCATCGACGAGGGCCGGCCGGCCGGATAACTGAGCGAGTTCCCCTAAAAACGAGCCAGGGCCGTGCGCAACGATGAGTTCGCCGTCGCCAGATCTTGTGCGTCTGGTGACTTTGACATGTCCGGACAAAATGACCGCCAGGCCCTCGAGCGGTTTACCTGTTTCGGCCAGCATCTCATCCGAGCCGTACGACTTGACCGTCCCGAAACGCCGGATCCGCTCGATCTCGGCAGACTCCAAGACTGGAAAGATCTGGTGGCGTCTGGCTTCAGTGACCGGTTGTTTTGTCGTCGTCATGCTCGAACCAGAGAGGCCGCTCTGTCACTGCTTTAACGCCGCGGTGTCGACCGGCATTTTTCGCAAGCGCTTCCCCGTTGCCGCAAAGATCGCGTTGGCTATCGCAGGGACAATCGCGGATGTCCCACATTCACCCATTCCGCCAGGGGGCTCAGCACTCTCAACAATGTGGACTTCGATCTCCGGCGCCTCGTTCATGCGCAGCATCTGGTAGGTGTCAAAATTGGTCTGTTCGACCCGACCATTTTTGAGTGTGATCTCGCCATAGAGCGCCGCCGTCGTGCCGAAGATGATGCCGCTCTGAATCTGCGCCCTTACAGTATCGGGGTTGACCACAGTGCCGCAGTCCACCGCGCATACGACGCGCCGCACACGTACCGCGCCGTTCTTCGCAACCTCAACTTCGGCAACGTGCGCCATATAGGTTCCGAACACGAACTGCAGGGAGACGCCACGGCCAATCCTCTCGGACAATGGCTGTCCCCAGCCCGCTTTTCTAGCGGCAAGTTCAAGAACAACTTTGGCGCGGGGTGATTTGCCGAGTAGCGCCTGGCGATAGGCGACGGCATCTTGTTTCGCGGCAGCTGCTATCTCGTCGATAAAACTTTCGGTGACGAAGACGTTGTGTGACGGGCCAACGCTGCGCCAGAAAGCGGTAGGAATGCCCGGAGGCTCCACGCGCACATATTCGACATGGAGGTTCGGCAGGTTGTAGACCAGATCGATCGCGCCCTCCGTCGAGTCGGGATCCAGGCCGTCTTTGAATCCCGGCGGCAGCCATCGTGCTATTACTGAGGAGCCGGCGAAACGATTTTTCCAGGCAACGGGCCTGCCCTGATCGTCTAGTCCCGCGGAGAGGCGGTCAAACCAGTACGGCCTGTACATGGCGTGCTGGATATCTTCCTCTCGAGTCCAAACGACTTTGACCGGCCCGTCGACGTTTTTGGCAATTTCGACGGCGCGAATGACGCCATCAGCTTCCAGTCGACGTCCAAAACCACCTCCGATCAGATGATTGTGGACCACGACCTTATCCCGCGGTAGGCCAGCGGCCTTTGCCGCGCTCGTCTGCACGCGCGCAATGGCCTGACTACCCAACCACACTTCGCAGCTATCCTTGCGAACGTGAACCGTGCAGTTCATTGGCTCCATTGTGGCGTGCGCTAGAAACGGAACCTGGTAGGTCGCCTCAACTTTGGTGGCGGCACCCGCCAAAGCTTTGGCGACATCACCGACATTCTGCGCAACCGGTCCGGCATTGAGCGTTGCCTTTTCCAGTTCGGACGCGATGTCGTTGGTACTGACCTTGGCGTGCGGACCGTCTTCCCACTCGATCACTAGAGCTGCCAGCCCCTTTTTTGCCGCCCCCATGTGGTCGGCAACGACGGCAACGGCGTCATCGAGCCGGACAATCTGGCGAACACCTTTGATGGCTTTGGCCGCGGCGTCGTCCATCTTCTTCACGCGGCCACCGAAGACAGGCGATTGTACTAGCGTCGCAATTTTTACGCCGGGCGGCCGCACGTCGATGCCATAGATCGCCGTTCCGTCGACTTTCGCCGGCGCATCGAGCCGTTTTGCCGGAGTGCCAATAAGCTTGAAGTCCCGCGGTTGTTTGAGCGCGATCTTCTCCGGGACAGCCGTCCTGGCGGCGTCCGCAGCGAGCGCGCCGTACTTGATGCTTCTTCCCGAGGGCGGATGAAGCACCTCCCCATTTTGCGTGCGACATGATGTCGAATCGACGTTCCATTTTTTTGCCGCAGCCGCTACCAGCATCGCCCTGGCGGTTGCGCCGGCCTGGCGCAGTGGCTGCCACGCCCCGCGCATCGCGTTCGAGTTGCCAGTTGCCTGCACACCCAGCAATGGATTGACGTAGAACTTTTCATTGGGCGGAGCGTGTTCCAATCGCACCTGCTTTAGGTCGACCTCCAGTTCTTCGGCAATCAACATTGGAATGGCGGTGTAAGTGCCTTGGCCCATCTCGACATAGGGCATGATCAGGACAATCGAACCATCACGCTCGATCCGGATGAACGCGTTCGGAGTGAAAGTATCGGCCCCTTCGGTCTCGTCATTTCCGAGCGGCAAATTGAGGCTCAGCATCAAGCCGCCGCCTGCGGCAGCGCCGGCCTGAAGGAAGCTGCGCCGGGAGAGATGATCGAACATCATGACACGCCTCCTTTTCAACTCGACGCGGCCTGCTTGATCGCTTCGCGAATACGCAGATAAGTCCCGCAGCGGCAGATGTTGCCGGACATGGCGTCGTCGATATCCGCATCGGTCGGATGCGGCTTGCTCGTCAGCAGGGCCGTCGCCGACATGATCTGGCCCGACTGGCAATAGCCGCACTGGACAACTTCGCGGTCGAGCCAAGCCTTCTGGATCTTCGCGCCGGCCGCCGTCTTTCCGATCGCCTCTATCGTCGTGATCTGCGATTTGCCGATGCTGTCGACCGGAGTGATGCACGCACGGGTCGGCGCGTCATCTACGTGCACGGTGCATGCACCACAAAGCGCCATTCCGCATCCGAATTTCGTTCCGGTCATGCCGAGCACATCGCGCAACACCCAGAGGAGTGGTGTGTCGCCGTCGACGTCGACGCTATGCGTAATCCCGTTGACGTTGATCGCAAAGGCCATAGCGCACTCCTTTTCAGTACTCCGTCTGCGCTGAGCTGATGCACAGCACGAGTGGACTATTCATATCTTGGCGACGTCGATGACCGCTTCAGCGAAAGCCTGCGGAGCTTCCTGCGGCAAATTGTGCCCGATACCGCCGGTAATAGTCCGGTGCTCATATTTGCCGGTGAACTTCTTTGCGTAGGCACTCGGGTCCACATGCGGCGCACCGTTGGCATCGCCTTCGAGCGTAATCGTAGGGACGGTAACGACCGGAAATTCACCAAGCCGTTTTTGCAGGGCGGCATATTTTGGCTCGCCCTCGGCGAGACCTAGGCGCCACCGGTAATTGTGGATCACGATGGCGACGTGATCCGGATTGTCGAACGCCACCGCGCTACGGTCAAAGGTGGCATCGTCGAACTGCCACTTCGGCGAGGCAGTCTGCCAAATGAGCCTGGAAAACTCGCGCCGGTACTTGTCGTATCCCAAACGCCCACGCTCTGTGGCGAAATAGAACTGATACCACCAATCGAGCTCAGCCTTAGGCGGCAACGGCGCCTTGCCGGCTTCCGGGCTTCCGATCAAATAGCCGCTCACGGACACGGTTGCCTTACACCTTTCCGGCCAAAGAACGGAGATAATGTTGGCGCTTCGCGCTCCCCAATCGAAGCCGGCAAGAACCGCTTTGTCGATCTTGAGAGCGTCCATCATAGCGATCGTATCTTGTGCTACGGCCGCTGGCTCGCCATTCCGGACCGTGTCAGTCGAGAGAAAGCGAGTCGTGCCATAGCCGCGCAGATACGGAACGATCACGCGATAACCTGCCGTCGCAAGTGCGGGCGCAACGTCAACAAAACTGTAGATGTCATAAGGCCACCCGTGCAGGAGAATAACAGGCAGACCGTTGGCGGGGCCGGCTTCGGCGTAACCGACATTCAGAACGCCTGCGTCGATCTGCTTCAGCGGCGCAAAAGACGTGTTGGTCCCTGGCTTGACTGCCGGCATTTTCGTCTCCTGGCGTTGGGCTTCAGCACGGCCGGTCACCCCAAGCTGAGCAGCAGCAATAGCCATCGCAGCGGTGCCAAAGAAGCGTCGTCGATCCTGGTTGATGTCCTCCATGGTCTCGCTCCTCTTCACTTCAGCCGAACGTGAAGCAAAAGGCCTCCACGCCCGGACCAAGAAACTCGATTTCGACGTGGCGATCAGCAATCGGACCGATTTGCCGGATCAACTGGTGCAGCCGCTGCTCGGTGACCGTACCGAAGCCTTGTTCATCAACATCGAGTCCGTGCGCGGCGCCCGGCGGGTGGCCATCGATCGACACGCGAAATTTCACTGACGTGCCCGGCGCCACTGGGCCCATCACCAGATGAACATCGCGGGCGTGAAACCGATAAACGATGCGGCCGTTGGGCTTGTTCAATTCGGCGGCGTCGCGCTTGATCGTCCAGTCGCCGGACAGCGCCCAATCGTTCCGGTCCAAGCGGCCCGGCAACTCATACATGCTGGACCTGTCGTGGACGGCGCCGCCAGGCGACGCAAAGCCCTCGGTCCGCTCGTAACCAACATAATTTTCCGGAGATTTGAGGCTCGCCCAATCGGCAGCCACTTCGAAGCCAGCCGGCGTGACCGTCACCAGACTATCGCCGATCCCGCCCTCGCCCGCTTCCATGAGCAAACGCTGAATGACCATTTCGGACTGGTCGTATGAGCCCTCCCCGAAATGGGTGTGGCGGACGCGCCCCTGCGCGTCGATGAAATACTGCGCCGGCCAATAATTGTTGTTGAAGGCGCGCCAGATGACGTAGCCGCTGTCAACCGCAACGGGATAGTCGACCCGCAGCGCTTTAGCCTCCCGGCGGACGTTATCAATGTTCTTTTCAAATCTGAATTCCGGCGTATGCACCCCGATGACGACCAATCCCCTGTCCTTGTATTTCTCCGCCCAAGCGCGCAGGTAGGACTGCGTGCGCAACCAGTTGATGCAGGTGTACGTCCAGAAATGGACGAGGACGACTTTTCCGCGCAAGGCTGACGTCGACAGCGGCGGCGAATTGAGCCAATCGTCCGCGCGCTCAAGGGACGCGAGCGCGGATCGGTCGCCCGGAGGGCCGACGGCAGGCTTATGAAAAAATGCGATCGGTTCGCCCATAGGTATCGTCGACAGCGGCCATTTGATGTCTCCCACGAAGCCTGCAATCGGAGCACCGATTGCGACGACAAGGACCGCGGCTATCATGGATTTCTTCATCTTCATTGATGAAGGTTTCCTTCCCCAGATTCAGGGGGCAGGCGCGAAATGCGTGAACACGTAGTCGCGATCTTTGGCAGGCTGGTGACACGGGAAGCAAGTCTTGTGCAGCGCCTCATCGTCAGGCTTGCCATTCTTGAAGTCGGCAAATCCCCAGCCGCCAGTCGTGGCGTATTTCTTTGAGTCCTTGACCATGAACTGAACGTTCACGGCTGACGCGGCAACGGAAGATTGGAGGCCGGCACCGGGAAAGCCGGTCGCTAAGACCTTGTTGTTTTCGTCCGACGAGGCTTCGTTCCAATGCAGAGCGGCAATGATCGCGCCGTCCGGGAACGGAAGCTTCCCTTCTTGATAAGCCTTTATCGCAATATCGTTGCCCAATTGGGCGCGCACCTGTTTCAAATTGTCTCCGGTTAAGTGGTTGACGGAGATCAAGCGCCAGTCACGGTATCCGGCTGGAATTGTAATGCCGTAGATCGGGGAAGCATCACTCTCGGCCTGTGACGACCCCATCTTGTCGCTCTGTGCCGTAGATTTCGTGACGTAGAGAGCGCATACGGCGACAGTGACGCAAACACTTAAGGCGCTAAAAGCCTGCCCAGCGGGAAGTGTCATGATCTCCTCCAATCCCTGTATCATCCTGCCGCCAGCTCAAATCGGTTTCCGAAGCGGCCAGGCGGCGATACGCCGGCGGAGATCGGCGAGTGCCTCGTCCGGTATGCTGATCTTGAACGGCCGAACAGTGTTGTCCTGAGCCATCGCGGCAAAGCCGATTGGAAGGAGACTGACTGCAGTAGCGGCTGCCGAAGCGGCGAGAAGGACTCGCCGCGAAGACGATACTGCCGACATCACATTCTCCTTCCTTCACAATCGCCCACGCGTCGCCGCGCGCTCTGTCGGACGTAAGGTTTGGGACGCGATGACGCGTTCGCTCGCTGACGATTTGGATCGCCGGTCGTTGAACGCCGCAGCGATTCTGCCACTGAGGCCGACGAGCAACAACGAAAGCGCAATACACATTCGCGTGTTTCACGCCGCCCAACGTTTATGGGGCCTGTAGGCAGATATCATCTGCCATTGGAGGCGACCTTGAAACTACCGGCTATGTCTGCTCGAGGTTGGGTGCTGGCGCGCGTCGCGCAATCCTTGCTGAATTCATTGGGAACGTCATGAAATCATATATTGAAACCGCTGCACTGATCACGGGCTGTGGTTCTGCCGCATTTTGGTTTGCATCCGCATTATGTCATTTGCCCGGCATTAAACCGGGCACTAACGAACAGGACAAAGCAACCGAGCTATCCAACCGGCTCCAACGGATGAGCACCTGGAATTTTTGGGCGGCTGGACTGATGGGCGTGACCGCCTTGTTGTCAGTCTGGATCAGATTCCTCGGATGACGACTTGAGATCAAATGTCTGCTTTGGGTTAAAATCTGACCTAAGGCAATGCGCGTGCCCAGACCTGCCAAAGCACTCTTATAGCAGCTTAGATGTCCGGTTTGGGCCAATTACGGACATAACCACTGGAGCTTAGTGCTCGTTTCTCAGAAGCTCATTGCCAACGCTCGACAGTTTTAATCCCAGGTCGCCACAGCGTTTTGGAACAGATCGACGGCCCTGAGTTCCTGCGATGCGACGTGGCATATCGGCAACATCATGATGAAATCTAATTCGCTATTTTTGTTGCCATAATTCGAGCCCTTTGCCGGCGTTAAATTTTGTCCCAAGAACAAGCCGAATGGCTACTGCCGCGCGGGGCGGCACATGGGGGGGTGCGAAATGAAAGCCGATTTCTCTTTGTTCATTGGCGTCGCTAACGCGTTTATCTTTGAAGCCATAGTGTTCATCGCAATTTTGGTCGTTTGGTATGGCGCGGAGCGCGTTGCCGAGAGCGCGTATGCCGAGCAGCCCGGGTACACGAACAACACAACGTCGACGGCCCCCGCAGCGCCGCTTTACGCAGCAGCACTCGCGAATTGACGGATCAATCGGCTTCGCGTGGGAAGAGGAAAAGGGCGGAGTTCGAAGGGCGGCGGAGTGTGACGAACGGCGGCGCGTCCGCTTCGGGCCAATATGCGACATGCCACAGTCGAGGCGCGTTCGCGCGGACGACGTACTCGGGCTTGTCTGCTATACGGCTGTCGCGACAAGTCCGAGCTCCAATAGCGCCTTGGATGTAAGCTCTCGCTCCTGGTCTAGAAATTCGCGCAACTTCGGGCCGATGCAATAGGTGTTCGCCCAGTATTTCTTTGAGAGTTCGGCCCGCCAGGCCGGACTGCTGGTCGCAAGCGCAAGGGTGCGCTCCCAGAAGGCAACTGCGCCTGGCGGCACCCCGCCCGGAGCGACGAGGCCGCGCCACATTCCGATGTCGCAGTCGACGCCGTGCTCGCGCAGCGTCGGCACGCTCCGAAACAGACGATCGAGCCGCTGCGGGGCGGATATGGCGAGCGTTCGCAGCACGCCGGGCTCAAGCTCCGGCACGGCGCTGACCGCAGTCACGACGGCAACTTCGGATTTGCCGGATACGAGATGCGCGATGGCGTCGCGCGCGGAATCGAACACCGCAATCTGGAGCTTTCGCGGATCACCGCCCGCGTGCTGAGTGAGGATCGACAACGCGATATGGTTGGTATTGCCAAGCGCGGTGGCTAGCGAGATCGCCACGTCGGTCGGAGTCTTCCTAAGTCTTGTCGAGAGATCCCGCAGGTCGACGATGGTCGAATCCGCGCGCACGAGAAATGCAGGACATTCCGTATAAAGGTTCGCAATCGGCGTCAGCGCGTCGTAATCGAACGCGCTCACACCCAAGAGCTTGTTGCTGATAATGGTCGGGGAGTTGATCGCAAGCACATGCGCATCGCCGTGCTTTCCGTGCAGGTAGTCCCACGCATTGCCGCCGCCGCGGCCGGGACAATTGGTGAGCCTCACCGGTACTTCGAGCAGGTGATTAGCGGTGAGCACCTCGATCAGGGCGCGCGCAGGACGGTCCTGCCCACCGCCGGGCGGCGTACCGGCGACAAGCTCGATTTCGCGCTGGGGGCGCCAGCTTTTGTCGGGCATTCGCATCTCCTCAAGTCTGAGCAGCCATGTCTTGCGCGAGCTGCTCCGGTGTGAACGGCATCGTTCTCGCGCGGACGCCAAGCGCGTTGTGAATCGCGTTCGCAATAGCCGCAACGGTCGGACCGGTCGCGCATTCCCCGACACCCATCGGTGGCAGATCAGGGCGCTCGAGGAGGCGCACGTCCACCGCGGGCACGTCCGAGAAGCGCAGGATCGGATAGCGCGCCCACACATTGCTGGTCACGCCAGATGTGTCGAACTGCACGGATTCCAAAAGCGCGAAACTGCACGCCTGCACGGCGCCCCCTTCGATCTGATGGGAAGCGCCTTCCGGGTTGATCACTTCGCCCGCGTCGGCTGCGATCCAGAGATTGCGCACACGCACTTTTTCCGCCGCCTCGACCTCCGCGATCACCGCACAATAACTGCTCGTCCCCTTGTAGCGCGCAAAGCCGAGCCCGCGGCCGTAGCCGTCACGCTTTTCGAATGCTCCGGCCATTTCCACCACCGAGCGGATCACGTCCTTGGCACGAGCATCGTCGAGATGGGCAAGCCTGAACTCAACCGCATCGCGGCCAGCGGCTTGAGCGAGTTCGTCCATCGTGCTCTCGATAGCGAGCACGTTGACCATTGCGCCGAGCCCGCGTAGCGAGGACGTGCGCAGCGGCATATCCTGTACGCAGGCAAGTTCGACGCTCAGCGCGGGAGTATGATATAGTGGAATTGCATTGCGATCGGCACCGCCGCCACCGGCCTGCGGCGGGTTTTTCGCGATTGGCGCTGCAAAGGGCTGCGCCAGCTCCGACGCTGCGAGCAGGCTAGGCGTATCGAAGTTGTCCGGCCGCAGCATGTGCCCGTTGCTGATCACTTCCTGCTTCCAGGACTGGAGATCGCCGGACGCATCGGTTTCGGCTGCGACGCGAACCAGCATCGCCGACGAAAAAGGGGACCAGCCGAGTTCGTCTTCGCGGCTCCATTGCAGCCTGATCGGAACGCCCGGATTGGCGCGCGCGACGAGACTCGCATCGAGCGCGACGTCATCCGCGCCATTATGTCCGTAGCAGCCCGCGCCCTCGGCGTGACGGACTACGACCGCCTCGCGTACGAGACCGAACACGAGCGCGAGATCGTTGCGCAGCGAGAAGATGCTCTGCGAATGCGACCAAACTTCGAGCCTGTCATTCTCGTAGCGCGCGACAGCGCAGCAGAGACCGATCGATGCATGCGCGACGTAGGGCCGGAAGAATTCTGCCGTGTGCCGACGGGCGGCCTGCGCACGCGAAGCCTCGCGCTCGATCACGGTCGAACGCCCGGCGGGCGCGTTGCGCAAGAATTCACGCAGCTGCCGCATGTCCGGCAGCGCCGCGGGGACTTGCCATTTCACGCGCCGCGAGAGCTTTTCCGCTGCCGCGTTTGCTTCCGCTTCCGTCCAGCAAACCACCGCGAGGAAGTTGCCGTCTCGCACGATCGACGCACCAGCCGGAGTATCAGGGATTTCGACGAGCTCCGCACCGCGCGCGGCCGGCCTGATCACGCGCGCAAACCGCATTCCGGGCAAGCGGAGATCGTGGATGAATCGCGGCGCGCCAAAGACCTTGTCCGGCAGATCGAGACGCGGCGCGGTCTTCCCGGCGATCTTGCGGGCCGCGACAGATTTCGCAGGCACGCGTGCGGGCGCCTCGCATTCCAGCAATTTACTTTCAACCAGCGCCCAGTAAGATCCGATCTCTCCGGCCGGACCAATGAACGAGCCATCCTCGACCCAGATCGCTTCCAGCGGCACGCCCGCGCGCTGCGCCGTCACCGACAAGAAGATCTGGCGTGCCGCGGCACAGGCGTGACGAAATGCAAGCCCACTGTCTGTGACGGAGCGGCTGCCTGATGTGACGCCCTCGTTCGGACTTGCATCGGTCGACGCGGGCTGCACGGCCACCCGCCAGAGCGCGACGTCGAGTTCGTCGGCGGCGATTTGCGCAAGCGCCGTCAGGATTCCCTGCCCGATTTCCACTTTTCCAGGATGGATCGTGATGCGCCCTGCCGCTTCGATAGTCAGCCACTGCGACAGCCGGCGATTGGCGTGCAGGCTTCCCGGCAATGGTGCCTTTGTCGCCGCCGCCGTCATGCGTCCCCCCGCATGCTTGCAGCCGCGCTCAACACGGCGCGTAAGATCCTGTTGTGCGCCCCGCACCGGCAGAGATGCGGCTCAAGCGCGCTCCGGATATCGTTCTCGGTGGGATTTTGATTTCTCGCGAGCAACGCCGCCGCACCGATCAGCATACCGGAGAGGCAATAGCCGCACTGGCCCGCCTGCTCTGCCAGCAAGGCTCGCTGCAGCGGATGCGGATTGTCTTGCGTGCCGAGCCCTTCGACGGTGGTTACGTTGCGGCCAGCCACACTGTCGAGCGTACGGGTACAGGAGAACTCGGGCATCCCGTCGATCAGGATCATGCAGCTGCCGCACTGCTCTGTGCCGCAACCGAAACGAGTGCCAAACAGACCGAGCCGATTGCGGATGATCTCCAGCAGCGGCATATCGCCGGGCTCGTCGAGAGACACCGGCCGGCCGTTCAATACGAATTCAGTCATCGGCGTGCGATCTCGAGTGCGCGCGGCGCTCACTTCTTCTCCAAACCTCCCAGCACTTTGGCCCAAAGCGCCACCTCATCCTTATAGAACTTGTCGAAGTACGCAGCGCTACGCTGCTCCGGCGGCGGCACGTCGTATCCGAGCTGTGCGAAACGCTGGACTACCGTCGCGTCGCTCAGCGCCATCGCCAAAGCCTTATTCAGCTTCTCGACGATCGGCGGCGGCGTGTCCTTCGGCGCGGACAGTCCGAACCAGACGGTCAAATTCAAGGCGGGCAGACCGGCTTCGGCGGTGGTCGGGACGTCGGGCAGCATCGGAGAGCGCTTGTCGCTCGTCACGGCATAGGCCTTGAGCTTACCCTCCTTCACGTACTGCACGACGTTCAGAATCTGATTGCAGCCGAAATCGACATTGCCCGCGAGCATGTCCATGGTTGCTTGCGGCGTGCCGCGATACGAGGCGACGGTCGGATGCACGTCGGCAACCGCATGGAAGACGTTGCAGGCGAGATTCGAGACCGAACCGACGCCCGCGTCAGCCTCGGTGACCTTCTTTTCGTTCGAACGCAGATACGTAATGAAATCCTTGAGATTGTCCGCAGGGACGCCGCTGCGCGCGACCAGCATCATCGGCGAGAGATCGATCAAGCCGATCTGCACAAAATCGGTCGAGCGGTAGGACAAGTCCTTGTGCAGGTATTCGGCGGCCGCGTGCGTGCCCGAGCCGGACACCATGATCACGTAGCCATCCGGTTTCGCCTTCGCGACCCGAGCGGTGCCGATCTGCCCGCCGGCTCCCGTGATATTCTCCACCACGATCTGCTGCCCGAGCGCCTGCGACATCGGCCCGACGACCAGGCGCGCCGCCGTGTCGGAAGGACCGCCGGCCGGGAACGGAGAAATCAGCGTGATCACACGCGTCGGATAATCCTGTGCTTGCGCGCAAGGCGCGAGCGCCGCGAGCGCAAGCGCGAAGACAAAAAAACGCTTCATGCGAAATCCCCCCTAACCATATTCGGCGTCGCCGAGAGCTAGCCCGTATACTCCAGAATGTCGACGAAGCCGACATGCTCTATCAGCGCGGCGGCAGGCCCAACGTCTCACCTGCCGGTCCGCCGCGAACGCGATCCCCTTCTCCCGGTCATCGACACTCGCGTGCTCCGCGCCGCCCTCTTCGGCGGAACCTTTTTAAGCGAACCATCCAATCTGGCGAGGATCAATGCTCCGTAGCTGCTTAGTCTTTGACTATGGCTCGGATCGGCAGGAAAACGGCATTCGCCTTCGCCGGGGGAGGAAGCCTCGCCGCTGTTCAGGTCGGGATGTTGCGAGTACTGCTCGCTTCCGGACTCCGCTGATGGACGGCCACACGACATCCTTGTGAAGATGGTTCTTTTCCCGCTCCCGGCGATTCCCTCCGCAAGTGTTTTGCTGAAAAAAACGGAAACGTGGTGCACCCAAAAGTCATTGTTCTCCGTCAGTCAGCTCGACTGATCTAAGTTGGGGGCACAGCAGACCTCAGGAGCAGCATCTTATGCCGCCTGTTCTATGCGGCTGTCGATTTCACTGCGAAGCGCGGCAAAGTCGACGGGCTTGGTCAGAAGCGCCTCGGCGCCATTTTCGAGCGCTTTCCGTTCGGTGTCTGGATCGCCGTAGGCAGTGATCATGATGATCGGCACATCAGGTCGCACCGCCTTCGCTTTGGGCAATAAGTCGAGCCCGCTCATCCCGGGCATGTTAATATCTGACAGGATGAGGATGATCTTGGCCTCGGATGCTTCCGCAATGAGTTGCAGAGCCGTTGGAGCTGATTGAGCGAACTGCATTGTAAAGCGGCCGACCCGGATATCTCGTCGAAACTGCTGGCGGAAAAGCTCCTCCACGTCCTCCTCATCATCGACCACCAAAATGAGAAGTTTCATGCTCTCCCTCCGCCTTGCGGCAGCAAGGCTGCCGTACGCGGCAGAATGATCCTGAACTCAGTGAATTCGCCAGGTTGGCTGTCCACTTCGATCCGGCCGGCATGTTGTTTGACGATGATATCGTGACTGATGGAAAGGCCGAGGCCGGTCCCCTCGCCCGCCGGTTTGGTTGTAAAGAATGGGTTGAACATCTTTTCTTTGATCTCAGGCGGGATCCCTGTCCCGTTGTCCCGAATTCTGATCTCCACCTCATCGCCGAGGTTCTTGGTCGCAGCTAGCAGCACTGGCTCGTACTTGTCGCCATTAGCTTCCGTTTTTCGCTTCGTTGCTGCGTAAAATCCATTGGAGATTAGGTTCAGCAAAACACGGGTGATCTCTTGCGGATAAAGATCAACCTCCCCGGCGGTCGGATCAAAGAAGCGCTCTATGGTGATGTTGAAGCCCTGCTTCTCGGCGCGCGCACCGTGGTAAGCGAGATTAAGGCCTTCCTCGACGACGGCATTGATGTCAACCGACCGGCGCTCCCCCGACCCGGCACGGGAATGCAGCAGCATGTTCTTGACAATGGCGTCGGCACGTTTGCCGTGCTGCACCACTTTCTCAAGGTTCTTTTGCAGCATGCCGGAAAGTTCCTCGATGTGCCCCCGCAGCTTAGGATCGAGACTGGCTCCCGCAAGCATCTCTTGCAGTTCCTCGACGAGCTCCGCCGAAACTGCAGAGAAATTGTTTATAAAATTCAGCGGGTTTTTGATTTCGTGGGCAATGCCGGCGGTCAGTTGCCCGAGCGACGCAAGCTTTTCCGTTTGGACCAGGCGATCCTGAGCGGATTGCAAATCTTCCAATGACTTCGCAAGCTCGCGCGTGCGAGCTTCCACGTCCTCGAAAAGACGGGCATTTTGGATTGCTAGAACCGATTGTGCGGCAAACGTTTGCAATAGTTCGACAGTATTTTTTGGAAACTCGCCGGGCTTCTTACGTCGCACCACAAGCGCGCCAACAATCTTATCGGGACTGAGAAGCGGCAATATTAGCAGAGCGCGGAATCCTGCGCGGACGATAGTATCTAACGCGGCCGACGGATCGTCTTGAATATCCGGAATTTGGATCGGCAGACGGCGTTCGACAGCGTCACTAAGCGCAGTCTCGCCTAAACCGATGGGGCGATGCCTGAGTTCAGCGACGGTAGTATCGTCTAGCCCGTAGGTCGCGCGTAGCCGAAATTCCTGTCGCGCGTCATCAAACACGTAAATCGCGCCGGCTTCGGTGCTTGAGAGCTGGGTGGCCTTGGTGACAATGGTGTTTAGGACCGTCTCAAGATCGACCGTCGAGTTTACCGCCTGCGTGACCTCGCCGAGCGCGCGTAACTCCCGGACCGATTGGCCGAGATCGCGTGTGCGTGCCTGAACCTCCTCGAATAACCGCACGTTCTCGATGGCGATCACCGCCTGGTCGGCAAAAGTCGTTATCAGCTCAATTTGCTTTTGTGTATATGGTCTCACAGCCAATCGCATGAGCGTAAAAACACCGATCGTTTCTCCCTCTCTCACCAACGGAACTGCGAGGCTGCTGCGATATTCGCCGCGCGTTTGATAGCCGGTCCCCGTATATTCCGAATCGGCCAGCACGTCCGGAATGTGAACGGTCTTGCCTTCCAGAACCGCGCGTCCAGTAATCGTCCCGCGCCCAGGCACAATGGGATTTTGACTGCTGAATTCCTCGAACTCGCGAGAAGTCCTATATCCTGCGGCCAACCGGTAAACATCGCCATCACGCTTAAAAATTATAGCTCTGTCCGCATCGCACAGCCGAGCCGCCGACTCGAGAAGCGCATCGAGAACAGGACCCAGATCGAAGGCTGAACGACTGATGACCTTAAGCACGTCTGCGGTGGCAGTCTGCTGGGCCAGCGATTCACGCAACTCGGTGAGTAGTCGCGCATTCTCGATGGCGATAACGGCTTGCGCCGCGAAATTCTGAACGAGCCCGATCTGTTTCTCCGTGAAGGAGCGCACTTCCTGCCGATAGATCGCCAGCGTACCCACTATTTCTCCATCCTTGAGCATTGGCACATTAAGAATTGTGCGGAACCCCCCAAGGTTGACAGCAGCCACAAAGACCGGCTCTCCTTCCAGAAAAGCGGGTTCGGTTTTCACATCGACGATATGAATGGTTTGCCTCGTAGCAATCGTACGGCCGAGAGCCGTCCGCGGGCCTGGGCGCTGCGCTCCCCGTTGCCAGAATTCGGCGAATGCTGGCGGCACGCCGACCATCGCCACAGCGCGTGCCGTATCACCCTCAATGCGAAACAGCATGCCGAAATTGGCAGCGCAGATGCGCACCGCGTTGACTAGCATTGCATCAAAAACTGGCTCGAGCTGGCCCGGCGATGAACTAATGACGTTAAGCACCTCGGAAGTCGCCGTCTGCTGCTGTAGAGATTCCGAAAGCTCGCGTGTACGCTGCTGCTCAGCCTCGAACAGCCGCACGTTCTCAATCGCGATTACCGCTTGATCGGCGAAAGTGGTGACAAGATCAATCTGTTGCTGCGTAAATGGCTCGACATTCGTGCGCGCCAGAAACAAAACTCCGATCGGCTCTCCCTCTCGAAGCAGTGGAACGCCCAATGCGGTACGATAGCCACCAAGCGCAATGATACCGGCTAGCTGGTATTCGGGATCGGCTTGAATATCGCACACGTGAACCATTTTTCCGGTAAGCAACGTTCGTCCCACGATCGATCCACGACCCGGCTCGATGGACAGGGTCTCGAGATACTCCTTATTCTCCAAGTACTCCTTGAAACGGCTCCTAACACCGTAAGCTGCGGCCATGCGATAAGCGCCATTATTTGGGCGCCAAATGTTTGCGATCTCGGCGTCACACATCTGCGCGGCCGACGTGATCAATGTCTCGAATACAGTTTGCAAGTCGAAGGTCGAACGGCTGATGACCTTCAACACATCAGAGGTGGCCGTCTGCCGCCGAAGTGATTGACGCAATTCGCCAAGCAGCCGCGCATTCTCGATGGCGATCAGCGCTTGATCGGCGAACGTCTGCACGAGTGCAATTTGCGTTGCGGTGAAAGGCCTTACTTGCCGACGTCCGCAGCCGATCGCGCCAATCGGCTGCCCACCGCGAATGATGGGGACTGCCAGAAAGCTGCGATAACCGAGGACGCGCTGCAACACCTCGCGCGTGTGCGCATCATAGCTGGGATCTGCCAGCACATCCTCGAAGTGTACGGAGATACCATCGAGGAAGGCCCGCCCCATCGCGAAGTTTCGTTCCGGAGGGCGAGGGAAGAGGCTGTGGAACGTTTCCTTTTCCACAGGCGACAAGTTGTTCATCGCGACCAAGTGAAGCAGCCCGTTCTCGAAACGTGTAACCGCGCTGAACTCGGCCTCGCATAGCCGCGCCGCTCGCGCCACCATGGCCTCGAATGCCGGCTGCACGTCGGCCGGAGAACTCGAAACGACGCGCAGCACCTCCGCAGTCGCCGCCTGCTGGTCACGCGCTTCTTTCAATTCGCGTTCGAGAGCGGCAATTTGCTCTTGAAGATCGGTGATGGATACGCGTGCGATCGGCGCTTCGGGTGGGGTGCGCCGGCCTTTTACCAGTTGTCCGCTTTCGCCGCGTCGCTGCATGTCGCCCCCCAAATGGCGGGTTCACGACGATCGTCAATACTAAGCAAATCTTTGCCCTAGCGCCATAGGCGGGTCCGCTTTGGGTCGGAAGCTGAAGTAAAAGCCCCCTCCCGCTCACTTCTACTTTGGGCCACAATCTGACGTAAAGCACTTATCGCGCCTGCGTCTGGCTCTTTTTAGATGCGTTATGCAGTAATCATTCAGTTTACCGAAATGGTCCTTGAGTGACTGCACGTTCCTTCGGCATTGACAGCGACGAAAGTAAAAAGCCCCTGCATGGTTCTGTCCCGCTCCAGGTCCGAGGGCCCGCTGTCGATTCAGGATGCCCGTTTCGGGTCACATCGCCGCAAAACATTCCGAGACATCGTATGTCCCCAGTTTTTGGGCATCCGATTGGCCGGTGCTCGCATTCCGCTCGGGCGATTTACACACCTGGCGCGTACAATATTTCGTGAACCCGCCGTTTTCCCGGTGCAGCGGTGCAGGCAACTTATAAAATGAGCAGAGCACAAAGGGCGCTATCTTCTACACATTGCGCGGAGCCCAGATCGTCATTGAGAGCTGGCGCGGGCACTACAACGCGATCCGGCCGCACTCATTGCTGCCCGCATTCGCCGCATGGCCGGCCTCGCTACGCCGACCTCCTTCGCCGGCCACGCTGGCGCAACCGCCAGCGCTAAACTAATATTGGACCCGGACCACTCAATGTGGGCTGCCCACGTCCGGGTGGGCGCCTCGTCTCTGGCAATGGAGGGCGAAATGCCGTGGCTCCTTAAGACACGAAATGCGATTGTCGTATTGCTTCTTGGGGCCACGCTGTCGAGTTGTGGGTACAACATAATTCCAACCTACGAGGAGCAAGCGAAAGCCCGCTGGGCCGACGTCCAAAATAATTATCAACGCCGAGCAGACCTGATCCCCAATCTGGTAGCGACCGTTCAAGGGTTCGCAAAGCAAGAACGGGATGTCCTAACCGCCGTCACAGAGGCCCGCGCCAGAGCGACCCAGGTCAAGGTCGATGCATCTCAGCTTACCGATCCTGAAAAGTTAAAGCAGTTTCAGGATGCTCAGAACCAGCTAAGTGGAGCGCTGGGGAGGTTGCTTGCGGTAAGCGAGAGGTATCCCGAACTGAAGTCAAACCAGAATTTCCTCGCTCTTCAATCCCAGCTCGAAGGCACAGAAAATCGGATTGCGATTGCCCGGCGCGATTACATTGAAGCGGTCCGTCTGTACAACACGCAGCTCAGGACCTTCCCCGGCATTTTGTGGGCAAAGACTTTCTTCCGGTCCAACAAGCCGATGGCCGAGTTCACAGCCACCGAGAATGCCGAAAGGCCGCCAGAAGTGAAGTTCTAGGTCTTGCAAATGGGCCAAAGCGCGTCGGCACCTCTCTCGGCAGGCCGAGCAGCGGCCGGATGGCTCCTAGCGGCTCTAGTGCTGCTCTGGACGGCTGCAATTCTTGCAGCGCCAAACTTCCCTCCCCTTACAGGCCGGATCGTCGACTCTGCTCAGATTATTGACGCTCGCTCGCGACCCGCGCTCGAGCAGAAGCTCGAAGATCTCGAATCGAAGTCCGGTATCCAGTTGGTAGTGGCAACAGTCACGTCTCTTGAGGGACAAGACGTCGAATCTTATGCCAACCAATTATTTCGCACGTGGAAGCTCGGTGAAAAGGCCAAGAACAACGGCGTCCTGCTTTTGGTAGCGCCAAACGAACGAAAAATTCGTATCGAAGTCGGCTATGGCCTGGAGGGAACCCTCACCGATGCATTGTCGAATGTCATCATAACGAACGCGCTGATTCCCCGATTCAAGGTTGGAGATTTCACGGGCGGTATTTCCCGGGGCGTCGATGACATTATTGCTGTCCTGACCACGGACTCTTCTGATTGGCAGCAGAGGGCTTCTTTTCGCACCGACAGCGCCGAAAAGACGGATCCCGTGAACTGGGCAGTACTCGCCGGCATCGGCCTGGTGCTCTTTTTCTTGATCTGGTCGCCTGGGTTCCGATGGTTATTTTTCAACCTCGTTTTGAGCCTGGCGTTCAGCCCGGTCGGATCGCGCGGTAGCGGTGGCTTCTCCGGCGGAGGCGGATTTTCGGGAGGCGGCGGTTCGTCCGGTGGCGGCGGCGCTTCGGGGAGCTGGTGATGACAATTTCCAAACAAGACGCCGAACGCGTAGGCAGCGCCATTCGATCAGCTGAAAATGAGACTTCTGCAGAGATAGTATGCGTTCTGGCATCCTCCTCCTCGCACCTGACCGCTTTACCAGTTCTCCTGGCCACGATTGCCGCGTTCATTACTCCCTGGGTTCTCATGCTCCTTACGACTGTCCCGGTGGAGAGGTTGCTATCCGCGCAAATTATTGTCTTTTTCGCGCTGGTGATTTTGTTTGGATTGCCAACCGTGAGAGCACGTCTGCTACCTAGAAAAGTTCGACGCACGATTGCCTTTCAGGCCGCGATGGATCAGTTCGTCAGGCGTGGGCTGGCCGATCCAAAAAACGGGCCCGCAATCCTGATCTTTGTTTCGCTGGCAGAGCACTACGCGCGAATTATAGCCAACCAGCACGTCGCGTCCCGAGTGCCAGACAAAGAATGGCGGCTTGCAGTGGATCAATTAATCGAACAGGTCCGATCGGGACGCATCGCAGACGGCTTTATAGCTGCGATCGTCAAGAGTGGAGCTGTGCTGAAACTACACTTTCCCGTGGTTCCGGGGACGCCGGGGCGCTTTGCTGATCGGCTTCACCTCGCTTAAGCGGCTGCGGAGTCAAGGGACTACTTCCTTGAGGAGAGCGGCCGGCCAATTCGCAACGGGGCTGTTCATTATCGAGAAAACCTCCAACAAAAAGGAGCGCGAAGCGCCTTCCTTCTCATGATCGCGTGCTTTCTCGCACTTCTCCGGCTCACGCGGCAGCATTGGGAGCGGCATCGAGGTACCCGTTTCGACACACGTGAAAGGTCGCTTCATTGCGCAAATCGCACGTTGTCCCCGGCCGCTGGTTTCCTACCCACAAGCGTCGATGCAGTAATAGTGGGCTTAGCACGCGTCGTATTCTCGCAGCATAAACACTTAACTTTTGCCCGATTTGTCTCAGTATAAAGTCGGCTGATGTCTTATTGGAACCAGGAGGGTGGTCCCAATGGATTCCGCTGAAAGCTTGCGATTGAATGAACAGGCTCGCAATCCAGAAACAGTTTCCTCCAGTTCGAAAGATTCGCCCAATAGTCAAGCACGCGAACAGACTCGTGATGCTGAGTTGGCAGTCGATAAATCAGAGAGCGTTGGGACAGCTCGGAGGATACGCCGCACGTCGCGGCGAATATCCGCCGGGTTTGCACGCTTTCTCATTATGGCATCGATCGCAGTTCTGACGGGTATCGCAGCCAGTTCTGCCTGGGAGACCCACCGTGGTGAAGCAAAGCAGATGGCCAGAGCGTGGGCACTATCACTAATTTCGCTGGCCAATCAGTATTTCACTCAAACCGAAACGAGAGGCGAGCAAAAGGGGCCCAGTTCCACCGTCGCTCCTGCGCGAGACTCGCAACAGACGCCTATCACCCAGAATCTAGCGCCCATCGCGCCGGAAATGCCGCTTGAAACAGTGCAGCAGCTGAAGACCATATCGCACGACCTCGTGTTCATTCGAGACAAGCTAGAACAACTCGCTATGGCACAGGAACAGATGACAAAAAAAATGGCTTCCCTACAAGCGGCGGAGCAAGAGATTAAACAAAAGATCTCATCTCCGCCTGTCCCGCCAGCGGCTGCCGCTGTGCCAATCCCCATTGAGCCGCCGCGCAAGAATGTTTCCCAAGCCGCGGCTCCGCAGCAATCGGCGCACCTAAGAGTCCTTGCCGATTGGTGGGTTGCCGGCACCCGAAACGGCAACGTCTTTGTTGAAGGAAACGATGACATCTTTGAGGCTGCCCCCGGAGTGCCATTGCCCGGCCTCGGTCCGGTCAAACGAATCATACATCAGGATGGACGCTGGGCGGTGGTAACCGCAAAAGGCATCATCGTTTCAAAACGCGATCGCCATTATTTTGATAACCTCAAAGAACTCAAGAATGAATGACGACTGCTGACGCCCGAAGGTTTGGGTCAGAAGCGTGCTGCCTATGGGAGGCGTAGAGTCTTGCTCACCCGACCGATTGGGGCGCTGAGCCGACAGTTGACTCTTACCACTGCGTTTTGCTCGAGTTCCAGTATTCCGACTTAGGCCAAATTGTCTGGCTCCTCTATTACGGGTTCTGGGATTCTTAGATGCTGTTAATGAGTTGGGCGCTTAGCCACAGCAAAGTTCTTGTGACAAGTTTTGGGTTGTCAGGTCCGCAAAGCCATTGTCTACTCTCTATCGATGGCCTGCCGGCCTCGATGGCTCGAGAAAATGCGGCACCTCATCATTCCGGCTTGTTTGTGTTTGGCGACTTGGTCTAGCCAGATCGGTCACGAATTAGGGCTGCCGGTCGAGAGCACCACCGGCATTGGCACGACAGAACTGTCGGCCGCCGAACAGTCGTTGGCGCCACTGCCGCCCATTCTCAAGCCGATTATTCCCCGCTCACGGGAGGAAATCTGCGACTCGCTTGCCGACTCGGCACGCAGCAATAACTTGCCCGCGAATTTTTTTATACGCCTATTATATCAGGAAAGCAGTTTCAAACTCGGCGTCATCAGCTCGGCCGGCGCCCTGGGCATTGCGCAATTCATGCCCGAAACAGCCGCGGATAGGGGTGTTGATAATCCATTCGATGCATTGCAAGCGATACCAGCTTCGGCGCAATTGCTGCGCGACCTATATCTAAAATTTGGCAATCTTGGCCTCGCCGCCGCCGCCTACAATGCCGGTCCGAAGCGCGTTCAGGATTGGCTTGCTAAACGGGCTTCGCTGCCGCAGGAGACGCAAAACTATGTCAAGACTGTCACTGGCTGGCCTGCGGAGACCTGGGCTGCAGGCCAAGCTGGCAGCCTCGGCCTAAAGCTGCCGCAGGATGCGCCATGCCAGAATGTGGCCGATCTGGTTCCATCGAATAGCTTGGACAACGGTCCACTTCCAGCTTTAGAACGGGGAGCAAAGTCCCCGCAATGACATGAGCGATTGCGCTCATGCCAATTTGCTCATCGCTAATGAGCATTGGCGGCGCTTTGATTACGAGTATCCTGTACCGCAGATCCCATCTCGTGGGGTGCCTCAGCCTGTCTGCCTCTCCCGTAGAGGGGTTTAAAACGCTGGTCTCAGTCAAAGACGTATCGATCAGTGGCAACACGTCGGTTCCGCCGTGTGAGATATCCGGAATCGTAGCTCCCAGCAGGGATGGCAGGAGCCTTCCAATCTTGTCCCTCATCATAGTTTTGATAACTATAAGCTTTAATCATTTACAAATATTATCGGTTTCAAGCTGCTGTGCTGAGCCAACGGCTCCCTGAATGGCTGGAGTCTTGCTCGAGCCCCAGAAAGTAACTGCATGATTGAAATGAGTATGTATGTCGGGACGGGATTTCTCCTTGCGTCCCTCAGCATGCTTGCCATCCTACCACTCGTGCATAACCGCGCGGTGCGGCTTACCACGCGGAGGATGGAAGGCTGCATCCCGTCCTCAATGGCGGAAATCCTGGCTGATAAGGATCTGCTGCGGGCCGAATTCTCTATGTCCACGCGACGCCTCGAGACGGAGATCGAGCGGCTCAGTACCAAAAACGCCGGCCAGCTTGCCGAACTCGGCAGAAAGGGCGACGCGATTAACAGCCTGAAGCGTGAGCTTGGCGCACTGCGTGATGAAATGCGTCCCACCGAGGAGGAACTCGCGATCAATGCAGCGGCACTCGAACAAGCCAAGCGCGCATTGTTCGCAAGCGAATCGGAGTTGGGTTGGCGGACGCAAGATCTGGCCGAATCGTTGGCCTTCGCAGAGAGCCGAAAGATTGAAATCGACGCGCTAAGGATTGAGGGTGAGGCGCTGAAACAACGACTGGAGGACGCCAGGAATGAAATGAAGGCGACCGAGGACCGCCACAATGCCGCTGCCCAAAAAGCCGCGCGTGTATTGGCCGAAAAAGAAACGGAGCTAGCTAAGCGTACCGAGGAGTTGTCCGAGAGGTCGAGCTCTGCTGAGAGCCGAACAATTGAAATCATTGCGCTAAAGAGTGAGGCAGAGGCGCTGAATGAACGACTGAATAGCGCCACCAAAGAATTGGAGCTCGCCGAGCGCCGGCGCTATGCTGCTGCGCAGGAAGCCGAGCGTGTGTTGGTCGACAAGGAATCGCAGTTGGCTAAGCGAACGCAAGAGCTGGCTGAGCGATCTGCCTCCGCGGAGAGTCAAGAGAATGAAAATATCACGCTCAAGACTGAGGTTCAGTCATTGCAAGAACGACTGAACGGCGCCAGGGCTGAACTTAAGGTACTCTCAGACCGCCGTGACGCAGAGCGCACTGCGGCGGTTCAGAAATTGGCGGAAGAGCGCGGTAAGTTCGAAAAATTTCGCTGTCGCGTTGCTGACCTGGTAGAGCAAGTGACGCTACAGAACGCCCAGGAGAAAGTTATCGCTGGCCGTGCTCAGGAACTGGAAGAACGCCTCAGCACCCAGTTGCGCATGCTCGACGAAAGGGAAGCGGAAGTCAGGCATCTAAGCCGGGAGGTCGAGATCGCGCGCGCGGCTGAATCCGATCTCCGCGCCGCCATCACCAAATTGGAGGACCGCGAGAATGTTGTCGCGCAGAACCTCACGGCCGAAAAGGCAGAACTGCAGGCCGCACTCGAGCGCGTAAACGGTGAGCGGGTGCGGCTTTCTTACGAAGTTACCGATCTAAGACGCAGGCTTAAAGAGAACTGGGCGTCCGCACAGAACGAGATTTCGCCATTGAACGGCGATACCGCTGCGAGAGAGAGAGCGGCATAAATGAAATCGAGGGTCTCGGCTGCGCTCTCACGACGCAAAAGTCGATCACCATCAGAATAGCGTCAGATAGTGCCCTACCGACGCCCCGCGTCCAGTCATCAGCCTTGCTGCGGTTGTTTGGGGGACTCCCTCCCCATCAACATGGTCCAAATCATAGATGCGACGGAAGCGCCGTCAGAGAGCTTCGACGCCGGGTCACTTTGACCGGCTACCGCGCCGAGCCGGGTCAAAACTTCGCGATTATGTCTTGCCGGTTGACAGCGCTGCACGTAACCTATGGGGGACAATATGCACGACGTGGGACCACGGAGGTTGCCATGGCGACCGTCTTGGATGGAACGAAGGTCGCGCCACATGGACTCTTCTTCATGGAGAACATGCAAGGACGCGAGACAGAATCAAATGCTCCCGAGACTCCTCTAGTGCAGACCGCCGAGCGCGGATCTAGTTGCTTCGCGTGGGAAGAGGAAAAAGGCGAGAGTTGGAAGGGCGGCGGAG
>Ga0207779_1000022_pt1 | contig 28457 bp, 27 predicted proteins | sample LuqExpMetageno44_FD_187802 | JGI IMG/M metagenome (GOLD analysis project Ga0207779, IMG submission 187802) | Tropical forest soil microbial communities from Luquillo Experimental Forest, Puerto Rico - Sample 44 (SPAdes) | ecosystem: Environmental > Terrestrial > Soil > Tropical forest ...
CGAAGCACCGATGTTGGCGATCCTCGTCGGCGTGGTCGGCGGCGCGCTCGCGTTCGGAATCAGCGGCGTATTCCTCGGGCCCATTATTCTGACAGTCGTGTGGACGCTGTTTCTGGCCTGGATCGACGAGCCGGATCCGGTCTGATCAGCGCGGCCGATCCGGTTTGATCAGCGCGGCCGGGGTCGAAGGCCCCCAACGCGCGCCCGCCTCACCGTATTGGTGGCGCGTACATGATCCCGCCGGCCGTCCACGGTTCGTTTATGCCGCGCGGAATTCCAAGCTGCGATTTCGCCCCCACATTGCGCTCGTAGATCTCGCCGTAGTTGCCAACGAGCCGCAGGATGCGCGCCGCCCAGTCCGGCGTGAGGCCAAGCCGTTCGCCGTAGTCGCCGTCGCGCCCAACCAGTCTTTGCACGGCGGGCTTGCTCGAATTCATCGCCTCGCCAACGTTCTTCGACGTCACGCCAAGTTCTTCGGCATTGACCAGCGCGAACGCCGTCCATTTGACTATGTTGAACCATTGCCCGTCGCCCTGCCGCACGGCCGGGCTGAGCGGCTCCTTCGATATCAGGTCAGGCAGAATGACGTGGTCGCTCGGCTTCGCGAGTTTCAGCCTTTCCGAATAAAGTTGCGAGGCGTCGCTGGTCAGCACATTGCAGCGGCCGGACTGATAGGCGTTGATGATGTCCTCCGGCGAGTCGCCAAGGATGGCTTCGTACGCCATGCCGTTGGCGCGGAAATAGTCGCCCAGGTTCAATTCGGTCGTTGTGCCACTCTGGACGCACACTTTGCTTCCGGCGAGATCGAGCGCGGAGGTGATGTTGCGCGCGCGCGGTGTCATGAATCCCTGGCCGTCATAGTAGGTCACGGCCGCGAACTGTACGCCCAGATCGACCTCACGTGACATCGTCCAGGTCGAGTTTCGGGACAAGATGTCAATATTGCCGGACTGCAGGGCGCTGAAGCGGTCGTTGGCCGACAGCGGTACGAATTTCACCTTGCTGTCGTCGTTGAAGATGGCCGCCGCGAGTGCGCGGCAGAAATCGACGTCGAGCCCGGACCATTCCGAGTTCTGTCCTTGCGCGGAAAAGCCGACTATCCCCTGGCTCACGCCGCATACGAGAGTCCCACGCGCTTTCACGGCAGCCAACGTCTGCGCCTGCACGCGATCCTGAGCGTTTGACCAGACGAACAGCACCAAAAGCGCGGGCACAATCTTTGACCAGCGCAGGCAAGAAAGGAGACGCATCGGTTTCTCCGTATCCGCGTTAAAGGTTTACGAGGCTGCTCACTGCACGTTCGGCGCCTGCAGGACGACGACACGCGTCCCGACCGGAATACGATCGTAGAGATCGGTCACGTCGGGATTGGTCAGCCGGAAGCAGCCGGACGAGACAGCGGAGCCGATCGTGGTCGGCTGGTTGGTGCCGTGGATGCGATAGACCGTATTCGCGATGTACAGCGCGCGCGCGCCCAGCGGATTGCCCGGACCGCCAGCCATGAACCGCGGGAGATACGGCTGCCGGGCGATCATCTCCGGAGGCGGCGTCCAGTCCGGCCATTCGGCCTTGCGTTTGATGTATTTGACGCCCTGCCACTGGAAACCCTCGCGGCCAACTCCAATGCCGTAGCGGATGGCGCGATTGTTCTCTTGCACCACGTAGAGGAAACGCTCGGGCGTGTTGACGACGATGGTGCCCGGCTTCTCCGTCGTGCGGAAGAACACCATCTGTTTTTGGAATTCAGGCGGGAGTTCTTCATCCTCGGGCGATGCGACAAGGCCCGGTTGGTCGCCGACCGTGTTTTCATCCGCCCGCGGTCCGGACCAGCGATAGCCTTGGGCGGAAGCCGACGCGGCTGCCAAGCCAAAAATCGCAACGAAAGCTAAAAGCATGCGGTGGTTCATTGGAGTTCCTGCAGCAACATCGAGGCGTTAGCATCTTTCTGGGAACCCTCAGGGGTCATTGATTAGGATCAATGGGTAGAGGGCTTGCGAATGTCCGGGAGTCACGGCTTTCATAGAGAGACGTGTTCAGTACAACAATAATACGGGGAGAATTCGATGATCACGCGATTGACCGTTGCGATCGCAATTACGACTGTGTCCCTGTCACAGGCATCCGCCGCATTCGATCCGGATCGGATCGTAACGGGCGTCGATCACGCGACCAAGACGGTCAGCTGCCACGCGAAACGCGGGGAACCGAGCTATTCCTATAAGACGACCGATAAAACGGTGATCCGAATAAGCGGAAAGCGGCCGCTGCGATCGCGGGGAGAGTTTTCGCAGATCAAGGCAGGCGAGGTCATAACCGTCGAATATCACCTTCATGGACATGATCGCGTTGCCGACAGAATTGTCATTCATCCGAGATAGTGAACGCGACACGTATCCCTACTAGCTTGGAAAACTGCAGATATAAAAATCCAATCGATCGCCAAAGCTGAAGCGGCGAATGCAGTTAACGGCGGAACGGCACACTGTCTCCTGCTTTGCGAAACTGTCACATATTGAACGACGATCACAAAGTCATGCGCCGTTGATCCACATCAATGCTGCAACACAGCATTTTTCGCAGTCTGCGGCGCTGGGCGGCCACCCATGACAGAGAGGGCGCCATGCGCGAACGTGACACGGAATTCGAGTCGCTTGTTCCTCTCAGCGCGGCGCCACCTCCACCCAATTCGAAATACGACAGGCTGATCGAACGGGCGCAGCATCTCAAGTCCGCGAAGACCGTCGTCGCATATCCATGCGACGAAACATCGTTGCGTGGCCCGGTCGAGGCGGCCGAACTTGGACTGATCGAGCCCATACTTGTTGGGCCATCGGACAAGATCAAAAACGTTGGGCTCGAGCACAAGATCGACCTCAGCGGCTGTAAGATCGTCGATGCGCCCGATCCGGCGTCTTCGGCAGCGAAGGCCGTCGCCTTGATCCGCGAGTCGAAAGGCGAAGTCCTGATGAAGGGCAGTCTGCACACGGACGAATTGATGCGCGAAGTGACCGCGAGCGCGACGGGACTGCGCACGTCGCGCCGTATCAGTCACGTCTTTATCATGGACGTGCCGACCTATTCGGAAACGTTGTTTGTGACGGATGCCGCGATCAATATCTTCCCGGACCTCGACGTCAAGCGTGACATCCTACAGAACGCAATCGATCTGTTCACGCAGGTCGGGCTTGGAACGCCGCGCGTCGCGATCCTCTCTGCGGTGGAGACGGTGACCTCCAAAATTCCCTCGACCATCGAAGCGGCCGCATTGTGCAAGATGGCGGATCGCGGTCAGATCACCGGTGCGGTTCTCGATGGACCGCTCGCCTTCGATAACGCCATCGATCCGGAGGCGGCGAAGATCAAAGGCATCAGGTCGCCGGTCGCGGGCCGGGCGCAAATCCTGCTCGTGCCGGATCTCGAAGCGGGCAACATGCTCGCCAAAAATCTCGTGTATCTGGCGAAAGCCGATGCCGCCGGAATCGTGCTCGGCGCGCGCGTGCCGGTCGTGCTGACGTCCCGCGCCGATTCCGTGCGCGCCCGCAGGGCCTCTTGCGCCGTGGCGGTCATTTATGCGGATGCGCGACGTCAGAAGGCCGCGGTCGCGGCGGTGTGAGCGCAATGGATATCATCCTTGTCGTCAATGCGGGCTCGTCGAGTCTGAAATTCCAGGTGTTCTCGCTCGAGAAGCGTGAACTTTCCTGCATCATCAAAGGTCAGATGGACGGCGTCGGTACTCGGCCGCGATTGCGGGCGGAAGACGCGAGCAAGCAAACGCTGATCGACAAGACCTACACTGCCGAGCAGGTCCCTGATCTGCCTGCGGCCATCCAGGAAACGGGCGATTGGCTGCACATGGTGCAGAACGTGACGCTGGTCGCGGTCGGACATCGCGTCGTTCATGGCGGTCCGGTCTACGATCGGCCTGTGTTGATCACGCCGTCGATCGTTGCCCAGCTGGAAAAATACGTCTCGCTCGCGCCGTTACATCAGCCGAACAACCTCGCGCCGATCCGGGCGCTGCTGACGCGGCGTCCGGAACTGCTGCAGGTCGCGTGCTTCGACACCGCCTTCCATCGCGAGCACGGCGCGCTTGCCGATCACTTCGGTCTGCCGGAACGGTTCTACGACGAGGGCGTGCGCCGCTACGGCTTTCACGGGCTGTCGTACGAATATATCGCCCAGCGGCTGCCCGAGGTCGCGCCGGACATCGCCAAGGGTCGCGTCATCGTCGCGCACTTGGGCAGCGGCGCCTCAATGTGCGCACTGATGGGCGGCCGAAGCATCGAAAGCACGCTCGGCTTCACCGCGCTCGACGGCCTGCCGATGGGGACACGGCCTGGGCAATTGGATCCGGGCGTTGTGCTCTACCTGATCGACGAAAAAGGAATGTCGACGGCGCAGGTGCAGGACCTGTTCTATCGCGACTGCGGACTGAAGGGTCTCTCCGGCATCAGCAACGACGTACGCGATCTCGAGCAGAGCGCGGATCCGAAAGCAGGCTTCGCGCTTGAATACTTCGTCTACAGGATCGGTCTGTACGCCGGCATGCTGGCGGCGGCGCTCGGCGGGCTCGATGCCTTCGTATTCACCGCCGGGATCGGCGAAAACTCCGCCTCGATGCGCGCGCGGATCGCGGAAAAGCTCGCGTGGCTCGGCGTGGCCATCGACGCGAAGGCCAATCCGGTGCGCGCACCGCTGATCTCGCGCGCCGACAGCCGCATCAAAGTCTATGTGATCCCCACCAATGAAGAGTTGATGATCGCGCGGCACACGCTTGCTCTCCTCAGCCGACCGTCGCTCGCCAAACCGAACGAGGCTGCAGAATGAGCGCATATGGGTCTAGCCAAATCGAAGTGTCGGATCAGGCGAAGAGCACGAAAAAGCACAGCATGCTTCCGGCAGTGAAAGCCAAGCTACTGGAAGGGAAGAAGTGTCTCGTCGTCGGCATCGCGAACGAAAATTCGATCGCATGGGGTTGCGCCAAGGCATTCCGCGCGCTGGGTGCAGAGGTGGCGGTTACCTACGTCAACGCCAAAGCCAAAAAGTTCGTTGAACCGCTCGCGGAAGAGCTTGAGTCGACCATCTTCATGCCAATGGACGTCAATCAGCCCGGCCAGATGGAGGCGGTGTTCGAGCGCATCGGCATGGAGTGGGGCAGGCTCGATTCCGTCGTGCACTCGATTGCCTTCTCGCCGAAGGACGCGTTGCAAGGACGCGTGGTCGATGTGACGCGGGAAGGTTTCGCGACGACGATGGAAGTCTCCTGCTGGACCTTCATTCGTATGGCAAAGCTCGCCGAGCCGTTGATGCGCAAGGGCGGGACGCTGTTCACGATGTCGTATTACGGCAGCCAGATGGTGGTGAAGAACTACAACATCATGGGCGTCGCGAAAGCGGCGCTCGAGGCGGCGGTCCGGTACGTTGCCGCCGAACTCGGCCCGAAGGGCATCCGCGTCAATGCGATCTCGCCCGGGCCGCTGGCGACGCGCGCGGCGTCCGGCATCCCTGAATTTGACGCCTTGCTCGACAAAGCGAAAGCCAAGGCGCCGACCCGCAGCCTCGTCAGTATCGACGACGTCGGCGCCGCCACCGCCTTCCTCGCGCACGACGCGGCGCGTCTCATCACCGGCGACACGATTTATATCGATGGCGGCTATCACATCATCGACTGACGTCCGGTGCGCGGATGCGGCTGGCGCGTCTGAGCCGGCGTCGCATAGGTCCGATGTCGTAAATTTTGCCGTCACCGAAACCCTGCGGGACGGCACGCGCATTCAGGTTCGGGCTCTCAAGCCCGAAGATCGCGATGCGTTGCTCGCGGCGCTGCAAAATATGAGTGACGCGTCGGTCCGCCGGCGATTCTTTGCACTGAGGCGCGATTTCAGTGAAGAAGAGACCTCCAGATACGTGAATATCGATTTCCACGACCAAGTCGCACTGGTGGCGGTTCCTGAGTTTCCGGGCGCTCCGATCGTCGCAGGCGCCCGCTACTTCATGACCGCGCCGGGATGCGCCGAAGTTGCCTGCGCGGTCACCGACGCTTTCCAGGGGCACGGGCTTGGGACAATTCTGATCCGTCATCTGATGGCAATTGCGAAGCAGAACGGTGTGCGGGAGTTGATCGCGGAGGTGCTGCCGGAAAACCGCACCATGCTCAACGTGTTTGAAAAGACCGGATGTCCCATCGTGCTGAAGCGGCAGCGGGACGTTGTTCACGTCGTCATGCAGCTCTAGCCGATATTTCGAACCAACATTGATCACCTTCAATACGGCGTGATTTATCTGGGCAGTCAACGGGTTCCGACGACCGCCGTTGAGTTAGGTCAATGCAATCCTGTCGCCGCCGATGTAGCTGAAATAGAACACTATTGTTGATCGAGGGTCGGGCCATGGCATCCGAAAATGCGACCTTGGCGACCGCGTTCGCCAATCCCGCCAGCGAATATCTGATTGACGCAGTCCAGCGCGGCGTCCTGTTCATGGACACGATGCGTCAGCGCGGCAATCAGTATCTCGAGCAGTCCGCCAAACTTGCGCCGCACGTTCTCGAATTCAAGCTCGAAGTCGTGCTCGACGGACGCACGTTCGAGCGACCCGTCAATTATATTTTGGTCCGCATCGTTCCGCCGGCAGGCACTGCGATCGACGAGACGCGGAGGCCGTTCGTCGTCGTCGATCCACGCGCGGGACATGGGCCGGGCATCGGCGGCTTCAAGGCGGACAGTGAGATCGGCGTCGCTATGAAGGCCGGCCATCCCTGCTATTTCATCGGTTTCCTGCCGGACCCCATGCCCGGACAGACGATCGAAGACATCGGCCGGGCCGAAGCGATCTTCCTTGAGAAAGTGATTTCGTTGCATCCGAACGCCGACGGCAAGCCGTGCGTGATCGGAAACTGCCAGGCCGGCTGGGCCGTGATGATGCTCGCCGCGTGCCGCCCCGAATTGTTTGGGCCGCTGATCATCGCTGGATCACCGTTGTCCTACTGGGCGGGCGTTCGCGGCGAAAACCCGATGCGCTACACCGGCGGCCTGCTCGGCGGCAGCTGGATGACGGCGTTCGCAGGCGACCTCGGTCTCGGCAAGTTCGACGGCGCCTGGCTCGTGCAGAATTTCGAGAATTTGAATCCGTCGAACACGCTCTGGAGCAAGCAGTACAACCTCTACTCGGACATCGACAAGGAGGCGCCGCGCTATCTCGGTTTCGAACGCTGGTGGGGCGGCCACGTCAACCTGAATGCCGAGGAAATCCAATTCATCGTCGACGAGCTGTTCGTTGGCAACAAGCTCGCCGCCGGTATGATCAAAACGTCCGACGGCGGGACGATAGACCTGCGCAACATCCACTCGCCGATCGTGGTGTTCTGCTCGAAGGGCGACAACATCACCCCGCCGGTGCAGGCGCTTGACTGGCTGCTCGACCTTTATGATGACGTGAGGGACATTCGCTCACACGGGCAGACCATCGTCTACACGATCCATGAGTCGGTAGGGCATCTAGGCATTTTTGTGTCCGGTGGCGTTGCGAAGAAGCAGCACGATGAGTTCGCCAGCAACATCGATTTGATCGACCTCTTGCCTCCCGGGCTGTACGAGGCCGTTTTCGAGAAGCGTACAGAAGACACGCGCGGTGGGGAGTTCGCTGGGGGCAACTGGATCATGCACTGCGAAGCGCGCACGCTGAATGACATTCGTGCGCTCGGCGGCCACGATCCGGCAGAAGAGCGCTGCTTCGCGGCTGCGGCACGCGTCTCGGAGACCAACCTCGCATTCTATCGTGCCTGGGTGCAGCCTTGGGTACGCGCGATGGTGTCGAACCCGGTCGCCGAAGCGATCCGGCGGCTCCACCCGCTGCGGACTCAATATGAGGGATTCTCCGATGCTAACCCGCTGATGGGGCCGGTCAAGCAGATGGCCGAGACCGTGCGCGAGCAGCGGGCCGAAGTGGGCGAAGGCAACCCCTTCCTCGCTATGCAGGTGGCGGTGTCGAAGCAGATCATCCAAGGGCTCGATAGCTTCCGCGATATGCGGGACAAGTTCGCTGAGCAGATGTTCTTTGCCGTTTATGGCTCGCCTGTAGTTCAGGCAGCCTGCGGCATCGAACCCGATCAGATCAACCTGCGCAAAGCCGGCAAAAGTCGCTTGCATCACGAACTGCTGGAGAGACGCATTGCCGAGCTGAGAGCCAAGATCGCCGTCGGAGGATTGCGCGAAGCGCTGGCGCGGGCGCTGATCTATGTCGGCAAAGAACGAGGTGGATTGGACGAAAGGGGCTTCGAAGCTGTGCGCCGGCTGCGCGCCGAACAAGGCCACGCGCGTCTATCACTTGCCGAGTTCAAGACGCTGATCCGCGAGCAGTTCTTGATGCTGCTGATCGACGAGGAGGCGGCGCTGTCGGCGATCCCGTCCTTGCTGCGCGAGGAAAGCGGCGATCGCTCGAAAGTCCTGGCGCAGCTCAAGGACGTCCTCAGCGTCAGGCAAGAGCTGACGCCGTTGGAGCAGCAACGTTTCCGGCGCATCGCCCAGCTGTTCAATACCGACCCGGACGCGGCGTCTGCCTCGAAGGTCGTTGCGCTCGGCAATCAGAAAGGTCCGGGCACGGCGCTTGCGTCCTAAGCTCTGGGCCGACGACCACATGGGAGAAGCCCGATGTTGAAAGGGAAGTCCGCCGTCGTCACAGGCTCGACCAGCGGAATCGGCTTGGCGGTTGCGACGGCGCTCGCCGAAGCAGGAGCCAATGTTCTGCTGAACGGCTTCGGCGACAAGAATGAAATTGAAGCGATCCGCAGCGGCCTGGCTTCGAAACATGGCGTACGCGTGAGCTACAGCGGCGCCGATATGAGCAAGCCCGCGGACATCGCCGGCATGATCGAACAGAGCATGCGCGAACTCGGCGGGATCGACGTCCTCGTCAACAATGCGGGCATCCAGCACACCGCGCCGGTGCACAAATTTCCTATCGATGCGTGGGACAAGATCATCGCGATCAACCTCTCGGCCGCGTTTCATGCGATCCGCATTGCGCTCGAGCCGATGCTCGCGAAGAACTGGGGGCGCATCGTCAACATCGCCTCGACGCACGGCCTCGTCGCATCGGTCGACAAAGCGGCCTATGTCGCGGCCAAACACGGCATCGTTGGGCTGACCAAGGTCGTGGCGCTCGAGACGGCGAAAACGGGCGTGACCTGCAACGCGATCTGTCCCGGCTGGGTGCTGACGCCGCTGGTGCAGAAACAGATCGACGACCTCGCGCGGCGAGAGAAGATCGACGGCGCCGCGGCGCGGGCCAAGCTCCTCGGCGAGAAACAGCCGTCGCTGGAATTCGTCGCGCCGGAGCAGATCGGGCAAACCACCGTCTTCTTGTGTTCGGACGCCGCCTCGCAAATCCGAGGCATCGCCCTGCCGGTCGACGGCGGCTGGACGGCACAGTAGCGGACGGCACACATGCAGATCATTTCCGTCGAGAAAGCCGTCGCAAAAATCCCCGATGGCGCAAGCGTCATGATCGGCGGCTTCATGGGTGTCGGCACGCCGGAGCGCCTGGTCGATGAGATGGTGAAGCAGGGCAAGCGTGGGCTCACCGTCATTGCGAATGACTCGGCGCTTCCCGGCAAAGGCATCGGCAAGCTGGTTACGGCCGGCGCTCTCTCGCGCCTCGTTGCCAGTCACATCGGGCTCAATCCCGAGACGCAGAAAAAGATGATCGACAAACAGATCGCGGTCGATCTAATCCCGCAGGGCACATTGATCGAACAGATCCGCGCCGGCGGGTTCGGTCTCGGCGGCATTCTCACGCCGACCGGCGTCGGCACAGTCGTTGAGGAAGGCAAGCGCAAGATCGAAGTGAAGGGCAAGGAGTATTTGCTCGAGGAGGCGATCCGAGCCGACTTCGCGCTCATTGAGGCCTTCCTCGCAGACTACAGCGGCAACCTGACCTATGCGCTGACCGCGCGGAATTTCAATCCGGTGATGGCGATGGCTGCCGACAAGGTCATCGTGTCCGCGGCGCACATCGTGCCGATCGGCATGATCTCCCCCGACCACGTCGTGACGCCGAACACGATCGTCGACTACCTCGTTATGAACGAGTGACCCACATGGACGCGACCACAATCATCGCCAAGCGCATCGCCCAGGAATTGAAATCGGGCATGCTGGTGAATCTCGGCATTGGCATTCCGACGCTTGTCGCCAATTATCTGTCCGAAGGCACCAAAGTGCTGTTCCAATCCGAGAACGGATTGATTGGGACAGGGCCCGTCCCGGAGGATGGAACGGCACATCCCCTGCTCACCGACGCCGGCGGTCGGCCGGTCAGTGCGCTGCCTGGCGCTTGCACCTTCGATAGCGCGACGTCGTTCGGCCTGATTCGTGGCGGCCATGTGGACGTAACGGTGCTTGGCGGCCTGCAGGTCGATCAGCAGGGCCATCTCGCGAATTGGATGATCCCCGGCAAGATGGTGCCCGGCATGGGCGGCGCGATGGATCTCGTTTCCGGCGCAAAGCGCGTCATCATTGCCATGCAGCACACCGCGAAAGGCAAGCCGAAGATCATGCGGCGCTGCAACCTTCCGCTCACGTCGGTGCGGCCGGTGAGCATGGTCGTGACCGAGCTGGCCGTGATCGATTTCCCGAACGGACAGGCGCGGCTTGCCGAGACGGCACCCGGCGTCACGGTCGCACAAGTGCGCGAAGCGACCGAAGCCGAGCTCGTCGTCGGTGACGAGATCCCGAGCATGGCACTTTGAATAATCTCAAATTTGCAGCATCATAGCGGGCGGACGGTTAACGTCTCGCCCGGGGGTGCCCTATGTACAGAAAAGAACTTCGCAAGCTCAGAAGCGGAATGCGGTTTTCGCTCTGGGCCATGGCGGCGATATCCATTCCTTTCGCGCTGCTCGCCATCCGTTTTACGCATTGGCTCGATGATCAAATTGGTTGGACGTGGCTCGACTTCGGCCCGCAAGGCGCACAGGCCATGCTGCAGACGACGGTCACGGCGTGCCTGTCGTTCCTGGTGTTCACCTTCGGCTCGCTGCTCGTCGCCATTCAGGTGGCGAGCGGCCAGATGACGCCGCGCATCATCGCCACGATCCTGCTCCGCAATAATGTGATCCGCGCGACCGTTGGCCTGTTCATGTTCACGCTGCTGTTCGGGATCGGCGTGCAGAACCGGCTTGAAGGACAGGTCAATCATCTTCCACTTTTTATCGCATCGGTTCTCTGCGTCACCTGTTTCGCGGTCTTCCTGTTCCTGATCGATTACGCCTCGCGCCTGCTGCGGCCGATCTCGATCCTGACGCATGTCGCGACCGACGGTCTGGCCGTAATCGAGAGTGACTATCCGCAGCCGAGCGAAGGACCGGCGAATGTTGCACACGTGGCGCGGCTATCGCCACCGCCAGACCGCGTTGTCGAGCACCAAGGCACGTCCGCGATCGTGCTCGCGGTCGACACCGAACGGGCGAAGAGAGAAGCGAAGCGGCTCGGCGGTGTCATCGAGTTCGCGCCCCAGGTCGGAGACTTCGTCGGGGTCGACGAGCCGCTGTTCTATCTTTACGACGGCGCCAAGAACGCCGACGAAGCCGTGTTACGGTCTTGTGTCATTTTTGGCTCTGAACGCACGATGGAGCAGGACCCGACGTTCGCGTTCCGGATCGTGGTCGACATCGCCTTGAAGGCCCTGTCGCCGGCGATCAACGACCCGACCACGGCGGTGCTCGCTGTCGACCAGCTCCATCGCATGCTCCGCTCGGTCGGGAGACGCCACCTGCGCACCGATGAGATGGCGGACGAGAACGGCGATCTGCGCGTCATCCTGCGCACGCCGAACTGGGAAGACTTCGTGCATCTCGCGCTCAGCGAGATACGCATGTGCGGCGCTTCCAATATGCAGATTGCGCGCCGGCTTCGCGCGATGATCGAGAATCTCGAACAGACGCTGCCGGATCACCGCCATGCCGCCCTGCGTCTGCAACTGCAACTGCTCGACCGCGATCTCGAGCGCGTCTACCCCAACCGGGAAGACCTCGAGTTGGCGCGGATCGCGGACCCGCAGGGGCTGGGGGGCAGTTCGGGAAAGTCCGCCCGGCCCGTGGGTGTGCATCGGGCGGCCTGATGGTTCGTCATAATTCAAGCACTGCCGCCGGACTGCGTCTCGGTCGGACGCGCGGCGTCCTCTTTGCGGACCGAGCGGTAGTTGTCGATCAGGATATAGACGCTGATGAGCATCACCCAGACCGGCAGCGCGACGAAACTCCATGTCAGATATGAACTGCCCAACAGCAGGGCCACCGCCAGGCAAAAGCCGATAAACGCGATCCAGCGCGGCGTGATGCGCGTAGAAATCAAAATCGTCGATGTCGAGATCATGAACACGCCGGCCATCTTGATCGCATAGACGTTCATGATCAGAAAGGCCGCGGCGCGGCCGAAGCGGAATGTGGCGGAGTTCAGCACCTCCTGCGAGACGGAGCCCGCTGTCAGGATCATCGCGCCGATCACCGCCGCGGATGCAAACAGCATCGCCAAGAATAGCAGCGCACTACCGAGAAAGACGGTTGCGAAAAACCGGTCCTCTTGCTCCTCGAGCCTGTCGCGCAGCACGCCGATGAACCATAGGAAGGCGATGCCGGCGAATGGAACAAGATTGAGAGCGAGGTTGACCGTGCCGGAATTGGCCGAGATCCACTCGCCGGCGTCGAGCGGATTGCCCGGCATCGAGCGCTTAAGGAGTCCCATGATCGCGATCAGAAGGATGCAGAACGCGATGCCGGCGACCGCGGCGGCTTTCGGCGTCCGCAAGGTCGCCCGGGTGAGCGATTTTTCCTGCTGCATACGCTTGGTCCGAGAGGAGGTGCGCCTACCAGCGTATCGAACCTGTCCCCTTGGTCCGTTGATTGGCATCAACGCGCGCCTTTGCGACTGAACGTCGCTTCCCTGCGAAAGTCGCGAGTTTTTGGCGCGAATGTGGAGGAGGTTGGTGGAGGATCCTTAACCCATTGATCTATCCCAATGGTTTGAAAGACCGAAGCGGCTACAAAAGGTGTGGAAAGTGCGTGGCGAGCCGCGCGCGAAGTCTGTCGCCCTGTATGCGTGAGGGACCCCCCATGAACCCGACGCTTAACGCGGCTGCTCCGCATCATCTTCCGATCTTCATCACCGAACCCGGACACACCGATGTGTTGATGGTGATCACGGGCATCGTGCTGTTGGGCTCCGTGATTGGTTTCGGCGTTCTGTTCTTCTGGCTACACAGCCTGCCGGAGCGCATCGCACACAAGAGTCACAAATTGCAGATGGAGCTTGTTGCGGTCCTCGGCCTGATCTCGCTGTTCACCCATATTCATCTGTTTTGGGTCATCGGGCTGCTGCTCGCGATCATCGATATTCCCGATTTCGGCGGCTGGATGGGACGCATCGCGATCTCAACGGAGAAGATGGCCGGCATCACGCCGCCGCCTGATACCACCGAGCCGCCTGAAGCGGCGCATGGCGTAGAGACACGGAAGCGCGTCGAGCAGAAGGAGCGCGTCCATGCTTGAGCTGATGTTCTGCTCGCTACTGACGATCTTGCCCGACTACCTCTACCGCCGCTATGGGCAGGGCAAGCGGCTGGGGAAGGAGATTACGCTCTATTCCGTCTGGTACGAACTGCGCTGGGGCATCACCTGCTGTATCCTGCTCACGATTGGGCTGATCACGGTCGTATTCTATAATCACCCCGCGACGACGAACGTGACGATGTTCTTCCGAACCGTTCCGATCTTGCCGGAAATCAACGGGCGCGTTGCGGAGGTCTATGTCGGCTTCAGCGGCCGCGTGAAGGAAGGCGATCCGATCTTCAGGCTCGACAGTTTGCGTCAGGAAGCGGCGGTCGAGACCGCCAAACGCAAGGTTGCGGAAGTCGATGCCGACCTCGTGCAGGCCAGGATCGACGTCGCAAAATCCGAGTCGCAAATTGTGGAAGCTAGAAGCTCTTACCAACAGGCGGTCGATGAGCTCGACACGAAGCAGGAGCTGAAGCAAAGAAATTCAGGCACCGTTCCCGAACGCGAAATACAGCGGCTGCAACTGCTTGTTGAAGGACGCAAGGCCTCGCTCGCGGCCGTGACCGCCTCGAAGGATGCGGTGGAGGCGCGTGTCAGTACTGTGCTTCCGTCCGACAGAGCGAGCGCCGAAGCGGCGCTGGCGCAGGCGCAGGCCGATCTGACACGGACCGTCGTGCGTGCGGGCGTCACGGGACAATTGCAACAGTTCACGCTGCGCGTCGGCGACGTCGTCAATCCGCTGATGCGTCCCGCCGGTGTCTTGGTGCCCGATAACGAGGCCAAGCGTCTGCAGGCGGGCTTCGGCCAGATCGAGGGGCAGATCATGAAGCCGGGCATGATTGCTGAGGTCGTCTGCATATCGCAGCCGTTCGCGATCGTCCCGATGGTGGTCACATATGTGCAGGAGTACATCCCCGCCGGCCAGTTCCGCGGCGGCGAGCAGCTCGTGGATGTGCAGCAGGTGACGCGACCCGGAACGATCTTCACCGTCCTCGAACCCTTATACAAAGGCGGTCTTGACGCCGTGACGCCGGGCAGCAGCTGCATCGCCAATGCCTATTCGGACAATCGCGACATCATCGCGTCGCCGGATACCGGCGCGGTCCGCGGATTCGTCCTGCATGCGGTTGATGCCGTCGGCCTGATCCATGCGCTGCTGTTGCGTATCCAGGCGCTGTTGATGCCGTTCCAGCTGCTGGTGTTCACCGGCCACTAGACGGGAACGGTGCGGCGTAGCGTGACAGGAAAAGTTTCTGCGCGTCGATTCCGGTCTGAGCATTGTTATCGAGATGACCGACGTCGAACTCGCGCGCTAGGGGTTATTCGCGTTCGCTACGCCTCGAATTGGCTGTCGGACTGTCGGCCAGTCGTGCGCTAAACGTAGCCCAGCGCCATCCACCACAGCGGCCCAATGAAGAGCCAGATCGCCAGGTAGATGAGGCTCATGATGAAGCCGACTTTCCACCACTCGGCCTGCGTCACATAACCTGCGCCGAACATCACCGGACCGGACCCGATCGCATATTGCGTCAGGCAGCCGCACACATTGCTGAGCGCTCCCAAAGCGATCGCTCCCGCAAAGGGCGGGATGCCAGCGGCGATCATCAGCGCAAGGCACAAGGGAAATAGTGCGCTGATGTGCGCTGTCGCGCTCGCGAAGAAATAGTGCACGTAAAAGTATATGCCGGCGACCAGGACGTAGATGGTGAGTAGGCGAAAGCCCTGGAGGTTCGGCCCGAGCTCTTTTCCGAACCAGGAAACCATTCCGTATTCATTGAGCTTGGAAGCGAGCATGATCAGCAGGCCTATCCAGATCATCGTGTCCCAAGCCGCCTTTTCCTCCAGCGCGTCCTGCCACGTCAGCACGCGCGTCGCGAACATGACCGAAACGCCGATCGCCGCGGCAAGCGTCGCGCCGATCTTCAGCTGACCGCCGAACACCCAGATGACGAGAAGGCCGATGAATATCGCGGCCATCAGAATTTCATTCCGCGACATCGGCCCCATTCCGGCAAGCTCGCGCTCGGCAAGCGCCGGAGCATCGGGCGTGTGACGGATTTCCGGGGGCGCGAGCCACATCAGGGCGGGCGGAATGGCGATGAGGCACAATATTCCGGGAACGAACGCGGCGACCGCCCAGCTGAGCCAGGTGATGTTTGCTCCCTGATCGGCGGCGAGCTTGACCGTCAGCGGATTGCCCGCCATCGCGGTAATGAACATTCCCGCCGTGATGATGTTGGCATGGAATGCGCAGAGAATGAGATAGCGCCCGATCTTCGAGCGCGTTTGTTCGTCGGGCTCGCTGCCCAGCACTCCTGAAATGGCGCGCGTGATCGGCAGCATGACGCCGCCTGCCCGCGCCGTGATGCTCGGCATCGCCGGAGCGATTACCAATTCGGTCAATGCAAGACCGTAGCCGAGCCCGAGCGTGCGCTTACCCAACACGCGCATGAACATCAACGCGACGCGGCGACCCAATCCGCTCTTGATCACGCCGCGCGAGATGAAGAAGGCGAGGATCACGAGCCATACGAGGTCGGTGCCGGTTGCAGCGACGACGGCTGTGAAAGGGATGACCCCAAGAAGCGTGGCGACGGTTGCGCCGATCAAGGCGACCGCAGACATCGGCAGCGGCGCGGCGATGATGCCGGCAATCGTCGCGACGAATATTGCGAACATATGCCAGGCTTTGGGGCTCAAGCCTTCGGGTACCGGGATGAACCAGATGATGGCGCCGATCGCGATCGGAATGACGAACTTTTGCAGTCCCGCAAACCCGATCGTGGGCTTCGATTTGGTGGGAACGGTCACTGTCGCAGTCATGACATCCTCCCGGAGAGGCGCGGCGTCAGGCTACTGCTGCCGTTTTCTCCTTCGTCATATTGAGAATGACATCCGTCGCAGACTTCACGACTTCAGCGCTTTTCCGCAAACCCTTGCTCTCGTCGGCGCTCAGCAGCGGATACGCGACGAGCCGCGCGCCTTGCGAATCGACGAGGCTCGGCAGAGATAGGCAAACGCCCGGCACGCCTTCGATTTCGGCGTGTACGACGCCAACTGACAGGATCAGATCGCTGTTGTGCAGGATGGCCTGGCAGATCCGCGCGATCGCGCTCGCGATGCCGTAGTGCGTCGCGCCCTTGCCCTCTTTGATCATCTTGGCGGACTCGACGACTGAACGGAGCACGAGGTCGCGGCTGGCGGCGCTCAATTCTTTGCCGGTGCGGCTCAAGAAACTTTCCAGCGGCATTCCGGAGACGGTCGCGCCGGACCAGTGGATGATCGCCGACTCCCCGTGCTCGCCGATCATGTACGCATAGATCGCGGGCGCGACGACACCGAGCCGTTCCGAGAGCAAAGTTCGCAGCCGCGCCGTGTCGAGTTCGGTGCCGGTGCTGATCACGCGTTCGCGCGGTAGACGCAGATGGTCGTAGACGACATAAGCTAGAACGTCGCACGGATTGGTCGCGATGATGTAGATCGCATTCGGCGCATAGCGCGACGTCTGGTCGACGATTTCGCGGATGATGCCCGCGTTGATATGCGCCAGATCGAGGCGCGTCTGCCCGCGCTTCACGCCGGCGCCGGCTGTAATAACGACGATATCGGCGTCGCGCGCGTCAGCATAATCTCCCGCACAGAAATGCGCGGATCGCCAGATCGCGGCGGCATGCGCGAGATCGAGGACCTGGCCTTGGGCGCGGACCGGCGCGAGGTCGATCAGAACAATTTGGACGCCGGGAATGCTGTAGGCGCAAAACAGAGCAGCCGAGCCGCCAACAAGACCTGCGCCAACGATCGCGATTTTGCGTTGCTTGATCATCGGCAAGTCCCACATATAATCTGTTGGACCGTCCGAAGACTATGAACTTACGAGCGCGGGCATCATTGACGCTGGTCAACTAAACTAACGAAAATTTCATCGGCCGGAGAGGTTCATTGAGGCCGCTTTTTGCCGGTAATAGCACACAATACCAAATACACGCCCATTACGAGACTTAGATCGGAAATAGTACCATCACCGGGGGGCTGGATTGGGGCTGCCTTGCATTGAGCAGGCCAGTGCGTCGCGCGGCTTCATTCTCGGCGCATTGGCGATGGCCCTGGCAACCGCGCGCCTGCTGATTCCGGTTCAGCCGCCGACAGCGAGGCCACACGCCTCCCGGTAAGCGGCATCAATAGATCCCGGTCAGATAGTAAACACCGATCACAAAGAAGACCGCGACGGTCTTCGTCACGGTGATCACGAAAATATCCTTGTAGGCCTGACGATGCGTGAGGCCGGTGACGGCGAGCAGCGTGATCACCGCGCCGTTGTGCGGCAGCGTATCCATGCCGCCGCTCGCCATCGCGGAAACACGATGCAGGACCTCGAGCGGAATATGCGCCGCCTGCGCCGCCGCTATGAATTGGTCGGACATGGCCGCCAGCGCGATGCTCATGCCGCCGGAGGCCGAACCCGTTATGCCCGCAAGCACGGTCACGCTGACCGCTGCGTTGACGAGCGGATTCGGGATCGACTGTAATGCGGCCTTAACGGCACCGAACCCCGGCAGGAGCGCGATCACGCCGCCGAAGCCATATTCGGAGGCGGTGTTCATCGAGGCAAGCAGAGCCCCGGCAATCGCCGCTTTGCTGCCGTCCGCGAATTTCGCCAGCACCGGTCGAAACGCGAATATGAATACCGTGAGAATGCCGAGCAGCAGCGCGCCCTCAACTGCCCAGATCGCCGACACCGGCAAAATCTTCGTCACGATGGGGTGGTCGCCGAACACAATCTGATGCGTGTCGCCATAGGCGCGGTTGATGATGCCGGTGAGCAAGAAGTTCGCCACGCCAACGACGACGAGCGGCGACAGAGCAATCCACGGGTTCGGTAGTTTTTCTGCTTCGAATGGCTCAGGCTCGTTGAAAAGCTCGGTTCCGTAACCTTCGCCGGCTTTCTCCGCCGCCTTGCGGCGACTCTCGATATAGACGAGCCCGACGCAGAGTACGAAGGCACTGCCGATCAGACCCATCAACGGAGCGGCCCAGGTCGTGGTCTGGAAAAACGTCGTCGGGATGATGTTCTGGATTTGCGGCGTGCCCGGCAGCGCATCCATGGTGAAGCTGAACGCTCCCAAAGCGACCGTGCATGGAATGAGCCGCTTCGGGATATCGCTCTGTTTGAACATTTCGGCCGCGAACGGATAGACGGCAAACACGACCACAAACAGCGATACGCCACCATAGGTCAGGATCGCGCAGACGACGACGATCGACAGAATCGCGCGATCCTTGCCGAGCAGCTTGATGACGGCTGCAACGATCGATTTGGAAAAGCCGGAGAGTTCGATAACCTTTCCGAACACGGCGCCAAGCATAAACACCGCGAAGTAGTTCTTCACGAAACCGACCATCTTCTCCATGAACACGCTGGTGAACATCGGCGCCACCAGCGACGGATCGGTCAGCAGCACGGCCCCAAGTGCGGCAACGGGCGCGAACAGGATGACGCTGTAACCGCGGTAGGCCACCAGCATTAGGAAGGCGAGCGATGCGACGACGATCAGCAGGCTCATGGGAGCCCCCGTTCAAACCGGCGAGGTAAACATGGTCATGCGCTCGCGCTCGAGTTGCGCGATGATCTTGGTATGATGAGCGACCGCCTCGCCCATCAGGTCGCGTACGGAGAGCACCGCAAGCACCTTGCGGTTTTCGACCACCGGCAGATGGCGGATGCCGTGCCGATGCATCAGCCGGAGGCAGTCGGCGAAGTTGCTGTTCGTGTCGACCGTAATGACGTCTCGCACCATCACATCCGCGACCGGCGTGGCATCCGCCAGCCTGCGCGCGAGCGTGACGCTGCGTGCGCAATCGCGCTCCGAGAGGACGCCGACCAGTTCGTCGCCTTCGAGCACGACGACGAAACCAACGTCCTTGTCTTTCATAATCCGCACGGCGTCGTAGACCGTGTCGGCTGGAGCGATGCTAAAGACGGGCTTCGGCAGGGCGCCGAGAATCTGCTTCAGCGGACGGAAGGCCAAGATCTCTTCAGGCCGTCTGAGCGGATGATCTGTGACAGACATGGGTCACTCGCACGCAACCGCTGCACGCTACGGGCGAACAGCGACTTTTAAATCTAGCATGGACGGCGGCGATTGACCGTTGATTCAGGTCAATGCCAGGAGCCGCGTGCGCCGCTCGCGTTGTCGCTCGTCGATAGACGGGGGCCACGCGCTTGTGCGGCGCACTCGAATGCAAGTGCGGCGGCTTATACCCAGCCTGCCCGGTCCTCGAGCTGCGGTCGATTGAGGATGCGGACCCGGTAGACGTCGTCTAGCGCAATCGCGCGGGATTGCCTCAGGCTCGTGACCTCACGAGACACCGTTTCGACGGTCAGGGCGAGATAGTCCGCGATGTCGCGGCGCGTCATCGGGAGATCGACCACATCTCCCTGGCCCGTCCGTCGCGCCATGTTCAGGATGAAGCCTGCAACCCGCTCTGTCGCGGACAGACCGAGCAGAATGACGTGCTGCTGCCGCCGCTGGTGTTCCGCCATGAAATGAAGGCGCAAGCTCTCGATCAGTTGAACATCGGCCTCCGCCTCTTCCATGAGCTGTTCGACATCGAACGCCAAAACGCTCACTTGCGTCGATGCCTGGCACGACCACTGATGCGCCGCGCCCGAACGCAATCCGAAAACGTCGCCAGCGATATAGAAATCGAGGATCCGCCGCTGTCCGGATTTGGTCAGCTGATAGATGAAAACGACGCCGTTCTCGACTTGATAGATCGTCTGAACCGGTGTCCCCTGAACGAAAATATGCCGTCTCGGTTTGAAGGATAGTGCTCGCCCTGCTTGCATGAGACTTTGAGTGTTTCGGAAACTTGGTGCGATCTGCAGGGGATCGACGAGCTGTTTCAGATCGAAATTGAGAACGTGGCGTGTCGGGGCAGATTCTATCGACGCGGAATCCGTGTAGATCATCGCGCACTCCCACTAAGGTATTGCACTGTCACGGGTCGTCAGCTGGATACATCGTAAATGTACGGATTGACCCAAATCAATGAGATGACGGAAACTTTAACGTGACGGATTATTGGGCTCGGCAGCTATGCGGAATTAAGCGCCTCGTAGCAATGTTGAATGTTCGAATTTTACAGTTGAATTCGGTAAGAGGTCCTGACCCAATCAAAAATTTGAAACGGTGTCCGATACTTGGCTGGCATTCCAGGCCTGCTTCCAAATGATTAGCATCGGACGCACCCGAAACGGACCCGAGCATGTGGTGCCCGCGCCACCGAATGTGACGACTCCGAACATTCCGGTCTGTGCGGTTCCCGCCGAAAGGCCGCGACCCAGCGCCAGCGTCGACAAAGCGGTCGGACCGGAGAAAGTCGAGGTCGCGCTCCCCGTTCATCGGCAGGGGCAACCGCGCTTCGCGCTGCGCAATCTGTGCTGTCGAGCAGCGAGTTGCATGCTTGGGATGCTGCGGGCCCGGGACCGAGCGCGGTGCCGAGCATGGCCAGCGCAGTCGCGTTCGCAAAAAGCCAATTTCGTTGGACCGTGGCCCGAAGACGCTTCTTTCGTTCGTTGATGTGGATCAATGGGTTTCGGACGCCGGCTTCTGTATTTTTAGACTGCGGGGGATTTTGCGTGCAAGTGCGAGTTTTTGTTTTTGAGGGGCGCAAGCATCAAGACGAGCATTCTCCTCGCCGTCGGGGGCGCGGCGCTCTCGATATGTTCTGTATCTGCACAGGACTCGAACCTGCGCAGCGTCGAGGAATATAAATGTAAGGACATGCGTGAGACGGGTCGCAATCGCGAGGTCGCGATTGCTTTTACCAACAGCAATTCGATCTGGAGACGCTCGGCAAACAAACCGACGCTTTTGTTGAGCGGTGTCTGGATAACCTCAATCAAGGGGCTGCCGCCACGATGCTGAAGGTTAAGGGATAATCCGATCTGTATCAGCAGAGGTGTATCTTAATGAAAGACCCCGATTCCCCGAAGTCAGCCGACAAGATCAAACGAAAAGCGTATGAAAAGAAACTACACGCCTTGCAGGTCGAGCTCTGCCATCTGCAGGCCTGGGTCAAGGCGACCGGCGCGCGCATCATCATCGTTTTCGAGGGACGGGATGCTGCCGGTAAGGGCGGAACGATCAAGGCGCTCACGGAACGGGTAAGCCCGCGCGTGTTTCGCGTTGTTGCGCTTCCGGCGCCCTCCGACCGCCAGAAGACGCAATTGTTCATGCAGCGCTACATCGAGCAGTTTCCGGCCGCTGGCGAGATCGTGATCTTCGATCGCAGCTGGTACAATCGCGCCGGCGTCGAACGCGTGATGGATTTTGTTGACGACAAAGTGGTCAAGCGCTTTCTGGAGCGCGCCCCGCTGATCGAGCAGTACATCGTCGAAGGGGGAATTCAGCTCATCAAGGTTTGGCTTGAGGTTGGACAGGAAGAGCAGGAGAAACGCTTTCGGGCACGCATTGAAGACCCCGTGCGCCAGTGGAAGCTCAGTCCGATGGACGTCGAATCGTTCCGGCGCTGGTACGACTACTCGCGTGCGCGCGACGAAATGCTCGCGGCCACCGACTCCGGTCATGCCCCGTGGTACATCGTGCGGACCGACGACAAGAAGCGAGGCAGGCTGAACTGTATCTCGCATATTCTGTCGCTGATCCCGTACAAGAAAGTCCGGCAAGACAAGGTCAAGCTCCCGAAGCGATCGAACTCGGGCCAATATAACGATCAGGCGTCGCTGAAGAGGCGGCGCTTCGTCGCTGAGAGGTTCTGATCCACGATATCGTTGATGTGTATCAATGCGTCGGAACTATCGCCGTGGTTTAATAAATTTTGTGTATTGATCCAAAGGTGGGATATGAGGATCCGTTTCATCGCCCTGTCGATAATGGCATCATTGCTGCCGGCGGCCGCGAATGCGCAAGTGACCGTCGACATGAACGCGATTAAGTGCTCGCAGTATCTCGCGATGCAGCCGGAGACATCACGGGCCTTTTCGGCCTGGATGAGCGGCTGGTTCAGCTATCAGACGCGGAAGACTTACGTCGACCTTGCCGTGCACGAAAAGAACATCAGCAACGTGAAGGATTGGTGCAAATATCATCCGGACGACAAGGTCATGACCGGACTTCAGAATGCGATTAAGCCAGAGTAGAGGGCGCGAGGGGGCGATCATGAAAGCGAGATATGTATTGGCTGCGCTGGTCGTGCTGGCGGTACCGGTGCCGTCGGAAGCGCAGATCAAGGTCGACCTGAACAACGTGACCTGTGGCGATTGGCTCGGCTACTCGCACGACCAGCAGGACTTCGTCCGCTATTGGATGAGCGGTTACTACAGTGCATCTGCAAACAACGGCGTGCTTGATTACAACCGCCTGCGGAAGAACGCCGCAAAGGTTGCGTCTTATTGCAAGACACACAAATCCGACCCGCTGCCGAAGGCGATCAACGCGAGCCTCAAAAAATAAGCTCGCGGCACGGACCCATTGCTCGGCTCATGGCGCCGAGCAATGGTCGTTGCCTTCGAATTTCTTGACATTAATGATCTGAACGCGCCGGTTTTCGGCCGAATCCGGCTTCTCCGGATCAAGTAGCTGTTCTTCACCCACACCGACGGCGCTGATCTGCGCCGAACTGATGCCGAACGGGCGCGCGTTCCGGCCGCTGGCCAGGTTCTCCTTGCTGCAATATTTGGAAATGTCCTACCGGAAGGTCGTGGCGAGAGTATCGATCGCTTCCGCAAATCCGACCGTCTTCGCGTATGCGCGTGGAGCAAGCGTCGCGAGCACACTCGTCGCAAGCGTAGGCCTGATCCAGGATCAAGAACGCATCAATGACCCCTATCGATAGTGGCTCAATCATTTCTATCAAATTGTCGCCGCTCCGCGAGTCCCTCATCTATTGATGGATGTCGCTCAGTCAAAGGCGGCGTTGATGTAGATCAACGCATTTTGCGTGTTGCACTCCGTAGACTTGAGTTAGCGATCAGACAAACGCGATCAACGCGAGTACGCGATGACAAAAATGCGTTGGCTCTTCATTGGCTTGCCGCTGCTATTGAACTCCCCGGTCCTGGCCCAAACTCCGCAAAACGAACCGCCCGCACCGCCGCCGCAAAGCGCGCCGTCTGCTCCGCCGCTGCAAAGTGCGCCGGCGCCGCAGAGTGCACAACCGGCCGACACGGACGAGAAGCTGACGGCAGCGCAACTCGTGTCTCTTGTGTCCCCGATTGCGCTTTATCCCGACACGCTCCTGTCGCAGGTGCTGATCGCCTCGACATATCCGCTCGAAGTGGTCGAGGCGGACCGTTGGCTGAAAGGCAACAAGAGCTTGAAAGGCGACGCTCTCAAATCCGCGGTCGAAAAGCAGAAGTGGGATGACAGCGTGAAGTCGCTGACCGCTACGCCTTCCGTGCTGGAAATGATGAGCACGCAACTGAGCTGGACGCAGCAGCTTGGCGACGCCGTGCTAGCGCAGCAACCCGACGTGATGGACGCGATCCAGGCACTGCGCACCAAGGCGGAAGCGAACGGGAAGCTTGCATCGAACAAACAGCAGACCGTGTCGTCGCAATCTCAAAATGGAAAAAGGGTCATCGTGATCCAGTCCGCACAGCCGGACACGGTCTATGTGCCGTATTACGACCCGGCCGTGGTTTATGGCGCCTGGCCTTACCCATCATATCCGCCGTCCTACTGGCCGGCGCCCGGTTACATCGCGACAGGCGTTCTCGCAACCGGCCTTGCCTTCGGCGCAGGGTACGCGCTCGGCCGATGGGCGTCGGGCGGCAATTACTGGGGCGGCAACATCAATTGGAATAACAACAACATAAATATCAACCGCAGCAACCAGAACTGGGTGCACAATCCGATTCACCGGCAGGGAGTTCGCTACAACAATACGAATGTGGCCAATCGCTTCAACGGCAATCGCGGCGCCGGTGTCTCGGACCGCATGGATTTCCGCGGACGCGGCGGCCAGCAGGTGCTGCGTCCGGGTGCCGGCGGGGGCCCAGGCGCACGGCCAGGCGGTGGCGGGGTAGCCGGCCGTCCTGGCGGCCCTGGTGGCGGTGCGGCTAACCGGCCTGGCGGGGGTGGCGGCAGCGCGGCTAACCGCCCCGGCGGCGGCAGAGGCCAGGCCAACCGGCCAGCGCAGCGGCCATCGGCGGGCGGCGGAGGCGGCCGGCGCGACAATGCGCTCGGCAATGTCGGATCCGGGCGTCAGGCAATGGCGCAGAGCGCGCGCGGGCGTGCGAGCGCCGGCGGTATCGGCGGGGGCGGCGGGCGCAGCTTAGGCGGTGGTGGGGGCGGCGGCCGCAGCTTGGGCGGTGGCGGTCGCGGAGGAGGCGGCGGCCGTGGCGGCGGTGGCGGACGCCGCTCCGACATGCGGATCAAGCACGACATCGCTTACCTCGGATCGCTCGACAATGGGCTCGGCTTCTATCGCTTCGCCTACACCGGCAGCCCGCGCGCCTACGTCGGCGTGATGGCGCAGGAGGTGCAGTCGATCGCGTCGCAAGCTGTCGTGCGTGGAAGTGACGGGTTGTTGCGCGTTCGATACGACCTGCTTGGACTCAAAATGCAGCGCTACGACGAATGGGTCGCGTCAGGGGCAAAGCTTCCCGTGACGGGGCCCAACAGCCACTGACGGCAATCCGGTCGCAGCTCACAGTGCAGTCAGCGCATGAGGATACGATGATCTCGATATTCGGCCTGAACACGAAGCTGTTGTTGGCACCTCTGCTGCTTCTGGGCTTCGCAACGTATGCCAATGCGCAGCAGGGCTATGCAAGTCCGGCCGCGGCAGCCGATGCGCTGGCGGCGGCGGCGAAGGGCGGTGACCAGAACGCCATGCTTGGCGTTCTCGGAAGCGGTGCGAAGGACATTGTGTCATCCGGAGATGACGTCGAAGACGCGTCGGCGCGCCAGCGATTCCTCGGCGCTTACGACGAGAAGCACATCGTCGTGGACGAAGGCGGCAAGAAGGCCGTCGTGATCGTCGGCAAAGACGATTATCCGTTCCCGATTCCGATCGTGCGCAACAAAGACGGCTCGTGGTCGTTCGATTCGGATGCGGGCCGGCAGGAAATTTTTTATCGCCGAATCGGCCGTAACGAACTCGCGACCATCCAGGCCGCCCTTGCTTATGTCGATGCGCAGGTCGAATACGCGGACAAGGATCGCGACGGAAAGGGCCGCGGCGCCTATGCGCAGCGGATCGTCAGCAGCGCGGGAAAGAAAGACGGGCTATATTGGCCGACTGAGCAGGGAGGCGACGAGAGCCCGCTCGGTGAGCTGGTCGCGGCGGCCAGCAAGCAGGGATACCAGACGGACGCTGGGCGCATTCCTTATCAGGGTTATTATTATAAAATCCTCACGCGCCAGGGGCCGGCCGCGGAGGGTGGGCCCGCCAATTACATCGTGAACGGCCGGATGATCGGCGGTTTCGGGCTCGTCGCCTATCCGGCGACGTACGGGAATTCGGGCGTGATGACGTTCATCGTCAATCACCAGGGCACGGTGTATCAGAAGGATCTCGGCCGCAATACGGCGAAGGTCGCGGAGGACATGGTTGCGTTCAATCCGGACAAGACCTGGACCAAGGTGGACACTACGCAGGCCGCCGAAAAATAATCGGCGCTATTGCGTGTAACCGGGTGGCACTTTCTGCCAGGTGTGTCCATTGCGGCCCTTCTCAAAACCGTAATCGAACAGGCTTCGCATATAACTCTGTTCGAATGGACCTTTGTACGGTGTGGTAAAATCGGTTCCAATCGATGCGAGATTGAAATCGACGCCGTCGCGCCGCGTGAGCAGATACATCCGGTAGGTGTCGTTGACGCCGCTCGTGGTGATCATTGTCGTGATCGCCTGCTTGGCGATCGCGATCGTCTGCAGCTTCACATCTTCCTCGTTGCGGAATAATCGGCCGTTCCGGATCACGTAGGCGATGCGCTTACGATGTGCGCGCAAGACCGCCGCTTTGATTCCCCGCCGTGCCGCGGCTTCGTTCACTGAATATGACGGCGGATAAAGAAACGCCTGCGCGATCGTGCCACCGTCGACGTGCATCTCCTGGTATTTCACCCCGTCCAGAGTCACATCGATCATCACCGGCGGGAATGCGCCCGGGATCGACGCGGACGCAAGCAGCACGTCAACAATGAGCTTGCGCGCGCCCGGCTCTTTGCTGCTCGCGATCTCGCCGATATTCCAGATGACCGGTCGGCCCTGATCCAGATTTGTCGTCAGGATGAACAGCAGCCGGCCTTTTTGATATTCCTCAGCAATGCGGCGGATCATCTGCTCGTCGAGATGACGCTCGATCATGGCGCGCAAAGGTGCGCTGTCGGCCATGGCATCGCTCGCCAGCGTGCCCATGATGACACCGCGCTGCCGCAGCACGTCGTCGTCGGTGATGTTCGTATAGACTTCTCTCAGCTGTGGATCGTAGCTCTGTCCGAGATAGGCGAAGGGCGCCGCAAGTGAGCCGGTGCTCACGCCGGTGACGACGTCGAACGGCGGCCTGTCGCCGCGCTCGCTCCAGCCGACGAGCAGGCCCGCTCCGAAAGCGCCGTCATCGCCGCCCCCGGAAATGGCGAGGAAGTTGACGGTCTTGGCGCCGGGACGCGCCAGGTTGTGACGCTGGTAGGCCTTCAGCGCGACGGAGTGAATTTTATCGACGTCGTCGACATAGAAGCGGGCGTCCGACAGCCCGAGAATTTTGACTTGCTGGCTTTGCCGGATCTGCGCTCCGGGGAGCCGCTCGAGCGTGGCGCACCCGGCCACGGCGATAGCGACGGACGCGAGCAGCCAAAAATACGCGGGCGGTCGCAGTCGAAAATGAGGACGTGCCGTACCGACACCGGGCCTCGGCATCCGTCCACCCCCGTTACGTGCAACGGCTGCCGCGGATGCGCGATCCGCGGCGCCGATCCATTCGCCCCGCTCAATCGACCGACAGCGTCATTCCGCTCAGGGACAATGAGGCCTCGAATCCGACCTGCCGGCCGCGCAGCGTCAGAACGACGCCATTCGAGTTCTGCAACGTCACAACCTTGCCGCCGCCGGCCACGGCGATGCTCGCAGATGCCGCTGAGTAGACGCCGGCGATGTCGCTGGCCCTGTGCAGGTTCTTCGCCGTGCCGACCAAGTCCGCACCCGCGACGCCGATGGTACCGGCGCTGATGCCGCCGACTCTGAGCCTATAGTTGTTGCCGCGGAAATGGAGCACGCCGCTGCCGCCGCCGACGCCGACGATGAAGCCGGCCTTGGTGATATTGAGGCGGACCGTGCCGCTGTCAGCCGAGGCGATGCAGGGAGCGAGCGCCGAGATCACGAGCGCGATGAGAAATGGAATGGCTTTGTACAAACGGAAAGAGGTCAACATTGACGGCGTCTCCTGATGATTACGGCGGCATTGTTATTATGATGATAGCCGTCCCATATCATTGATTGGCATCAATGGGGTACGCGCTTTGATATGGCGATTACCAGCCCTATTATCGCCCCTACTACAGGCCGTATTATTATGGCTACTACCGGCCCTACCATCGGCCTTACTACCGACCGTAGTAGTGGGGCCGGTAATAAGGTCGGAAATAGGGCGGTAGTACCCGTAATAGCGCGGCCCGTATTACCAGATTTTTTCAATATTCGAAGTCGCGTTCGATGCGGCTAGCAGCCCGGTGCCGCGGAGGCTGTCGTTGCTGAGAGCGTCAGCGCGCCGTGGCTATCGCGATCGAATCTCGTGTCAACACGAGATCTTGCCGAGATTAATCATGTTTATTCAATTTAGGACCAGCCGTCTGAAGCCGTTAATCCAGATCAACACGGATCAATTTGATTCGCATCGCGGCAACAATGCAGAATAAATTTGTAATCTGCGGCTCAAAGGCTTT